>Ga0209254_10002722_pt1 | contig 16105 bp, 16 predicted proteins | sample FrelakmetDIP11DI_FD_187148 | JGI IMG/M metagenome (GOLD analysis project Ga0209254, IMG submission 187148) | Freshwater lake sediment microbial communities from the University of Notre Dame, USA, for methane emissions studies - DIP11 DI (SPAdes)... | ecosystem: Environmental > Aquatic >... | reverse complement strand
TGGACCGTGATTGTGGGCGGCAACTCAGGCGGCAGGCCGCGCATCGGAGATGTTATTGCGAAGAAGCTACCTGAGGAGCAGGTGGTTGCACTCTTCGGCAAGTGTCTGGATTATTATGCAAAAAACGCACGACCGAGGGAGAGAATGCCGAGGTTCATCGAACGCATCGGCATAGAGGAATTCAGGAAGGCCGTGCTTTAGCCCGACATTCCCTTCCGCATTTTTCTTGCATTCAGAAACATGTCGATACAGCTTTTTTCCTGGTAATCCCGGTAGGTGAAGAGATGCGGTTTGAAGGTGCCTTCTTTTTCACTGTATAAGAGTGTAGCATCGCCATAGATTCCCTTCCCGAGATAGATGCGATGCGCGTAATTTTTTGCGGATGCAAGGACAATCCTTGACAGCATGAGATATCCGGGATCGAGGTTCACGCGTCTTTTCCCTTCAAGAACGAGTTCATTTTCCCTCTCCATGGTTTTCAGTTTTATATCAACGAGAGAACCGGGATCGATCAGGTTTTTAAAAAAGACAAACTGACGAAAAATCGGAGAGCCGAGTTCTTCTTTGTAATAAGAAGAATAATCCCAGGGGAGGGATGGGCTCTCGAACAGCACCGGCCCGAAATCGCTCCCGATGCTTTTTTTTGAGTGCAGGAGAATTTCATGGTCTGCGTACAGTATTCCTATGAACAGGAGGGAAGGTTCAGGAGGCTTAATTTTTGCCATGGTTGGGTTTTTTAGAAATCTTTTTTCAACACAGTTACCGTTGAACGCAATGCATTATGGTTCGTTAATCAGCGCTTGAAGCATCTGAAGGGTATTCGGTGAATCCCATTCGGCAGGGCCGATCACTTTATCCCGAAGGATACCCTTCTTATCTATGATGAAGGTTTCGGGAATTCCGGTAATGCCGAACATCTTCGCAGCAGACTCATCAGGATTCAGGTATACCGGGAAGGTATAGCCGCTTTCCTTCATGAAGCCCAGCGCAGCATTCAGGTCATCCTTATAGAGAACAGTCACGATCTTAAATGTCGGGTTTCCTGCAAAATACCGGGACATCCTCTCTATTGAGGGCATTTCATCTACACATGATTCGCACCAGGTCGCCCAGAAATTGACAAAAACAACAGAACCCTTCATGCCGGCAAGCGTCATCCTGTTTTTGTTGATGTCGATAAGCTCAAAATCCTGCGTTGCACTCCCGATTTCTGCCATTTCAGGTCCGCGCGAGGGTTTTGATGCAAAAATAACGATCAGGATTCCAACGAGGACAACGATAAGGAGGACAAGGGCCTTATTTTTCACTTGGAGAGGAACGCGTTGCTGTCAGCGTCAGTTCGCACCGGATAAAATGGGGACGGCTTCTTCGCTCTCGATGAATACCGGTTTTTCTCCTTCGAGTATAATGCTTATCTTTTGTGCGTGCTTGAATCTTCCTTTCAGAATCTCTTCGGACAGCGGGTCTTCGATCACCTTCTGCACAGCCCTTCTCATCGGCCTTGCACCGTAAGTGGGCTGGTAGTAGTGCTTTATAATCCACTCCTTGACTTCGTGCGACACCTCGACGACAATTTCCTGCTGTTCAAGCAGCAGCCTGTTCGTCTCTTCCACGAGGAGATCGATGATAGACAGCAGATGAAGCTTTTCGAGCGGATGAAAGACGACTATTTCATCCACACGGTTGAGAAACTCCGGATTAAAGGTCTTTTTTAATTCATTCAGAACGTTTTCCTTTATCTTCTCATAGACCATTTCGGCAACGTCTCTCTGGAACCCCAGCGGCGTGGCCTTTTCGATCAACCGGGCCCCGAGGTTTGATGTCATGATAATGACCGTATTCCTGAAATCGACTTTCCTGCCGTAGCTATCAGTGAGTACCCCCTCATCGAGCACCTGAAGGAGGATGTTGAAGACATCGGGATGCGCTTTTTCGATCTCGTCGAAGAGAACGACTGAATAGGGCTTCTTCCGTATTTTTTCCGTAAGCTGACCGCCTTCTTCATATCCTACATAGCCGGGAGGCGCTCCTGTGAGTTTCGAGACGTTGAAACGCTCCATGTATTCGGACATATCGATCTTGACGAGCGAGCTTTCATCGTTGAACAGAAACCACGCCAATGCCTTTGCGAGTTCTGTTTTGCCGACTCCCGTCGGACCGAGGAAGAAGAATGACCCTATCGGTTTTTTGTTGGATTTCAGGCCGGCCCGTGATCTCCGTATCGCCCTTGCTACGGCCTTGATCGCCTCTTCCTGCCCGATGATTCTCCTGTGAAGGCTCTCCTCCATCCGCATGAGTTTTTCTGATTCCTTCTCTTCCATTTTCGAAAGGGGAATCCCCGTCATTTTCGAGACCGTATATTCGATATCCTCATCGCTGACAGAGGGTATTTCCTTGTTAAGATTATCAAGCCACTGTTTGTGGAGCTGTTCATGGAGTTTCTTGAGCCTCTCTTCCTCGATACGAATCGATGAGGCCTTTTCAAGGTCGTGAAGCTTGATATAGAGGTTTTTCTCTTTGGAAAACCTCTGGATATCGGTTTCCAGGTCCTTTAGTTCATGCGGCGGAGTATACCGTTTCAGCTTAATTCGTGACCCGGTCTCATCGATAACATCGATCGCCTTATCAGGCAGATACCGGTCGGAGATGTAACGATCAGAAAGACGCGCCGCAACTTCAATGGCGGTATCGCTGATCCTGACCTTATGGAACGCTTCGTAACGGGACTTCAGTCCCATCAGGATACTGATGGTGTTTTCGATATTGGGCGCCTGAACAGAAATCGGCTGAAATCTGCGTTCGAGGGCGCCGTCCTTCTCGATATGTTTCCTGTACTCATCAGGTGTTGTTGCGCCGATGCACTGGATCTCTCCCCGTGAGAGAGCGGGTTTCAGCATGCTCGACGCGTCGACAGAGCCTTCAGCTGCGCCTGCGCCGATTAGCGTGTGCAGTTCATCAATGAAGAGGATAATATTGTCGGATTGTACGATCTCCTTCATAACAATCTTCAGGCGCTCTTCGAACTGCCCCCTGTATTTTGTCCCCGCAATCAATGCGCCGAGGTCGAGAGAGATGATCCGTTTCCCTATGAGGCTGTCGGGGATATTGCCCGATATAATCTTCTGCGCAAGCCCTTCAACAATGGCCGTTTTTCCGACCCCTGGTTCTCCGATAATGACTGGATTGTTTTTGATCCTTCTGCCGAGTATCTGGACGAGCCGTTCAATTTCGTCCTCCCGGCATATAACAGGATCGAGTTTCCCCTCTTTTGCAAGGATTGTCAGGTCCCTTCCGAATTCATCAAGCGCAGGAGTTGAACTCCGTTTTTCCCTCACATGGGTATGCGCCCGTATTGAAAAATTGATCGTGAGCTGCCGGGCGCCCAGGAGGTTTGCTCCGAAGCTCCTTACTATTTTTCCGCCGATGCCTTCTTCTTCGCGTATCAGGCCGAGAAAGATGTGTTCGCTGCCGATATAATTATGACCGAGGAGCCGGGCCTCTTCCACAGCGAGTTCGAGGACTTTTTTGGCCCTCGGCGTAAAAGGGATATCGCCGAAAGTCATGAGATTTGTTCCCTGGGGCAGGTTTCTTTCGACCTCAAGACGAATTTCTTCGAATGTTATGCCCATCCTCTTGAGGATCGCTATCGGCAGGCCGTCTTCTTCTTTCAGGACGGCGAGCAAGAGGTGTTCTGTGCCTAAATAATCATTCTGACGCTTCTCAGCTTCTTCCTTTGCATAGATTATTACCTTTCGCCCACGCTCCGTAAACTTCTCGAACATTCTTTCTCCTTATCACTTGCTACTTAATTCAATAATACGTTTTTTACCCCTGAAAGTCAACCGAGATCACGCGCTGAATGCGGCGATAATGCTTTCTCTGCGGCAGCAAATAATGATAAGATGTAAGCGAGGAATAAAGCTGAAACAGGGATGAAATCAGAGACCGCAAACAGAAAAATAACACAACAAAGGAAACTGAAAAATCGTCCTGATCAGACAGGGGAGGGATATGCGAATATCTGTACCAATGCATCGTGCCGCATGCGGAAAGCAGGGTGCAGGGGATTTGAAGGATGTCCCGGATATAAGGGGAAATAATAAAAAATGATGAGACCGGCTGAAACAGTCTTTTCGCTCATTCTCAGTCCCGATATTCATCAGGACTTCCGAGGTACCCGCCTCCGGCGGCTAAATCCGCTCAAAGACTGTTCCAGCCGGTCACTATTATGATTACTGTTGATTAATCACAGAAAGTATAACAAGGGAAATGCTTTATTAGCGGACTCACAATAATAACGACATTATCCATAAAATCCCTCCTAACCTCCCTTTGCCAAAGGGAGGAATTCCCCTCTTTGGTAAAGAGGGGTTAGGGGAGATTTTGCAATTAATGTCAATTCTATTTAAGATTGGTATTGAATTTTTGTAAGATCACACAATCAAAGGAGGATAGTATGAAAAAACTGTTGTATATTATCTTTTCTCTTATGCTCGTTGGCCTGTCCGGGTGCGGATACAACACCATGCAGGCGAATGAGGAGGCTGTCAAGGCAGCATGGGGAGACGTCGAGGCTACGTACCAGAGACGTACCGACCTCATCCCGAACCTTGTTGAAGTGGTGAAGGGATATGCAAAGCATGAAAAAGAAACGCTTATGGCAGTTACAGAAGCCCGTGCAAAGGTCGGAGCCGTGCAGATGTCGAAGGACATCGTCAACGACCCGAAGTCCTTCGCGCAGTTTCAGGAAGCCCAGACCGGGATGAGCAGCGCGCTTTCGAGACTGATGGTCGTGGTAGAAAAGTATCCTGATCTGAAGGCGAACCAGAATTTCCAGGATCTGCAGAATCAGCTTGAAGGCACGGAGAACCGCATTAACGTGGCGCGTACACGATTCAATAAGGCGGTCGAGACATTCAATACCTCCATACGCATATTCCCGAACAGTCTGACGAATTCACTGCTGCTGCATCTGAAGCTGAAAGAGCCGTTCAAGGCTGAAGCCGGGGCGGAAAAGGCGCCGCAGGTAAAGTTCTAAGGTGAGATAAAGGCAGAATGAAACAGGCCGGATATAGTCTTTTCGCTCATTCTCGGTTCCGATATCCATCGGGACCTCCGAGGTACCCCGATATTCATCGGGCTAAATCCGCTCAAACACTATATCCAGCCTGTCTTTTTGTATTCTTTGTAGCAATATTTTTTTTAGTGATTTTTCTTCCTGTTTCCTCGCACGCCCTCGATGTTCCGCCGCTTCAGGGATATGTGAATGACTACGCGAATATGATCTCTCCGTCGGTGAAAGCGGGGATCGAGAATGAGTTAAAGACTTTTGAACAGACTGACTCAACACAGATCGTTATCCTCACCCTCCCGTCGCTCGAAGGCGAAGTCATCGAGGAGTTCGGCATCAAAGTGGGCGATGCATGGAGGATTGGTCAGAAGACAAAGGACAACGGCCTGATCTTCATCGTTTCAAACCAGGACAGAAAAATGCGGATTGAGGTGGGACGGGGACTGGAAGGCAGAATGACGGATCTGATGGCAGGAAGAATCATCGATCTTGTGATAAAGCCGAGGTTCAAGCGGGGAGATTTCGAGGGAGGCTTCATCTCAGGAGTTCATGCAATGATCGATGCGACGAGGGGAGAGTTTAAGGCAGAACCTACTCAACGCCGGCAGAGGCAGGATAATTTTTCCTCCATTATCTCTGTCCTGATCTTTGGCTCGATGATCATTCTTCTTCTCGGAAGTGTATCACGTGTGTTAGGAGGGGTGGCGGGAGCCGCTATATTACCGGCATTGGCCCGGCTTATTCCTGCTCCTATCGGTACCATAGGATTTATCATCGCTGCGATCGCGGGCTTCGGCGCGGGATTATTTCTACCCACTCTTTTTTCCTCCGGGGGCAGTTCGCACAGGGGTGGAGGATTCTGGATGGGTGGCCCCGGTTTCGGTGGAGGCGGATTCGGCGGTGGAGGTGGAGATTTTGGCGGAGGCTTCAGCGGTGGCGGAGGGGGCTTTGGCGGCGGCGGGGCATCAGGAGATTGGTAATGAGACACAGTGTGAAGGCAGAGACTTTTTTTTCTGAAGAAGAAAAAAAGCGAATTGAGAATACGACCGCTGATATTGAGAAACGCACCATCGGCGAAGTAGTCGTCATGGTCGTTGACCGCAGCGATCAATATGGCGAAGCAGAGGTAATCGGCGGCGTATTTCTCGGCAGTCTTTTCGCGTTGATTGCGAGCGTTTTGCTTCTCCATTCCTCTCTCTGGTCTTATATACCGCTAAGTTTCCTGTTCTTTTTCCCATCGGCGTATCTCTTTAAGAAATTCCCTGTATTGAAAATCTCATTCATCGGACATAGAAGGAAAGAACTCGCGGTGATGCAGAGGGCGGTGAGGGCTTTCTATGAAAAGGGGCTCTATAAAACCAGACAGAACACGGGGGTACTGTTCTTCCTGTCTTTGCTCGAACACAAGGTCTGGGTATTGGCGGATAAAGGGATCTGCGAAAAGATAGACCAGGAGACATTGAACAGATTCGCACAGACCGTTTCTCAGGGAATAAAAGAGGGCCGTGCCTGTGACGCGTTATGTGACGCCATGAAAGAAGCCGGTGAGTTGCTCGCCCGTCATTTCCCGATTACAGCGGGAGATACCGACGAACTGAGCGATAAGGTGATGACCGGGGAATAATTGTGGTATAAATAACCTGCAATAGAGCAAATAAAGAGGCTTTTGACCGATAATAATAGAGAACAAGGGTTCACTATCTGAGGCCTTTTAAAACAACCCTTTTCTGATTCAATTCATTCTTGAAATATTTCCGGAAAAGAGTAATATTAGAATTAAGAGAAAGAATTGCGATACTCAGTACGGGATAAAACCTGAGAATCGTAAATAGTAAAGGGAGTAGGAGTTGGATGCGGTGATCAGCCCCCGGCAGCATCGGAGGAAAGAAGCATCCGCCGAAACACCTTAGAAAGCTCAGGAACCCGGCACTGGGGTCGCAAAAAGGATTGCGATACTCAGGGTGGGATTACTTCTGAGGATCAGACAGAGTAGGGGAAGCAGGAGTTAGATACTGGTGAGTAAGCCTCCCGCAGCGAGGAGGAAACCTAAAAGTATCTACCAAGGCACCCACTTGGACGAAAGAGCTCGAGGTATCCCGGGTCTGAGATCGCAAGTTATACTGGAGCCATTGAAGGGCAATTGGTCATCCTGCGAATGCAAAGGCAGCAGCTAAAAAGCTGGAGCAGAGAGGCTGACTAGGGAAGCAGAGCCCTTACAATGGCTTTATTTATTGTATGCGCCGGTTATTCTCACACTTTTATATGCAGTAAAGGCAATCCCAGTCGTTGTCTTTTGTTCTCTCCCCTGAAAAGATCGCTTACCCTTTGGGGCACATCCCCTCTTTCTCCCTCATGCTGGGACTGTATCTTTGTCGGCAGGCTTGAGGCGTGATGGACCGTGTATTTACCGAACTTTTCCGACAGTGCATCGACCGCAGTATAAATCCGGGCCATTTTCTCTATCCTTGCAGGATCATCAAAGAGGGTATACTGGATTTTTGTCTCCGGAACCAGTCCGGCAAGGACAACCCCGGTCTGACGATAGAAACAATCCGCCTGATAAACACGATCAAGCCCGTCCCTCAACAATCCAAACAGATGAGCGGGATATGCACTCGGCCGGCTGACTTTCATCTCGATGCCGGTGTTTCGGAATTCCTGTGTCCTGAGAAATAGAATGAGTCTGGCGGCTGCGAGTTTATGGCGTCTTGCCTTAATACAGGCATTCTCCAGGTTTTTGGAGAGTTGCGCAAAGATAAACGTCCTGTCATTGGAGGGAGGGGTAAAGGTTTTTGCCTTGCTGATAGACTGATAGCTGCTTTTCGATTCAGTAGTAACCGGATAGACAGAGCTTCCGTTTAATTCATGCCAGACCTCATGGTAAGGCTTGGAGAGGTATTGCTTTATAAACCCTTCATCTTTTCTTGCAAACTCCAGGGCTGTTGTTATTCCGAATTTATTGAGAAAAGCTGCCGTGTTTAATCCGATACCCCAGACCTTCTCCAATGGCAGATCTTTCAGATACCTATGGATGTCCCTTCCCGGTATGATGGTCAACCCATGAGGCTTGTTATGCTTTGAGCCTATTTTTGCCAGAACTTTTGTGAGGCTTACTCCGACTGATACGGTGAAGCCCAATTCCGTCTCGACTGTTTCCTGCATCTTTTTAGCGATCATTCCATAAGGACCGTGATAACTTCTTCTTAGTCCTGTCAGGTCAACAAAAGCCTCATCAATTGAGTATTCTTCGACATCAGGCGAAAAGCGCCTGAGGATCTCAAACATCCGGAGGGAAAAAAGGCTGTAGGTCTCATAATCCGATGGAAGGATAACGGCATCAGGACAGACCTGCTTTACTTCAAAAAGCCTCATGCCTCTTTTTACCCCCTTGGCCTTGGCCTCATAGCTGGCAGCTGCGACGATCCCCCGTTCTTTGCCTGTGATGACGGGTTTCCCTCTGAGTTCAGGGTGGATAGCCTGTTCGCAGGATGCAAAAAAGGCGTCGGCATCCAGATGGAGGATTGCCCGTGGCCAGGAATGTATGGTTAAAGGTTGATTTTCCATAGTAATGCCTCCAAATCAGGCTATGCTATTTGTATTTTCTCACTACGGCAGTTACAACACCTGCGATTTTGAGTTCACGTTTCGGCTTGATAGGCTGATACCTGGGATTGGCCGGAAGGAGCATTACACTTTCGCCCCTTTTCCTCAGATATTTCATCGTCCATTCGCCGTCCACCTCTGCTATAACAATGTCCCCGCTCTTGGGTACCTCTCCCTTATCAACAAGCACCATGTCCCCGGGAAGGATACCGGCATTCGACATGGAATCTCCCGATACCTTAAGAAGGAAGGTAGCTTCCCTGTTGTTTATGAGAAGATCATCAAGGGACAGGTTATCTGCCAGTTCTTCTTCCGCAGGGCTGGGGAACCCTGCTTCTACGGTGCCGAGCATTTTAACCGGAGAAGCGATTGATCCGGCTATGAGCCTGCCCTTAGCGTCTCTTTGAAGTATCTTCTGCTTCTCAAGCTTGTTGATGAGCTTATAGACTGCGTTTTTCGACCGGAAGCCGGCCAGCTTTGCAATTTCTGAAAAGCTGGGCATCCTGCCATTCAGATAATAAAAGCCGGATATCGCCCGTATTCGGTTCCGCAGTTTATCCTCTCTCAGCTCTCTTTTCATGGTTTCAGTATAGAGTGAACGAACGTTCACTGTCAAGCGGGAATATGGGATCGGGAGATACTATGAATCAGAATCAAGCAATAGTGGGCTGGTCTGAATTGAGAGAAGACAATTAGGACATTGATGGAAATCAAGATTAGTCCATGTGGGCAAATGTTCAGGAATTTCAACAATCAAGTCAAGGGTTTGGGGATCGAGACACACGTGAACGTGGTTTTCTTTTTTGCCGGTAAATTTAAAAACATATTCTATATCAACGTTTTGCATCGGTGCCTTCTGATTTTATTGCTATTTATACCATAAGGAGGGAAATATTCAAAAAGCGATAAATGCAGACAAGAATGATGCACTCCTATTTTATTTCCCATGTATGGGATACCGTTTAAAAGGTCGTTCCTGATCAAAATCAGGCAGGTAATGGGCCTGACTATCGAGGTTCTGTATAAATGCGTTTTCCAGGCCAAGCTCAAGCGCATAGTCCGTGATCTCATCGTATTCGTCTTCTATGAGGGGCCGGTTTATTTCTGGAAAATCACGTGCCTTATATTGAGGAGAATACTGCGACATGATGCTGACGTGAATGTCCGGAGACAGGTCCGACAGAAATCTGAGGCATTGCCGGCTGTTCTCCAGGTGGCCCGGCAACACAAGATGACGGACCAGCACTCCGCGCACAGCGATGCCATAATCATCCGTTTCCAGGTGGCCCGCCTGATTCAGCATTTCCCTGAGGACGCCGGGGACTATATCAGCATAATCGTCTACATGAGAAAACTTTTTTCCGGGTTCATGTTCCAGATATTTAATATCCGGAATATAAATATCCACAAGGCCCCTGATCTGCCGGAGCGCATCCACTGAATCATAGCCATTGGAGTTATACAGAACCGGCACGATAAGCCCCTTTTGCTTTGCCGCTTGGACGGCAGCTGCCATCTGAAAAATCATATGTGAAGGGGAAACAAAATTGATATTATGAGCGCCTTCATCCTGGAGCCGCAGTATTTCAGATGCAAGCTCATCAGTAGTCAGAGTCCTGGTGCGGCCCTGCTGAAATTCCTGGCTGATCTGGTAATTCTGGCAAAACACGCAGCGGAGATTGCATCCGCTAAAAAAGATGGTCCCTGAACCATTGGTGCCGGAAATAGGGGGTTCTTCACCAAAATGCAGTCCTGCATGGGAAATCTGAATGCCGGAGCCGACCTTGCAAAAACCGGTTTTACCTTCAAGTCTGTTCACCCCGCATCTGCGCGGGCAACATTCACATTTTTCCAGGCGTATACTAAAAAAGTCTTGGCGTGCGTTTGTGATCATCGATTATTCGCATCAATTCATCATACGTAATACGTTTTACTCCCAAAGACTTTGCCTTCTCCAATTTTGACCCTGGTTCTTCTCCAACCACGAGGTAATCGGTACTCGCAGAAATGGCAGAAGATACGTGCCCGCCCTCTGTCTCTATGAGATATTCGACTTCTTTCCTTGGTTTCGGCAGAGTGCCGGTAATCACAAAAGTAAAATCCTCAAGAGCTTTCGCTTCTTTCTTCCCTGAAACAAAATCGGGATTGTCTATTTCTAACCCAAGGTCCCCAAGAGTACTGAGGGTTTTGATATTCTTTTCATCATTGAAGAATGTGGCTACAGAGGAAGCAATCTTCTCTCCCATTTGTTTTATCTCCATAATCTTCTCCGGTTTTACATGGTAGAGATTTCTCAGTTCCTGAAAATTCTTCGCAAGAATCTTTGCGGTATACTCACCTACATGAAGTATTCCTATAGCAAAGAGAAATTTGGCAAGAGTGGTATGCTTCGAGTGTTCGATAGCATCGATAAGATTCTGGGCTGATTTTTCGGCAAATCTCGGCAACACGAGAAGGTCTTCTTTTTTTAATGTATAAATGTCCTCAAAATGTTTTATGAGGCCCTGTGAATAAAGGAGTCCCACATTCTTCTCGCCGAGGCCTTCGATATCCATCGCCCCCCTTGAGGCAAAATGGATGATCTTCTCCTGCACCTGCGCAGGACAATGGAGAGAAACACATCTGACCGCAACTTCCCCTTCTTCTCTCACCATCCTCGAATCGCATGCGGGGCATTTTTCAGGTATGGGGTACGGTTTTTCTTTCCCGATTCTCTTTTCTTTTATCACAGAAATGACGTGTGGGATAACGTCGCCTGCACGTTCGACGATAACGGTATCGCCGATCTTTATGTCCTTCCTCTCCATTTCATCCCAGTTATGAAGGGTTGAGCGGGAAACAGTAACGCCGCCGATCCTCACCGGTTCGAAAACAGCAAAGGGCGTTATCACGCCGGTCCGTCCTACGCTGCCCTGAATATCCACGATTTTGGTGACGCCCTGGTGCGCGGCGAACTTGTACGCGATGGCCCAGCGGGGTTCGCGGGTTTTCACGCCGAGCTGTTTTTGCAGTCCGAGATCATTGACTTTTATCACAGCGCCATCGGTTTCGAACATGAAATCACCCCGTTTATCCTCTATCTCTTTAACGGCGTGTATCACCTTCTCGATCCCTCGTTCTTCTGTGATGACGGCAGGGACCGGAAACCGTGCTTTCTTCAGCCACTGAATAAACTCGAACTGTGTTCTGAAATCAATCCCCTTTAGCGCTCCTATCCCGTAGCAGGCGAGGTGGAGTTTTCGTGAGGCGGTAATCGAGGAATCAAGCTGCCTGACAGACCCGGCAGCGGCGTTTCTCGGATTGGCAAAGAGGGGATCACCTTTTTTCTCTCTGTCCCTGTTCAGTTTTTCAAATTCTGCAATATCCATATACACCTCTCCCCGGATATCGATTTCCTCGGGGACAAGGCTGACTCCTCCTATCTTCATGGGAACAGCCCTGATAGTCTTTATGTTCCGCGTCACATCCTCTCCCTCGTAGCCATCGCCTCTCGTCGAAGCCTTATAAAGGAGTCCGTTGCGATAGGTCAGCTCGATGGCCAGTCCGTCGTATTTCGGTTCGACAGTATATTCAATAGGTTCATCGGATTTCAGCAGTTTCCTGACCCTTTGGTCGAATTCCCTGATATCATCGAAAGAAAAGGCGTTATCGAGAGAAAGCATGGGTTCGGTATGTTTGATCTTCTCAAATTTTTCGAGGGGAGGAGCGCCGACCCTCTGTGTAGGAGAATCGGGCAGGATATACCGGTGCTTTTCTTCGAGGTCCTTCAGATGAAAATAGCGGCGATCATATTCTTCGTCTGAAATCTCCGGTGTGTCGAGGACGTAATAACGATAACAGTGGTAGTTAAGGTCCTTTACCAGTTTTTCAATTTCGTTTCTGGTATGTTCCGGTATTTGATCAGACATAAAACAGTTTATCCCTCTGCTATCTCAACGAGAAATCCTAATGCCAACCGGGAAGCCTCTTCCTTATTCTCCTCTCTGTTCCCTTTCAATCTCAACTCCTTTGAAAAAACTTCTCCTTTTCTGCTCACCGCAATATAGACGAGGCCCTTTTCCTTGCTTTCAAGTACATCAGGCCCGAGATTGCCGCTCGTTGATAAAGAAAAGTCCGTATTGGTCAATCTCCTGATATTTTTCGCCATTTCACGCACAACCTGTTCACTCACGATCCCGTACCTGGCAATGCTTTCAGAAGAAACGCCTAACATCTTCTCCTTCATCGCTGCGGAATAGGCCACCACTCCTGCCTTGAAGAATGCGCTTGCACCGGGAAGGGTTGTGATGAGATGGCTGATGAGCCCGCCGGTGCATGATTCTGCGACGGAAAGCGTCAGGCTTTTTTCTCTGAAGAAGGTATGTATTTTTTGAACGACCGCTGACATTTCATTATTCATATTCTTCTTCCGGCCGACGAAGATATATCGGGATTCTCATTCAGGTATTTCTCTATTTCATCCATGAAATAACTTCCGTATCGTTCCAGCTTTACATCTCCGACGCCGCTGATATTTCTCATATCCGACAATGACGCTGGATAGCGTCTGCATATCTCGTGAAGGGTCTTATCCGAAAATATCACATAGGGAGGTACCTGCTGCTCATCGGCGATATTTTTTCTTAAAATACGAAGCCTTCCGAAAAGTCCCTCATCATAGTGCGTGCTTTCTCCACCCTTTGCCGGCAGCTTCTTTTTTATATCTTCTCTCTTCAATGCCGTAACACGTTCCTGACCGAAGAGCACGTCTGAGCCTTTTTGCGTCAGTTTCAGGACAGGATAGCGGTCACCGTCCTGCCGGATAAAACTTTGCGCCAGCAGTTCATCAACGAGAAACCTCCAGTGCTTTTTATCTTTCTTTTTCCCCGCGCCGTAGGTTTTAATGGCATCGTGCTGAAGGTCGCGGATGCGCTTTGTATCAGCCCCTGTGACAACATCAAGGATATGTCCGATCCCGAACCTCTGCTGGGTCCTCGACATCGCCGACATTATTATCTGTGCATCGGTAGTCACATCGATCTGTTCGACCCTGCCTGAACAGATATCGCAGGCGCCGCAGTTCTCTGAAGGATACTCCTCTCCGAAGAAGTGTAAAAGCTGTGTCCGCCTGCATACATTATGCGAAGCAAACCCGACTGTCTGATTCAGTTTCTCCATGGCAACAGCGCGTTCGTTTTCGTCGGTGATCTGATCAATGAAATAGCGGATTTTGGGAATATCTCCCCTGCCGAAAAAGAGGATGCAATGGGCCGGCGCCCCGTCGCGTCCTGCGCGTCCAGTTTCCTGGTAATAGCCTTCAATGTTTTTGGGGAGGTCGGCGTGAATAATGAAACGTATATTGGACTTGTCGATCCCCATACCAAAGGCGATGGTCGCTACGATCACCGATATCTTATCCCTGCTAAATGACTCCTGATTCCTCGTCCGCTCTTCGGTGGTCAATCCGGCGTGATAGGGCAAGGCAGAAATGCCTTTGGATACAAGAAATGCAGCGGTATCTGTTACAGAATCGCGTGTTGTACGATAGATGATACCCGGCTCTCTTTCATGCTCTTTCAGAAAATCCAGTATCTGCGCCTCTACTTTTGATTTTCTTTTTACCTCATAAAAAAGGTTAGGGCGGTCAAAAGACGCTCGGACTATCCTGGGAGACCTGAGACCGAGCTTGCTGATGATGTCTTCCTGAACTTTCTGCGTTGCCGTTGCGGTAAAAGCCGCGATAGGGACATCAGGGAACATCTCCGGAATAACACTGAGGCTGAGATAATCGGGGCGGAAATCGTGCCCCCATTCTGAAACGCAGTGGGCTTCATCTATGGCAAAGAGCGATAGGGGAACGCTCTTCAGCGTATCAAGAAAGTGCGGCATTGCAAAACGCTCGGGCGCGATGTAGAGAAGGGTTATCTTGTTGGATTTCAGCATGCGGTATATATCGTTTATTTCCTGAGTGTTCAGGGAGCTGTTCATAAAGGCTGCGGATATGCCATTTGCCAGTGCAGCATCGACCTGGTCTTTCATCAGGGAAATCAACGGGCTGATGACAATAGTGGTGCCCGGCAGTATCTTTGCCGGCAACTGGTAGCAGAGAGACTTGCCTCCGCCTGTCGGCATTACGGCAAAAACATCCTGCTTGTTCAGGATGCTGGTAATGATCGGTTCCTGATTCGGACGAAAATCCCGGAAGCCGAAAACGGTATTGAGGGTGTCGAGCACTGCGGGTTCTTTACTCTGGATTTCGGAAATCATCGGTCATTATTCTATCACATGTCGGGTGCCTTGTACGTGTGCGGCTTCTCTCGCAGGAAGACCCGGAACCAAAGCAGCCAGCCAGTACTCATAGGGATGTGTTAGGGAAGTAAGCAAAATACAAATCAGTGGTTCAATAATTGCCTTCACATATTCTTCATATTCCCTTCGACAGTTCTTCATATTTTTCTTGTAAACTTAAATTCAAGAAAGAAGATAACTTTCTTCATTTTCGAGGCAGCCAGCATACCCTCCTGCTGGCTGCCACCCTCCATTCAGCATCGGAGCTATTACATATCCAACATACCATTCAGATAGACGTATGAACGGGCGTTGAATAAACACTATACTGCCCGCGAAAAAGCAGGTTAGTTTGCGGACACGATTCGAACTATCTGCGGTGTAAAGACGGTTCCTGGAACGTTAATCATCCGGTTTTTGGTACTCTAACCCGTTCTTTCTTATACAATGCCGATAAATAATTTCATACACAAACAGATCCTTGCCTGATTCCTTTTCTGCAAACCCGGAACATAGTTCCCTGACCATGCTTGGGCGATACTCGTACCAGTAAAACAAACCTCCTGCAGTCGAAAAAACAAGAAAAATGAGGATGATTAATGGTACTTTGAAAACCTCTAAGGATTTGTTTTTTTTCAATGAACTTCCCCCCTGGTACGTACCGAATAAAAGTTTTCCAGTTATGCTCTCAGCGTTTGCGTAAACGTGCTTTTTTTATACGGCTATAACAATTATATCATCATTAACTCCCTGTTGCAGTTAATCTACTAATTGTGTAGATTACGTTACAGATATATGAAGGGTTTTAAAACAAATAAAAGACATTTTGTCCTATCTATACTGGGAATATCTTTGCTTATATTTCCCCATATTTATGGGTGCAAAACAGAAGAACAGGAGAAAATTCATACGTCATCGGTTGCATCTTCCAATGAACTGCAATTTACCAAAGAAGGCGAATTGAAATTTTTCAGAAAAAATAACAGGGAGATAATAACGATTGATATCGAAATAGCAGATACCCTTGAAGAAAAAAGAAGAGGATTAATGTACAGACACGTCATGGCAGAAACAGAGGGAATGGTTTTTGTTAATGAGATGTCCAAGCACCTTTTTTTCTGGATGGAAAATACGTATATACCGCTTGACATGATTTTCGTCGAT
>Ga0209254_10002721_pt1 | contig 16107 bp, 17 predicted proteins | sample FrelakmetDIP11DI_FD_187148 | JGI IMG/M metagenome (GOLD analysis project Ga0209254, IMG submission 187148) | Freshwater lake sediment microbial communities from the University of Notre Dame, USA, for methane emissions studies - DIP11 DI (SPAdes)... | ecosystem: Environmental > Aquatic >... | reverse complement strand
TGAAGAAACGAATCAGACAGTTCCATATCTGCTCGACGTCCAGGCTGACTTGCTCGATACCCTTTCAACACGTGTAGTCGTGCCGCTCGTAGCCGCTTCAGCTATGGGTAAAGCCGTCAAGCATCTTAATCCTGAGCTCACAATAAGAAACACCACCGTATTTATGTCCACAGCTGAATTGGCTGGTGTTCCAGTTCCATCTATGGGGGAAAAGGTCAGTTCACTAAAAGACCAGCGTCACGAGATTATTGCTGCACTTGATTTTCTATTCACCGGCTTCTGAGGTGGAGCCGTCCTTGAAGGGTTCGGGAGGCAATGCCTGTTTCTCTTTGTTGACAGAGCACTGCCAAAAAGTTAAACTTCGTATTAAATGTATAACAATTTTTTTTAAGGAAAACTAAAATGGCTGTTGTTAAAACCTATGCCAAAGGGCAGATCATCATCCCCAAGGAGCTTCGCGACGCGTTAGGTATCACGCCCGGCAAACGGCTGTCGCTGAAACTCGTCAATGACCATATGGAGGTTCGACCGCTGCCGGATGATCCGATTGAGCATTTGACCGGCATCTTCAAGGACGTTCCGCAATCCATGGCGGAGGAGCTGCTCAGGGAAAGGGCCCAGGATGACCGCGGCGACGAAAAAAATCGTCTTTGATTCCCATGCCATCTTGAAGTGGACGCAGATGGAGTCCGGCTATAAAAAGGTGAAGTCCCTGTTGAAAGCCTGCGAGGACGGCACGCTCATGGGATTCATCAGCCAGATCAACCTGGGAGAGGTTTACTACAAATCCATCCGGGCTGTGGGGATCGAACGGGCGCGGCAGTTCCTGGACAACTTCGAAAGGCTGCCGCTGACCATCCTTGTTCCGGACCGGGGCCTGATCTGGAAGGCGGCAGAAATCAAGGCTGAATTTTCAATTTCCGATGCTGACTGCGTTGCGGTCGCAACCGCCATGGGGCTGGACGCGAAGATCGTCACCGGCGACCCGGATTTCAAAAAGACGACCCAGCTGGTTGCGGTGGAATGGGTCTGAAGGATCGTAAAATGACCCCAAAGAAATTTTACGATAGGCAGACGGCCGGCGGCACAGACGATGTCATGCGGCTTGTCGATTGTCTTGAGAGAGCCGATGTCGCTTGGTGCGCAGTACAGAAGATTTCTATAAGGACTTCCCCAGTCGTTCCGTTCCGGCAGACATTCATGGTATTTTGATGCGCGTTGCATCGCTGGAAGACACGCTGCGAGGAAAAGTCAAGGCGTGGAGGGATATGGAGCCAAGGCAAAGTAAAAAACTCAAGGACTTGGGTGATATTGCGCGGTTGGTTGAAAGCCATCCGCAGCTTTGGGACTCGCTGGATACCGAATTGAAAGCGATCATCAAAAAGCAATAGGATTTCTTCGTTGGCGAGAAATACGGCCGTGATAGAGACCAATAGCTCGCAGCAAAAACGCGAGGGTGCGCTGTGGGGGCTCTACATCGGCGATGCGCTCGCCATGCCGGTGCACTGGTACTACAACCGCGGCGCGCTCTATGACGACTACGGCTGGGTGACCGACTACCTGGCCCCGCGCAACCCCCACCCGGACAGCATTCTCTTCCGTTCGCATCACGCGGCCGCCGGTCCCAAGGGCGAGATCCTGCACGACCAGGCGCCTTACTGGGGCCGCGCGGGGACGCACTTCCATTACCACCAGTTCCTCAAGGCCGGCGAGAACACCCTGAACATCAAGCTGTGCAGCGTCCTGATCGAGTCCCTGAACCGGAACGGCGGGTATGACGCCGACGACTACCTGCGGCGCTACATCGCCTTCATGACCACCCCGGGCAGCCACCGCGACACCTACATCGAGGAATGCCACCGGAACTTCTTCGGCAATTACGCCAAAGGCGTTCCGCCGCGGAAGTGCGGCGCCGTCGAAAAGCATATCGGCGGCCTGGTGGGGATGGTTCCGGTCCTGGCCTATTGCGCCGGAGAACCGGAAAAGGCCCGTTCGGCGGCCCTGGAGCATCTGGCGCTGACCCATCCCGGCGAGAAGATGGCCGGCGCGGGGGGGCTGTTCGCCGATCTCCTGCTGACGGTATTGAACGGGCAGCCCTTGAAAGAGGCCATCCTGGCCCGAATCGACGCCCAGGACCACCCGCTCCTGGGGCACCCGTTCAGGAAATGGCTGGCCGACCCGGATGACTGGGTCGTCGGACCCAGGCTGAGCACGGCCTGCTACGTGGAGCACTCGGTGCCGGCGGTTCTGTACCTGGCCTTGAAGTACCACCACGATCCGGAGAAGGCGCTCGTCGTCAACACCAATCTCGGAGGCGACAACGTCTACCGCGGCGGCGTGCTGGGCGCGCTGCTGGGCGCGGAGCACGGGAAAAATGGCTTCCCCCCGCGCTGGGTCGAAGGCCTGCTCGAACCGCCGCCGCTGCTGTCGGCCGGCGCCGTTTGAAGTCGAGACGGCGGCGGCCCGCATCCGCCGCTTGACATCTCCGGGCCGAGTGCAGTAGGTAGTTTCCATGAACCCGAGGATGAAATCCGTAAATCCGGCAGCTCGGAACTGGTGGCGGCGCCGCTCCTGAGGGGAGGTGCGCCCGCCGCCGGCAACTGGCAATCCCGAAACCGCGAGGCCATCTCCCGAGGCCCCGCGGTTTCTGTTTTCAAAGGCCGCGGGGCCACCCCCCGCGGCCTTTGCGTTTGCGGCGAACATGCAAGGAGGAAACGAACATGATCAAACAAGCGATCACCAAGGCCATCAACCACGAAAGCCTTGCGGAACCCGAAATGCGGGCGACCATGGAGGAGATGTTGAACGGCGCGGCGCCGGCCGTCCTGATCGGTTCCTTTCTGACCGCGCTGCGCATGAAGGGTGAGACGGTGGAGGAGATCACGGCAGCCGCGCGCGTGGCGCGCGAGCAGGCGCGCCGGATCGACGTGAGCAACCACACGGTCAACCTGGACCGGGAGGAGATCAACATCGACGACGAGACGATCCTGGACACGTGCGGCACCGGCGGGGACGGCACCAACACCTTCAACATCTCCACCGCCACGGCCCTGGTGGCGGCGGGCGCCGGTATCCGCGTCGCCAAACACGGCAGCCGCTGCATTTCCAGCGCCTGCGGCAGCGCCGATGTCCTCGAGCAGCTCGGGGTCAACCTCGACGTGCCCCCCACGGCGGTCGAGACGTGCATCCGCGAGATCGGCATCGGCTTCCTGTACGAACCGCTTTTCAACACCGCCATGGCCCGCATCGCCGAGGTGCGCCGGCAGCTCGGCTTCCGCACCCTTTTCAACCTGCTCGGGCCGCTGACCAACCCGGCGGGGGCCTCGATCCAGGTGCTCGGCGTCTACGACCCGGGACTGACCGAGAAAATGGCCGGCGTGCTGAAACTGCTCGGCACGCGCGAAGCCTTCGTCTTCTGCGGCGAGGGCACCCTGGACGAGATCAGCATCTGCGGGCCGACCCGCATGACCCATCTCAGGCACCAGACGATTAAGACCTTCGAGATGACCCCCGAGGCCTTCGGCATTCCGCGGGCGACGCCGGCCGACATCCGCGGCGGCAGCGCGCGGGAGAATGCCCGGATCATCCGCGACATCCTCAAGGGCGAGAAAGGGCCGCGCCGCGACGTGGTGCTGGTGAACGCGGCCGCCGCCTTCGTCGCCGCCGGGCTGGATCCCGATTTCAAAGCCGGTATCCAGCGTGCGGCGCAATCGATCGACTCCGGCCGGGCCGGGGAGAAGCTGGAAGCCCTCATCCGGTTCAGCCGCTCATGCACCCCGTCGGTCAGAGCGCTGGCGTGACGGTGCCGGCCGGTTTGACGACGGCGGGAAGCGGACTAATTATGGGGCATCTTCAACTCATGAGCGCTCCGGCCGATTACCGGCCGCGCCCCTCCTGGCCGCGCAGCAGCTGCGGCAGATAGCGCTGCGCCAGGAGATCCGAGCTCACCATGCCGAGCACCCGGCCGTCCTCCACGACCGGCATGGCCGAGATCCGGTTCTGCTCGAGGTCGCGCACGATGTCGGCAATGCGCGCGGCCGAGCCGGCGGAAACGACCCGTTTGGTCATGATCGCCTCCAGGCGGCCCGCACAGGTGCCCTCCGCCACCGCACGGGTGATGTCCCAGGTGGTCACGACACCGGCGATGCGCTCGTCGTCCCCCAGCACGGCGATGATATTGCCGCGGCCCTCCACGATCAGGGCCGCGACCCGGGTAAGCGGGGTGTCGACCCGCACCATGGGCATCGGCTCCATGATGTCCTTGGCGGTGCGCTCGCTTTCCTTTTCCGCCAGCCGGCGCACGCTGATGCGCTCGGCCGCCTGGCAGGGCAGCAGATCCGCATTGGATGCCAGCAGGTCGACGAGTTCGGTCATGTTGCGGCGAATCACCTTCTCCCGGTAGGCAGTCCCCGCTTCCAGCCGCTTCTCGGAAAGCCGCGCGAAATCGGCGGCGTGCTCGCGCAGCCAGGCGTCCACGGCCGGACGGTTGCCGAGCATCGCCTCCGGCAGCTGGAGCTCCGGCGGAGTCGGCAGGATCTGCTCCTGGGCCGCGAAAATGACCCCGCCCGAATTCACGAGATAGTCGGTGGCGATCATGACCCCCTTCTGCCGGAAGACCACCTGCTCCATGCGCGTGCGCGCCGCCTTGCGGTTCGGGTCCGGCGAGTAGGTATTGGCGCCCTCGACGATCAACGACCAGGCGCCCATACGATCGACGCTCATCGAACACTTCTCCGAGGGCAGCACGCCCAGGTAATTGAACACCGGCGCCGCCGGCACGAAACAGAAGGCGGATTCCCGCAGCAGGTTGTTGGCGGCGGTCGAAAACTGGATGGAGGTCCGCGACCCGCGGGGTTGGATGTGCTCGCTGAAATAGCGGCCGGTGACCGTGCCGTGCTGCTTCCACAGCGCGACCAGCTCCTCGACCGGCAGGCCCTCGGGGCGGAAGAGGCAGCCTTCGAGATCGCTCACGCCAACCACCCATGCCGCCGGCAGGCGCTCCCTCAGAACCCGGGCGGCGTGGGCGCCGACCGCGCCGAAACCCTGAATGAGCACGGTCACCTCTTCGGGCGCCGGCGGCTTCAACTGGGCGAACTGGTGCAGCACCGCCAGGCGCGGCAAAATCTCGATCAGGCGTTCCAGGGCGATGACCACGCCGCCCGCGGCCGCCCCCAGCTCGTCGATGCGATTGCCGCCCATTTCCGCCGGCTTGGAGACGGCGGCATCCAGGCCGTTCTCGACGGCGATGGTCTGCATGTCGGCATCGTTGGAGCCGACATCCGGTCCGGGGACATAGAGGTGGCGGTAGCGGCGCAGCAGCCGCGCGAACCCGTGCACCACCCGGGTGTGCAGCTCCGGCGGACCGGCCGGATCGGCGAGGATGCCGGCCTTGCCGCCGCCGAAGGGCAGGTGGGCGGCTGCGTTCTTGAGGGTCATGCCCCGGGCCAGGTTGTGGATGTCGGCCGGCGTGATGTCCTTGAGCATGCGGATGCCGCCCATCGACGGCGCCCCCATGGCGAGGTTGTCCACCACCAGATAGCCCCCGATTTCCTCGGGGGCGGTCTCCTCCCACATGAACGCGACCAGCTTGGGCCCGAGGGGGTCGCAGACGATGCCCATGCGCGCGAGCAGGTGTTCGTCCCGGTAGTCCAGCACCAGGTGACAGCGGCCGTCCCGGCGCCGGGTTCTTTTCTGGAGAAGCGATTCAGGAATAAACTCCCGCAAACAGGCGTCGAGTCGTGAAGGAATCATGGCTGCGGCCTCCTGATGAAGGGTCGAACGGGGGTGGGGCTGCTTTTTTCGCAGGAGAGGCTCAGCCGGGACTATACCGGAAAAGCCGGCCGGAAGTCAAAGCGCGGATCAGCTTCTGCCGAGAAGTCCGGGAGATTGGAGGATGGGTGCGGCCGCCGGCGCGACGGCTTTGGCGTCGGGCACACCGGAGGTGACGAAGGCGACCAGAATGGTCACCCGTCGGTTGGAGAAATCCAAAGGCTTGGAAGGGTTTTTCAGCCGCCGGTCCGCGTACCCATTGACGCCGGTTATCTGCCTTTCGCGGATGCCGTTTTCCTCCAGCACGCGCCGCGCCGCGTTGGCGCGGTCGCTGCTCAGGTCCCAGTTGTTGTAGCCGGTGCGGGCATAGGGACGGCTGTCCGTGTGGCCTTCGATCGTGACATCGTTGGGGAAGACGCCGATGCGGGAGGCGACCAGCTTGAGCAGTTGGGCGGCGTCCGGCTTCAGGCGAGCGCTGCCGATGTCGAAGAACAGCCCCTCCGATTGCTCGATCAGCTCGATCCGCAGCCCTTCCTTGGTCAGCGTGATCTGAATCTGGTCCTTGAACTTGGCGAGGTCGGGGATGGCGGCAATGGTCTTGATCAGCTTTTCACCTTCCTCGCGGAGCTTGTCCATTTCCGCTTGCTGGGGTGAACCGGCCTTTTCATCTGCGGGTTGGGCCTGATGGGGGTTCGGGGGCGCCTGCAGGGGCGAAGATTCGGAGAAAGGCCGCATGATGTTGTTGCCGCTGAGCACGCCGGAGGAGCCTTTGTGCATGGCCCCCGGATCCCGGAAATAGTCGGCGACCGACGCACGGATGGTCACATTGTTGGCGACGATCCACAGCACGATGAACAGGGCCATCATCGCCGTGACGAAATCCGCATAGGCCACCTTCCAGGCGCCGCCATGATGCGCCTCGTGGCCGCCCCTCTTTCGGGCGCGCTTGATGACGATTCTTTCCGCGTCGCTCACTGCTTTTCCTTCACGTGGGCTTCCATTTCCGGGAACTCCGGGCGGGTCTCGGACGGAATGCTGCGCCGGGCGAACTCCACGCAAACCAGCGGACTGAATCCGCGCGCGAAGGCCGCGATTGCGTTCTTGACCACCTCGAAAACCTGGATTTCCTTCTCACCGGCGATGTCGAGGTTCGAGGCCAGCGGCTGGATGAACCCATAGCACAGCAGGATGCCCAGAAACGTCCCGACGAGGGCGGCGGCCACTTTTTTCCCGATTTCGCCGGCCGGGCCGTCGATGGCCTGCATCGTAATGACGATGCCGAGCACCGCCGCCACGATGCCGAGACCGGGCATCGTGTCGCCGATTTTTGAAAGGAGCATGCTCGGCTTCTTGACGTCGTTGTGATGCGTTTCGATATCGCTCTCCATCAGGGATTCGAGATCGTGCGAAGCGATCCCGCCGATGATGACCATGCGAAAGGTGTCGGTCATGAAAGAGATGAGGGCATTGTGAGCCAAGATGTCGGTATACTTCGAAAAGATGGCGCTCTCCGGCGGCGTCTCGATGTGCTTTTCCAGAGCGATCAGGCCTTCCTTCTGGGCCATGTAGAGCAGTTCGTACATGAGCCTCAGGACGGAGAGATACGTCGCTTTGGTGACGGTTTGGCCCTTGATGGCGGCGATTACCTTGGCGAGCATCTGCTGCAGAACGTTTTTCGGAGCCGAGGCCAGCAGCGCCCCCAAGGCCGCTCCGCCGATGATCAGGAACTCGGCCGGCTGGACGAGGACCATGAAGGGGCCGCCCGCTTCATAGAACCCTCCCAGAACCGAAACCAGCACCACCACGAATCCGATGATGACGAACACGGAAAACCTCGGGATGTATGGATTAGCCCCCGACCCTCGGGGCGAGGATCTTCTTCAATGAATCTGCACAAGTATTATCGGTTTGGGGGTAGGGGGACTTTAGATGATTTCAATGGGGTCGCCGCAGCGGATGGGGCCTTCCTCCAGCACGCGGGCAAAGACGCCCTCGCGCGGCATGATGCAGTCGCCGGCCTTGTAGTAAATAGCGCAGCGGTTGTGGCATTCCTTGCCGATCTGGGTGATTTCCACGAGCACCTGCGCGCCCAGGCGCACGCGGGTGCCGACGGGCAGGGTTTTCCAGTCGACCCCGACCGTGGCGATGTTCTCGGCGAAGTCGCCGAAGCCCACGTCGAGCCCCTGGGCCCTGGCCTGATCGATGCTCTCGGAGGCCAGGAAACTCACCTGGCGGTGCCAGGGCCCGGCATGGGCGTCGCCTTCGAGGCCGTGTTCCTTGGAAAGATATGCTTCCGTCACCGGGGTCTTGGGCGTGCCTTTTTTCTTGCTCACCGCGATGGATACGATTTTCATGCTCCTCCTTTGGCCCCGATCATGAAAATACCGTAGGTGGCTCTCAGGTTTGGGAACCATTCGACGATGCTGCCGTAACGGTCCTCGGAGTGGGTGTCGATCGCGGCTTCCTTCAAGATTCTCAGCCCGACGTCGTGCACGAACTTGCGGAAGTCCTTCAGCGTGATCACCCGGATGTTGGGGGTGTCGAACCACTGGTAGGGAAGCTGGCGGGACACCGGCGCATGGCCGCTGAAGAGCAGCTGCAGCCGCATCTGCCAATGGCTGAAGTTCGGGAAGCTCACGATCCCCCTGCGTCCGATGCGCAGCATGGCGTGGATGAGCGCATCCGGCTGGTAGACCTGCTGCAGGGTCTGGCTCAGGATCACGTAGTCGAAGCTCCCCTCGGGATAGTCGTGCACCTCGGCGTTGATGTCCCCCTGCAGAACTGAAAGCCCCTTTTCGATGCAGCGGGCGGCCTTTTCCTCGTTGATCTCGATGCCCGTCCCCTGAACCCCTTTGCGGGCGATGAGGTGCTGCAGCAGGTCGCCCTCGCCGCAGCCCAGGTCGATGACTTTCGATCCCGGCTCGATCCAGGAGGCGATGATCTGCAGGTCGTAACGCATCGAATTGTCACGCCCGGTCATGGTAGACCCGCTCCAGGAAGCCATGAATGAGCATCGGCAGGCGCTCGCCGGGGATCAGAAACGCATCGTGGCCCCATTCGGCTTCGATCTCGCAGAAGCTCACGTCGCGGCCGTTTTTCTTCAGCGCCTTGACGATCTCTCTGGCCTGGTAGGTCGGGTAGAGCCAGTCCGAGGTGAAGGAGATCACCAGGAACCGAGCCCGGGCTTTGGAAAGGGCTTTTACGGCGGAGCCTTTGCCGTGCTGCTTGCCTAGATCGAAATAGTCGGCCGCCTTGGTGATATATAGAAAGGAGTTGGCGTCGAAGCGGTCGACGAATTTCCGGCCCTGGTATCTCAGGTAGCTCTCCACTTGGAAGTCGGCGTCGAAGTTGAATGAGAAATCGCTTTTGTCCTGCAGCCGACGCCCGAACTTGAGCCGCATGGACTCATCCGAAAGGTAGGTGATGTGGCCGATCATGCGCGCTACCGCCAGTCCCAGAGCGGGTTTGGCCCCCTCATAGTAGTCGCCGTGGTTCCAGTTGGGGTCGGCCATGATGGACTGGCGCGCCACCTCGTTGAAGGCGATGGCGAGCGCCGAGTGCCGCATGGTGGTGGCCAGGGGGATGGCGGACACCACCCGCTCCGGGTAGCGCACGCACCACTCCAGGACCTGCATCCCGCCGATGGAACCGCCGACGACGCACAGCAGCCGCTCGATCCCCAGGTGATCGATCAGCGCCTTCTGCGCCGCCACCATGTCGCCGATGGTCACCACCGGAAAATCAAGGCCATAGGCCCGGCCGGTCGCCGGGTTGATAGAGCTGGGGCCGGTCGAGCCCATGCAGCTGCCGATGACGTTGGCACAGATCACGAAGAACCGGTCGGTGTCGATGCCCTTGCCGGGACCCACCATGCAGTCCCACCAGCCGGGCTTTTCGTCGTCGGGCGAATAATACCCGGCAACGTGGGAATCCCCGGAGAGTGCGTGCAGGACCAGGATGGCATTGCTGCGGTCGGGCGCAAGGGTGCCGTAGGTTTCGTAGGCGAGCACCACCGGGCTGAGGCGCGCCCCGCTTTCCAGGACCATCTCCTCCGGCGGTTCGGCGAAGGTGAAATAGTTCTTCGCGACCAGACCGGCGGATATCCGGTCTTTGTCATGATGAATGTATTCGCTCATTTCGGGCAGACAGCGCTGGTTGCGATCCGACCCTCAATCATAATGTTTTTGGCGGACAAGACAAGGGGAGACGACAGCGCCGATCAGGGAGCAGGCAGCGCGGGATGCTTCATTTGGAGACCTGTGAAAGAAATATATCGCAGGTGCGGCAGATCTTCATTTTTTCTTCCCAGGTAGCCAGGGCCTGGCCGCGGCATACGGTTCCGTTGATGAACCAGCACAGTTCGCCGCTAGTGAGTTCGCTTGCCGGGCACCCGGCCCTGTGCTCCGGCGGGCAGTCCTTAGCCTGCCAGCATAGCCTGCGTTCGTTGGCCGGCTTCAGACGCGAAACGAGAAAGAACAACTGGCGTTCCACCGCCGGCGGAACCACGCGCCAGCCCTGTTCATAGCTGTGCACCGCCTTGAGAGAGACCCCCAGCAGATTCGCCATCTGCTTTTGGGTCTTTTCGAGCCGTTTTCGGAGATGCCTGAATTCATCCCTATCCATCACTTCTTCCTCGTCCAAGGCAGGGGGCGGCCGGTTGTCAGCGCGCTGATTTTTGCCCATATTTCTACATGGTGGCAGGGCTGTCAATCCAAAACTTAGAATGGCGCTACTTGAGGGTGATCGCAACGATCTCGGGCGGCGTCCCTGTGCGCATGGGCGGGCCCCATGTTCCGACGCCGCTCGAAGTGTAAAGGGCGAAACCGCCTTCACGGTGTAGGCCATAGTCGTAACCGCCGTATATCCAATTAGTTACGAGACTGAAAGGGAATAGCTGGCCCTTGTGCGTGTGCCCCGAAAGTTGCAGCGAAACGCCAAGTTCCCTGTTGAGGGCAAAGGACGTATCCGGCTTGAAGTAGGTGGCTGTAGGGCGATCCCGGCCGTAGCCGCTGCGGATATCGGTCGGCGTGTGAAAGAGGAGGATGCAGGCCGCGGGGGCGGGGGCGGCGTTGGCCAAGCTGTCCAATCCGCGGATTTCTGCCGGGTTTTGAATCCCCGGATAGGCCACCCCCATCAGGTAAAGCCCGTCCACCTCCACTACCTCGTTATAAAGCAGCCGAATGTTGGTCCGCGAGACGATGTCCAGGCAGCGGCGCAGGCCGGCATAGACTTCGTGGTTGCCGGTCACGAAAAAAACGCCGTGGCGCGCCCGCAATCGCTTCAGCGGCGCTTCGAATTCAGGCATCCCGTCGGTCATACCGTCGAACAGGTCACCGGTGATGACCACCAGGTCCGGTTGGAGCTCGTCGATTCTTTCCGCCAGCCGTGCCATGGAAGCCGTTCCATGAAAATGGCCGAGGTGTACATCGGAGAGCTGTACGATCTTGCGGCCGCGCCATTGGGCCGGAAGGTTTTCCAGGTGGATCTCGATCGGTTTGACGACCGGGTGGAAAGCCGTCCAGAAGCCATAGGCCGACCAGCTCAGCGCCAGAAAGACGCACCCGGAGGCCAGGGGGCGGAAGCTGGTGGGCGCCAGCCCGAACATGCGAAAAAGAATGTAAACAAGCCAGGTTACTCCGGCAGCGAGAATCAGCTTGACCGCAAGCGCGAACCAGACCGCTGCAAAGCGGTAGTAGAGGATGGTCACGGGGTTCTGAGTCCAGCGCAGCAGCAGAAAGGCGGCCATGAAACTGAGGCCCAAGAACAGCAAAACCACCAGAAGAGCTGTCTTCGCGACGGGATGGGAGATACCTATCCAGCGCAGAACGAACCGGTACAGGGCGAAATGCAAGAGAACGGTCGATACAAAAACGACGGAGAGGAAGATCATCGGACGGATTCCAGAACCAGCAATCTATTCGACATTCCTTTGACGGCCGCCGGTTCGACGTGATAACATCGAGTTTTAATTTGATTTGGGAAATTCGAGGGTTCCATCAGGATGTCCGGGGGGAGGGCCTGCCCGGCCGCCTCCAATCGCCATGAATCGCCATCGCAGCCCATATCCGCTGATCCAGAACAACGGCCGCGTCCGGCGCTGCCTGTCCTGCGGCACCACCACAGACATGAAGCGCCGTCGGTACTGCTCCATCGAATGCCGCCAGAAGCTGCGCCACAACCTCAACATCCGCACCGGCCTTCTCCAGACGCTCCAGATCCGGTACGCCACCTTCTATTTCACCGAGCACCTCGTCATCCTGGACATGCTGCCCTACGGCTCGACCGACCTGGCGAGCTTCATACTCCCGCGCGCCAAGGGGAAAAAGCCGGTGGACGACTTCTGCAAGATGTTCAACCTGCTGGGCAACGCCTGGTGGGAGGAAGTCCGCCGCACCAAGAAACGCTACCTGGCCTCGCGCTTCATTCTCGGCAAGGCCAAGCCGATCGACGGCGACATCAACGCGGTGCGGCCGCTGGAGGTCCGCGAGCCGGCCCGCATGGCGCGCTCCCTCACCCACCTCAAGCTCCGAAACAAGGACCTGCATTCGCCCAACCTGCAGCAGATCATCAAGCGCGCCTTCCGGCGGCAGGCCAAAGTGCACCACCCCGACCAGGGCGGCGATGCCACCCTTTTCCGCAGGCTGCGCGACGCTTACGATCAGCTCATCCAGTGGGCGGAAAACCCCACCTTCACCACCCGCCGCGGCTTTCCCGACAAGTGGTTCTACGAGGGCGGCCTGGACCGCTGGACCCAGCCCTCGCCCGTTCAACGCCTGCGGACGGAGGATTGAGAAAGGCAGATCCTGGAGGCTGGATTCCCGATTCTGGATAAAAACCGCTGTCACTGGCGGGCAAATCCTTCCATCGAGCATCCGCCTTTCATCTCGGAAACACCGCTCCTTTGTCCGCGCTGGAGACCAGTTCGGCGTACCGGCCCAGATAACCAGTCTTTATCTTTGGTTCGAACTTCGGCAGGGCCGCCAGCCGCTGCCTGATCTCCTTCTGGCTCAAGCGCACCCCCAGGCGCCTGCCGGGGATGTCGATCTCAATGGTGTCGCCTTCCCGCAGGGCCGCAATCGGCCCCTTGGCGGCCGCTTCGGGTGAGATGTGGCCGATGGCCGCCCCGCGGCTGGCGCCGGAAAAGCGGCCGTCGGTGATCAGGGCCACCTCCTTGTCCAGCCCCATGCCGGCTAAGGCCGACGTCGGGGAGAGCATCTCCTGCATCCCCGGCCCGCCCCTGGGGCCCTCGTAGCGCACCACGATCACATCGCCCTTCTTTACCCGCCCGGCGACGATCGCCTGGAAGGCGTCCTCTTCGGAATCGAACAATCGCGCCGGCCCCGAGTGTCGCAGCATCTCTTCGGAGACCGCCGCCTGCTTGACGATGGCGCCGCCGGGGGCCAGGTTTCCGCTCAGCACCGCCAGGCCGCCCATGGCATGCACTGGGTTCTTGACCGTGCGGATCACCGCCGGGTCCTTGATGCCCGCCTTGATCTCCCGCAGCATCTTCCCCAACGGCTTGGCGTAGACCGTCATCACCCGGTCGTGCACGAGCCCCGCATGGCTCAGCTCGGCCATGATGGCCGGGATGCCCCCGGCATAGTATAGGTCGCTTACATGGTGCGGGCCGACCGGCGCGAGCGAGGTGATGTGCGGCACTTTTTCCGTGAAGGCGGCGAAGTCCTTCAAGGTGATGTCGACCTCGGCGTAGTAGGCGATGGCCGGGATGTGCAGGGCGGTGTTGGTGGACCCGCCGAGGGCCATGTCGGCCGCGATGGCGTTCTCGAAGGCCTCCCTGGTCATGATGTCCCGCGGCCGGATGTCCTTCTTGACCAGTTCTACCGCCTTGAGGCCGGTCTGCTTGGCGATCCAGATGCGCTCGGCGAAGACCGCCGGCGCGCTGCCGCTGAAGGGCAGCGCCATCCCCAGGGCCTCGGAAAGGTTGCTCATGGTGTTGGCGGTGAACATGCCGGCGCAGGAGCCGGCGCCGGGGCAGGCGGCGCACTCGCATTCGTGCAGCTCGGCCGATGAGATCTTCCCGCCCTTGAAGCGGCCCACGGCTTCAAAGACCTTGTCCAGGCCGATTTCCTTGCCGCGGACCTTGCCCGCCAGCATGGGGCCGCCGGAAACGAAAATCGCAGGAATGTTCAGCCGCGCCGCCGCGATCAGCATGCCGGGGATGATCTTGTCGCAGGACGCCATGAGCACGAGGCCGTCGAAGGGGTGGGCCATGGCCATGATCTCGAGCGAGTCGGCGATGAGCTCCCGGCTGGGCAGCGAGTACTTCATGCCGACGTGGTTCATGGCGATGCCGTCGCAGACGCCGATGGTATTGAAGACCATCGGGGTGCCGCCGGCGGCATAGACCCCGGCCTTTACGGCGTCCACCAGCTTGTCGAGATGCATGTGCCCCGGGATGATCTCGTTGAAGGAGTTGGCGATGCCGATGATCGGCCGTCCCATTTCCCAGTCCGTGAACCCTTCCGCCCTCAGCAGGGAGCGGTGCGGAGCCCGTTCCGGTCCTTTGGTCATCAAGTCGCTGCGCTTGGCCATGAGAATTGTTCCTTCCTTATTTGGGTGTCACCAAGAGAGATTCCACGTCTACCGGGGCAGGTATCAGATTCTGCGCGCGCATGACCTCCTCGGTTTGCGCCCAGGCGGCGGCGTCGATCCGGCCGAATTCGGCCCCTGACGGAGGCAGCGTCAAGTCGCGGGTCACGGAGAGCTGCCGGCGGACGACGGCTTCGGGCGTTTCGCGGTCGGCTTCCAGCAGCACCTGAATCGCCTTTTCCTGGTTGCGGGGGTCCAGTGCGTCCCGCCAGCCATCGAGCAGGGCGGAGAGAAACCGCTTTACGGTGCCGGGGCGTTTGGCCAGCATCTCGCGCGTGGTCACCACCGAGTTGGCGACGAAGCGCACGCCCAGCTGGTCCGGGCTCAGGAAGGCATAGACCTCGCCGGCCTTTTCGAGCTTCTCGCCGATGATCACGGCCTGGGCGTTCAGGTAAAGCGGCCAGAAATCCACCCGGCCCTCGTAAAACGGGGTGTAGTCGTAGCGCACGCTGAACAGGGAGACCTCGGTTTCGGCGATGCCGTAGCGCGCGAGAAGGGCGCGCAGGATGGCCTCGTCGTTGCCGCCGAAGGTGACCCCGATGCGCTTGCCCTTCAAGTCCCCGCCGGAAGAGAAAGCGGTCCGGTCGGGCCGGTAGATCCAGTGCAAAGGATTGACCTGGAACAGCTGGGCCAGGACCACGATCGGCGCGCCCTTGGACGCGGCGCGCAGCACCTGGTCGGCCGAGGCGACACCGAACTGGGCGTGGCCGAGCTCAAGTTCCTTCAAGGCGTCGCGCTCCGGGCCGCCGGGTTTGACGTTCACCTTGAGGCCGCGGCGTGCGAAGTGGCCCTGGGCATCGGCGTAGAGGTCCCCGATCGTGCTGACGTTGTAAAGCCACTTGAGGCGGTAGTTCACCTCCTCTAATTTTTCTTGCGGCGCGCAGGCCGAAAGAAAAATTAGAGATGAAAAGAAAAATAGCTTTAGCATTGTCTGCATTGACGAAGCCATCTCAAGCGCTTTTCAATCGCCTTTGAATCGCATTCCCAGCCCACTCCAGGCTGACCAGGTAAAGCGAGGTGCCGACGCCGATCAGGAACAGCGCCACCAGGATCTTCGCGAGGTCGCTCTGGTACAAGGCGATGCGGATGCTGTAGCCGATTCCGGCCGTGGCGGCGATGAACTCGGCCACGATGGTCCCGACCATGGCCATGGTGGCGCTGCCCACGATCACCGTGGTCAGCTTCCGGATGTTCTCGAAGGCCCGGATCTTGACCTGCAGCCGCCAGGTCATGCGGCCGGTGGACTCGTAGAAGTGCTCGATTTCCCGGACCGGCTCGGAGAACACGCCGATAAACGACAGCAGCAGCGGAAAGTAGCAGATCATGGCCGCGATCAACAGCCGCGAGGGCAGCCCGTCGCCGAGCAGAATGAAGATGATCGGCGCCACCGCCACGATGGGATAGGCCTGTATGTTGAAGGCTGCGGTGCGGATGAAGGACCCGATCCAGGCCGTCAGCCGGCCGATCACCGCCACGATCGTCGCCAGGCAGATGGAAAGGATGTGCCCCAGGATCGCCACCCCCAGCGTGTTGAGCACCGCCAGCAGGTACGGCCAGGCGTAGGCGCGCCCGGTGCGCCCGATTTCGTCGGGGCTGGGAATGACGTAGTCCGAAAGATTGAGGCTGTACTTGAGAACCAGCAGCAGTCCCAGCCCCAGGCCGTAGATGATCAGGAATTGATAGAAGCGCCTATGCAGCATGCACGATCTCCAGCATGGCGCGCTCCAG
>Ga0209254_10002720_pt1 | contig 16108 bp, 16 predicted proteins | sample FrelakmetDIP11DI_FD_187148 | JGI IMG/M metagenome (GOLD analysis project Ga0209254, IMG submission 187148) | Freshwater lake sediment microbial communities from the University of Notre Dame, USA, for methane emissions studies - DIP11 DI (SPAdes)... | ecosystem: Environmental > Aquatic >... | reverse complement strand
GAGCTTCGCACCCGGCACGGTCACCGAACTCGGCGCCTCAGTGCGGGCTTCGGACGAATCCGGCGGCGGTTCCCGCGAGCTCAATGACCTCATCCGGGTCGCGGCCGACGTGCGCCCCGGCGATTCCGGCGGCCCGCTGGTCAACAGCGCCGGCCAGGTGGTCGGCGTCAACGTGGCGGCGACCCTGACCTACCGGATGGGCGGTGTGCGCGGCGGCGAGGGCTTCGCGATCCCCATCGACCGCGCCCTCGGGGTCGTCAACCAGATCCGGGCCGGCGCCCCGGTGCCCGGCATCCACATCGGCGACACGGCCTTCATCGGTGTCGGCATCGCCGACGGCGACGGGTCGGGCGCGGTGGTCCGTCAGGTGCTTCCCGACACCCCGGCCCGCAGGGCCGGTCTGATGAGCGGTGACATCATCACCGCGGTCGACGGGGTCCCGATCAACTCGGCGTCGAACCTCTCCGATGCCATGGACGCCCACCGCCCCGGTGACACCATCACGCTGAGCTGGCTGGACCGCGCGGGCAATCCGCGCAGCGCGCCGATCCTCCTGGACCGGGGCCCGGTCGGCTGATCGTGCTCAGGTGTGCAGCTCGGCCCGCATCTGCATGAACCGGAACAGTCCGGGCCGGCCGATGACCGGTTCGTAAGCGGCGACCTGGTCGTCGACGAAGGCGGCCCGCTGGTCGGCGGGGAGCCGATCGGTCCAGGCTGTGCTGCCCACCGCGCACCACGCGGTGAACTGCGCTTGGGATCCGAAGTCCCATTCGCGGTCGCGCACCGTCAGCGAGCGGACCCGAAGTCCGCAGCCGTTGGCCAGATCTGCGAACACTGCCGGGTCGACGTGCCGAAACGGTGCGCTGAAGTCGGTGAAGTACGCCGACCAACGCGGGCTTGCGGCCACCTGCATCGCGGTGGACTCGACGCTGGGCCGCTCTCCGGCGCACACCATCTGGATCACGCTGCGCCCACCCGGGCGCAACACGGTCGCGATGCCGGTCAGCGCCTCGTCGAGTTGGGGAACCCAATGCAGGGCGTTGAACGACACCGCCATGTCGAAGCAACGCCCGAACGGCAGCCGGCGGGCATCGGCGCGCACGAACCACGGCCCGGCGGAGGTGACCGGTCCGGCACCGGCGGCGGCGACCATCCGGGGTGAGGCATCCATGCCGACGATGAATCCCGCAGGCAGCCGCGCGGCGATCTCGCGGGTGAGAAACCCGTCTCCGCAGCCGATGTCGAGAATCCGTTCGTCGCCGTCGAGCACCAGATCGGCGAGGGTTTCCGACGCGACCGCTCGCTGCAGGCTGCTGACCCGCTGGTAGTCCTCACCGCTCCAGTCCGCCACCGACACAGTTAACGCCTCCGGCACCGGCGAGGCAATGGAGGCACGATCCAACGCGCTAGCAAGCGATTTCGTCACCGAGGTGTTCACCGATCAGATCGACGCGACCGAGGGAATCCAGGACAGCCAGTTCGCCGGGTGGAAGTTCGATCCCGCGACGGCACCGACGTCGGCGCCAGACCTGTCGGCGTCGCGGTCGGTGATCGACGGTCTCAACCACCGCCGCCAAGGCCGCCGTCGAAAGCGAACGCGGCTTCGACGACCTCTACCGCGCGGCGCTCGACGCCGCCACGCGGTCATACTGCCCGGGCGGTTAGCCGGCCGGGTGGGGCGGCCCCAGGTACGGGAAGACGTCGAGAGTGTCGGTGTGCGGCGCCAATCCGGTCGGCGGGCAGTCGCCCTTGGTGAGGAACGCCAGCCGGTAGTCGATCACGTCGTCGGTGAAGACCCGGCCGTTGGGGTACTTCGCGGGCTTGGACGGGTTGTAGGTCAGCATGTCGGGCAGGGTGCCCTCGGCATCGATGGCGTCGATGGCCTCCTCCCGGGTGTAGTCCCCGGTGTGCCCCATCAGGTGGATGAACTGCCCGATCCAGCGCTGCCGGTCGTGGACCGGTTCGCTGGCGTTGTACTCCTCCTTGGTCTCGTCGGTGTTGAAGAAGCTGCTCACCGAGGGATGGCCGGCCCGGTCGACATGCAGCAGCTCACCGTCGCGCTGCAGGCTGCAGCGGCCCCAGATCCTGATGTCGGGGTCGGCGCCGAGTTGGGCGGTCGGCAGTTCGATCGCGATCGAGAAGACGTTGGCCTCAGTGTTGGAGTCCACGCCCGTCCACGGTGACGTGCCGCCGAGGTGCGGCGCGGTGAAGTTGCGCCCGCCGGTGGTGTCGAACAGGTTCTTGATGCCGTCGAAATCGAAGAAGAACGCGTCGCTGCGCGCGCCGGCGCAGAACGTGAAGCTGTCCTGCTGCGCGATGTTGGGGGTTGGCCCGAAAGACACCTCGACCGCGTCGAAGATCTTCTCCCCCACGGCATATGGCGACTCGGCCTCCTCATTCACGGCCAGGAAGACGTCGACGGTCTGCCGTCCGTCCGCGGGCTCGGAGAAGACGAAGCTGAACGCGATGTCGTTCTGCAGGTCTCCGTCGTTGTCGATGGCCAGGCGGTAGATGGCATCGGGGTGCAGCGCATCGGCATTCGGGTTGGCGTTGAGGATCAGCACCGTACGGGTGGGGTCGGCGGGTGACTGGAATGCGTAGAGGTCACACAGATCCAGACGCTGGTCTCCCAGTGGGGGGCCGAGGCTCAGACCGGTGAAGTGATTCGACAATGGGACTCCTCTGCCGCTGTTCGGTTTTCAACAACCTACCGCTTCACCGGCGACTCTGGCCGATCAGTTCTGCCGCGGCAACAGTTCCGCGACGAAACGGTCGATGAACTCTTCGACGGGTGCGGAGCCCATCGGCCGGATGACGAACTTGGTCAGCCCGGCGGCGATCAGGCCGTCGAGTTGGCGGTGCAGTTGGGGCCAGTCGGTGGCCACCAGGTCGGCTGGATCGGCATCGGGCCGGCGGCTGCGGACCGCGGCGAGCACCTCCTCTGGCAGGGTGCCGTCGCCGACGGCCAGGCTCAGACCGTAGTGGTCCGGTTCGATCTGGCGGCCGTTGTCGGCGGCGGCGCGCTCGATGCTTTTGCGAGCGTGGCGCGCCTCGTCGGGCGTGAGGAAGCTGCCCAGCCATCCGTCGGCCAGCCGGCCGATCCGGCGAAACGCCGCAGGAGCCGACCCACCCAGCCAGAGGTCGACCGGAGCGGGCGCCCGGATACCCAGCGACACGTTGTCGAGCTGGAAGAACCGGCCGGCGAAACTGACCTCGTCACCGTCCAGCAGGGCTCGCATCACCGCCAGCGCCTCGTCGAACACCGCGGCACGCTGGCCGTCGGGCACCGGGAAGAGGTCCCACTCGGCCCGGGAGGCGGGACGCAGGCCGAACACCGGGAGCACCCGTTTGGGGCCCAGAATCGCCAGTGAGGCAAGATGTTTGGCGACCAGCACCGGGTGGCGGCCGGGCAGCACGGCCACCGATGTGCCCACCTTCAGGCGGGTGCTGCGACCCAGGGCGTAGCCGATGCCGGCGAAGGGTTCGACCGCCGGACTGTAGACGAGTTCGGAGAACCACAGCGAGTCGACACCGTCGAACTCGAGCCGGTCGATCACGGCGGGCAGCTTGTCGACGCCAGTGTCGAAGCCGAGACTCACCCCGAACCGAATCTTCACTGTCCACCTCGCATCGTCGGGGCGTATCGGTTTGCGGCTGCGGCCAATTCGCCCGTGTCGCCACGCTAACGGGTGGTGGCCGCCGGTGACGAGCGGCGATCGCGTGCGGCGACACAGCCCGCAGGTCCGGTGAATCCCGGCCGTCAGTGCTTACCCTGAGGGATGTGACTGGTGTGACTGGTGTGACTGGTGTGACTTGTGCCTGAGGTGACCCGACGGCAGTTCGTGGTCGGCCTGCTCGCATCAGCCGGACTGGTCGGCGCGTCCCGGGCCATCGGGATGTCCGGGGCCGGTACGCAGGCGGCCTCCGCGGTCAGTCCCCCGCCACCGATCGGGGCCGCCAGGTTGCTGCCCCCGCCAGCACCGGCGAGCCGCATCCCGCTACCTGGCGGCGGTGAGCTCACCAAGCTGCCCGGCGACGGCGATCTGCTCGCCCTCACTTTCGACGACGGGGCGAACTCCGAGGTGGTCCGGCTCTACACCCAGCTGGCCAAGGACACCGGAATCCGGTTGACGTTCTTCGTCAACGGCGTCTACGACGCCTGGCGCGACAATGCCGCGCTGCTGCGGCCGCTGGTCGACTCGGGACAGATCCAGCTGGGCAACCACACCTGGTCGCATCCCGACCTGACCAGGCTGACCAAAGGGCAAGTCGCCGAGGAGTTACAGCGCAACGACAAGTTCCTGCGCGGCACCTACGGCGCGGATGCGACACCGTACTTCCGGCCGCCGTACGGGGCCCACAACGACCTCGTCGACGGCGTGGCCGCCGACCTCGGGTACCGCACCCCAACGCTGTGGGCCGGATCGTTGGCCGACCCGACCCCGGTGGCCGAGGACTACATCGTCGAGATGGCCGACCAGTTCTTCATCCAGCAGAACATCGTCGTCGGGCACCTCAACCACCTGCCCGTCACCCACGTCTACCCGGCGCTGGTCGACATCATCCGGTCACGCAACCTGCGCACGGTCACGCTCAACGATGTATTCCTCCAGCCGGAGATCCCGCACGTCACGTCGGCCTAGTGGCCGCCAGCCGGGCAATCCGGCCCAGCGCGACGGCGCACACCGTCAGATACGCCGCCGCCCACCACGGCGCCTCGAAGCGCACCCGGCAGCCCTCGCCGTCTGGCTTGACCTCGTGGGTGGTGGCGGCGACGCCGGCCACGGCCCACGCCCAGCGCCGGCCTGGGCTGAATTCGGTGACCCGGAACGGCAGCTCGGCACCGACCGCGGTCCTCACCCGCCCGGTCGAGCCGGCCTCGATCTCGCGCCGGCCGTCGTCGAGCGTGGCCGCACTGACCGACGGTCCCCAGCGCGGCCAGTCCTCGAGGTCGACGAGGATCTGCCAGACGACGGCGGTAGGAGCGTCGATGTGCCGCTCCACACCGACTTTCGGCCACGATGCGATACCCACGTGTTCCGACGCTACGCCGCATAGGGTGCACACGATGACTGCCTGGACCTGGAAGTTGGCGGCGGCCAGCGGTGGACTCGACCCGGTGATCACCCGCTCGCTCGACGCGGCCATCGACGACGCGTTGCGCATCGGTGAAATCCCCGGCGCGATTATCGGGGTCTGGTCACCGGAGGGCGACTACGTGCACGCCGCCGGCGTGGCCGACCGCTGCTCCGGCGCCGCGATGCATGCTGATTTCTACAGCCGGATCGGCAGTGAGACAAAGACTTTCACTGTCACGGCCGTGTTGCAGTTGGTCGACCAGGGCAGAATCGGGCTTGACGATCCGATCGGTGACTACCTCACCGGCGTGCCCGGTGGGGATGTGATCACCGTGCGTCAGCTGGCCGGCATGCAAAGCGGGCTGGCCAACTACACCGAGACCGACGCATTCGCCAAGGCCATCTCTGACGACCCCCGGCGGCACCACGCGCCGCAGGACCTGCTCGGCTGGGCTTTCGCCGAACCGGCTGCCTTCCCGCCCGGCCAGCGCTACCAGTACTCGAACACCAATACCATCCTGCTGGGCCTGCTGGTGGAGAAGATCAGCGGACAATCTCTCGGAGACTATCTGCGCGACCACCTTCTGGCTCCACTTGGTATGTGGCACACTAGCTTTGCGTCCGGAGCCGAGTTCCCGGACCCGCACGCGCAGGGATACACCCAGTTCGGCGACGATGGGACAACGGTGGTGGCGACCAACTGGAACCCGTCGTTCGCATGGTCGGCAGGGGCCATGATCTCGGCTCTGGAGGATCTGCACACCTGGGTGCCCGCCGTGGCCACCGGCGCGCTGCCGTCGCCTGCGACCCAGCAGCAGCGGTTGCGCTTCGTACACGACGACGGCCGAGTAGCCGACGACGGTTACGGCCTGGGCATCTTCAACCTGGCCGGGTGGATCGGCCACAATGGCAGCCTGCCGGGCTACCAAACCGTCGCGGTGTACCTACCGGAGCGGCAGATGACGCTGGTGGTGCTGGTCAACACCGACATCGGCGCCCCGGACGGTATGGAGCCCAGCGCAGTGGTCGCCAACGCCGTCACATCCGTGGTCGCACCGGATCACCCCTACCCGGTCGAACAGAAACCGCGCCCGCCTAGGATCACGGGATGGAAGGCTCCGTCACCGTTCACATGGCCGCACCCGCCGACAAGATCTGGGATCTGATCGCCGACGTCCGCAATACCCCTCGCTTCTCGCCGGAGGTGTTCGAGTCCGAATGGCTCGACGGCGCGACCGGTCCGGCGCTGGGGGCGAAGTTCCGCGGTCACGTGCGCCGCAACGAGATCGGACCGGTGTACTGGACCACCTGCAAGGTGACCGCGTGCGAACCCGGCCGCGAGTTCGGCTTCGCGGTGATGGCGGGCGACAACGCGGTGAACAACTGGCATTACCGTCTGGAGCCCAGCGGGGACGGCACTGACGTCACCGAGTCGTTCCGGTTGAACCAGTCGCTACCCATGCGGGTGTTCTGGCTGTTCGCCGGGCATCTGCGCGGGCGCCGCAATGAGCGCGACATGCGCACCACCCTCGAGCGGATCAAGAAGGTCGTCGAGGAAGAGTGATTCCGGGGTGCGCACGGTCCGGGTTTGGTAGAACCGCCTGATGGGTCAATGGTCACGCGAGGAACTCGAGTCCGCGTTCGCAGCACACAAGCAGGTGGTCGTCGGCATCGGTGAAAACTGGAACTGGTCGCGGTTCGCCGACCAGTTCACCGAGGACGCCACCTACGTCGAGCATTCCTACGGCAAGTTCGCCGGCCGCGAGCAGATCCGCAACTGGATCGTCAAGACCATGAGCACCTTCCCCGGCAGCGAGATGCCGTTCTACCCCTCGACCTGGCATTCCATCGACACCGAGAAGGGCTGGGTCATCTGCGAGTTCCAGAACAGGATGCGCGACCCCGGCGACGGCAGCATCCATCAGGAACCCAACATCTCGGTGCTCAAGTACGCCGGTGACGGCCTGTGGAGCTACGAGGAAGACGCCTACAACCCGATGAACTTCGTGCCGATGGTGCGCGGCTACATCGAGCGGTGCAAGAGCCTGGGCACCGCCTCGGACGACGCGATCACGTTCGCCCGCAAGATGGGCTGGGGCGACTCCTAGCCGGGACTGCCCTCGCTGCTGGCGTGCGCGTCATCGACGCGCAGCCTTGCCCTAAGCCGGAAACGATGACGACCCGCAACGCCGGACTCTAATGTCGGTGGAAAGCCGCATCGCCACGAAAGACGGAACGGACACCACATGGGCATCGCCACCCGAGTCAACGGTCAGCCACCGCCGGATATCGCGTTGAGCGACATCAACCTGGGCACGTTCGAGTTCTGGGCACTCGACGACGACGTCCGCGACGGAGCGTTTGCGACGCTGCGCCGCGAGGCCCCGATCACGTTCTTCCACGAGGTCGAGATGGAGGGCGTGCCCCACGGCCCCGGGCACTGGGCGCTGACGAAGTTCGACGACGTCTTCTTCGCCAGCCGCCACCCCGACATCTTCAGTTCGTACCCGAACATCACGATCGCCGACCAGATCCCCGAGGTCGCCGAGTACTTCGGCTCGATGATTGCCCTGGACGACCCGCGCCACGCCCGGCTGCGCAACATCGTTCGCAGTGCCTTCACCCCGAAGGTGGTGGCCCGTACCGAGGCCTCGGTGCGGGACCGCGCCCAGCGGCTGGTGTCGGCGCTGATCGAGAACCACCCCGACGGCAACGCGGAACTGGTCACCGAGCTGTCCGGTCCGCTGCCACTGCAGGTGATCTGCGACATGATGGGCATCCCCGAGGAGGACCATCAGCAGATCTTCCACTGGACCAACATCATCCTCGGCTTCGGCGACCCAGACCTGAGCACCGACATGGACGAGTTCATGAAGGTCGCCCTCGACATCGGCGCCTACGCCACCGCGCTCGCGGAAAGCCGTCGTTCCCAGCCGCGCGAGGACCTGACCACCGCGCTGGTGGCCGCCGAGGTCGACGGGGAGCGGCTCAGCTCGGCCGAGATCGCCTCATTCTTCATCCTGCTCGCCGTCGCCGGCAACGAGACCACCCGCAACGCGATCAGCCACGGCGTGCTGGCCCTGACCCGCTACCCCGACCAGCGCCGCATCTGGTGGGACGATTTCGCCGGCACCACGCAGACCGCGGTCGAGGAGATCGTGCGGTGGGCCTCACCGGTGATCTACATGCGCCGCACGGTCACCCGCGACATCGACCTGAGCGGGGTGACGATGAAGCAGGGTGACAAGGTCAGCATGTGGTACGCCTCGGCCAACCGCGACGAGGACAAGTTCGACAACCCGTGGCTCTTCGACGTCACCCGCAACCCCAACCACCATGTCGGCTTCGGCGGCGGCGGAACCCATTTCTGCCTGGGCGCCAACCTGGCCCGCCGGGAGATCGCCGTGCTGTTCGAGGAACTGCACAACCGGATTCCCGACATCGCGGTCACCGAGGAGCCGGCGATGCTGCTGTCGGCGTTCATCCACGGCATCAAGCGTCTGCCGGTCAGCTGGACCCCACCGGACTGAAGGACGCACACATGAAGGAGCGGCTGCACTGGTTGGCCATGCACGGCGTGGTGCGCGCTGTCGCGAGGTGGTCGGCCCGACGGGGTGATCCCCAGGCCAGGCTGCTGGCCGACCCGGCGCTGCGGGCCGATCCGGTGCCGTTCTACGACGAGCTGCGAGAGCAGGGCCCGCTGATCGCGGCCCGGGTGAACTACCTGACCGTCGATCATGCCCTGGCCAACGAACTGTTGCGCTCCGATGACTTCCGGGTGATCTCGCTCGGGTCCGGCCTGCCGGCACCGCTGCGCTGGCTGGAGGCGCGCACCCGGGACGACCTGTTGCACCCGCTGCGCCCCCCGTCGCTGCTGGCCGTCGAACCGCCAGAGCACACCCGCTACCGCAAGACGGTGTCGTCGGTCTTCACCAGCCGCGCGGTGAACACCCTGCGGGACCGCGTCGAGGACACCGCAGCGGACCTGCTGGGCGCGCTGTCCGAGGGACCCGGGGTGGTCGACATCGTGGCGAGCTACTGCTCCAAGCTGCCGGTCGCGGTGATCAGCGACATCCTCGGAGTGCCCGAGGCCGACCGGCCCCGCGTCCTGGAGTTCGGCGAGCTGGCCGCCCCCAGCCTCGACCTGGGCGTGTCCTGGCCGCAATACCAGCGGGTGCAGCAGGGCATCGCCGGCTTCAATTCCTGGCTTGCCGGCCATCTGCAGACCCTGCGCGAGCATCCGGGTGAGGATCTGATGAGCCAGCTGATCCAGGTCGCCGACGAGGGCTCCCTGCTCAATGAGACCGAGCTGCAGGCCACCGCCGGACTGGTGCTGGCGGCCGGGTTCGAGACGACAGTCAACCTGCTGGGCAACGGAATTCGGTTGCTGCTCAACTTCCCCGACCAGCTCGCCAAGCTCGCCGCCGATCCGTCGCTGTGGCCGAACGCGGTCGAGGAGATCCTGCGCATGGAGTCACCGGTGCAGCTGTCGGCGCGGGTGGCCCGTACCGATACCGAGGTGGCCGGCACCACCGTCAGGGCCGGCGAGACGGTGGTCATCTACCTGGCGGCCGCCAACCGTGATCCCGCGGTGTTCGACGATCCGCACCGCTTCGATGTGGAGCGAGCGAATGCCGGCAAACACCTGGCATTCTCGGGCGGCAGGCACTTCTGCCTCGGCGCGGCGCTCGCCCGCGCCGAGGGAGAGGTCGGGCTACGCAGCTTTTTCACCCATTTCCCCGACGTTCAACTGGCCGGACTCGGCACTCGTCGCGACACCCGCGTGCTGCGCGGCTGGGCCGAACTCCCGGTCAGCCTGGGTGCCCCCGCAGCCGTACCGGGCTGAGCGCTCTAGTTGTTGTGACCCACCGGGTTGTCGCGGGGTACCGCGTCGCCCCGGCGGTCCGCGGTGCCGTCGGGATGGGCCTGCGCCCCAGGATCGACGTCATCGGTGTCGGTGACGCGCGGATCGAGCGCGTCTGCGTGCGAGCGCCGCTCCTCGAGATCGCTGCGCGCGTCAGTCGCGTGGCTGAAGTGCTTGTCCGCGTGGCTCTTCAGGCGCTCGGCCTCGGCTGCCTTGGCCTCGGCCTCGGCTTCGGCGGCTCGCGCGCGGGCAGCGGTCTCACGGGCAAGCGCCTCACGGCGCTCGACGTCGACCGAATCCTGCCGGACCTGCTCGCGAATCACGTCGGACTTGGCGATGCGGCTGCGCTCACGCTGCTTGCGGGCGAGCCCGGCCGCTACGGCGATCACCACGAGCAGGGCGATGACCGCAACGACGATCCATACGATTGTGCTGCTAGCCATGGCGACTCCTTCGTTAGTGCGGTCGCTGGAGACAGCGCCGTCACTTGCGGTTTCCCGTTGACGGGGTTGGCCAAACCCCGTCAGGCTCCGCGGTCTGCGCCCAGCGCGGTCAACATTCCCGCCGCCGACCGCGGCCAGGTGAAGTTCTCCGCGCGCCGCCGGGCAGCGAATCTGCGCTGCGGCTCAGGCCGGTTCATGACGGCACTGACCGCGCCGGCGATGGCCTGCGGGTCGTTATCGGCGCTGGCTCCGCTGTCGGAGGTGAGGATCTCGGTCAGCGCGGAGGTCCGTGACACCACCGCGGGCGTGCCGCACGCCAGCGCCTCCAGCGCGGCCAGGCCGAACGTCTCGTGCGGGCCGGGCGCCAGTGCGACGTCGGCCGAGGCCAGCAGGGTGGCTACGGTGCTGCGCGACTCGACGAACCCGGTGAAGTCGACCGGCAACCGTGCCGCCTGCCGCTGCAGTCGCGCCCGCAGCGGTCCGTCACCGATGATCACCAGCCGGGCGTCGACACCCGAATCCCGCAGCGCCGCAAGGGCATCGATGCTGCGGTCGGCCCGTTTCTCCACCGACAACCGGCCACAGTGCACCAGCAGCACCTGGCTCGGAGCGGCCCACCGGGCACGCGTGCGGGTGCAGTAGCGGCGCGGGTGGAACATCTCCAGGTCGACACCCAGCGGCACCGTCATGACGTTGGTCGCACCGATCCGGTCGAACTCCTCGCGGGCGAAACCGGTGGTGCACAGCACCGTGTCGTAGCCGGCCGCGGTGCGGCGGTTGGCGGCGTCGGCGAGCCGGCGGGCCAGCGGCTTGGGCAGGATCTGGCCGGTGAGCCGGTCCAGCCGCTCATGGGAGATCATCACCGTGGTGACCCCGCGGCGTGCGCCCCAGGAGCCCAGCGAGCGCAGGGTGAAGCGGTCCGACACCTCGATCGCGTCGGGAGCCAGCTCGTCGAGCACCCGGGTCACCGCGGTCGGCATGACGGCGCGATAGCCGCCGGTGAACGGAATCTGCCTGGCGGGTACCGTGATTCGCACGACTCCGCCCGGCAGCGCGACGGTGGTGGACTCGTGGCCGGGAACGATCAGGAACACCTCGTGGCCGGCGGCGCAGTACTCCGCACCCAGCCGGTCCACCGCGGTGCGCAGGCCCCCCGAGCGCGGGCCATAGAAGTTCGCGACTTGCGCGACCCGCATCATGGCCGTATCTGAACGCGCGCCGATGTGCGGACGGCGACGGCGGGCCTGCGGCGTGTTGAACGGGCGGTGAACTCCGCTATGCCAGGTAGCGGTCGAACCAGCCCTGGACGCGGCCCCAGGCGTCGGCCGCCGCCGCCGGGTTGTACCGCGGGCTGGTGTCGTTGAAGAACGCGTGATCGGCATCGGGTTCGACGACGAGGTCGTTGACCAGACCAGCGGCGTCCAGCGCGGCCTTGGCCGCCGGCTCGGAGGAGGTGACCCGCTGGTCGAGGGCGCCGTACAGGCCCAGCACGGCGACGTTCTTGGATGCGGCGAAATCGGGGTCCTCGGCCAGCGGACCGTAGAACGGCACCGCCGCCGACAGTCGGGGCTCGCCGGCGGCCAGCAGGCGCCACACCAGTCCCCCGCCGAAACAGAAGCCGACCACGGCCAGCTTCTGGCCGGGCGCGCGGCGCTGCAATTCGTCCAGACCGGACCTGAGGTCGGCGATGAAGCGGTCCGGCGCGATGGTGCCCAGCGCGGCGGTCGCGGCGGCCGGCTCGGCGAAGCTCGCGGTGCCGCCCTCCTCGGAGAGCAGGTCGATGGCCAGCGCCGAGTACCCCACGCCCGCCAACCGCCCGGCCACCGACCTGACCCAGTCATTGAGCCCCTTGTTCTCGTGGATCACCAGCACCGCGCCGCGCGGCGTGGCGGCCGGCGCCCAGCTGCCCAGGAGTTCGCCGCGGGGCCCAGGCCAACTGGTCGGTGTCGTCGGAACCGCCGCGGCCATTCCCGGCGGCGGTGCGTTCGACGCGCTCGACGACGCCGACGACGGGGACTGGAGCGCCGCTGGCTTGTTCTCGCCGCAGGCGGCGATCAAGGCCGTGGCGGCGGCCCCGCCCACGCCCAGCAGCGCCAGCCGGCGCAGCGCCTCCCGGCGGCTGAGCAGCCCGTCGACGTGATCGGTGGCGATCTCTTCGGCGATGTAACGCTGTAACGGAGTCACCTTCGCGAGTATGCGCCAGTTGGGTACCCCTGCGCAGAAGCAATGTTCGACGACCGCGGGCGCCAGCCATGACCGGGGCACGACGAGCCTGATCAGACGCGGTGAACACTTCGGCGGATTTGTCTACTTGATCGTTGACACCTGTCCGCCCGCACGGTTCTATTGACCCCGTGGCCTACGACACGATCATCCGCAACGGCCGATGGTTCGACGGCACCGGCGCACCGTCGGCGATCCGCAACATCGGCATCCGGGGCGGCCGTGTCGTGGCGGTCACCCCGCACCCGCTCGACGAGACCGGCGCGGAGGTCGTCGACGCGTCCGGCACGTGGGTGCTGCCCGGCATGGTCGACGTCCACACCCACTACGACGTCGAGGTGCTCGGCGGTCCCGGCCTGCCCGAGTCGGTCCGCCACGGCGTGACCACCGTGCTGGTCGGCTCGTGCTCGCTGTCGACGATCCACGTCGGCGGAACCGACGCCGGTGACCTGTTCGGCCGGGTGGAGGCGATCCCCCGCGAGCACGTCATCAACGCCATCGACGACGCCAAGACCTGGAACTCCGCTGCGCAGTACGTCGAGGCGCTCGAGTCTCGCCCGCTGGGCCCCAACATCGCCGCCTTTATCGGCCACTCCGACATGCGCACCGCCACAATGGGATTGGACCGGGCTACCCGCGACGACATGCGGCCCACGGCCGGTGAGCAGGCCGAGATGGAGCGCATGCTCGCCGAGGCGCTGGATGCGGGGTTCGTCGGCCTGTCCTCACAGCAGCTGCTGTTCGACAAGATCGACGGTGAGACCTGCCGTTCCCGCACGCTGCCGTCGACCTACGCCAAACCCCGCGAGCTGCGCCGGCTGAAGTCGCTGGTGCGCAAGCGCGGCCGGGTGCTGCAGTCCGGACCCGACATCCAGAACCCTCTCAACCTGGCATCGCAAGTGGCGCAGTCGCTTCCGGTGCTACGAAAGAAGCTCAAGACCAGCCTGCTGTCGGCGGCCGACGTCAAGTCCAACCCGCTGGCCATCATGATGCTCGGTCCGCTGGCCCGCTTGGTGAACAGGTTCGGCGCCGATTTCCGCTGGCAGCACCTGCCCGTCCCGTTCGAGGTCTACGCCGATGGGATCGACCTGGTGGTGTTCGAGGAGTTCGGTTCCGGGGCCGCCGCCCTGCACCTGCGCGACGAGGTGGAGCGCAACGTCCTGCTGGCCGACGAGCACTACCGCAGGAAGTTCCGCAAGGACTACGACAGCAAGTTCGGCATGCGGGTGTGGCATCGCGATTTCTTCGACGCCGAGATCGTCGCCTGCCCCGACGAGTCGGTGGTGGGTAAGTCCTTCGGCCAGGTCGGTGTCGACCGGGGCGGTCTGCATCCGGTGGACGCGTTCTTGGACCTGGTTCTCGAGCATGGCACGAAGTTGCGTTGGCGGACAACGATTTCCAACCATCGGCCCGAGGTGCTCAAGAAGCTGGCCCGCGACCCGGGCATCCAGATGGGCTTCTCGGATGCCGGTGCGCATCTGCGCAACATGGCGTTCTACAACTACGGGCTGCGGCTGTTGCGCCACGTCCGCGACTCCGAACGCTCGGGCCAGCCGTTCATGACCCTCGAGCAGGCGGTGCACCGGATGACCGGCGAGCTGGCCGACTGGTATCAGATCGACGCCGGGCACCTGCGGCTCGGCGACCGCGCCGATCTCGTGGTGCTCGATCCCGAGCACCTCGACGGCCGGCTCGACGAGTACGCCGAGTCACCAGTCGAGCAGTACGGCGGCCTGTCCCGGATGGTCAACCGCAACGACGACGCCGTCCAGCTCGTGCTGATCGGCGGGCGCCCGGTGGTGCGAGACGGCGTCCCCACCGAACTGCTCGGTACCGAGCGGACTGGCAGTTTCCTGCGAGCCGGGCAATCCACGCCGGCACCTCGGCCGACGAAATCGGAGCTCGCTCATGCCAACTGACATCTCGCCCGTGCCCACCGAGATCGCCGAGGTGGTGCTCGGCATGTGGAAGGCCCTGTCCAACCGGGACTGGGAGGCGGTCAAGACGTTCCTGTCCGAGGACTGCATCTACGTCGACATGCCGATTGGCCCGGCGGCGGCGGCACGTGGACCCGAGGACATCGTCAAGCGGCTCAAGATCGGTCTGGAGCCACTGGCGGGCTACGAGAACCACGACGGCGTGCTGGTGAGCAATGGCGTGGACACCATGTACGAGCACTCCGAGACGTGGACGTTCACGACCGGGGAGCAGGGCGTGCTGAAGTTCGTCACGGTGCACAAGGTGCAGGACGGCAAGATCACCCTGTGGAAGGACTACTGGGACATGAACGGGCTGACCGGCTTCGCACCACCGGACTGGATGGAGCAGCTGGCAAAAGCGGATATGAGCTGGGTCTTTGATGCAACCGGGATGGTCTGACACGACCCGTTTCCGGGCGATGTTCGAGTGATGTTCGACCCCATTGCCCGAAGGAGCTTCAACGACAACGTCTCGAGGAACGTGGGCGGCTGGCCTTATCCCAGAAGCGGTTTGCGGTGTTCGGTCATGCGTGTCATTCGTTGCTGCATCGCTGCTTCTACCCTGCGGGCCAGCCGTTCGGGCGTGTCACCCTTTCTTGGCCTGATCGCGGGCAGGACGGCCGTCCGCACCTTGGTCGGCAACGGAAGGTAGGGCACCACCCCCGTGACACCGACACTCAACCCCCACGGGATCGACACCGAGATGGGGAGGGCGTCTGCGCGGAGCAACCGATCCAGTCTCAACGCCTCGGCCAGGAACCGTCCGTCGTTGAGGACCAGCAGCGACTCCCCCGCACCGGCGGTGACCACCGGGACGATCGGTGCCCCCACTTTCATGGCAACCCGCGCGAACCCTGAGCGACCGAAGAAACTGACCCGGTTGCGGTGTGCCCAGTCTTTGCTGGCGTCCCTGTCGCCTCCGGGGAAGACGACAACGTGATGTCCGTGGGTCAGCGCCTCGATCGCCACTTCCGGGTTGGCCTCACGCGCGCCCAGCTGTTCGACGAGCTTGCCCATACCCACGGTCCATGCCATCTGATGCGTGAGGATGATCACCGGCCGACCGTCGTCGAGATCGTCGAGAACCGCAAGGAGGGCGAGGACGTTCAGGTCACCGACGGCGCTGAAGCCGTGATTGGACACGATGAGAGACGGCAGATCCGGCAGGGGTGCGTCTACCTCGACCTCGAGACGGTTATACCTGCGCATCGCACCGACGGCCAGCCGTTTCACCACGGTGAGCGCGTGCCCCGCGATCACCCAGAATGCGGCCTCAGACTCCTGCGGTTCGAGCACCAGGTCAGTTTCCCGTCTATCCCTTCGTGGGCAAGGAGCGTATCCAACCGCCGATAAGCCAAGGCTGTAGAGCCGACGTTCGTCTCATTCGGTGGACCAGGGGGTCAGGATTGTTTGCGGCCAGACCGGCGGGAGGCCACCCAGCCGGTTGCGGCGAACACCGCGAATACGGCGGAGAGCCAGCGCGCCGCTGTGGCGTCCCCCTGTCCGTCATATTCACCACGA
>Ga0209254_10002719_pt1 | contig 16110 bp, 19 predicted proteins | sample FrelakmetDIP11DI_FD_187148 | JGI IMG/M metagenome (GOLD analysis project Ga0209254, IMG submission 187148) | Freshwater lake sediment microbial communities from the University of Notre Dame, USA, for methane emissions studies - DIP11 DI (SPAdes)... | ecosystem: Environmental > Aquatic >... | reverse complement strand
AAGCAGTCCACGTGCAGCGGCAGGTCCGTGCCTCCCCCGACATCAACGCGCCAGACCCTGACGTGCAGGCGCTCGCAGCACGCCTTGCATGCCGGCACCGGCTGCTCGCTCACTCCGTCGAACGCCCAGTGCACGCTGTCGAGCTCGGTCCTGCAGAACAGGCAGCGCACGTTCAGTTGCTCCACACCGCGTAACCGCGCCGGCGCAGGCGTTCGGCCAGCGCCACCTCGGCGCGTTCGGCCTCGGCCCGCGTCTCGAACGGCCCCACGTTGGCGTACAGCTTCGGGCGCAGACGCACGCCGAACTCGCGCACGAACGGGTTGCACTTGCGCCCCTCAAGGTGCTGCGCGAAGCGGTCCTCCGGCGCGAGCGCCGTCTGCCCCACGTAGACGCACGGCTTGTCGTCTCGCAGCTCGGGGTTCTTGCGCGCGAACCGCGCCTTCTCGAGCACCTCGCGGCGCAGCTCGATCACGTAGACGTTGTACGGCACCGTGCCCCCCTCCGCCATGTCGCTGAGTCCCGCATGATCAGCCCGACCACGCCGTCGTCTTCGATCGTCGCCTGACCGCACTGGGGCAGGTCTCGCGATCGCGTAGGTGACGATCCTTGTGGCATGTCGGACGCGGATAGCTCTCGAGCCACCTCTCACGCCAGTCTTCGTCCCAAGCCTTCAAACCCGCTGCCGTCTGCCGAATCCCGTCTGCCGGACAGGCGATCGGCGCAGTGACTGAGGAGCGTGATCATGCCATCTTTCGACGAGCACCTGGCATCGGCGCCTCGCGTGCCTGTGCCGCTTCCCTGCTCACTCGGCCGACCGAGTTTCCGTCGCCCGCGCCGCCCGCCACGGCCAGCGGATGGGTGATGTAGGGCAGGCCGTCCGCGCCCTTGCGCTTCTGGGTCCGGTGCTTGCCGGCGGCAAAGCTCGCCGCGCGCAGGATGAGCGCGACCTCTGTCTCGGCGTCGTGCGTCATGAAGCTCCTTTCGTCGCGGCGAAGTCCCGCCCGGCTGCGGCCCGCTCCATCACCATTCTGTCTGCACGGTCGGACGCCGCCGGGGCGGACTGGCGGCGGGCCGGCGGAGCCGGCCGGCTCCGCCTCGGGCGACCCATGTTGACGCACCGCCGCCAACGTCACCTGCACACGGCCGTCGTCATCCTATCGCCGCCGGCTTGCCGGCATCAGGCTTGGCAGATGCAGGATCGCCCATTCACCCTCGAGTTCTACAGGACGCCGGGCGGCGACGAGCCCGTCCGGCGCTGGATGGAGAAGGCTCTCTCCTCTGACCAACTACGCGCACTGGACGCAGCACTCACCCTGATCCTGGCCGTCCACGGCGTCGGTGTGTGTGGCACGCCCTACGGTCGCCAGCTCGGACGGGGCCTCTTCGAATTTCGCCTTGATGAGGACGAAGCGGCCGTCTCCAGAAAGTGGTCCGCCGGCCCGTCTCCGCCGGGCAGAGTGATCGGTACGCGCATCCTCCTCCGGGTCTTCTGCCACGCAACCGGCGACCGGATCGTCCTCCTGCTCGGCGGCTACGACAAAGGACGAGACCCCAGCCGCCGCCGGCAGCAGCGGGAGATCGCCAGAGCTCGAGCACGGCTCGGCGAGTTCTTGCGGCATCGGCGGACGTGAGACACAACGGGCGCATTGACTGGATATCGCTTATAACCGATACTCATTCTGGGAGGTGAACTTGTGACGACATATGAGGAGTTCCACGCCCGGGTGATCGCGGACGTGGAGGCCGAAGGCCCCGAGGCGGTCGGGCACCTGAGGATGCTCGAGGATCGCTACCGCCTCGCCTCCGACCTCATCGGCCTGCGCCGCGCACGGAGCATGACGCAGCAGCAGCTCGCCGCCGCCTCCGGCATCCGCCAGAGCGAGATCAGCCGCATCGAGAGCGGCAACGGCAATCCGACGCTCAAGACCATCGGCGCGCTCGCGCGTGCGCTCGGCGCCGAGTTGCGGCTGTCCGCGAGCTGACTCGCGCACCGCCTCTTGCCCGAACCGCGCCCAGTGCGAACAGCGGCCGGCCGACACCGCCGATCCAGCGAACAGCGGAGTCTCAATCCGGCCAGAAGGATCGGCCCGGTTGCGGCAGGGCACCTTCGCCCCCCCATTGATGAGCTGGATCATCAAGCACGAACTGCGGACGACTGAGCAGCAGTTCTGGGCAGCCGTGCGTGACGGCGCCGCCCCCGCACGGCCCCAGGCCCAGCCCGCCCGCCCGCAGCGCGAACTGCTGCCACTCAGTCTGGTGCGGGCGCTCCAGGGGGCGGGGCACACGCCCGACGATCTCCGCGGTCTCACGCTCGAGCAGGCCAAACGCCTGCTCAAGCCGGAGTAGTCGCGGCTGCCCAACGTCCACCAGGAGAGACCATCGTGGGCCTGTGATCTGAGCGGCCGGCGGCTGGATGAGGAAGCTCTCCGTGCCGATGATGCGCCGCTGGCGTACGTACACGAGACCCAAGGCGCAGGTGCTGGCGCTGGCCTGTGGCCGTCTCGAAATCGAGCGCGACCGACTCGTGGTCACTCGTCGACGTCACGTCCCCGGCCGGTGACCGCGTAGCGGGAGCCGGACTCTTTCGTAGGGCAATCCGATCAGGCCTCTGCCCCACTCCCTTCCGTCCGGACCACAGCGCAGCTTCGCCTGGCCGACGCTCTGGTCTGGCAACTAGCGCTCTTCGAGCCCCTCGAGGCCACGCCGCAGTCTCCAGAGCAGACCCGGGTTGGCGTGCACTCGCTGCACGAATACGCGATCGCCGAGCGGCGTGGCGTCCAGAGTGCCGCCACGCAGAAGAAGCTCGTCGGGCACACGGGCGACGATGTCGACGAGCAAGGCGGTCAGACGGAACACGCGCTCCAGGGAGGCGAGCGGGTAACCACTCGCGTCGGCGACACGCTCGTAGTAGCGCCGTGCCGGGTACGAGTTCACGCGCTGACTGGTGCAAGGTGAGACGGCACGATGAGGTTCCAACGCGAGTCGAGGCGCCCGCCGCGTCGACGCTGGGCGAGGTAGACTCGGTGGGACGGGCGCCGCTCGAGCAGAGCGCGGACCAACGGTGTCTCGGGTCCGCGCTGACCTGACAGCTCAAGCAGATAGCCGAGACGCGCGGCCAAGGCGGCCTCGTGATACCGGACTACCCAGCGCATGACTTCCTCGTCATCGAGTACGGGCAACATGTCGACGGCTCGCGCCAGCTCCTCGATACCGCCGGCGTTAGCCGGGATGCGAACGCAATCGACGAGAGTACGTGCGGGATTCGTCGTGCGCACGAACTCAGCGCCCACAGAAACGCGCCTGATGCCGTCATCGACCCACGGCCGTGCCCAGCGGTAGCGCATGCCGGCGAACTCGAAGGTGCTGAAACGGTGCAGGCTCGAGACGAGCATTTCGCTGCGTTCCGCCGGACCGGCGCCGTGCAGAGCCAGGGCCGAGCCATACACGAAGGAGTAGGGCTGCGCGATCCGCGCGCCGAGCCGATAGGAATCCGGCGACGCCCCGCTGCGCACCCAGAGCCGCTGGCGCACAAGCTCCAGGTCGCCGCGACCAACCAGGTGATTGAGGGCACGCACGGTGGCCTGGCGCGAGACGCGCGTCAGCTCCACGGCCTCGTCGAGCGAGACGGGGTCTCCGGGCAGAAGCGCGTCACGGATGGTGGCGGCAGGACTCTTCGTTGTCATCGCGTTCCATTCATAGCCCATTCGGGCTATTTACGGTACTCGATGACAACGGCAGAGGCAACGTGGAATTCTACATGGATGCCGAGAAGATCCGTCGCATCCATTGCGAGCGGATCGCACGGGAATCCTCAGGCCGCCACACCGAAGACGCTCACGACGGCCCCCACGAATTCGCCGCCACGACAACTACCGGCAGCGGCAGGACGAAACGTCGTGCGGAGGCGATAGACAGCGCCGGAGGGACCGTCTGGGACTTCGGCGAGGACTTCCCGTCCGGCGCGGCGGAGGTGACGATTCCAAACAGGTCGACCGGTGCGTGGCAGAAGCTACTGGTAGGCTCGGATTCGCGCCTGCCCACGATTCATGATGATGCCGCCTACGCGAAACGAGGCCCCGGCAAACATGGGGACCATCGTCCCCCGGGTGGTGAGACCGCGGGTGCCGGTACGACAGGAGAACAGAAGCGGAGCACCCCCTTGTCGGTCTTGAGCGCTGTGTTCAGCTCTGCTGGCGGCTTTCCCTGATCCGTCCGTCTGCGGACCCCGCTAGAATGTCGGGGCCGGCGGCGAGGTAGGGGGTTCACTGATGACAGTACTGGTGGAAGCCACCTCGGTCATCGTGCGTCGCGAGGCAACTGATGTCGGTCTGGATGGGGGCTGGGCCCACTTCCAGGACATCGTGCCCAACCAGACCCTCTGCACGGATGGCGAGCTCGCCCGTGTGGGATTCATGACCCCGTCAGACACTGAGGGCTTCGTCAAGCGTCTTGAACACGACGGACTCACCTACCACGATGGCGAGAAGGCCATCGACCTGGTGATCGTCGACCAGGACGGCGGCCCGAAGCTACGCGTCGACTGGCTCAACGTGGTCCGCTTCGACTTTGACGACGGCCAGACGGTCGTGACCGCCTGCTATCTGCTCGACGGCTCTCCCGCGCCCGACTCACGCACCGATTGGCTTTCGGCGCCCGAAGGCTGGGCCTTTGAGGGCTCGATCAGCCAGAGACGCAGCGTCCACCGCGTAGACGAGCACGACGAGGTCGTGCTGATCGATCGCCGCGATGGCGTCGACGTCTACCGAGAGCTCGCGACCGGAAGGGAGGTCTACTGCGGACGCACGCGACCGGTGTCTGTGGACGTGGCGGCCAGCAGGGACTGGATCGAGACCCACACCGCCCGCTGGTCCCCCTGCGCGACATGCGCCCACATGGAGGGCGGTTCCGATGCCTGCAAGGCCTTCCCGGGGGGTATCCCGGCATCGATCCTGAACGCGAATCTGGCCGAGAAGACCACGGACCTTCGAGATACGTGTCGGGCCTACTCGCCTCGAGACGGCGACTAGAAAGGTCCGACCCCTCTGGCCCGGTGCAGTGCCTGGCGCCGTCGTCCCGCACCATAGCCCACCGAGGCTCATGCGCCGACGATCTCTGGCACTATCATGGAAGGCACATGAGCCCTCTGGCGACGCACCGCGAGCCCGACTCACCGCCGAAGGCAAGGAGCGCCGATGGACGCACGTAGGCTGGGTAGGACCGACATCGAGATCTCACCGATCGGTCTGGGCTGCTGGCAGTTCTCGCAGGGTAAGGGGATGAGCGGGAAGATGTGGTCGGTCCTCGATCAGGGGACGATGGATGCGGTCGTCGACGCAGCGCTCAAGGGCGGGATCACCTGGTTCGACACCGCTCAGGCCTATGGCAACGGCGCCTCTGAGCATGCCCTCAGCGCCGCTCTCCAGCATCGCGGCATCGAGCCCGGCAGCGTCGCGGTCGCCACGAAGTGGCTGCCGATCCTCAAGACGGCGGGCAACATCGCGCGCACGATCGGCACACGCATCGAGTGCCTGCAGCCCTATCCCATCGACCTGTTTCAGGTCCACATCCCGTGGAGCGTGTCGTCGATCCCTGCCCAGATGCGAGAGATGGCCGAGCTCGTCCGTGCGGGCAAGGCGCGCGCCATCGGCGTCAGCAACTTCTCGGCGAGCCAGATGGCGAAGGCCGGCGCGGCCCTGCAGGCCGAAGGGCTGCCCCTCGCCTCCAACCAGGTGCGCATCAACCTGCTCGAACGCGCGATCGAGTCGAACGGGGTGCTCGACCTGGCACGGCGGCACGGCGTGACCCTGATCGCCTACTCGCCGCTCGCCCAGGGGATCCTGACGGGGCGCTACCACGACGATCCGGCGCTCGTGCACGCGCTGCCGTGGGGGCGCCGTTCACGCCTGAGCCCCTCGAGCCGGTTCCTCACGCCAGAGGGGCTGCGGCGCTGCGCGCCGCTGGTGGCGGAGCTGCGCGCGGTCGGAGAGGCACACGGGGCCACTCCCGCTCAGGTGGCTCTGGCATGGCTGGTGGTGCACTACGGAGACGCGGTGGTCGCCATACCGGGCGCATCGCGACAGGAGCAAGCGACAGCGGCCGCAGCGGCCATGGACCTGCGTCTGACGGAGGCCGAGATGGCGAGCATCGACGCAATCTCGGCGGCCGTAGCGAGGCCCTAGCCGCGTCGCCGCATTCCGTCCATGAAGACGTCGCTGGTGTGGAACTGCGTCCCGGCAGGGGCGCCGCCGGTCCACTTCCAATGCTCGTTCCAAGCCTACGTATCGAGGGAGAAGATATGGAAGCAGTGAAGCTGAGACTGAGCCGGGCCAAGGAGACCAAGAACACGGTGACCATTGAGCGAGCCGAACCATGAGCGCGCCCGAGTCGGCGAGCGAGAGCCCGGTCGGGCTGCAGTTCTCCGTGTACCCGCTACGTCAAGAGCACCTTCACCCGGCGATCGAGGCCGCAGTGCAGGCCGCGGCCAGGGAGGGCGTGGACGTCACGGTCGGCCGCCTCAGCACCTTTGCCTCAGGCGACGAGGAGCAAGTGTTCGCCGCCGTGCGGGCCGCGTTTGACGCGGCCAAGTCGTTCGGGCCGACCGTCATGCTCGTGACGCTGTCGACCGGCCTTCCGAGCGACGGGAGAGTCGCAGAGATCCAGGGCACCGTCAGGGACTGAGCGGCCGACACACAGGTCACGCCAACCTGCACCGAGTCACAAGAGGCCGCACAACGCGAGGTCGCCGATGCTCCGCCGACCATGAAGGGCGTGAAGCCGCCTGCGACGTGGCGCCTAGACCTGGTTGAAGAATCGCCTCTCGTTCAGGCCGTCGCCCGCGTCGCTCGAAAGCTCGAAGTTGCGCGGCGTGAGCAGCACGACGGTCTCGCCGAGGCACTGCAGACTGCCCTCGAGAGCGTAGCTGAGGCCGCTGCAGAAGTCGGTCAGGCGCTTCGATAGGCGGCACTCGCAGTCCTGCAAGTCCACGATGACGGGGGCACCGGCGCGCAGTCGATCGGCGATCTGCTGAGCAGCAGCGAAGTCCCGAGGCGTGACCAGCCAGAACTCGACGCGCGGCGGGCGCGCGACGATAAAGGGCCGCGCGGCACGCTCCCCCGAGCCCTTCTCGTGCTCTGCCGGCCCTACAGATGCAGCTTCGTCGTCATAGTCGTCTTCGTACTCGTCATAGACGCCGCTGAACTGGTCGACGACTGCGCGAAGCGATCGAGCTATTCCCATGGATCCTCCCGCCTCCCCTCGTGGCACATCACGCTTGCTGAGCGCGGCTGGGGAAGGCTCGCCTGTTCTCCGAAGAGCGTATCGAGACCCTGCTTCGCCACTACGGTGAGGGTTGCCTGCATGACCGCAGCAACTTCCGCGCAGATTCGGCGCAGATCATGAGTGCACAGGTCTTGGTGACGTGTCGCGCTGGGAGAAGCTCGCCCAGTTCAGGCCCTCTTCCCAGCAACCGACTCGATGCCGGCGCGGCAGACGGAGCGGTGGCGCTTCTAGGACATGATCCGCTCCTCCTACTCTGGTCCAGAAACCACGACCTGGGAGTGGACCGATCTCAGGGGGTCAGGTCACCCCCACTCCAGAAGGCCAGGCGCCTCGTCCGCGACGAGTTGGCACTCGATCCCGGCCAGCCACGGGAACCCCGGTTTCATCTCACCGTCCTTCACGACGTCTACTCTTCGAGCGTCTTCTCGCGCCGCCATCGGACGAGCCAGATGCCGGCGCCGACGACCATGCAGGCGGCGATCACGACACCCGCCAGCCACAAGGTCGACCCGCCGCCCGACTCCTCCTCGGCAGCCGGCTGGAGGTTCAGGTAGGTGTCGGGCATCGTGATGAAGAAGGCCGGGCCCTTGCCGTCCAGCACGCGGGTCCAACCTGTCCATCTGGACGTGTTGTAGGCCTGGAGGTACTGCGGGTACGTGAGGACGACCTCGGGGCTCTCCCTGTACATGAGCTCCTGCATGCGCCAGACGAGCTTCTGGCGCTCTGTCTTGTCGAGCGTCACCGCCTGCTCCTCACACAGGCTGTCGAACTCGGGGTTCGACCAGCACGGCTCGTTCCACCCCTCGATCTGCCCCGTGGTGAAGCAGCTGAGCGTCTGACCCGGGTCGAAGTAGCCGTCCCAGGCCGAGACGTACATGTCGTAGTCGGGAGCGTAAGCGCCGTCCTCGTAGTTCCAGACCATGTCCGTGAGCACGCCCTCGTCACCGATGGTCAGCTTGACGGAGATGCCGACCATCTTGAGCTGACCGGCGATCAGCCGCGCCTCGGACTGCTGCTCCACGTTGTCTGCCGAGGCGAACAGACGAAGGACGATCGGCTTGCCGCCATGCTCGCGCACGCCGTCGCCGTCGCCGTCGCGATAGCCGGCCTCGTCGAGCAGCTCGCCGGCCTTGTCCGGGTCGTACCGGTAGGCGGACTCCTGCGACGGCTCCCAGTGGTAGTCGGGGTCGACCCACTCGTCCGGCGGCAGGATGGTCGTCCCCGCCTCGGCGCGGCCGCTCCAGGCCACATCGGCGAGCCGCTGGCGATCGATCGCCCAGTTGAGCGCCCGCCTGAAGCTCACGTCCTTCAGCACGGGTGAGCCTCCGGAGGCGGTCGCCGTGGAGCAATTGAGGCACAGGTAGTCCCAGTTGCGGTAGTTGTAGGCGACCGCCTCGAGGCCGTCCGTCGCGGCGACGCTGTCGAACTGCGCCCGCGGGACCCCCTGCGCCGCGTCGATGGCGCCGCTCTTCAGGTCGGAGGTCATGGTGTCCGAGTTCTGGTACGTCGCGAAGATGACCTCGTCGAGATGCGGCGCGCCGCGGAAGTAGTCCTTGTTGGCCACCATCCGCACGTAGTCACCCTTCTCGAACTCGACGCACTGGTACGGCCCCGTACCCACGATCGGGAGGCGGTTGACGTAGCTCGACGACGCCGCCTTCGGCGTGACCTTCTCCCAGATGTGCCTGGGCAGGATCGGGATCCAGATCGACAGCAGGTCGGCCTTGGGCTGGCGGCAGACGATCTTGACCGTCAAGGGGTCGACGACTTCGGCCTCCTCGATCCCGGTGGTGGCGATGCTGAAGGCGTACATCGTGTTCTTGACGATGTAGTTGTACGTGAAGGCGACATCGTCGGCCGTGAAGGGGCGCCCGTCCTGCCACCTCACGCCGTCCCGCAGATGGAACGTGTACGTCTTCCCGTCGCCGGAGACCTCCCAGCTCTGGGCGAGCCCCGTGGTGGTGGGAGTGAAGTCCTCGAGGTCGTAGCCGACGAGGGTGTCGTAGTTGAGACTCCAGACCTCGAACGAGGGCGACAACCAGCCGATGAACGGATTGAGGTTGTCGGGGTCACTGGTCCAGCCCACCCTCAGGACGACCTTGTCGCCCGGCGTCGGCGTCGCGGCCGCCGCGCGCGTGGCGCTCCCCGGCAAGAGGAGGCACACCAGCGCCGCTGCCGCGACGATGAGCACGAGCTTCGTACCGGCATGTCCGTCCACGGTCTCCCTCCGTGTCCTCTCCCGTCCGCTCACGCTGCGGCGACGCGGCGGATAGGCTCCCACGGGAGCCTGCGTCGGCGTCGCCGCCGAATGAGAGCGGCCTCCTTCCGGCTCTACCAGCCCTCCGAGTCCACCTCCACGGCACGCTGCAGGAGCCCGGCGAGCTCGCGCTCCACGTCCTCTCCGAGCGGCAGCTCCCGGCGGCCGGCGAGCAGCTCGTCGGCCCGGACACGGGCCTCGTCGAACAACGAGGGCCGACCCGCCGCCGCCCAGCCGTCATAGGAGTCGCGCACGCCCAGCCGCGGCAGAAACCACTCGCCGCCGCGGATGTTCGCGCGCGTCGATCTCTCGGACATGAAGTGGCCGCCCGGCCCGACCCTGGCGAGTACATCGTCGAGCCAGAGGCCGTCGCTCACAGGGATTCCGCGACGGCCGAACTCGCACATGCGGAAGATCTCGACGTCGATGAGGGTCTGCTCCAAGCTGAAGACCATGGCCCCGCCGAGGCTGCCCGGCCCGACCAGGAGGTCGGGTCCGGCGAGCGCCCCGACCAGCGAGCTCATCGTCTTCTCGTAGCCGGCCTGCGCGCCGGGGACGAAGGCGTCGGTGCCGTTGCCGGCGCCCATCACCGGCAGTCCGTAGAAGCGTGCCATCTCGGTGCAGGCGGCGCTCAGGACCGGGTGGTAGGTGTTGCTCGTATAGCGCCCCGAGTGCGGATCCATGGCCACCGGCAGCGGGGCGCTGATGAACGGCGTGCCCGGCTCGGCGGCCTGCGCCAGGCAGAGCACGCCGAGCGTCTCGACGTTGGCCAGCAGCACGGTCGCGAGCAGGCTGCCCGGCGAGGTCGTGCCCATCATCGGCATCGGCAGCACCGCCACCGGGATGCCCCAGCCGCGCAGCGCCAGCCAGCTGTCGGTGCAGGCCTCGTCGATCACCAGCGGCGAGACCGGCGTGATCAGGAACGAGTAGGGGTGGCGGCGGCGCACCTCGTCCCGCCCGCCGAAGACGATGTCGAGTACCTCGAGCAGCCAGGGCGACGACGAAGGGTCGAGCCAGGAGTCCTGGATGTGCTTGCTGAACGTGCGCTGGAGCTCGATGTTGTAGGCGACCCAGTCGGCCATCGAGCCGCCGCTCAGTGGACCACCCTCGACGGTCGCCCAGTAGACGGCGATCTCATCGATGGCGTCGATCAGCCGGGTGGCCTGCAACCAGTCGGCGTGCGTGCTGGGGCGTTCCAGCCCCGTCTCGCGATCGATCACGCAGGTGGCCTCGCCGGACATGACAAGAGCAGCCTCGCCGGCGTTCATAGTGACGCTCCAGCCGGGACGCCTGGCACCGAGGGCGAAGTACCTCGGCGCCAGACGCAGCGCCTCGTCGACCAGCGCCGGAGGGAAGCGCACCGCGCGGGTGGCCTCGTCGACCTCGGCGCCGGCGTCGGCCAGCACACGCCGGCCCTCCATCGTGTCGACCCTCATGCCGACCGTCGCCAGCACGTCGAGGCTGCGCTCGTGGATCTGGCTCCGCTCGTCGACGGAGAGGACCTCCAGCAGGGCACGCACGGCTACGCTCCTCCGCCGCGGCCGCCGGCCGCCGATGCCATTCCCGGCCGCGTCACCATCCGGCGATCCCCTCGATCTTGTCGAGCAGCGGCTTCCAGCGCACCGGCCGGCCTGCGCCGAGCTCGACGCTGTCGGCGTGGCCCATCACCACCTGCAGCCCGGTGACCGCCAGCCAGCGCAGCGGCTCCGGCTCCCAGCGCTTGCAGCGATGGCCGACCCAGGGCAGTCGCACGATGTCGCTGTCACGACGCAGGATGAGGTCGGTGAGCGTGCGACCGGCGAGATTGGCCGTGGCCACGCCGTCGCCGACGTAGCCGCCGGCCCAGCCGAAGCCGCTGGCGAGGTCGTAGGAGACGCTGCTGTGCCAGTCGCGTGTCGCGCCGAGCACGCCACCCCAGCGGTGGGTCACCGGCACGTCACTCACGGCCGGGAAGAGGAGCCGGAGCACGGTGTGGATCCGTTCGTGCAGCCCACTCACCCGCTCGTAGCGCGGGGAGATGCGCGATCCGAAGTGGTACGGCGCCGCGGTCCCGCCGATGGCGATGCGGTCGTCGGCGGTGCGCTGCGCGTAGACGAAGAGGTAGCGTCCGTCGCTGAGCACTTCGCGACCGGACCAGCCGATCTCGTCCCAGACGGCCGCCGGCAGCGGCGCCGTCGCGATCATCAGGTCGTAGATGGGCACCATGTCACGCTCGTGGCCCGGGATCCTGACGGTGTAGGCCTCGGTGGCGAGGATCACCGACCCGGCGCTGATCCTCCCCGCCGGCGTGTCGACCCCGCCCGGCCCGGCGGTGAGCGCCGGCGTGCCTTCGTAGATGCGCACGCCGAGACCCTCCACGGCGGCGGCCAGCCCGCACGCCAGCCGCGCCGGCTGGACGCGTGCGTACCGCGGGCTGAAGATGCCGCCGAGACAGCCCTCCACACGGATGCGCGCGAGCGCCTCCCGGCGCTCCAGCCACAGCCATTCATCGTCGCCGAACCCGAAGGAGCGCTGCTCCTCGAGCACGGCCCTGAGCCGCGGCGTCTGCGCCGGGGACGTGCTGAGCCAGAGTGAGCCACCCTTGAGGTACTGAGCGTCGATGCCCTCGGCGACGACCACTCGGCCGATCTCGTCCACCGTGTCGAACATGGCCCGCTGCATCGCGACGGCGGCGTCACGGCCGTGCTCGCGAGCCAGCGTCGACAGCGGAGTGGCGAATAGCGGTGAGACCCAGCCGCCGTTACGCCCGGAGGCGCCGAAACCGGCGAAGTCCTTCTCGACCACGGCGATGCGCAGGTGCGGATCGGCCTTCGCCAGGTAGTAGGCGGTCCAGAGGCCGGTGTAGCCGGCGCCGACGATGACGACGTCCACGTCCGTCGGCGCCTCCAGCGCCGGTCTCTGCGCGATGCCGCCGGGGACGTCGTCGAGCCAGAAGCTGTACTCGCCGTAGTCGCGCTTGTGGTCGGTTGTCATCTCGCATCCTCCTGACTGTTCCGGGCGCGGGGGAGCAGCTTCGCCAGCTCGCTCTCGACGTCGTCACCCAGTGGCAGCGGCTCATGCGCAGAGAGCAGCTCGGCCGCCCGTTGTCCGGCCTCGTCGATCACCGCCGGCCTGCCGGCCCCGCGCCACGACTCGAACGTCTCGTGGACGCCCAGCCCCGGCAGGTAGAACTCGCCGCTGCGCGCGTTGGCGCGCGTCGACCGCTCAGCGATGAAGTGGCCTCCGGGGCCGCGCCGCGCGAGCACGTCCGTGAGCCAGAGGTCGTCAGCGACGGTGATGCCGTCGTGCGCCTTGCGGCACATCCTGAAGACCTCGACATCGATGAGCAGCTGCGCGTGGCTCAGGACCGTGGCGCCGGCCAGGCAGCCTGGCCCGACCATCAGGTCGGGCCAGGCCAACTGGCCGTACAGTGAACTGAAGGCCTTCTCGTACCCGGCCTGCTCGCAGGGCACGAAGGCGTCGGTGCCACTGCCGGAGCCCATGACCGGCAGACCGTAGTGCCGAGCCATCTCGACGCCGGCGACGCCGATGGCCGAATGCGCGGTCGTGCCGGCGTAGCGACCGCTTCGCGGATCCATGGTCAGTGCGATCGGAGCGTAGATGAACGGCGTGCCGGGCTCCGCCGCCTGCACAAGGCAGAGCGTCCCGATGGTCTCGCAGTTGGCGAGCAGCGTGGTCGCAAGCGCGCTTCCCGGCGCGGTCGAACCCATCATCGGCATCGGCAGGACCGCCACCGGGATGTCCCAGCCGCGCATCGCCAGCCAGCTGTCGATGCAGCCCCTTTCGATGATCAGCGGCGAGACCGGGGTGATCAGGAACGAGTACGGATGCCGGCGACGGACCTCCTCACGACCGCCGAAGACGATGGCGAGGATCTCGAGCAGCCAAGGCGTCCACTCGGGACGGGCGAACGAGTCGTTCACGTGCTTCGAGAACGAGCGCCACATGTCGACGTTGTAGGTGACCCAGTCGGCGGCCGTCTCGCCGTCCAGGCAGCCGTCGACCATCGCCCAGTACACGCCGATGTCGTCGATAGCGTCGATCAGCCGCGTGGTGGCGATCCAGTCGGCACGGGTTCCGGGGCGCGGCTCCTCGGCGCCGCGGTCGAGGACCTTGGTCGCCTCGCCGTCCATGACGAGAGTCGTCTCGCCGGCGTTCAGCTGGAACTCCCAGCCCGGCCGGCGGGCGCCGAGCGAGAAGCTCTTGGGGGCGAGGCGAAGCGCCTTCTCGACCAGAGACGAGGGAAAGCGGACGATGCGCGTAGCCTCGTCGACCTGGGCGCCGGCGGATGCAAGTACGCGGCGCCCCTCATGGCTGTCGACCCGCATCCCGGTCTCGGACAGCACGCGCAGGGTGCGTTCGTGGAGCTGTTCGCGCTCGCTCTGCGAGAGGACCTGCAGCCGGGTCTTCATGGCGTCACACCCGGCGTCGTGATCCTCGCCTTCTCGAGGGTGGTCGCCGAGCTGGTCATGGCCCCCCGATCGCGATCAGCACTTCGCTGCCGGTCGAGGGCTTTCTACCAGACGGAGCCGAACGGCGTCAACCGTTTGGATGAAACCTACTGCAAAATGGTCTACTACTCTGGACCTTCCGACCCTTCAACCAGCCTACGCAAAGCGCTCCGAAACAGCCGTTCCCATACCGCAAAGACGGCCTCGACGTCGAAGTCCGGATCGGCGGCGCACTGCAGCGTGAGGCCGTCACTGACAGCGATGGCAAGGGCCGAGAGGCGTTCCACGTCCGCCCTCGCGGCCGCCCCCTCCTCCGGTGCCAGCACCCATGCGTCGAGGTCACGGTACCGCCGGTAGAGCTCGCCGAGGCGGGCCCGGAGGCCGGGATCGCGAAGCACGTGCGGAAGCAGGTCGAAGAACATCTGGTTCTCTTCCGGGCTCGCGCAGCCCTCCTTCTGCAGACGCAGGAGAAGGTCGAGGCGGGCATCGGAGTCCTCCTCCTCGGAGAGCTGCGTCACGAGCCTGACGCTGTCGTCGTGGTCGAGCCATTCGACCAGCGTCGTGATGAGAGCGTCCTTGCTGCCGAAGTGGTAGCGGATCGCAGCCTTGTTCTCGCCGGCTTCCGCAGTGATGGCTTCGAGCGTCAGCCCCGAGAAGCCGTCCCTGGCCAACACGCGCCGTGCCGCTGCCAGCAGGCGTTTGGCGGTCGGTGACAGCTTCTCCGCCGGGTTCGCCGCAGTCGGGGCGAAGCCGCGCGGCGGGAGCGGATCGGAAGCGCGCCCCGCCGCCCCGCGTGAACGATCATCGCTCGACTTGCCCATCGCACGTCCTCCTCCGACCACGGGTCCTGCAGGCGAGTCCATTCGCAGGGGCGGCCCGGCCGATGATAGTAACGGCCCCGGACCTGTCAAGTAGGCCGCCGGGAGAAGTGCGCTCCGTGCAGGCTCTGCTCCCCAGCCGCCGACTCGATGCCGACGCGTCCTCAGGCGCCGGCCCACGAGTAGCCGCTGCTCGTGGCCCGGAGCCGGCCCAGTCCCGGGAAGGGGAAGTGGAAGGCGTGGACGAGGCAGGCCTCGTCGGTGGCCTTCGCGAACAGCGCCCGCCGTGACTGCGCGAGCACGACGGGGTCGGCGTCGAACACGGAGTGCCACTCGGGGTGCACGACGTGCAGCGGGTGGAGGGCCGTCGGGAGTGCGGTTCGCGCGCGCAGAGCGCGGCCTATCGGGCAGAGTCTCCGCCCCGCCGTCCCGGTGCTACCGTCGCGGTCGCACAGCCACCTGCTCTCAGGAGTATCCTGTTGCCAAGGCACAGCCGGACGATGGGCGAGGCTCCGCGATGCTCGACGAATCCAGACTGCATGTGACATTCGCGGAAGGGACGCGTCCCGACGGCCCACTCACCCCGCGAAGATACACGCTCACGCACTCTGACCTGACGGGCGACCTCTTCCTCACCATCGGCGCGGACTACGATCACCAGGCGCTCCATGCGCTGCAGGTGCGACTGGAGCGCGATGAGGTGCTCGGCGAGTGGGCTCTCGCCGCCGATGGGCCGCGCCTCGACCTGCACATGATGGCGCAGGGAGGGCTCCCGATCTTCGGGACCGGCGCAATGCGCTGCAACATCTTCCGCCGCTACCGACCCATGGTGCTCGAAGCTCTGGGCTACGGCGACAGGGCGTTTGCCGAAGCTCACCGCGAGCTCGATGATGCCCTCGTTGTCGCGCGGTTTCACTGGCGGCGCGGACGCGTGGAGAGCGAGCCGTGGGGCCGATGGGGGAAGGCGCTGAGCGAGAAAGCCCAGCGGTCTGGCTCACCAAGTGGTCCGCACACTGCATAGCGCGCCTACTGCAGCCTGACACGTGCACGAGATGTCGACAGTCGCGCCGATTCGGAAGGCTTCGGGCCGAACAAGGCACTGCAGGGACGCGGCCCCTGCCGTGCCCTTGGCGCCGGGCGCTGGGGCACTTCCGAGGCGCCCCGGGCTCAGCGTGCCGCCCGCTTCGGAAGCCTGGGGATGATGAAGGGCACCTCTCGCTTGTACGCCAGATAGGCCTCGCCGAACCGCTCGGCCAACTCCCCCTCCTCGAGGCGCTTGAGGTAGACCAGCAGGGAGCCGCTCAAG
>Ga0209254_10002718_pt1 | contig 16111 bp, 12 predicted proteins | sample FrelakmetDIP11DI_FD_187148 | JGI IMG/M metagenome (GOLD analysis project Ga0209254, IMG submission 187148) | Freshwater lake sediment microbial communities from the University of Notre Dame, USA, for methane emissions studies - DIP11 DI (SPAdes)... | ecosystem: Environmental > Aquatic >... | reverse complement strand
GTCTTTGCCTACTCCCCAGAACCGGGAACGCAATCATATTCGATGAAGCCTATTTCAAAAAATATTGTACTAAAACGGCGTAATGAAGTTTTAGAGCTTCAAGCTAGCATTTCAGAAGAACGAAATGCAAAGCTTTTAGGTCAAACTATTCCTGTAATCATTGACTCAGTTGGTAGAGGTGGGGCTGTTGGACGTACAATGGCCGATGCTCCAGAAATCGATGGCACGGTAACAATCCGTGGTTATGGACTGAGAGTTGGTCAGATTGTAAATGTACGTATAAACTCCCATTCAGCATATGATCTAGGAGGTGTTAAAGTTGCCAGTTAGAGCTTTTATAGCGCTTGACCTGCCAAAAGAAACCCAAACCTACCTAGATTGTATTACCATACTACTCAAACAAACCGATTATCGCGCATCATGGACGAGACCAGGAAATTTCCATCTCACACTAAAATTCTTGGGTGATATACCTGAAAGTACAATCTCAAAGATCACCACAAGGCTTGAGGAAATTCAGTTTAAACTTCCGATTTCGTACAGTTTTGCAAAGCTTGGAGGATTTCCAAACCTAAAAAAGCCAAAAATTCTTTGGTTTGGGCTAGACAGTGAATTATCAATTGAGTTGGCAAAAGATGTCGATGATGCTTGTCATGAGTTAGGTTTTTCACTTGAAGATAAAGCGTTCATGCCTCATGTGACTCTTGGTCGTGTCAAAGAGCCTGGTGAAGTCGACTTAGAAAAACTTTCTACCGAGTTTCCAAAACCCTCAAAAAATGGAGTTTTTGAGAGGCTTGTTTTGTTCAGATCTGAACTCTTGCCAAGCGGTCCGATCTACTCACCGCTGTGGGAGAAGAAGGGGTAGCAATGACAGAAAAGACAGAGAAAGAAAAAGCTTTAGAATCAACTATCGCACAGATTGAGAAACAGTTTGGTAAAGGCACCATCATGAGGCTTGGCGATGGGCATGGGAGGATGGCAGTTGAAGTAATCCCAACAGGTATCTTACCGCTTGATATTGCTCTAGGCGTAGGTGGATTTCCAAGAGGCAGGATCATTGAGATTTTTGGCAATGAAGGATCGGGCAAGACAACACTTGCTCTCACAACTATTGCTTCATGCCAGAAGATGGGCGGAAAGACTGTTTTCATAGATGCCGAACACGCTTTGGATCCTTCATACGCCGAAAGACTCGGTGTAAATCTTAGCGATTTGATAATTTCTCAACCTGACTCTGGTGAGCAAGCACTGGAGGTTGCTGAAATTCTGACACGTTCCGGCGCTATTGATCTTTTTGTTATTGATTCTGTAGCCGCTCTTGTTCCAAGAGCTGAGCTTGAAGGAGAGATGGGAAATTCTGTTGTAGGTCTTCAAGCAAGGCTCATGTCACAAGCGATGAGGAAACTTGCTGGTGTAATGGGTAAGAGCCATACTTGTGGAATCTTTATTAACCAACTTAGGGAAAAAATTGGCGTGATGTTTGGCAATCCGGAAACAACTACTGGTGGTCGCGCACTCAAATTCTATTCCTCAGTTCGTGTCGAGGTCAAGCGTGGCGAAACTCACAAAGATGGCGATCGAGCCACAGGTGCACAGGTTAAAATCAAAGTAGTAAAAAACAAAGTGGCTCCACCGTACTTAAGTGGTGATTTTGACATTATTTTTGGTGTTGGCTACTCACGGGAATCCTCTGTGCTAGATATGGCCGTCAACCTTAATATCATTGAGAAGTCAGGCACATGGTTCTCATATGAAGGTGAGAAGCTTGGTCAAGGCCGTGATAATGTCAGAGATTACCTTTCCAAAAACCCAAAAATGACAGATAAGATTGAGAAACTAATTAAATCAGCTTACGGTTTGGACATTGAAGGGAATGCAAAAGGAAAATAAAGCGCTATTGGTTGCAATTCGAATACTAACGATCCGGGACCACTCAAAAAGCGACATTAAACGAAAACTGAATAATAAGAAATTTGACAGCCAAGACATAGAGGAAACGATAGACAAGCTAGACAAGATGAAACTCTTGGATGATGAAAAATTTGCCAAGATGTACATTTCAAGTAAAATGAGAAAGTTCTGGGGACCAAGAAGAGTACTATTAGGTCTTCAAGGGCTAGGAGTTGAAAAACAAATAATCGAGGAAGCTATGAACGAGATTGATTGGAAAGAAGTTTTAAAAAAGGCTCTTGATTCTAATAAAACAAAAGAACCAAAAAGCCTGTCAATCAAAATGGAAAGACTCGGCTTCCCAAAAGGAATGATTCTAAAAGCAATGAAATGTGAGGAAACAGATGATTGAAATTTTAGTAGGAATTGTAGGTTTAACTGTAGGCGTAATCGTTGGATTTTTTATTGCTAATACGCTTTCAACAAAAACAGCGGATGGCAAACTAAAAAGGGCTGAAGAGGAGTCGAAGAAAGTCGTACAGATTGCCAAAGAAGAGGCTGAGGCTGAGAAGAAATTGATCTTAGTCAACGCTCGTGATGAGGCTATGAAGCTTAAAGATGAACGAGAGCAGGAATTAAGACATCAACGTCAAGAACTCGTTGAAATTGAGCGTAGAATTGCTTCGCGTGAGGAGAAGCTTGAACAACGCACCGAAGCTGCCAATAATCGTGAGATTGTCATCACGCAGAAAGAGAAAGAATTAGATGTAAAGCATGAGCAAATTGATCAGATCGTTGCCAACCAGAAGAAAGAACTGGAGCGTGTATCAAGCCTTACACAAGAACAAGCCAGGAATATTATCATTGAAGATTTGACAAGTAAAATGAACTACGAGCTTGCTTCAAAAGCAAAGACAATGGAGGAAGAAGCAAGAGATAAAGCCGTATCAAAAGCTCGTGAGATAATTCTCAATTCTGTTCAACGCATTGCTTCTGAATATACCTCGGAGGTGACAGTATCGGCTGTCCCTTTACCAAATGAGGAGATTAAAGGAAAAATAATTGGTCGAGAAGGTCGCAATATCAGAACATTTGAAACAGCCACTGGCGTTGACCTGTTAGTTGATGACACACCAGAGGTTGTTACCATCTCGTGCTTTGATCCCATCCGTCGTGAGATTGGCAAGTTAGCGCTAGAAAAGCTTATCCAAGATGGTCGTATTCACCCTGGTCGCATCGAAGAGGTTGTAGAACAGGCAACCAAGGAGTTTGATGACAAGCTGAAAATCGATGGCGATCAAGCTCTTCTTGAGGTTGGCATGCAAAATGCGAAACCTGAGTTGGTGAAACTCCTTGGCAGATTAAGATATAGAACCTCATATGGGCAAAATGTTTTAGCTCATTCTATAGAAGTGGCAATGCTCGCCGGTCACATGGCAAACGAACTTGGCTTGGATGTCCGCAAGGCAAAAAGAGCTGGTTTGTTCCATGACATAGGTAAAGCTGTTGATCGTGAAAGGGAAGGCTCTCACGATGAACTTGGTGCAGACATTTTGCGCAAAAACGGTGAATTCATGGAGGTCATCGAAGCAGCCAGATTGCATCATTCGGATATTTCACCAACTAGTGTTTATCCAGTCCTCGTCCAGGCGGCAGATGCCATTTCAGCCTCTAGACCAGGCGCTCGCAGGGAAAGTCTTGAGGCTTATATTCAACGACTCGAAGCTTTGGAAAATATAGCAAAAAGTTTCAGAGGCGTTGAGAAGACCTATGCCATTCAGGCTGGACGTGAAGTCCGTGTCATTGTGAAACCAAAAGAAATGGACGACGTCAAATCCTATCAATTGGCCAGAGACATTGCCGCCAAGATAGAGCAAGACCTAACCTATCCTGGAACTATAAAAATAACGGTCATTCGAGAGGTTCGCTACACAGAGAACGCAAAATGAGAACTTTGTTCATCGGCGACATCATTGGTAAACCTGGTCGTGTAGCTATTCAATGCTTATTACCAATGATTATCGAGCAAAAGAAAATAGACTACATCGTTGCTAACGGTGAGAACGCTGCTGGCGGATTTGGTTTAACTTCCGAGGTAGCAAGAAAAATTTACGAACTTGGTGTTCACGGGATGACGCTTGGCAACCACTTATTTGATCAAAGAGATACTGAATCAATGCTTGATGATGACAAGTTTTTGGCCAGACCAGCCAATCTTCCCCCCGGCTCTCCGGGTCGAGGTTATTTCTTTCTTGACGGTCCAGCCGGGAAGCTGTGTGTTATAAACATACAAGGGCGCGTATTTATGACTCCTATTGATTGCCCTTTCAGAACTGTTTTGGCTTTGTTGCCAGAAATCAAAAAAGAAACCAATATCATCATCATCGATTTTCATGCCGAGGCTTCGTCAGAAAAACAGGCTTTAGGGTTCTACCTTGATGGTCAGGTTTCGGCTATCTTTGGCACACATACTCATGTTCAAACATCAGATGAACGTATCTTGCCAGGTGGTACTGGATTCATTACTGATGTTGGCATGACAGGACCTTACCTGTCTGTAATTGGCATGGAAGCCTCTGGTCCTATTGCTAAAATGGTTGATTATCGCCGAAATCGTTTTGAAGTTGCAACTGAAGACATCAGGCTTGCAGCTGTCATAATTGATGCTGATAATGATGGAAAATGCAAATCTATTGAGCGTTTGTTGTTAAAGATTGAAAATTAATTCCAATACTTTTAGGTATCTTAAACATTTTAAGAATAAGTGTATTAGAAGACAGTTGAATTAAGCTTTTGTCATTAATGAGGTAAAAAAAATATTTTAAATAAGCTTAACTTGGTATTTTTAAACAAATAGTGTATTAAATTAAGCCTGCTAAAGTAATAAAACAACCCAAGGAGAACAAATGAGTTACAAGAAATCATCAGAGCTTGTTCAAGAAATATGTATTATAGCTGAAACAAAGTCTAAGACTCATTGGGGAAGATGGACAGTGATGGGCTTTATGGCAGGAGCATACGTTGCATTTGGTGCAGCAGTAGCAATTGCCGTTGGTAAAGGTATAACTGCCCCTGGTTGGATTGGACTTTCAAAATTCATGTTCGCCGCAGTATTTCCAGTTGCACTCATTCTTGTAATAATCGGTGGAGCTGAACTATTTACTGGAAATTGCATGGTTTTACCGATTGGTTGTTTTTCTAAAAAAACAACTTGGAAATTGCTATTTTCTAATTGGATAATCGTGTACATTGCTAATTTCATTGGTTCCATTTTTATAGCTTGGTTGATTTACAAAATAGGTTTGTTTTCATCAGAACCTTACACATCGAGCGTTATTGCTATTGCACAAAAGAAAGTTTCGCTTAATTTTACTCAAGCATTCTTGTCAGGAGTAGGTTGCAATTGGCTTGTAGCATTAGCAGTTTGGCTTGCAGTTTCAGCAGATGATATTTCATCAAAAATTCTTGCAATCTGGTTTCCAATAATGGCTTTTGCTGCTATTGGATTTGAGCACTCTGTGGCCAATATGTTTTTTATTCCACTTGGTATTTTTCATGGTTCTCAATTGGCAAACTGGGGTAATTTTTTTACCTCAAACCTGATCCCTGTCACTCTTGGCAATATCGTTGGAGCATTCGTTTTTGTTGGGACCGCCTATTTCTGGGTGTATAAGAAATAATCTAATAATCACAAACGAGTTAAGAATCATCATCATTTTACTCTCTCAATAGGAAAGAAATTTCGAACTTGACTTGGTTATTATCAGTTTTGAAAATCTCTTGACAAAATCAATATTTCTTGGTAGCCTCCTCTTAGATTCCCTCACGAAATGAACTATTAGGTGAGCTTCAAAGTAGCTGGTGTGGGAAGGAGATGTGAATGAGAAAGATTATTACTCTTCTGCTAGCGTCGATTTTTTTACTCTCGGGTATTGCCCAGGCCAAGCCTTTGGATGGTGAATGGAAACCATATTTAGACCTTTTGCTTTGGGTCTCCCCGTCTGATTTGGGGGTCAAAGTCCAACCTTGGCTTGAGCGTCATTTTGTCAATATCGCATCCTATGATTCGGTAATAACCTTTGGCGCCTTGAGGGAAAAGCTCAACTATGGTGGCTATCACGTTATATGTCTCCTAGGTTGCTCAAAATCAGGAGTCTCACTTGACATCCCGGCTGATGTTGAAACCCTCATCGAAGAACGATGTACATCAGGCATCTCTGGTCTTATTGTTTCAGGCGATGTTATACATCCTGATTCAAACAACTTCATCATTCAAAAGTTAGTTGGCGCCCAACTTTCAGACTCAGTTCGCGTCTCAAGGACAACAGTTCGTGTAATTGATATAACTGACCCTGTTGTTGCCGATGTAGCTCAATCTTATGATTGCGTATTTGGTGATTTGAGAAAAGCCATACTTTATCCTGGAACAAAAAAAATTGCTGTCACAAACGAAAATATTGACATCCTCTTCAAACGCACTATTTCCTCATCAAAGGCATACTACATAGCACTTGGCACCAATGGTCAGGCCATTGACAACATTGAAGTTTCCAGGGTCTTGTCAAATGCTCTTTATGACAGTATGGGTAGTGGATGGCTTCAACCATGTGAAGCTCCCAAGAACATCAAAGCCATTGCAGGAGACGGTAAGGTTAGACTCACCTGGGAAATGCCAGACAAACAGTGCTCAAAGGGAGTAACAGGCTTTAGAATATATCGTGAGTCAGAAGGAGAAAAGCCACGCACCATTCATGACTTTCCAATTGGAATTGATTCTGACCTCGCTTATCCTGATTACTATTTAGATAATGGCAAGGAATATATCTATAAAATATGCTCTGTGGGAGATAAGGACAGGAAAGAAATTACAATTGGATGTTCAAATATAGTAAGAGCAAGACCAGACAAGATAAAAATTGAACTTCCTCCACGTTGGCCACAGCCAGGTGGAATCATAGAAGCTATTGGTGAAAAATACATTGTAAAGGGTACTGCAAAGCCTGGCTCTAAAGTAATCATCGAATGGAAACTAATCCCGTCGGGTAGATCAGGTAAAGTCGAAGGAATTGCCGACCAGAACGGAGAATTTACAATCCCAATCCCGCTTGATCCTGGCCAAAAGACCGAATACTCAATTATTGTTGAGAACGAACTTGGCGACCAAGAGAAAATTGGCCCCTTCACTGTGGATTGTAAGGATTCCAAAATAATTATCTCGGTCACTATCGGATCAAAAAAAGCCTATGTAAACAACCTAGAGTGGCCAGAAGACATCACTCCACCATTTATATCAAGCGGACGAACACTTGTTCCATTTAGGTTCATTGGTGAAAGACTTTTTGCCAAAGTTGGTTGGGTTGCTGAGGAGAAAAAAGTGACCTATGAGCTTGGCCCAGAGTACATCGAGTTGTGGATAGGAAAAAAAGATGCCAGACATAACGGAATCTTATACAAACTGGACCAAGAGCCAGTAATAAAAAGCAACCATACAATGGTCCCCGTTCGCTTTGTTACTGAACACCTTGGCGCTAAGGTAGATTGGATTGAGAAAGCGAGAATGGTTTTTATCACTTACCCTGATCCATCAAAACAACCATGAATTTAGTCATTGTCTATTGCCCGTACCCGTCAGATCAATACGCAAAAAACGCATCAAAGTCAGCTATCGAGGCTGGTCTTGCCGCTTGTGTAAACATCATACCATCAACCTCTATGTACAAATGGAGAGGTGTGATGGTTGCAGAACAAGAGTTTGTGGTGCTATTCAAAACACTCGAAAGCCATGAGATTAAGTTGCGAGAGTTTTTAAAACGAACCCATCCTTATGAGACTCCAGCTATAATCTCGCTTACAACTACTGGTGTGAACAAGGATTATATGGATTGGATTTTTTCAGCTTTTGAGCAGTGATAGTAGAATTTGATGAGGTTGAGCCAAAAAGACTTGACCAGTTTCTAGCACAAAAATTGACATTCCTTTCAAGAACTCAAGTTGCCAATATGATTAAAGATGGACTTGTGCGTGTTGATGGGGATGAGGCAAAGCCTTCGTTAAAACTCAAAGGCAGTGAATCCATTGAAGTTGACCTACCAAAACGTGAATGGGTCGATTTGCTTCCCGAGGACATCCCATTGGAAATCATTCACGAAGAGGAAGATTTTTTGGCTGTGGTCAAGCCTCAAGGGATGTTAAGCCACCCTGTTGGGACTACATTCACAGGAACCCTTGTAAACGCCATGTTATTCCACTGCCAAGGAAAGCTTTCCGGAATGATTGGCGTTCAACGCCCAGGAATTGTGCACCGTTTAGACAAGGATACATCAGGCTTGATGATAATCGCAAAAACTGATTTTGGCTTAAAGTCGTTTGCTAAGATGTTTGCCCAACACCAGATAGACAAACGCTACTTGGCTATTAGCAAGGGGTATTTTGAATCTGAAAAAATTATCATAAATGCGCCAATAGGACGAGACATACGTGAGAGATGGAAAATGGCTGTTACCTCTGAAGGTCGCGAGGCTATTTCAAAACTCACTGTGCTTGAAAAATTACGCTATCACAGCCTTGTAGAAATAAAGCTCATTACAGGCAGAACACACCAAATACGTGTTCACATGTCATATATGGGTCATCCAATCCTTGGGGATCCAGTTTATGGTGGGTTGGATTCACAGTTTGACTTACCAGGCCAAATGCTTCACTGCACCCGTCTCACATTCGACTTCAATGAGCGTCATTATGACCTATCTGCTGCGCCACCTACAATATTCCAAATGACGTTGGAGAAATTGAAAATACCAAATTATTTCTGGAATTAGCCAACCAAACAAGTTCACACTAAAGGATTTGATAATTTCACAAAATTATTTAAAATTATAACATATCAAGAGGAGGTTTTATGGAAGTTGGCATCATAGGCGCGACACAATCCGGCAAAAGCACACTTTTCACAGCCATAACTGGCATTAATCCAGGCACTGAGGTTGGTAAAAGAGCCGTTGTTAAAGTTCCAGATACAAGACTTGACCATTTGACTGAGGTTTTTAAACCCAAGAAAAAAATAAATGCCACAATCAACTTCATTGATGCCCCTCCACCACAGGGAACTGGCAAAAAGACTGGTCAGGCTCAAACTTTTCTTGGTTTTATAAAAACAGTTGATGCGCTTCTCGTCTGTGCGCCAACATTCTTGGATGGCGGTTTTAAGGAATTACAGGATATGATGGAGATCCTCCAACTGACTGACCTTGAGGTTGTCGAGGGAATGATTTCTAGAGAGGCAAAATCAAAGATTGACCCAAAATACACGGGGCCGAATCCGGAGCTTCTAAACAGGCTTCAAGAGGTTCTCACAAAAGGGGGGCGTGTTGCTGACCTTGAGTTTTCAGACAAGGAAGATTCGATGCTCAAGTCAGTTCAACTGTTTACAAGATTCCCAATGTTTGTAGTGCTAAATATCTCTGAAGGTGAAATTGGTGGTAAAATATCCGAGGAAACTAAGAAAGCCCAAACTTATCTAGACTCGTTAAAAATCCCGTATCTTTCAGTTTGCGCAACGGTTGAAGCACAAATTGCCACGTTGCCTGATGAGGATAGAGAGATTTTCATAACAGAATATGGCATCAAACAAACGGCGACAACAAGGGTAATCCAAGAATTGTATGACTTGCTTGGTTATCAAACGTTTTTCACAGTTGGTGAGGATGAGTGCAGAGCTTGGACAATCTATAAAGGCGACAATGCCGTTGCGGCAGCAGGCAGGGTTCACACTGACATTGCAAGGGGTTTTATTCGTGCTGAGTGTTGCACATACGATGATTTTCTCGCTTGCGACAATTCGCTTCAAAAAGCCAAAACAGCGGCTAAACTAAGACTTGAGGGCAAAGAATACATAGTCAAAGACGGTGAAATCTGCCATTTCCGTCACAGCGGTTAAAAAGAGAAGACTTGTGTCAGACAAAACAGTTGCGCAAAAACTGTTAATCAAGCAAAATAATAGAATTCTCCTGATTGGCGCTCTGGATAACTACCAAGAATTACTCGTTAATCTCCCTCCGGGAGTGACAATATCAACCAAGCCAGAGGGTCTATTTGATATTATTCTGCTATTTGCAAAATCCAAGGTTGAGCTTGAAAGCAGACTTTCGGAAATAAAAGGGATTTTGAATTCAAAATTGATTCTTTGGTTAACATACACAAATTGCACATCCAATTTGAAAACAACATAAATCGCGACAGTATTCCCGATAATGGCACATATGTTGGTCTTACCGCTGTATCGCTGTTCTCAGTTGATGATGTTTGGTCAACAATTAGACTTAAGATTATCTGATTCTCTGCAATTTCTTTCGTCAATTTTCCAACTAAGCTAATGACTCACTAGTTACCTATACACAAAAGTTAATCTTTTATTATAATCATAGTAACAATACTAAATATTTAAGAAGTCAAATCAGAGTCATAAGTTTGCGAGGTGACTTGTGCAAAACATCGGTAATTACAAACTTGTAGAGCTTCTAGGGGCTGGAGGATCAGGCTCAGTTTACAAATGTATTGACATTGAGAGTGGAAACAGTTTCGCAATAAAGCTTTTTGCCCCTCCTCAAGGATCATCAAAAACTGTGAACAACCTGATGCTGGAGCGTTTCAAAAAAGAGGCCAGTTTACTTGCAAACTTGCATCACCCAAACATTGTGAATTTTATTGACCATGGTGAACATGAAGGACAACCATACATGGTGCTTGAGTTTGTTGATGTTGTTGACCAGTGTCGCTTTGAACCAAAAGAAGTGCTTGAAATACTATATCAAATCTCACTTGCTCTTCAATATGCGCATTCCAAGGGTATCATTCATAGAGACATCAAACCAGCAAACATCCTAATCTCAAGAACAAATGATGAACCAAAAGTTAAGTTGTCAGATTTTGGCATTGCATACACTGCAGAGCAGACTGCCAGAATGACAAAGCCAGGCGAGGTAATCGGCACGTTTGCCTATATGGCTCCAGAACAGGTGGGTGGTGAAAACCCAGACCCGAGATCTGATTTATACTCGCTAGGCCTTGTTGCCTATGAGTTCTTGACAGGAAACAGGGTTTACCAGGGAGAAAACCCAGCCCAAATAATCACGCAAATACTCATGGCTAATCCAGTGCCTTTATCAAGAGCAAATCCTGATGTTCCAGAAATAATTGACAAGATTGTTTCAAGAATGATGAGAAAAGCAAAGGAAGCTCGCTATCAAACCGTGTCAGAACTCATCGACAATCTTGAGCATGCAAGGTCTAGCAATATGGACTCGACCACGCAAATTAAAATTCCATCCTTGTTTACTCAGTTTACTCCATTGGTTGGTAGAGACGCAGAACTGTCATCGCTTTCAAAAAATTTAACCGGAATATTCAATGGAGTTTCGTCTTTTCGCTATCTTCTAGGACCAACTGGTATCGGCAAAACAAGACTGGCAAATGAACTTTCTTCTATTGCAAGATCTTGGGGTGTTAGTGTGGGAACAGTTTCTCTTTCAAAAGGCACAGAGGCGATAGCATTAGGTGTTGTAAGGGGAATTGTTGAAAGCCTTTGGCAACCAGAGGATGTTGATCCAAGCATTGTTTACGGTCTTGCTGCAATTTCACCAACAATCTCAAAGGAGCTTGGTATAACAACGTCGGAGATCAAGCCATCAGAATTGTTTAACTTAATAACACAATCTTTCATATGGCTGCTTGAGAAAAAAGCTTCCTCAAAGCCACTTTTCATTCTGATTGATGATCTTCAGTTTTGCGATAGAGAGTCTCTTGGAATAATAAGTAAGGTGATGGATGTTCTAGCAAAATCACAATTGATGGTTGTTTTCACAGTTAATACTGACCTTATTTCTGGCTATTTTGAGCTTGATAGCTTGCTAGAGAAAACAAAAGCATGTGGTTTTATAATAAATTTAAATCCACTTGAAAACGACAATGTTATTAATCTTGTAGCCTCATCACTTGGTGGGGTAAAAATCCCAGATAAACTAAAAGAATTTATCATAAAAGAGTCCGTTGGAAACCCGCTTTTTGCGCAAGAAATCGTGAAAGCTTTGCTTAATTCAACAACGATCTCGTTGGAAGACGATGAGATTAAAATAGAGCGTGATATTCTGACAATTCCTGACTCCCTTGTCGAGTTACAATCATTAATGGCAGCAGGCATTGATCCATTAACCAGAGAAGCATTGAGAACTGCCTCTTTGATAGGTTCAAGTTTTACAGCCGAGTTGCTTTCAGAAGTTTCTGGAAAACTCTTGCCTGATGTTCATCAATCCTTAGAGGAAGGCATCAACCACCAAGTTATAAGGGTTAATATCACAAAAAGAGGAAACCTTTATGCATTTGCGCATGAACGTTTCAGATCAAGCTTTGAAGAAACTATTGATCAACATGCTAAACAGCTTCTCCATGAGAAGATAGCATCGGCCATGTCAAAACTATACGCAGATAATATGGATGTCTGTCTTGATGATTATGCTACACATTTACTTTTTGGTTTTAAACCAGTTAATGCAATTCCTTATTTACTTAGGTCTGCCATGCTTGGAATGGAACGTTTCCAGGATAACGAAGCATTAGTAAAAGCTAAAAAAGCTATTGATTTAGCATTTGAAATTGATGATTTTGAGAGCATCGTCAAGGGTAATGAAATCATCTCGGATATTCACAGAGCTCATGGAAGAATACCCCAAGCTGAAGAACCGATCAGGAAAGCAATAGAGTTTGACGAAAAAACTGGAAGAGTTGATACTGATAGAAAGGCAAGACTATACAGAAAACTTGGATTAATTCTCAGCACTCAAGGTCAGATGGACAAATCATTAGAAGCGCTTGAGAAAGCCCTTTCAACTATAGGTCAAGATGGCGATCAACACGAATTGTCACAAATAGAACAGTTTTTGGCAATGCACTATAGACGATCGGACATCAAAAAAGCCGAGTTATTCTCAAAAAAAGCGCTTGAACATTCCCAAAAAGCTGGCGACATTATGGGTGAAATAGGAAGCTTACTAACCCTTGGTCTAATGTACAGGACTCTAGGCAGATACAAAGAAGGTATCCAGTTGCTTGAGCAAGCAATCAAAACCGGCGAGCATCACTGTTTAGATTTTCTACTTGGTCAGGTTTACTCAAATATTGCCCCGTTATATTTCTTTGATGAAGGTGATTTTGAAAAAGGCAGAGAGATAGCTGAGAAGGCTAGATCTATTGCCAGAAAATCTGGCAATATGTCCCAAATAGGCTATTTGGATGTTGTTGAAGGATATGCTTATTACCAATATGGCGATCTCGAAAATGCTACGATTACGCTTAAAAGCGCTAGGGAGATTTTTATGAAAAGCAATGAACTCCCAAAGCTCATCTCTTGTAATGCATTTCTTGGCGAGACCTATTTGGATTCTAAAGATGTTGAAAAAGCCAAGTTTTATCTTGATGAGGCCAAAAAAACAGAGGCAAAAATCAACTCACCAGTACCGTTTTGGGATGTTGCCACTCTTGAAGCTGCGATACTAATCAATGAGAAGAAATTTGATGAAGCCATGAATGTCGTTCAAAACTATCAAGAAAAAGTACCAAAATCATCGCAAAATGTTGGAGTTGAGGCATCTGTCAAAAACGCTATCGCTTCTATTGAAATAGAGCGTGAAAACATTAAAAGCGCTTTATCTGTTGTAAAAGATCTAAGAGATGGTGTTGAAAAATCAGACATCTTATCGTACAAGTCAGACGTTTACCGTCAGCTTGGAACAATATACACAAAGATTCTCAAAAAAGGTGTCGAAATGAACCCAGCAAAGAGGGTTATTTTCTTTGCAAATACAGGTGTTTTGGGCAAAGACCTGGAGAAGCTGGCTTCTGAAGCTTTTGATAAGGCTTTTCTTTACTCGCTTGAGCAAGGTCAGTTAAAAGCCGTCATCGAGTGTTATACAGGAAAAGGCGAACTTAAAATGCTCGATGCTAAGCTTTCTGATGAGCAGGAAGCGAGAATGGCTTTAAAAGAAGCCAATGATTCTCTTTGGAAGGCATTTGCACTAAACACTGATTTGGATCACCCCAGACTTCGTCAAACAATTCAAGAGCTTTTGGTTCAGTTGGCGCAACTTGAAGATGATTTGAAATAGAGTGACTTACTAGCCTTTGGAGATTTCGATTTGTCAAAAATCTTTGCCATTACGCAAAAAATCTATATTTAAACATAGTAGTTACAGTTCAAATCACATTACATTGAATTTGGGTGGTGACCTATTTGATTACTATAGAAACTAGCTTACTTTTAGGCACGATAACTTTAATTATTTCGTGACCATCCGTGTATTTTTTTACTTCAGGAGATAAAAAAGCCAATTTTTGAATCTCCTCTTCTGATGTGCCAACTTTGACTGAAATAACGTGTCTTAATTTGCCATTGACTTGGATTGGTATATTGACAGAGTCTTCTTGCGCAAGTTTTTCATTGCCAATAGGCCATTGCTCAATATGGACAGATTTCTTGTGTCCTAGATGTTTCCACATCTCCTCAGTTATATAGGGGCATACAGGAGCAAGTAATACCAAGTATGTCTCGATAACTTCACGCCAAACCTTTGTATCGGTGATGTTGTTGCTCTTTGTCAAATCTAAAAGTGAGTTGAAAGACTCCATGAATGACGAAATACAAGTATTGAAGTGAAAACGCTCTATATCTGAAGTGACCTTGATGATTAATCTGTGTTGTATGCGCCTTAGTTCTTTTTCAGATACTGGATCCACCTCATTATTTCCATAAGGTTTATTTGTGACCAAGTCCCAAAGTCGATTCAAGAATCTTTGTACTCCAGCGCAACCGGCTTCATCCCAAGACACTTCTCCTTCAAATGGCCCGATAAAAAGAATATAGCCTCGAAGAGCGTCAGCTCCATATTTCTCAACCATTGCATCCGGTGTGACAACGTTGCCCTTTGATTTGCTCATCTTCTGATGATCAGCGCCAAGCATCATGCCTTGGTTTAGAAGCTTAGTGAAAGGTTCTTCGAATTTGATTAATCCAGCATCATACATTACTTTAGTCCAAAATCTTGCATAAATAAGGTGCATCACTGCATGCTCTGCTCCTCCAACGTAAACGTCAACGGGGAGCCAGTACTTAACTTTTTCGGGATCGAAAGGCTTGTCCTTCTCATGTGGGCTAGCAAAGCGTAAATAGTACCACGATGAACAGGCAAAACCATCCATGGTATCAGTTTCACGCTTAGCTGGGCCACCACAACTTGGGCAAATGACATTCACAAACTCAGGTATCTTTGCCAATGGCGACTTGCCTTCTGTTGATGGCTCGAATTTGTCAACATGAGGGAGCAACACTGGTAGTTGGTCTTTTGAAACTGGCACAACTCCACATTTTTCACAGTGTATTATGGGGATTGGCGCACCCCAATAACGTTGTCGGCTGATAAGCCAATCACGCATTTTATAATTTACAGTTGTTTTGGCTAAATCTTTCTCACCCAGCTCTTTGACAATAACACCTTTGAAATGTTCTGAATCCATTCCATCAAACTTATCAGAATTCAATATTAATCCAGCCTCAGTATATGCTTCATGCAATTCATGAGGTTTGCCATCTTTTGAGATGACTTGGACAATGGGAAGATTAAATTTCTTTGCAAATGCAAAATCTCTTGCGTCATGCGCTGGGACGCACATGATTGCGCCAGTGCCGTATGAGGCAAGAACATAATCGCCAATCCAGATAGGTATTTGCTTGCCTGTCACGGGATTTGTTGCGTAAGAACCAGTAAAAACACCAGTCTTGTCTTTTTCGTTTGACAGACGCTCAATATCGGTAGTGAGTTTTGTTAGCTCTTGATATTTTTCGACCAAGACTTTGTTCTCCGGTTTAGTGAGTTTTGAAACCAGACTATGTTCAGGTGCTAAGACCATGTATGTGGCGCCAAAAAGTGTGTCGGGACGAGTTGTAAAAATAGTTATATCGTCGCCAGTATCAGCTTTAAATTTGACCTGAGCCCCTTCAGAACGACCAATCCAGTTGCGTTGCATATGCTTTATTGGTTCAGGCCAATCGAGTTCTTCTAGGTCTTTTTCTAAACGGTCAGCGTAATCGGTTATTTTAAAAAACCACTGTTTCAAATCTTTTTTTTCTACCCTAGCTCCACAACGCCAGCATTCACCATTTTCAACCTGCTCATTT
>Ga0209254_10002717_pt1 | contig 16113 bp, 28 predicted proteins | sample FrelakmetDIP11DI_FD_187148 | JGI IMG/M metagenome (GOLD analysis project Ga0209254, IMG submission 187148) | Freshwater lake sediment microbial communities from the University of Notre Dame, USA, for methane emissions studies - DIP11 DI (SPAdes)... | ecosystem: Environmental > Aquatic >... | reverse complement strand
CGAATTCGTCGACGCGATCAAGGGTGGTGTCGTCCCGCGCGAGTACATCCCGGCCGTTGAAAAGGGCGTGAACGAAACGCTGAAGGCCGGTGTCCTCGCTGGCTATCCGGTGGTCGACGTCAAGGTCACGCTGCACTTCGGTTCGTACCACGAGGTCGACTCGAACGAGAACGCGTTCAAGATGGCCGCCTCGATCGGTTTCAAGGACGGCATGCGCGCGGCAAGCCCGGTGCTGCTGGAGCCGATCATGGCGGTCGAGGTCGAGACGCCCGAGGAGAAGATGGGCGACGTGATGGGCGATCTGTCTTCGCGCCGCGGCGTGATCCAGGGCATGGATGACATCGCGGGTGGCGGTGGCAAGGCGATCAAGGCCGAGGTGCCGCTGGCCGAGATGTTCGGTTATTCGACGACGCTGCGGTCGCTGACCCAGGGCCGTGCCACCTACACGATGGAATTCAAGCACTACGCCGAGGCGCCGAAGAACGTCGCCGAGGCGGTGATCTCGGCCAAGGCGAAGTAACGCATCCAGGCATCAACAACCGTTCTTTAGCAAGAGGACATCATGGCAAAGGGCAAGTTTGAGCGGACGAAGCCGCACGTGAATGTGGGGACGATTGGGCACGTGGATCATGGGAAGACCACGCTGACGGCGGCCATCACGCTGGTGCTGAGCAAGAAGTTTGGCGGCGAGGCCAAGGCGTACGACCAGATTGACGCGGCGCCGGAGGAGAAGGCGCGCGGCATCACGATCAACACGGCGCACGTCGAATACGAGACGGCCAAGCGGCACTATGCGCACGTGGACTGTCCGGGGCACGCCGACTACGTCAAGAACATGATCACGGGTGCGGCGCAGATGGACGGTGCCATCCTGGTGGTGTCGGCGGCCGATGGCCCGATGCCGCAGACGCGCGAGCACATCCTGCTGGCCCGCCAGGTGGGGGTGCCGTACATCATCGTCTACATGAACAAGTGCGACATGGTCGACGATGCCGAGCTGCTTGAGCTGGTGGAGATGGAGGTTCGGGAGTTGCTCTCCAAGTACGAGTTTCCGGGCGACGCCATTCCGATCGTCAAGGGCTCGGCCAAGATGGCGCTGGAAGGCGACAAGGGCGAGCTGGGCGAGCAGTCGATCTTCAAGCTGGCCGACGCGCTGGATTCGTACATCCCGACGCCGGAGCGGGCCATTGACCAGCCGTTCCTGATGCCGATCGAGGACGTGTTCTCGATCTCGGGGCGCGGCACGGTGGTCACCGGCCGGATCGAGCGCGGGGTGGTGAAGGTCGGCGAGGAGATCGAGATCGTCGGCATCCGGCCGACGGTGAAGACCACCTGCACGGGCGTGGAGATGTTCCGCAAGCTGCTCGACCAGGGGCAGGCGGGGGATAACGTTGGCGTGCTGCTGCGTGGCACCAAGCGGGAAGAGGTCGAGCGGGGTCAGGTGCTGGCCAAGCCGGGCTCGATCACGCCGCACACCAAGTTCAAGGCCGAGGTGTATGTGCTGTCCAAGGAAGAGGGCGGGCGGCACACGCCGTTCTTCAACGGCTACCGGCCGCAGTTTTACTTCCGCACCACCGACGTGACCGGCTCGATCCAGCTGCCGGCGGGCACGGAGATGGTGATGCCGGGCGACAACATCACGATGGACGTGGCGCTGATTGCGCCCATCGCGATGGAGGAAGGGCTGCGCTTCGCCGTGCGTGAAGGCGGCCGCACCGTCGGCGCCGGCGTCGTCGCAAAAATCGTCGAGTAAGTTGTTCGCGGTCAGCGGTCCGCGGCCATGCCGGCCGCGGCTGCCGGCCACGGGTTGCCGGTCGCTGCGGCGCCTCGTGCGCCGCCCCGCTCTTTGAAGGAAACAGAATGCAAAGCCAACGTATCCGGATCCGCCTGAAGGCGTACGACTACAAGCTCATCGACCAGTCGGCGCTGGAAATCGTCGACACGGCCAAGCGCACCGGCGCGGTCGTCCGCGGCCCAGTGCCGCTGCCGACCCGCATCCAGCGTTTCGACATCCTGCGCTCGCCGCACGTGAACAAGACGTCTCGCGACCAGTTCGAGATGCGGACACACCTGCGGTTGATGGACATCATCGACCCGACCGACAAGACCGTCGACGCCTTGATGAAGCTGGACCTGCCGGCCGGGGTCGACGTCGAGATCAAGGTCCAGTAAGGAAAGTGCAGTAGCGTCCCGGGTCCGGCTGCTTGCGACTCCTGCCGCGACTCCGATACAATCTTAAGCTTTTCGCCGCCGGTCAGTTCTTTGAAGCTGGCCGTTTGCGGCGGCGAACATCGGTCCTGGCCAATCGAAGCCGGGGTTTGGAGAAAAGATGAGCGAACAGACTCAGACGGGTTCGCCGTCTGCCGGTCACTTGGGCCTTCTCGGCCGCAAGGTCGGCATGACGCGCATCTTCACGGCCGAGGGCGAGTCCGTCCCGGTGACCGTGCTGGATGTCTCGAACAACCGCGTCGCCCAGGTGCGCACCGTCGATGTCGACGGCTACAGCGCGGTGCAGGTAGCCTTCGGCAAGCGCCGTGCCTCGCGCGTCATCAGGCCCCAGGCGGGTCACTTTGCCAAGGCCGGCGTCGAGGCTGGCGAAGTTCTCAGGGAGTTCCAGATCAGTGCCGCCCAGGCCGGGGAGTTCAAGGCGGGCAGCACTCTTTCCGTGGGACTCTTCAGCGAAGGCCAGAAGGTCGATGTCACGGGCGTGACGATCGGCAAAGGCTTTTCGGGCGTCATCAAGCGCCACCACTTCTCGTCGAACCGTGCCTCGCATGGCAACTCCGTGTCGACGAACGCACCGGGCTCGATCGGCATGCGCCAGGATCCGGGCCGGGTCATGCCGGGCAAGCGCATGGCCGGCCACCTAGGCGACGTTCGGCGCACGACGCAGAATCTGGTGATCGCGCGCATCGACAAGGAGCGCCAGCTGCTATTGGTGCGAGGTGCGGTGCCGGGCGCGGCCGGCGGCCGGGTCATCGTCCGGCCGGCAGTCAAGGGCTAGGAGGCGCGCGATGGAGCTGCAAGTCTTGAATGCCCAGGGCGAGGCCACCACGACGGTGCCCGCGCCGGCCACGGTCTTCGGCCGTGAGTTCAACGAGGCGCTGGTGCACCAGCTGGTCATCGCCTACCAGGCGAACGCGCGTCAAGGCACGCGTGCGCAGAAGGACCGGGCGACGGTCAAGCACTCGACCAAGAAGCCGTGGCGGCAGAAGGGCACCGGTCGCGCCCGTGCCGGCATGACCTCGAGCCCGATCTGGCGCGGCGGTGGCCGGGCCTTTCCCAATTCGCCGGACGAGAACTTCACGCAGAAGGTCAACAGGAAGATGTATCGGGCCGGCCTGTGCTCGATCTTCTCGAAGCTTGCTGCCGACGGCCGCATCGCGGTCATCGACGGTCTCTCGGTGGAGGCGCCGAAGACCAAGCTGCTGGCGGGCAAGCTGAAGGCGATGGGGCTCGACTCGGCGCTGGTGATCACCGATGCCATGGACGAGAACCTGCTGCTGGCGTCCCGCAACCTGAAGAACGTGCTGGTGGTCGAGCCGCGCTACGCCGACCCGCTGTCGCTGATCCATTACAAGAAGGTCATCGTCACCAAGGGGGCGATGGCGAAGCTTGAGGAGATGTGGGGATGAACAACGAACGTCTGTACGGCGTTCTGCTTGCGCCCATCGTCTCGGAGAAGAGCACGATGCTGGCCGAGAAGAACAACCAGGTCGCGTTTCGCGTGCTGGCTTCGGCAACCAAGCAGGAAGTGAAGGCGGCGGTCGAGAAGCTGTTCAAGGTCGAGGTCGAGAGCGTCTCGATCCTCAACCGCAAGGGCAAGACGAAGCGCTTCGGCCGCTTCACCGGCACGCGGGGAACGGTCCGCAAGGCCTACGTGAGCCTGAAGGCCGGCCAGGAGATCAACTTCTTGCAGGAGGCTGGCTGATGCCGCTCGTCAAAGTCAAGCCGACCTCGGCGGGTCGGCGTGCCCTGGTCAAGGTGGTCAACCCGAACTTGCACAAGGGCAAGCCGCACGCCTCGCTGGTCGAGAAGAAGGTGCGTGGTTCGGGCCGCAACAATCAGGGCCGGATCACCACTCGCCATCAGGGCGGTGGTCACAAGCGGCATTACCGGATCATCGACTTCCGCCGCAGCAAGGACGGCGTCGTCGCCAAGGTGGAACGGCTGGAGTACGACCCGAACCGCTCGGCGCATATCGCTTTGGTCTGCTACGCGGACGGCGAGCGTCGCTACATCATTGCGCCCAAGGGGCTCGCTGTCGGCGCTGAAATCGTCAGCGGCCAGGATGCGCCGATCCGGGTTGGCAACACGCTTCCGGTGCGCAACATCCCGGTGGGCACGACCATTCACTGCGTCGAGATGCAGCCCGGCAAGGGCGCGCAGATGGCGCGTGCGGCGGGCACTTCGGTGCAACTGCTGGCCCGCGAGGGCAGCTACGCGCAGCTGCGCATGCGCTCGGGGGAGATCCGCCGCGTGCTGATCGACTGCCGGGCCACCATCGGCGAGGTCGGCAACGAGGAAAACAGCCTGCGGCAGATCGGCAAGGCCGGTGCCATGCGCTGGCGCGGCGTGCGGCCGACGGTGCGTGGCGTGGCGATGAACCCGATCGATCACCCGCACGGCGGCGGCGAGGGTCGCACCGGCACCAAGCGCGATCCGGTCAGTCCGTGGGGAACGCTGACCAAGGGCTATCGCACGCGTAAGAACAAGCGGACGGAATCGCTGATCGTTCAGCGCCGTCAACGCAAGTAGAGGTCGTCCATGTCGCGTTCACTGAAGAAAGGCCCGTTTGTCGACGGGCACCTGCTGAAGAAGGTCGAGACCGCATCTGCCGGCAAGGACAAGAGGCCAATCAGGACCTGGTCGCGCCGCTCGACGGTGGTGCCCGACTTCATTGGCCTGACGATCGCCGTGCACAACGGCAAGCAGCACGTGCCCGTGTACATCACCGAGCAGATGGTTGGTCACAAGCTCGGCGAGTTCGCGCTGACGCGCACCTTCAAGGGCCATGCCGCCGACAAGAAGTCGTCTGCGCCGGCGAAGAAGTAGGAGTTGAAGATGGAAACCACTGCATCGGTGCGCGGCGTGCGTCTGTCGGCGCAAAAGGGCCGCATCGTGGCGGATCTGATCCGCGGCAAGCCGGTAGACAAGGCGCTGAACATCCTCGCCTTCACCCCGAAGAAGGCGGCGGGAATCATCCGCAAGGCGCTCGAGTCGGCGATCGCCAACGCCGAGCACAACGACGGCGCCGATATCGACGAACTGCGGGTCACCCGGATCTTCGTCGAGCGCGGCCCGGCGCTGCGCCGCTTCTCGGCGCGCGCCAAGGGACGAGGCACGCGCATAGAGAAGAAGAGCTGCCACGTATTCGTCACGGTCGGCGACGCCAAAAGCAAATAGGGTGATACATGGGACAGAAGATCAACCCCACCGGTTTCCGCCTCTCGGTCTCGCGTAACTGGAACTCGCGCTGGTTTGCCACCGGCACCGACTTCAGCCGCATGCTCGGCGAAGACCTGCGGGTGCGCGAGTACCTGAAGAAGCGCCTGCGCAGCGCCTCCGTCGGCCGCATCCTGATCGAACGTCCGGCCAAGAATGCGCGCATCACGATCTTTTCCGCCCGTCCGGGCGTGGTGATCGGCAAGAAAGGCGAGGACATCGAGGCGCTGAAGGCCGACCTGCAGAAGATGCTCGGCGTGCCGGTGCACGTGAACATCGACGAGATCCGCAAGCCGGAGGTCGACGCGCAGCTGATCGCCGACTCGATCACCCAGCAGCTCGAGAAACGGATCATGTTCCGCCGGGCGATGAAGCGGGCGATGCAGAACGCCATGCGCCTGGGTGCGCAGGGCATCAAGATCATGAGCTCCGGACGGCTCAATGGTGCCGAGATCGCCCGTGTCGAGTGGTATCGCGAGGGGCGAGTCCCCCTGCACACGCTGCGCGCCGATATCGACTACGGCGTTTCGGAGGCCAAGACAACCTACGGCGTCATCGGCGTGAAGGTGTGGGTCTACAAGGGCGACACGCTCGGCCGCGGCGAGGCGCCGGCGGCAGCGACTCCCGAGGCGGCGCTGACGCCGGAGCGCGATGAGCGCAAGCCGGCCGGGCGCCGTCCCGCCGGCCCGCGTCGTGCGCCGCGCCGTGGTGATGCGCCGAGGGCCGAGGCTGCTCCGGCAGAGGCCGCCGCTGGCGAGGCGCCGGCCAAGGACGAGGCGGGCAAGCCGGCCGTCAAGCGGGTGCGCAAGGTGGCCGCCAAGCCGGCGGACAAGAAGCCCGACGGCGGCGCGTAAGAACGGAGACTGAGAAATGCTGCAACCTGCACGTCGCAAGTACCGCAAGGAGCAAAAGGGACGTAATCGCGGCCTGGCAACGCGCGGCGCTCACGTCGCCTTCGGCGAGTTTGGGCTGAAGGCGACCGAGCGCGGTCGTCTGACCGCGCGCCAGATCGAGGCCGCGCGGCGGGCGATCACCCGTCACATCAAGCGCGGCGGCCGCATCTGGATCCGCATCTTCCCGGACAAGCCGATTTCGCAGAAGCCGGCCGAGGTGCGCATGGGCAACGGCAAGGGCAACCCGGAATATTGGGTCGCCGAGATCCAGCCCGGGAAGGTCTTGTACGAAATGGACGGCGTGGACGAGGTTCTGGCGCGCGAGGCGTTTGCGCTGGCGGCCGCAAAGCTGCCGCTGAAGACGATCGTCGTTGCGCGCCAGCTCGGCATGTAGAACGAGCCGGTGCCGGAGGAAGCGATGGAAATCAAGGAAATGCGCGCCAAGGATGCGGCCGCACTGAACAAGGAACTGCAGGATCTGTTGAGGGCGCAGTTCTCGCTGCGCATGCAGAAGGCGACGCAGCAACTGCAGAACACGAGCCAGATGCGCAACGTGCGGCGGGACATCGCGCGCGTGCGCACCGTGCTCCATGAAAAGGCGACGGTGAAATGAGCGCGGAAACCAGCAAGCTGTCGCGGACCCTGGTCGGGCGCGTGGTCAGCAACAAGATGAACAAGACGGTTACGGTCAAGGTCGAGCGCCGCGTAAAGCATCCCGTCTACGGCAAGTACGTCGTGCGCACGACGAAGTACCACGCGCACGACGAGTCCAACCAGATCAACGAAGGGGATCTGGTTGAGATCGCCGAGACCCGGCCGATCTCCAAGACCAAGACATGGACCGTGAAGCGCGTCGTTCAGCAGGCCGTCCAAGTCTGAACTTGTTTCGCGGCATCTTTTTGAGTAAGATTTAACGCTTTTCCGCGGCCGGCACGTCTGGTGCGGCCGCAAGCAGGCGGTTTTCCGGAATCACGCTGGCTGGGCGCAACTTCGCGGCAGCGGAGACCAGGCGCAAAGCTGGCGCGGTTTTTCCACCCGAACGGGACCAAGACTGTCCGCGTCGCCGTGCCAGAGGCCGGCCTGCGGCACAAGTTGGGAAGAGACAATGATTCAGATGCAGACGATTCTCGACGTCGCCGACAACACCGGCGCTCGCTCGGTGATGTGTATCAAGGTGCTGGGCGGCAGCAAGCGTCGCTACGCCAACGTCGGCGACGTGATCAAGGTGTCGATCAAGGAGGCCGCGCCGCGCGGCCGCGTCAAGAAGGGCGAGGTCTACTCGGCGGTGGTCGTGCGCACCGCGAGCGGCCTGCGTCGGCCGGATGGGTCGGCGATCAAGTTCGACAGCAACGCCGCCGTCCTGCTCAACAACAAGCTGGAGCCGATCGGCACCCGCATCTTCGGCCCGGTGACGCGCGAGCTGCGCACCGAGCGCTTCATGAAGATCGTGTCGCTGGCACCGGAAGTTCTGTAAGGGAGCGCGCGATGGAACGCATCCGCAAGGGCGACGAGGTGGTCGTCATCTCGGGCAAGGACAAGGGCAAGCGTGGCGTCGTGCTGGCCCGCGTCGACGCGACGCACGTCGCGGTAGAGGGCGTCGGCATGGTCAAGAAGCACGTGCGGCCGAACCCGATGAAGGGCGTCGCCGGCGGCATCTCCGAGAAGACCATGCCGGTCGACATCTCGAACGTCATGCTCTTCAACCCGGCCACCAAGAAGGGCGACCGGGTCGGCATCAAGGTCGTTGACGGCAAGAAGGTGCGCGTGTTCAAGAGCAACGGCGCAGTCGTTGGCAGCAAGAGCTGAGGGGCGGGGCAATGGCGCGTTTCTTGACACAGTATCGCGAGCAGGTCGTGCCGCAGCTCGCCAAGCAGTTCGGCTACAAGTCGGTGATGGAAGTGCCGCGCATCACCAAGGTCACGCTGAACATGGGCGTCGGCGAGGCGATCGTCGACAAGAAGAACATCGAGGCGGCGGTCGCCGACATGACCAAGATCGCCGGTCAGAAGCCCGTGGTGACCAAGGCGCGCAAGGCAATCGCCAACTTCAAGATCCGGCAGGGCGTGCCGATCGGCTGCATGGTCACGCTGCGCGGGGCGCGGATGTACGAGTTCCTCGATCGCCTGGTGACGATCGCCTTCCCGCGCGTGCGTGACTTCCGCGGCGTTTCCGGGCGCGCGTTCGACGGCAAGGGCAACTACAACATCGGCCTGAAGGAACAAATCATCTTCCCCGAGATCGAGTACGACAAGATCGACAAGCTGCGGGGCATGAACATCAGCATCACGACGACCGCGAAGACGGACGAGGAGGCCAAGGCCCTTCTCGCTGCCTTCCGGTTTCCGTTCCGCAACTGACAGGCGGGGTGTCAATTGGCAAAGCTTTCGCTGAAGAACCGTGAAGCCAAGCGCATCGCGCTGGTGAAGAAGTACGACGCCAAGCGCAAGGCGCTGAAGGCTAGGAGCGCCGACCAGACGCTGTCGATGGAGGAGCGCCTCGAGGCGCAGCGGCAGCTGCAGGCGCTGCCGCGCAACGCCAACCCGACCCGGGTGCGCAACCGCTGCTCGCTGACTGGGCGGCCGCGTGGCACGTTTCGCAAGTTCGGCCTGGGCCGCAACAAGATCCGCGAGGCCGCGCTGCGCGGCGACATTCCCGGCATGGTCAAGGCCAGCTGGTAAGCGAGGAGATTGCATCAATGAGCATGAGTGATCCGATCGCCGACATGCTGACGCGCATCCGCAACGCGCAGCGGGTCGAGAAGACCGAGGTGGTGATGCCGGCCTCGAAGCTGAAGGCCGCCATCGCCCAGGTCCTGACCGACGAGGGATACGTAGAGGGCTTCAAGGTCGAGGCGAACGACGGCAAGCCGCAGCTGCGCATCGGCCTGAAGTACTACGCGGGCCGGCCCGTGATCGAACGCCTCGAGCGTGTCTCGCGCCCCGGGCTGCGCATCTATCGCGGCCGCGACGAGATCCCGCAGGTGATGAACGGGCTCGGCGTGGCCATCGTCTCGACTTCGCGCGGCGTGATGACCGACCGCCGGGCGCGGTCGCAGGGTGTCGGCGGCGAAGTGCTGTGCTACGTCGCCTGATGCGCTAGCGGGAGAACATCAATGTCACGAGTTGCAAAGGTTCCGGTTGCCCTGGCCAAGGGAGTCGAGGCGAAGGTCAGTGACGGCGAGATCGTGGTCAAGGGGCCGCTTGGAACGCTGTCGCGGCTGGCTTCGCCGCTGGTCAAGGTCACCGTGGCCGACGGCCGCGTCAGTTTCGATGCCGCCGACGAGACTGCGGCGTCCAACGCGATGAGCGGCACCATGCGCGCTCTCGTCGCCGGCATGGTGCAGGGAGTGAGCAAGGGTTTCGAGCGCAAGCTGACGTTGGTCGGCGTGGGTTATCGGGCGCAGGCACAGGGCGACAAACTGAACCTGTCGCTGGGTTTTTCCCATCCGATCGTCTACCAGCTGCCGGCAGGTGTTAAGGCAGAAACGCCGTCGCAGACCGAGATCGTGATCAAGGGCGCCGACAAGCAGAAGGTGGGGCAGGTCGCGGCTGAGGTGCGCGGCCACAAGCCGCCGGAGCCCTACAAGGGCAAGGGCGTCCGCTACGCCGACGAAGTCGTGGTGCTGAAAGAGACCAAGAAGAAGTAAGGCGCGGAGTCAAAGATGAGCGACAAGAAACTTTCCCGTCTGCGCCGCGCCCGCGCGACCCGCGCGCGCATCCGTATGGCGCGCGAGAACCGTCTGACGGTGTTCCGCAGCAACTTGCACATCTACGCGAGCGTGATCTCGCCGGACGGCGGCAAGGTGCTGGTCACCGCTTCGACGGTCGAGCCGGAAGTGCGCAGCCAGCTGGCGGGTTCGAACGGCAAGGGCGGCAACGCCTCGGCGGCGAAGGTCGTCGGCGCGCGGCTGGCACAGAAAGCCAAGGCGGCGGGCATCGAGTCGGTGGCATTCGATCGTGCCGGTTATCGCTATCACGGCCGCGTCAAGGCGCTGGCCGAGGCCGCGCGCGAAGCCGGCCTGAAGTTCTAAGGGGCAGATATGGCAAGGGTGCAACCGAAGGGCGTTTCCAGCCAGGAGCGCGACGACGGCCTGAAGGAGAAGATGATCGCGGTCAACCGCGTGACCAAGGTCGTCAAGGGCGGCCGGATCCTGGGCTTCGCCGCGCTGACGGTGGTCGGCGACGGTGACGGCCGTATCGGCATGGGCAAGGGCAAGGCCCGCGAGGTGCCGGTGGCGGTGCAGAAGGCGATGGAGAAAGCGCGCCGGGGCATGCAGCGTGTGCCGCTGAAGAACGGCACGCTGCACCACCCCGTCGAAGGCAAGCACGGCGCGTCGAAGGTGATGCTGGCGCCGGCGGCCGAGGGTGCCGGCGTCAAGGCCGGCGGTCCGATGCGTGCGGTGTTCGATGTGATGGGCGTGCGCAACGTGGTGGCCAAGTCCCACGGCTCGACCAATCCGTACAACCTGGTGCGCGCGACGCTGAACGCGCTCGAGCAGCTGCGCACGCCGGCTGAAGTCGCGGCCAAGCGCGGCAAGTCGGTCGAGGAACTGCTCGGCTGAGGAGCGCCAGATGACGAAGAAGACACTGAAGGTGACGCTGGTCAAGAGCCCGATCAGCGCCAAGGCGGACCACCAGGCCACTGTTCGCGGCCTGGGGCTGAAACGGATGCACCAGAGCCGCGAACTCGAAGACACGCCGGCTGTGCGCGGCATGATCACCAAGGTCGCCCACCTGGTCAAGCTTGGCTGAGCGCGGCGGAAGGACAGTAACGATGCGACTAAACGATCTGAAACCGGCGCCCGGCTCGAAGAGCGCGCGCCACCGCGTCGGCCGCGGCATCGGCAGCGGCTGGGGCAAGACGGCGGGCCGTGGCCACAAGGGCCAGAAGTCGCGCGCCGGCGGTTTCCACAAGGTGGGCTTCGAGGGCGGGCAGATGCCGCTGCATCGGCGCCTGCCGAAGCGCGGCTTCACCTCGCTGTCGCGACGCTACGTCGAGGTCGTGCGCCTGCACGAGCTGCAGAAGCTCGGCGCCGACGAGATCGATCTGATGGTGCTGAAGCAGGCCGGCGTGGTCTCGGCGCTGGCGATCGATGCGCGCGTGATCAATTCGGGGGAGCTTTCGCGCAAGGTTGCGGTGCGCGGCATCGGCGTCACCAAGGGAGCGAAGGCGGCCATTGAGGCGGCCGGCGGCAGTGTCGCCGTTGCCACCGTGGAAAAGAAGGCCGGCAAGAAGCAGGCACGGCTAGTCGAGCGCCGCAAGGCCCGGGAGGCGGCGATCGCCGCGGTCGGCCAGGCGCCTGCTGAGGCGAAGCCGGCGGGCAAGCCAGCACCGAAGAAGGCCGACAAGCCGGCCCCGAAGAAGGCTGACAAGCCGGCGTCGAAGTAACGTTTTTAGGGACAAGCGTGGCCAGCAATCCGGCAACTCTCGGCAAGACAGGCAAGTACGGCGACCTGAAGCGTCGCCTTGGCTTCCTGGTGCTGGCGCTCGTCGTCTACCGGATCGGCACGCATATCCCGGTCCCGGGCATCGACCCGGACCAGTTGCGCCAGCTGTTCAATTCCCAGCAGGGCGGCATTCTCGGCCTGTTCAACATGTTTTCCGGTGGCGCGCTGTCGCGCTTCTCGGTGTTTGCGCTGGGGATCATGCCGTACATCTCGGCGTCGATCATCTTTCAGATGCTGACCTACGTGCTGCCGTCGCTGGAGGCAATGCGCAAGGAAGGCGAGTCCGGCCGGCGGAGGATCACCCAGTACACGCGCTACGCAACGCTCGGCCTGGCGCTGGTGCAGTCCTACGGCATCGCGGTGGCGTTGCAGTCGCAGCAGGGGCTGGTGCTCAACCCCGGGCTGATGTTCATCTTCATCTGCATGGTGTCGCTGGTCACCGGCACGATTTTCCTGATGTGGCTCGGCGAGCAGATCACCGAGCGCGGACTGGGCAACGGCATCTCGATCCTGATCTTCTCCGGAATCGTGGCCGGCCTGCCGAGCGCGATCGGCGGCCTGTTCGAACTGGTGCGCACCGGCGCGATCGGCCCGCTGGCGGCGATCTTCATCATTGCGCTGATTGTGCTGGTCACAGCGTTCGTCGTCTTCGTCGAGCGCGGCCAGCGCAAGATCCTGGTCAACTACGCCAAGCGCCAGGTCGGCAACAAGATCTACGGTGGACAGAGTTCGCACCTGCCGCTGAAGATCAACATGGCGGGCGTCATTCCGCCGATCTTCGCCTCGTCGCTGATCCTGTTCCCGGCCACGCTGGCCGGTTGGTTCACCACCGGCGACGCGACGCGCTGGATCCGCGACCTGGCCGGCGCCCTGTCGCCCGGACAGCCGCTGTACATCCTGCTGTACGCCGGGTTGATCATCTTCTTCTGCTTCTTCTACACGGCGCTGGTGTTCAACAGCAAGGAAACAGCGGACAACCTGAAGAAGAGCGGCGCTTTCGTGCCTGGCATCCGGCCGGGCGACCAGACCGCGCGCTACATCGACAAGATCCTGATGCGGCTGACGCTGGCTGGCGCCTTGTACATCACGCTGGTGTGCCTGGTGCCGGAGTTCCTCAACCTGCGCTTCTCGGTGCCGTTCTACTTCGGCGGAACTTCGCTGCTGATCGTCGTGGTCGTCACCATGGACTTCATGTCGCAGGTGCAGGCCTACCTGATGACGCACCAGTACGAGAGCCTGCTCAAGAAGGCGAACTTCAAGGGCTTCGGCCCCGGGCTGCCGCGGTAGATACGGCGAAGGAGAGCGCAAGATAAATGGCCAAGGACGACGTGATCCAGATGCAGGGCGAGGTTGTAGAGAACCTCCCCAACGCGACCTTTCGCGTCAAGCTGGAAAACGGACACGTCGTGCTGGGCCACATCTCGGGAAAGATGCGGATGCATTACATCCGCATCCTTCCGGGCGACAAGGTCACCGTCGAACTGACGCCGTATGACCTGACAAGGGCAAGGATCGTTTTCCGCGCCAAGTAGCGCGGCAGGAGAAACCGATGAAGGTGAATGCTTCGGTAAAGAAGATGTGTCGCAAGTGCAAGATCATCCGGCGCAACCGCGTCGTGCGGGTGATCTGCTCCGACCCGCGGCACAAGCAGCGCCAGGGCTGAGCGCCGGCGACAACGCGAACTGAGGTTACGAGATGGCTCGTATTGCAGGCATCAACATCCCGCCGCACCAGCATGCCGAAATCGGCCTGACGGCGATCTACGGCATCGGCCGGGCGCGCGCACGCGCGATTCTTGACGCGGCCAACGTTCCGCACAGCAAGAAGGTCAAGGAGCTGACCGACGGCGAACTCGAGCGCATCCGCGACGCGATCGGCCGGGTGGCGGTCGAGGGCGACCTGCGGCGCGAGATCCAGCTGTCGATCAAGCGCTTGATCGACCTCGGCTCCTATCGCGGCATGCGCCATCGCCGTGGCCTGCCGGTACGTGGCCAACGCACGCGCACCAACGCCCGCACCCGCAAGGGCCCGCGCAAGGCCGGTGTGTCCCTGAAGAAGTCCGCGTAAGCAGCACCAACCGGAGAACCTACCCCGATGGCCAAGAACCCGTCCAGCCAGCAGGTTGCTGCGCAGCGCGCACGCAAGAAGGTGAAGAAGAACGTCGCCGAGGGCATCGCCCATGTGCATGCGTCGTTCAACAACACGATCATCACGATCACCGACCGGCAGGGCAACGCCCTGTCGTGGGCCAGCTCCGGCGGCCAGGGCTTCAAGGGCTCGCGCAAGTCGACCCCGTTCGCGGCGCAGGTTGCTGCCGAGCAGGCGGGCCGCGCGGCCGTCGAGTGCGGCGTGAAGAACCTGGAAGTCCGGATCAAGGGCCCCGGTCCCGGGCGCGAGTCGAGCGTGCGCGCCCTGAACGCGCTCGGCTTCCGCATCTCCTCGATCCAGGACGTGACTCCGGTGCCGCACAATGGCTGCCGGCCGCCGAAACGCCGCCGCGTCTAGCGCAGGAGACCATCGCGATGGGCATCGACAACCTCGTGTCAGCGCACTGACCCCGGCCGCCTCGGGCGGCCGCGCGGCAGCAGCGCGGACTTAATGCAGATCACTGCAGGATAGGAAACAGCAAATGGCTCGCCATACCGGAGCAAAACTCAAGCTTTCGCGCCGCGAAGGCACCGATCTGTTCCTGAAGAGCGCGCGGCGCGCGCTCGACACCAAGTGCAAGGCCGACTCCAAGCCCGGCCAGCATGGCCGGATCTCCGGCGCGCGCATGTCGGACTACGGCGTGCAGTTGCGCGAGAAGCAGAAGGTCAAGCGCATGTACGGCGTGCTCGAGCGCCAGTTCCGCCGCTACTTCCAGGAAGCGGCCCAGCGCAAGGGCAACACCGGTGCCACCCTCATCGGCCTGCTCGAGTCGCGGCTCGACAACGTCGTCTACCGGATGGGCTTCGGCTCGACCCGTGCCGAGGCGCGCCAGCTCGTGTCGCACCGTGCCATAGCGGTCAACGGCGAGACGGCGAGCATTCCGTCGATGATGGTGAGGCCGGGCGACGTGATCAGCGTGCGTGACAAGTCCAAGAAGCAGGGCCGCATCGCCGAGGCGCTGTCGCTGGCCGAGCAGTCGGGCATGCCGTCGTGGGTCGAGGTCGACCCGAAGAAGATGGAAGGCAAGTTCAAGAACCTGCCCGAGCGCGACGAGGTCGCCCAGGACGTCAACGAGTCGCTGGTCGTCGAGCTGTACTCGCGTTGACCGGCGATGAGCCGCCGGGTTCGCCGCGTGGTGAGCCCGACTACCTGTTTCCGGCATGGGGCAGCCGGCAACCTGCCCCCGACCGTCCATCAGCCTTATCGGTGTAACGAACCGAGGGTATTGAAAAGGGATCGTTCATGTCAGCTACTGCAATGCTCAAGCCGCGCGCCATCGAGGTCGAAGCGAGCGGCTCCAACTCCGCCATCGTCACGATGGAGCCTTTCGAGCGCGGCTACGGCCACACGCTCGGCAATGCGCTGCGCCGCATACTGCTGTCGTCGATGATCGGCTATGCGCCGACCGAGGCGCAGATCGCCGGCGTGGTGCACGAGTACTCGACCGTCCCCGGCGTCCGGGAGGACGTTGTCGACATCCTGCTGAACCTCAAGGGCGTCGTCTTCAAGCTGCACAACCGCGAAGAGGTGACGCTGACCCTGCGCAAGGAAGGCGAGGGGCTGGTCACTGCCGCCGACATCGAGCTGCCGCACGACGTCGAGATCATCAACCCGGATCACGTGATCGCGCACCTGACCGGCGGTGGCCGACTGGAGATGCAGATCAAGGTCGAGATGGGCCGCGGCTACGTGCCGGGCAACCTGCGCGCGTTCCGCGACGATCATTCGAAAACCATCGGCCGCATCGTGATGGATGCGTCGTTCTCGCCGATCAAGCGCGTCTCGTACACGGTGGAGAGCGCCCGCGTCGAGCAGCGCACCGACCTCGACAAGCTGGTGATGACGATCGAGACCAACGGCGCCATCACGCCGGAAGAAGCGGTGCGCCAGTCGGCGCGCCTGCTGGTCGAGCAGCTGTCGGTGTTCGCCGCCCTCGAGGGCGTAGCCGAGCCGCTCGGTGCCGGCGGTGCGCGCGCGGCAACCCAGGTCGACCCGATCCTGCTGCGTCCGGTCGACGACCTGGAGCTGACGGTCCGCTCGGCCAACTGCCTGAAGGCCGAGAACATCTTCTACATCGGCGACCTGATCCAGCGCACCGAGAACGAACTGCTGAAGACGCCGAACCTCGGCCGCAAGTCGCTGAACGAGATCAAGGAAGTCCTGGCCGCCCGCGGCCTGAC
>Ga0209254_10002716_pt1 | contig 16117 bp, 13 predicted proteins | sample FrelakmetDIP11DI_FD_187148 | JGI IMG/M metagenome (GOLD analysis project Ga0209254, IMG submission 187148) | Freshwater lake sediment microbial communities from the University of Notre Dame, USA, for methane emissions studies - DIP11 DI (SPAdes)... | ecosystem: Environmental > Aquatic >... | reverse complement strand
GTATCAGTACATTGATCCGCCTGGCTGGGTTTGCATTGTTTGCTTTTTGGAAATAAATTCATTCTTGCTACCTCTTTTCAATTCGCCAGTTTCAATAGATAATGAATTGAGGATTGGTTGTCGCAGGAGGTAAGGATGATGTCTGGTTTTCGTATTGGTACAATTTGGAATATTCCAATCCGCTTGAATTCAAGCTGGTTTATTATTTTTGGTTTGTTGACCTGGTCGCTCTCTCGCGAATATTTCGTGACGGCATACCCGAACATCGGTTCTGGAGTTTATCTTATTTTAGGTCTGATCACCAGTCTGATGTTTTTTGGTTCTGTACTGGCTCATGAATTAGGACATTCCTGGGTTGCCCTCAAGGATGGAATTCCTGTTCGAGGGATAACCTTGTTTATCTTCGGTGGGGTGGCCCAAATCGAACGCGAGGCCCGAACTCCAGTATCAGAATTTCGTATCGCCATCGCCGGACCTGTTACCAGCCTGTTACTGGCAGGAATATTTTACGTTCTCTATAATTTGGATAAAAAAATTCCTTACCTGGCGGCTCCCAGTGAATACTTGATGCGTATAAATTTTATGCTGGCGCTGTTCAACCTTGTACCAGGTTTTCCCCTGGATGGAGGCCGGGTACTCCGCGCGGGAGTCTGGGCATGGAAAAAGGATTTGCGCAAGGCAACCCGGATAGCTGCACTGATTGGCCAGGTCATAGGGTATATTTTCATCGGCATTGGGATTTTTAGCTTTTTCCAGGGCCAATTTTCAAATGGTTTGTGGTTAATTTTTATTGGTTGGTTTTTACAATCGACAGCATCATCTGCTTACCAGCAGGTCAATATCGAAACATCTCTTCGTGGAACAACGGTCAGCCAGGTGATGAACCGTGAAATAGTGAAACTCCCTGGTTTAACTCCGCTGGACTGGGTCATCGAAGAGCACGTGTTGGCGAATAAAGATCCGGCCATCTACGTGGTTGAGTATGGTGAAATCTCGGGTCTGCTGACTATTCGTGAAATCACCAAGGTACCTAAATTGCATTGGCGGTTTACGACCATTAACCAGGCTATGATCCCAATGAGCAGGTTATCGACTCTCTCACCGGATACCGACTTGTATTCGGCGCTGGAGAGGATGGAAGAGGCAAAAGTTTCTCAAATCCCGGTTTTGGAGGGGGAGGTTGTCATCGGGACGCTCTCCCGGGAAAATGTTGCCCGCTTTTTACACTTGCGTACCCCATTAAGCGTTTAAGAAAAAAAGGGCTGCCTCGGTCGTTTACGGCAGCCCTTTTTTTTATTTATGGAACTTTTGGCAGATTCGCTAAAGATGCTTGAATTGCCTCAGTTGGGTATTCGTAGTCCACTAATTTCCCGCTCAGAAAAGTCTCGTAGGCTGCCATGTCAAAAAAGCCATGTCCAGAGAAGTTAAACAGGATGACGCGCTTCTCACCTTTTTGCTTGGCATCCAGGGCTTCATCAATCGCCACCCGAATTGCATGCGCAGTTTCAGGAGCAGGGATAATTCCCTCGGTGTGTGCAAACTGGATAGCAGCTTCGAAAGTTGAAACCTGGGGTACGGCGATTGCCTGGATGTATCCCGCATTGGCTAGAGCACTCACAGAGGGTGCCATTCCATGGTAACGTAACCCACCTGCGTGGATAGGAGCAGGCATGAAGTCATGACCCAGGGTATGCATCTTAACGACCGGCGCCATTTTTGCAGTGTCGCCATAATCGAAAGTATATGGACCCTTGGTAATCGATGGGGTGGCTTTTGGCTCTACAGCTACAATGCGGGTGTTCTTGCCTTCTCGCAAGTTCATACCGACGAAGGGGAAGGCGATCCCTGCAAAATTCGATCCACCTCCAACGCACCCAATCACTACATCTGGATACTCGCCAGCCATGTCCATCTGCTTCAGCGCTTCTTGACCAATCACGGTCTGGTGCATGCACACATGGTTGAGAACCGATCCCAGGCTGTAATGTTTTTTCCCGCCGGATGTGGCTGCAACTTCGACCGCCTCGGAAATGGCGATCCCCAGGGTACCGAGGTTCCCAGGGTCTTGGGCGAGAATCGAGCGGCCATAATTCGTTTGGTCGGATGGGCTGGGAAAGACTTTCGCGCCAAAAGTCTCCATGAAGATCCGCCGGTAGGGCTTCTGGTTGTAAGACACCTTGACCATGTAGACCTCCACAGTCAGGTCGAATACCTTGCCTGCAAAGGATAACGCAGAGCCCCACTGACCGGCGCCAGTCTCGGTGGTCAGGGCATTCGTTCCCTCAATTTTATTATAGAAGGCTTGCGCGACTGCGGTGTTTGGTTTGTGGCTGCCTGCAGGTGAGACTCCTTCATTTTTGTAATAAATGTGCGCGGGTGTGCCCAGGGCTTTTTCCAATCGCCTGGCCCGGATCAGGGGCGTGGGGCGCCAGAGCTTGTAGACTTCACGAATTTCATTAGGAATATCGATGTAGCGGTCGGTACTGACCTCTTGTTGAATCAATCCCATGGGAAATAGTACGCTTAAGAAATCAGGCGTTACAGGTTCTAAGGTCGCTGGGTGCAAAACGGGAGCCGGCGGTATAGGACTGTCGGCATACACGTTATACCAGGCTTTTGGGATGTCGGACTCGGATAAGACAAAACGGGTTTGCTCTGACATGGCTGAATCTCCTTTATTATTAATTAAAAATCGTTCGTCCTCAATGGGGACGAACGCTGTTTGTCCGTGGTGCCACCCCGGTTAGGCTAGCGTACTAATAAAAATCCCACCAGTGATGGCGCATTAGATGCGGCGCATTGTTTGCAGGTACTGATGGGAAGCCAGCCTCACTCATTTCGGATACAGTTCTGGGTAAAACGATATCCTTTGCCTTGATAACGGTGGCAGCTCCGGCTGAGGCTAGTAAACTTGTCCGTCGTTCACCTGGCAACTCCGAGGTCCATTCAACTTCAGCCTCCAGACGGGTTTGCAGCGGATCCCGCTCTCTGTACTGGCGTTATGAAGCTTACTCGCCCTCTTCACAGTTGTTTTTTATGTGATTGGGGCGATTATAAGCCAAAGGAAAGATTTGTCAAGGAAGCGACATTTCAATTTTGCTAGGAAACCCCGGAATTAACAGGATTGTTAAGTCGAGGCTGGAGCCTACAGGCTCATGGACGGCGCAAAATTGTGAAGGTTGTCGCGTATTGATTCTCATTATCCGCTGGATATTTTTCGTGACAAGTCTCTATCCAATCACCAGGGTCGAGGGCTGGGAAAAAAGTATCGCATTTGTAATGAGCGTGTACACGAGTTAAGTAAATACAATCAGTGCTCGAAAGCGCCTGGGTAAAAATTTGCCCACCGCCGATGATAAAGATTTCATCCTCACCGCTTTCCTCTGCCATCTGAAGCCCTTCGGGCAGCGATGAAGCTGTGAAAAGCTTCCCAGTAGAGTCCGTTAGCGTATGGAAATTCGTTTGACGTGTAATGACAATCGAAGTCCTGCCCGGCAGGGGATAGCCGATCGATTCGTATGTCTTTCTTCCCATCAACAGGTGGTGACCCAGGGTGATCCGTTTGAAGCGCTTGAGATCATGTGAAAGATGCCAGGGCACCTGGTTTTTCAAGCCAATTCCCCATTCATCATCGACTGCAGCGATTAGCGATATTTTCATCCAGGTTAAACCGAGATATCCGCTTTGATATGTGGGTGTGCCTGGTAATTCACCAGCTCGAAGTCTTCATACTCGAAATCATTGATAGACATTACCGAAAGATTAAGGCGCATTTGGGGCAGTGGATAGGGCTGCCGTGTCAATTGTAGTTTTGCCTGATCCAGGTGGTTCATATACAAATGGGCATCGCCCAGGGTGTGGACGAAATCGCCAGGTGCAAGTCTGCATACCTGGGCGACCATCTGAGTCAGCAGGGCATACGAAGCGATGTTAAATGGGACGCCCAGGAATACGTCTGCTGAACGCTGGTAGAGCTGGCAGGAAAGGGACCCGCGGGCGACGTAAAATTGGAATAGCACATGGCAGGGAGGTAAAGCCATGCGTTCGATCTCAGCAATGTTCCATGCGCTGACGATCAAGCGACGTGAATATGGATCTTGCTGGATTTTTTCGATGACCCAGGAAATTTGATCAATCGTTTGACCGTCAATGGTTGGCCAGGATCGCCACTGGCTTCCATATACCGGACCAAGCTCTCCGTTCTCATCTGCCCATTCATTCCAGATCCGGATCCCATGCTCTTGAAGGTAGCGTACATTGGTTGAGCCTTGCAAGAACCAGAGTAATTCATGAATAATGGATTTCAGATGAAGCTTTTTGGTCGTCAGAAGAGGAAAGCCATCTTGAAGGTTGAATCGCATCTGGTAACCAAAAACCGAGCGGGTGCCAGTCCCTGTTCGATCGGGGCGATCGATCCCGTCATCGAGGATTTTTCGTAATAAATCGAGAAATTGCTGCATGGGTTCCCTTAAAAATCCAGAAGAGTTCTGGCAGTCTCGATATCTTGTTGAATTTGTTCAAGGAGTGCGCTGACGCTTGCAAATTTTTTTTCATCCCGCAAGCGTTCAACAAAACACAACCCGATTTCTTCACCGTAGACATCCGCATCGAAGTCGAGGAGATGGGTCTCTACCAACAACCCCAGGGGCGCTTCGGTGAAAGTGGGGCGGTACCCAATATTCGTAACTGCCTTCCAAGTCTTTCCATGAACTTTCGCCTGGCAAGCGTATACACCTGGACCAGGCAAGACCTGCTCTGCCCAAATTTCCAGGTTCGCGGTTGGAAGCCCGATGGTGCGACCTCGACCATCTCCATGAATCACGTTACCAGTGATACAGAAGCAGCGGCCAAGCAGCCTGGTCACTTCCCTGACATTCCCCTGGATTAATGCCTGGCGTACCTGGCTGGACGAAATGGGTCTTTCACTTCCAATAACGGGTGAAAGCACATCCAGCGTATAATTCAACTGTTTTCCAAGCACTTGAAGTGCCTGGACATCGCCGGCACGGTTTTTCCCCAGGGCAAAATCATAACCTACGATCAAGTGTTGAAAATCGATATGCCTTTTTATTAAGGTCAGGAAGGCTACGTGCGAAAGGTTGGCAGTCTCCAGGGTGAATGGAAATGTAACCACCACATCCACTCCAAATGAATTAAGAATTCGAGCGCGTTCATCTGGTGATGTCAGGTATAAAGGCGCCTGGCGTTTACCAAGGACAACGGCTGGATGCGGGTGGAAAGTTAATGCCGTCGCTAAGCTGCCAGAAGCGTGCGCTCCATTTGTAAGTGAATGGATGATTGCCTGGTGTCCAAGGTGAACACCATCAAATGATCCAATGGTGAGCCAGGAAGGACCGAGGGAAAGGTTCTCCAAGGAGCGGTAATGCAGCATGAGTGCCCTGCGGTTTTTACCTGACTTTAAGATTGAAAAAATACTTTTTTCGGTTGCCACTCATGAGTCGTTTCATCGATTTGCATGAGAGCAACCAGGTCTCCTTGTTCACTGACACCACGCGCCCAACCAGTTTGATCTGGTTCGGCAGAGACGCGATGTCCATGCCGCACCATTTCGACCTGGTCTGCGTCCAGTTCAACCGCTGGCCAGTCTGCCAGGGCTTCGGCAGCCGGGATTAAGAACTGGTACCAGTTTCCAGCATCGAATGCTTCTTGCAGTCGACGCATCGGGACAGCATCTCGCAGGCTGAAGCGCCCGCTTTTCGTTCGCCGTAATCCGACCAGGTAAGCCCCGGTTCCTAGCACTTTTCCTAGGTCGTTGGCTAATGAGCGCACATAAGTGCCAGAAGAACAATAGACATCAATGACAACTTCAGGGGCATCCCATTCTAAAATTTCAAGGGAATACACATGAACAATGCGAGGTTGGAGTTCGACTTCTTCCCCTTCACGCGCCATCTCATATGCTTTTCGTCCCTTGACTTTCACTGCTGAATAGGGAGGCGGTACCTGTTCCATCTCGCCCACAAACGTTTGCAAGATTGAATTGAACTGCTCTTCAGTAATATTTCCTACGGGTGCCGAGCTGGTGATTTTACCTTCACCATCATAGGTGTCAGTTGAATTTCCCAAACGGACGGTTGCCTGGTAGCGCTTGTCAGATGCAGAGACAAACTCGCTCAGGCGCACCGCCGGTCCGATTAATATCACAAGGACGCCAGATGCCCGAGGGTCCAAGGTGCCCGTATGTCCAGCGCGCCGGATACCCGTCCCACGCCGGACGATTTGCACAATGTCGTGGGAAGTCAGACCTACGGGTTTATCAACGACCAATACGCCTGATACCACGTTCTTAATGGACTCTTGTTCCTCAGGATCATCGTGATTTAAATCAAAATTTTTATTCATTTCCATCCTTCTCCAGTAAAATGCGCGTTGCAGGTATTACTGCTGCGTATGCTTCTGCTAGAGTCCCTGCAACTTCTGCCCCTGCTGCCGATGGGTGACCACCCCCACCAAATTGAAGTGCGATTTTCGAAATATCATAACCGGGATGAGCGCGCCAACTTACTTTTACACTCTGGTTGGGTTGTTCGACAAAAATAATTGCTATATGTGCATCTTCAATTGAGAAAAGCACCTGGATTAGGTCTGCATCATCTCGTCCTGAGTACCCGATAACCTGCCGGTCCGTCAGGGTCAGCGTAGCCCATACCAAACCTTGATCACGTTCGATTTGAGAAAGCCCGGCACCCCATAATCGAACAGCCTCAAAAGAGCGCTGTACCAGGGATCGCCGGTAAAGCATCGGTAAGTTAACGCCCATATCCATCAAATCCGCTGCCAGGCGCAGCGCTTTTGAAGTCAGGTTGCTGGTTTGGAAACCGATGGTGTCGGTGATGATACCGGTCAGCAGCGCAGTAGCGATATCAGGTGTCATTTCTAAACCGAATGCCGGGATTAAATCTGCAATGACTTCTGCAGTGGCTACAGCTTTCGGATCGACGAGGTTTAATTTCGCAAAATTGAGGTTGGTGATGTGATGATCAATGTTCCAATCCGGCATATCTATTTTTTGGAGTGCCTTGCCAGCGCGTTCACGGTCGGAACAATCCACTACGATCGATAGGTCAACCGGACCTTCGAACTTTTGCCGGACGAGATCGCTTCCAGGAATTTGCCGGTGAGGTCCAGGGATCCCGTCCTCCGAAACCAGTTGAACACTTTTACCAGCGTTTTTTAAGGCAAGACCTAACCCTAATAAGGAACCGATAGCATCTCCGTCCGGGTGAACATGAGCGACTACCAGAATCTGCTGTGCTGCTGCTAATTGTTGGCGGGCAAGCGCAATTGCTTCCGGTTCCAGCCTGCTATTCAACATCTGTACTCTGCGGTTCTGTGTGCGGTTGATCTGAATTGTTAGCCTGTTCGCCCTCGTGAAGCGATTCAAATAAACGTTCGATGCGTTCGGCACGTTCAAACGTCGGATCATAATGAAAACGCAGTTTCGGGAAAATCCGCAGATCCACACGCTCAGCCAGGGCTCGCCTTAAGAATCCTTGGGCATGCTCCAAACCGTTGAGGATTTCTTCTGCACGTTCAGAACCTTCCAGCGATGAATAGTAAATATCGGCATAAGTAAGCTCCCGATCAACTTTGACATCGGTGATCGAGATGCCTGCCAACCGAGGATCGGCTACTTCCTGCAGAAGAATTTCTGATAATTCTTCCCGCATTCGGTCATTAATCCTCAATAAACGCGTTTTTGAAACCACTTCTACCTCACAGCTACGAGTCGTTATGCCGCTGCAACTTTCTCCAGAGTATAACACTCAATTAAATCACCAATAACGAAATCATCGAAGCCCTTCAAGCTGATTCCGCATTCAAAGCCAGCCCGAAGTTCACGCACATCTTCTTGTAAATGCTTTAGCGTCGTTATACTGCTTTCATGAATCACTTCGTTGCCTCGGCGAAGACGTGCTCGAGCCCCTCGCCTGATTTCACCATCGGTTATTCGGCAGCCAGCAATATTGCCCAGCTTAGTAATTTTAAATACAGCCCGTACATCAGCATAACCGATCACAGTTTCGACCTCTTCCGGTTCAAGCATACCTTTTAGGGCTTTCTCAACATCTTCGGTAAGACGGTAGATGATATTATACAAACGAATGGAGATGCCTTCTGCCTCAGCCAACCGGCGGGCAGGGGCATCTGCTTGTACATTAAATCCGACAACGATTGCTTTCGATGCGGTAGCCAGCATCACATCATTTTCACCGATATTCCCGGTTTCAGCATGGAGGATGTTTAATTTGATCTCGCCTTTTCCTAGCTCGTTCAAAGAAGAAACGATCGGCTCTAATGAACCTTGAACATCCGCTTTGACAATCAGGCGCAGTTCGCGAACTTCTCCGGATTGGAATTTTTCAAACAATTCTTCCAGGGTCAGTGCAGTTTTTTGCGAAGTTACGGCTTGTTGCTGAGCCCGTACACGTGCTTCGATAACTTGCCTGGCTTCTTTTTCGGAGTCGAAAACTTCAAATAAATCACCGGCCGCTGGAACATCACTTAAGCCCAGAACAGAAACCGGGGTCGATGGCTCTGCTTTCCGTAGTTTCTTCCCGCGGAAGTCAAACATCGCACGTAAGCGGCCATACGCTGTACCAACTACAACCAAATCCCCGACCTCTAAGGTGCCGTTCTGGACAAGCAGAGTCGAAATAACTCCTTTAGCGCGATCTCGTTCGGCTTCAATGACTGTGCCGATAATTTTACCTTTGGGATTTGCCTTGATCGTCATATTATCCGCAACAAGTAAAATGGCTTCCAGTAAATCATCGATCCCTTTCCGCTGTTTGGCGGAAAGGGGGACGACCATAGTATCACCATCCCAATCATCAGGGACGAGTCCGATTTCAGCAAGCTGTTGTTTTACCCGGTCGCGGTCGGCGTTTTGTTTATCAATCTTATTCATAGCGACCACAATCGGAACTTTTGCGGCTTTTGCATGGTTGGCGGCTTCCCGTGTCTGGGGCATCACACCATCGTCAGCAGCGATTACCAGGATCACAATATCAGCGCCCTGAGCCCCACGGGCGCGCATCGCTGTAAAGGCCGAATGGCCTGGAGTATCTAGAAAGGTGATCGTGTGTCCATTGTGTTCGACCTGGTAGGCGCCTATATGCTGAGTGATCCCACCTGCTTCTCCACCAGCCACATTCGTGTCGCGGATTGCATCTAAAAGGGTGGTTTTCCCATGATCTACATGGCCCAGTATGGTTACCACTGCGGGTCTTGTCACCAGTTCATTGGCTGGCTCGTTGGCGATAATCCGCCGCCAAAGTGGAATTTCGCCCGAGTCTTCTTCTTTGACTTCGGGTGTTTCCTGGACAGCCTCAAAATCCATTTCTGCAGCTACGATGGAAGCAGTATCAAAATCAATCTGCTGGTTGATGTTAGCCATTACCCCGTTAGCCATCAAGTTTTTTATAACCTCGATAGGGCTTATTTCCATCGCACGAGCCAGATCTCTGACCGTTATCGTTTGGGGAAGCACTATGGTTTTGTTTATTCGCCCGTTATCGCTCATCTGGCACCTCCTAATATGCATATCCCTTGCTTATCTATCCAAACCCTTGGTTGCGATCCAGGCGATGGCTGCATTCAGGGCGTTTAGAAAGGATATTTAGTTTGTCTTGTTCCGCCCCAAGGCTTCGCTGCAATTAACGCTAAAGCATCCGCTTCGGTTTGGATTACCCATTTCCCATGTTCAGGATGCATGCTGAGTCTCTTGAGGTTTTTCGTCCTCTGTCAGGGCTTGCATGTAAGTGAGTAGGGCTTCACGATCAATTTCAGATAACCTTGTTTTCAAGGCTTGTTCAAGAGAGCCTTTCAATCCTCGCTCCCAGCAGGAACGTTGGTTGTGCAAGTAGGCACCCCGCCCAGCCATTTTTCCTGTAGTATCAATCACGACCGCATCTGTCTGGCGGACGATCCGTATTAACGAACGTTTCGGATTGATCTCCCGGCAGCCTACACATGTTCGCTGGGGAATATGCTTGGGTTTAAGGTTTTTCTTTGGCACCTACCAGGTTTCCTCCCAGTCCGAGCCGTGTTTGTGCTTCTTCCGCACCAAGGTAACGTCGCGTTCTGGGTCATATTCGACTTCAACGAATTTTTTCTTCTTGCCCTTCTTTTTGTGCTTTTTATCTATATCACTCTCGTCGGTATCTTCTTCATCCTCGACATCCAAAATTTCTGGCTGTAAAGCGAATAACTCATCCAATGATGTAACTTCTTCTTCGGGTGCTTGTGTTTCAGCAGAGACTGCTTCGGTTTCAGGAGCCTGCACGGCATCGAGTGTTTCTTCTTCAGCCGTCTTTACTTCAGGTTGTGCTTCAATAACTTCAACCATTTCAGGAATTGCAGTCTCTTCAACAACTTCTTTTAAAGTTTCGACATCAGAGATCGTTTCAGGTTCGACAATCTCATCAAGTGTTTCTGTGGCGGTGGTTCCAACCTGTTCTTCTTCAGAAACCTCAGGAATTTCTACCTCTACGACTGTCTCAGGAGGTGGTGCAATCTTAGCTTCAAAGGCCTCCAATGCAAGACCTAATTCAGTCATGCCTTTTGGTCCCATGCCATTAAGGCGTAAAATCGAGTCAGGATCTGTGCGATATTGAAGCATAATATCGCCCACGGTTTGAAAACCAGCCTCACTGATCACAGTATATAAACGATCTGAAATATCGAAATCGGAAATTAGAACGTCAAAGGCAGCCGGCGGAATTTTCGCACTATCGATTCTTTGGCGCTCTTCGTCCGCACGTTTTTCGGATTGGCGCTGTCGGATGACACCACGTTCAATTCGGTCTACGAATTGGCTGAGTATCGTATATTCTTCCGGAGTAACGGGCCTGCCTTCGCTTTTCTTGGCGAGAATGACCTCTATTTGGGGAATAACCTCGCGCTCATGCACGATCAGGAAGGCGTAATTCGGATCTGTCTGGAGCTTATCCAGGGAATCAGCAGCTGCCTCAGGTAGGCTTTTAATATCGATACGCCATGAGGTTAATTTTGCAGCCAGGCGAGCATTTTGCCCATCACGACCGATCGCCAGGCTCAGTTGATCTTCTGGCACCACAACGGTTGCGGTTTTGGCGCCTTTTGACTGCTCGTTGAGGAAAACCCCTGCCACCCGAGCTGGGCTGAGTGCTTTGGCGATATAAGCAGAAGGGTCGGGATTCCATTCAATGACGTCAATCTTTTCGTCGTTTAATTCTCGCACAATGGCTTGAATGCGCACGCCTCGTAAGCCAACGCAGGCACCCACAGGGTCTACACCGGGCTGCAGGGCTGCTACCGCCACCTTGGAGCGTTGGCCAGGTTCGCGGGCAATTGACCTGATTTCAATCATCCCGTGGTAAATTTCTGGGACTTCATTTTCCAGCAAACGGCGCAAGAAGTTGCGGTGCGCTCGCGAAAGGGTGATCTGAGGGCCTCTTGGTGATTGTTTTACCTCGAGAAGTAGAGCCCGAATGCGGTCGTGAACCCGGAACTTTTCGCCAGGGACGGTTTGGTTGCGAGGCATGATCCCCTCAGTTTTCATTTCCAGACCTAAGGTGATCGCCTGGTTTCCAGTTGCCTGGATCACACCGCTGATAATTTCGCCAACCTGGTTAGAGAAATATTGGTATTGTTGATCACGTTCCGCTTCGCGTATCCGCTGTTGGATGACTTGCCTGGCAGTCTGGGCAGCTACCCGCCCAAAATTCTGAGGTGTGGTTTCAACCACTACCATACTGCCTATTTTTGCCTCGCGGTCGACTTTGTACGCTTCCTGCAGGTCGACTTCAGTTCGCGAGTCAGCCACTGCCTCAACGACTTCCTTTTCGGCGTAGATAATAACTTTCCCTGAATCTGGATCGATGACGGCTTCAACATGCTGGGCATTAGAAGCATTAACAGCCCTGCGATACGCTGAAACCATGGCTGCCTGGAGTGCATCCAGGATCACATCCTTAGGCAGCTGTTTATCTTCTAAAACCTCATTGAAAGCCAAGACGAACTCGTTCTTCATGCCTTTCCTATCTCCAACATCCTTTTACAATTGTGCCTTATCCGTATCAAACAGAAAAGTGGGGGTTGCCCACTTTTCCTCAATGCTCATATCCGTGATTGCTTACCAACTTCGCTAAAAATTTTAGCACGATTTCAGAAGAGATGCAAGGTATCAACGAACATTCGAGTTGAATCTAACAAATCATTAACTTCAGCCTGGTAATTTTTCGCCGTCCGGCGCGTATAATTTCTTTTCCATTCTCCAGGAGGGTTCATGAACCGTGCGAATATTGCCCTTATGGTCTGTGTATGACCAGATACCCGGTTCTTCTGAAACGACATGGTATCCAAGTCTTTCATATAAACGACGCGCCCCTGGATTCTCTTGTCCAACGTTTAAGGTGACTGTTCCAAAGCCGCGATCGCGTAAATCGGACTCCACTTTTACCATCATCAATGAACCGATTCCCAGGTTTCGATAGGCAGGTTTGATGCGAAAACCGTAAACATATGCCCGATTGTGGCCATTGGCTAGTTCGAGTCTTGATGAACTCAATTGAACAAAGAGCTGCCCGATCAATCCTGCGGTTGACAGTTCAGCAATCCACAATATTGAATTGCCATTCCTGGCGCTTTGGTAAGAAGCTTCATAAAGACGCCGGAAGTGGATGAATTCACCATCCCATTCTAATGCTTTTAAATCAGATCTGCGGAGCTGGCGCATCTTGACCTGATCAGTTATGTCTAATGACGTGCTGCTACGTTGGAATAACTTCATGTGTTTGCGTCAGCTTTATTAAATTTCGACAACAGTTCATTCAGCAGCACAGATTCATCCAGGTGGTTGGATATTTCTCCGTCCAACCAGGCAGAGCGCAGGTGTTCGAGTATTGTTTTATAAACAGGACCTGGCGCTAATCCACGCGCTTTTAAGTCATTACCATTGATTGAGGGAGTCACATGCTTCCATATGTCGTGATAGTGCTCAATTTTCTCGCGGGCTACATTATTTTCGCTGCAGAAATAAACTGTGTAGAGTGCGAGAGGCGCAACATCATCGAGCATGGCAACCACTTTCCCTGGACGAGATGCAGATAAACCAGGTAAGTCATGCCATAATGCACAGGCCGACTCGATCTGGGTAGTCTGGCGTGATGAAAGCTTTAAGCCTTTAGCGACTGTTTTCGCCTTTACCGGTTCAAGCCGAAGAAGTAAGACACAATACGCAAGGTCTTGCCGGAACGAAACAGGTGTAGAGAAGTTCAGACCCCATTTTTGTTCAGGAGACGAAGCTGGCATCTTTATAAAACGCTCCTGCAGCCATTCATCCCATGTCAAACAGGGATGGATCGCTTGAAGCAAGCCCAGTGTTTGCAGCCTTTCCATAATCTGCACACAAGCTGGTTCAGCAATGATGTGGTTAATTTCATTCCGGACGCGGTCTCCGGAGACTCTCGCGATTAAGTTCTTAGCTTCTACCAGCAGCTCTAACGTGCGTGCATCAATTTGAAAATTAAACCGTTGTTCGAAGCGAATGGCTCTCAGGATGCGTGTAGGATCGTCAATGAATGAAAAGGAATGCAAGATCCGGACGATTCCGTGCTGGATGTCCAGTGAACCTCCCCAGAAGTCGTTCAATTCTCCATAATGACGACCATCTAATCTCAATGCCAATGTATTAATGGTGAAATCCCGGCGGTGCAGATCCTGCTTGATGCTGCTGCGTTCAACGGTTGGCAGGGCGGTCGGGTGTGTGTAAAATTCGATCCGAGCAGAAACCAGGTCAATCGATTCGGAAGGTAGATCATTTTCGATGCTGGCAAAGTTGGATCCGCTCAGATGCCATTTCGCCGTGCCGAACTGGCTGTGGTGAGTGACGCGCCCGCCCCAGCGGTTTGTAAGTGATTCGGCTAATTGGATCGCATCACCTTCAACTACCAGGTCAAAATCCAGGTTGGGACGCTCTAACAGCAAGTCCCGCACGAATCCGCCCACGATATATAGAGCATTATGCTGCTCAGCAGCCATTTGGGCGATGGCTTTTAGTAAGGTTAAGCGTTCATTGGGTAGAGAAGTTTCCAGGCTGGCAATCAGTTTTGTTTTATCCGGCAGGTGAGGCGGCGGCAGCAGGGTTTTAATTAAGTCCGTTCTGGTAACAATGCCCGTTATCTCGCCACTTTCAGAATCTACGACCGGGATTTGACCCCAACCCGAATCGATCATTAAACGTTGAAGCGTTTCGATTGAATCGTCGGATCGGATCGTGTAGTTACCAATTTCCATGGCTTGCCCAACCGTTTGATATGGCTCATAACGGTGTGACAACGTGCGATCTACACTTCGCCTCGTGATCAAGCCCTTGACCACCATGCGCCTGCCAGCGGGTGTCTCAACCGTTTCAATGACAGGGAAGCCTTCGTAACCGAATTGCCGCATTTTTTCGTCAGCAATCCGGATCGTGGTATCGGGTGAAAGCAGTTGGGGTTTTCGAGACATGATCTGCGCGACTGTCATGGCAGGACGGACTGTGTTGTTCAGTACTTCTTTCAACTTAAACAATATACTCTGCAGATCCTGGTGGGGAAGGATCGAAGCCGCTGCGCGTTCGTGCCCCCCACCGTCAAAATGCCCAACGATATCTGCTACGTTGATGTTGTCATTGGTGGAACGGGCTATCAACTGGATGCCTCCACGGATTTTTACCAACAAAAATAAGGCATCTGGTTCAAGCAAATCCCGCAGCTTATGCGCGATGGTCGATAATTCCTCTTCCATCTCATGCGCGTCTCCGCAAGCGATGATGATGGTGTACCCGTGAATACGCAGCGTCTCAGAATGATCCCGCAATCGATCATAAAGCGCATATTGATTTTTGGTTAATGGGTGATTGAGAAAATTTACGGCAATTTGCAGGTCGGCTCCATTTTCAACCAGATATGCCGCGGCACGAATATCAGCCGGTTTTGTGCGGCTGTAGGTCAAGGAGCCTGTATCCTCATATATTCCGAGAAGTAGTAAAGTGGCATGGATGGGTGTTAAGTTCCCATTTGTTGCCTCTAATTCCTCAACCAGGATGGTTGTGGTAGCGCCAGTCTCATCGGAGTTGATTTTCCAATGAGATGAAAGGTTTTCACGGTGTGGGTGATGATCGATGACGTGAACATCCGTATTTTGGTCAACACCCTTGAGACTCACCAGCGATTGAGTATCTACCAGCGTGATCAAGTCAACCGGTTCATTACCCAACTCGGCAACTTCGATGAAAGGTAAGGTGGCTCCGTAGAGGGTAATAAAGGCATTAACATTGCGGTTCCGTTTACGCGGCAGTACTGGCACAGCCGATTCATCCAGCAGGTAAGCGCCCAGCATGGATGCGACTGCATCAAAGTCGGCCTGTTCGTGAGTAAGGATTACGCGCATACCCCTTGATTTTACCTTATCCTTAATGTTGTTTTTGAATATTTGCCTTTCCTGGCTGGGAAGGATTCAGCTTTTTTACATACTGGTAAGCAGTGACCAAGTTTTCAGGAGGAACTTCCACGCCGGTCACATTGCTGGTGAATAAAAACATGCCTTTCCCGCCGGTTGCTTCGACAAAATAATCGACTTCAGAGCACACATCTGCGCCGGTACCGAATGGCAACGTACGTGAGACACTCAATCCGGCAAAGAAAAGCAGTGGCTCGCCTGAACGGCTGCGCATTTTGGTTAATTCGAATAAATCAAGCCCAAGCTCGTATTGAAATCCTTGTAGGCCGCTAAAACCGATATCCACATAATCTTGCAACATAGGACGGACATCGCCATCGCAATGATGGATTAAGCGGATGCCTGCGTCGACCAGAGGCTCGATAATCATTTTCACGGTTGGTAGGTAAACTTGCCGTAAAAATCTGGGGGAGACCATTGGCCCGTTGTTATTACACAGATCCTCCCCGCAGAACATTAAAGGCACCAGGTCAAATTTTTTATATAGTTTGAGTAATATCTTGGCGCGTTCACGTGAATGCAAGCTGCGCACCCACCAGATTTTCTCTACCGCCTTTGGGTAAAGGACGCATGCCATAAAGAAAGCCGTGTAGCCAAATTGGTTATATAA
>Ga0209254_10002715_pt1 | contig 16117 bp, 17 predicted proteins | sample FrelakmetDIP11DI_FD_187148 | JGI IMG/M metagenome (GOLD analysis project Ga0209254, IMG submission 187148) | Freshwater lake sediment microbial communities from the University of Notre Dame, USA, for methane emissions studies - DIP11 DI (SPAdes)... | ecosystem: Environmental > Aquatic >... | reverse complement strand
ATACTGGGTATTGATCCGGGACTGGCAACGGTCGGTTACGGTATCATTGAGGTGCAGCAGGGACGGCCCCAGGCCATCGGCTATGACTGCATCAGAACCTCGGGGAAGAATATGGAAACACCCGAGCGGCTGGAAGTCATCTATAACGGTATTGCAGCCCTTATCCGGGAGTACCGGCCTTCCTGGGTAGCCGTCGAGAAGCTGTTTTTTACCCGGAACGTGACCTCAGCCCTGACGGTCTCCGAAGTGAGGGGGGTCATCCTCCTTGCTGCCCGACAGGCGGGCGTTCAGGTTGCCGAGTATACCCCGAACCAGGTCAAGCAGGCGATCACCGGTTCGGGGAGAGCTGATAAAAAACAGATGCAGGAGATGATCCGGCGGCTGCTTGATCTCCCCGGAATCCCCACACCGGATGATGTCGCCGATGGCCTGTCGGTCGCGCTCTGCCACATCCATGTCCTGAGGTGACCATGATATCGCTGCTGACCGGGCAGGTGGTTTATTGCGGGGAGAGTTCTGTTCTCATCGATGTGCAGGGAGTCGGGTTTGACGTGAGGATGACAAAGCCCGGGCTGCAGGAGATAGGAAGGATTGAAAAGACCGTCCGGGTGCATACCTACCTCGCCGTGCGTGACGAAGAACTGGTTCTGTACGGGTTTCTCCGCCAGAGTGAACTCGAGATGTTCCGCATGCTCATCAGCGTGACCAGGGTGGGCCCGGTACTCGCCCTCTCCATTCTCTCCCAGATCAGCATCCCCGAATTTGCGGCGGCTATACTCGGTGAGGACGAACAGATTCTCACCAGGATTTCAGGGATAGGGCAGAAAAATGCAAAGCGGCTCATCCTTGAGCTGAAGGATAAGATGAAGAAGAAGGCCGGTGTTTTCGGAGAAGAGGTACCGGCCGTGGCTGACCCGGTCAGGGCAGACGCGGTGCATGCCCTCGTTGCCCTCGGCTTCCGGCAGCGGGAATCTGCGGCTGCGGTTGAACGTGTCATGGCAGGCATGAAATCACCGGATCCATCCCGGGTAATCAAGGCTGCACTCGCCGAGCTGCGGGAGCGGTAACCGATGGAAGAGGGCGTCATATCTGCCGCGCTCAGGGACGGGGAGATCGATGAGCCGGGAATCCGCCCGGAATCACTTGCAGATTTTATCGGGCAGGAACGGTTAAAGGAGGCACTTTGCATCGCCATCGGTGCTGCCCGGATGAGGGGGGCACCTCTTGACCATATTCTCTTCTCTGGTCCGCCAGGTCTTGGAAAAACGACGCTTGCCCACATCATCTCCCGGGAAATGGCCACCGGAATCCAGTGTACGAGCGGACCGGTCCTCGAGAAGGCCGGGGATCTTGCCGCTGTCCTGACCCTCCTTGCGGAAGGGGACATCCTGTTCATTGATGAAATCCACCGCCTCCCCACCGTAGTAGAGGAGGTCCTGTATCCGGCAATGGAGGATTTCAGGATCGATGTGATGATTGGAGAGGGGCCGAGTGCACGATCGATCAAGATCGATCTTGCACCGTTCACGCTGGTTGGTGCGACAACCCGTACCGGGCTCCTTTCGTCCCCGTTTCGTGACCGTTTCGGGATGATCTTCAGGCTCAATACCTATACCGTGGAAGAGCTTGCAAGGATTATCAGGCGCAGTTCAGGGGTCATGGGTATCCCGATTACCGATGACGGATGCTCCGAGATTGCCGGCAGAAGCCGGGGAACACCGAGGATCGCCAACCGGCTTCTCAGGAGGGTCGGGGACTACGCCCTGGTGAAAGGTGACGGCTGCATCGACCGGGACCTTGCAGACCAGGCCCTTTCCCTGCTCGGGGTCGATGAGATGGGTCTTGATGAAATTGACCGGAGGATTCTCCGGGTCATCATTGAAGATTTTGGTGGCGGCCCGGTCGGATTAAAAACCATTTCTATCTCCGTTGGCGAAGAAGCCCGGACCATCGAGGAAGTGTACGAACCGTTTCTCATCCAGACAGGGCTGATCAAGCGGACATCGCAGGGGAGGGAGGCAACTCCTGCTGCACGGGGGCACATCCACTCCCGGTGGTGGTAGGGAAGAACTCCCCCGGCTCTTCTCGCTCTCCTGGACGAATGAGCGCGTGCCCCTCCCATAATTTTGGTACATGCCCAAAATTTGATAGCCCCTGTCTCCCATACCCTGCATAATGAACGGGTATTCGGGGCTCGAGTTCTCCCCGCGAAAGGTGAGCTACATGAAGTACCTCTTTGAACACGGGGGCTGCGCGAAGATTTCAAAGATAGCCGGCCATTTCGGGGTTGATCCGTCCACGGTCACCCGCACCGTACAGGAACTGAAGGGCGAGGAGTACATCCTCCATGATCCGTATGGCGATGTGGTCCTGACCGGGTACGGGAGGGAGTACGGTGCCTTCCTGATGAGGAGACACCGGATCATCGGGCTCATCCTCTCCCACTACGGGCTTTCCGATCACGAGGCCTGTGAAGAAGCATCGCGGATTGAGAGCTACCTCTGCCGCACTGCGATCAACAAAATCATCCAGGCGAACATAGGGTCAGGAAAGCGGGTAAACGGTGAGGGATGACCAGGGCCGGTTCTCCTGGCGGCTGAGGTCCGTTTCAGAGTCCTTCACCTGGAAACATTACCGTTTCATCGCAGGGAGGCGGCACCGGCATTGTCCGATGGTAGCTGCGACCAGGATTCCGGAGAGGGCGATTACCACGAAGGCGATCGTGAACGATGAGATCTCCGCAATGAATCCGGCGATAAAAGGGAGGAAGGTCATACCGGCATAACTTGCCGTATTGAAGAGTCCCATGACCACTCCCTGGTGTGTTTCGGACTCAGCCAGGAATGCCAGCTGGCCGATCATAACCACCCCTGCCAACGCACCGACGGCAATAAAACAAAACGGTGTAAGAATGACGCCGAGCACTGCTGCAACCATCCCGAGCGATGCCACCCTGATGGTGGGAATCGGGGGGAGGTGTGCATGGGATACGAGCACCACTGCCACCGCGGTTGAAAGGCTCATGGCAGCAATGGTAAACCCGAGAATTCCGGGTGAGAGGCCGGAGTATTCCGGATACAGGACCGTGAGAGCGCCTGTAATACCAAGGATGATGAGCGTTGATACCCAGAGCCAGAAGTATTCCCTGGTGACCCGGACCAGCCGCAGCCCTATCTCCCTGAATGAGTCGGAGGGAAGCTCCCTGCCCTCGCCCGGGGAAAGAAGGATGCTGCCTGCTGCCGGGACCAGGGAAAGGATGGTAAAAAAGAGTATCCCTGACTCCGCGTTTCCTGTCACCTCCGCAAGCCACCCGCTGCCGATCAGGCCGGCTACCAGGCCGATGTTCAGCATGGCCATGAAGTACCCGCTCCCGGCTTCGTGGTCCGGCCGGGCATTGATGAGGGACAGGGCTGACGGGACAAAGAGTCCGGCACCGATGCCTTCAAGGAACCGGTAGACCACGATGAGGAAACCCGATGAACCACTCAGGAGCAGGAACCCGGATACGCTGGTGAGGGCGAGCCCGATCCTGATGAGCGGCAGGGGTCCGGTACGATCTGCGATGAGGCCGGCCGGGAGTACGAGCAGGAATGCCCCGAGAAAATAGGCTGAGTAGATTGTTCCCTGGGCAATGGTCCCTTCACCAAAGGCGGGCAGGACGGGGACGATGGCATTGGAGAGGGCCATAACGCCAAAGACACCGAGGGAAAGAATAACCCGCGCTCTCATACCATCCGGTATGTTTCCAGGTTCATGGGTGAGTGGGTCTCAATATGGTACCGTTTATAGAGGGAACTCGCCAGGTCAATGGTCTTATTCTCGTCACCATGGATGGTAAAGATCTTCTCAGGCTTGGGCTGGATATGACCGATAAAGTTGACGAGCTGCCGCCGGTCCGAATGCCCTGAGAATCCGTCAATGGTAACGATTTCAAGGTTGATTGCTATCGTCCCGCGCCTTCCGATAGGCACCTCCCTCCACCCTTTCTGGATCCGTCTTCCGAGCGTTCCTTCTGCCTGGTACCCGACAAAAACCAGGGCATTCCGTTCATCGGAAGCAAGGTTGCCCAGGTACTCCATGATCGGGCCGCCGTTGAGCATACCGCTGGTGGTGATGATGACACAGGGATCACCCGACATGATCCGTTCACGCAAATCCGGGGAATCTACGGGGGCAAAGCAATCGGCGAGGAACGGGTTCAATCCCTCCTTGAAGATCTGGGTTCGCAGCTCGCTGTTTAAGTATTCGGGATAGGTCGTGTGGATGGCCGTGGCTTCGCGGATCATCCCGTCGAGGTAGATCTTCACCCGGGGGATCTTCTCTTTCCGGATTCCTTCTTCCAGGGCCAGCATCACTTCCTGGGAACGCCCGACGGCAAAGGCGGGAATAATTACTTTCCCTCCCCGTGAGATGACCGTATTCACGGTCTCGTAGAGGTTCTCCTCTGCATCAGCGCGTGCGGGCTGGAAATCCCCGCTCCCCCCATAGGTGCTTTCCATGAAGAGTGCTTCAAGACGGGGAAACTGGTTCGTTGCCGGGTTGAACAACCGGCTCTTGCTGTAGTTGAAGTCCCCGGTAAAAGCGATGTTGTATAACCCGTCGCCGATGTGGAAGTGGGTTATCGCCGATCCCAGGATATGGCCGGCATTATGGAAGGTGAGTTTGATATCAGGGGCAATATCGGTCACGCTGCCGTAGTTGAGGGTGATGGAGTGTTTGATGTAGCTCTTGACCTCGTTTGAACTGTAAGGAATTTTCCGGTCTTCCTTGGAGACAACATCGAGGTAATCGAGCTGGAGCATGGCAGAGAGATCCCGGGTGGGAGGGGTACTGTAGACCGGACCATCATAGCCATACTTGAAGAGAAGGGGCACGAGAGCGCAATGGTCGAGATGGGCATGGGTGAGTACGACAGCATCAAGCTGGGAGAGCGGATGGATTTCAGGGACGTACAGATAGGGGATATTCGCGCTGTTGTCCGGTTTCTCACCACAATCAATAAGTACCCTGCTCTCAGGTGTGGAGAGGAGGAATGCAGCCCTGCCGACCTCCCTGCAGCATCCGAGGGTGGTGACCCTCACCCACTGGTCCTTGCTGGTGACATCCCGGTGAATCCTCCTCCCGGTGGTCCGGAGAAACTGTTTCCGTTCCTCATTCACGGACCGCAGGAACTGGCGAACCTGTTTTACCGTTACGCTCTCGATGGGAGGCGTTCTCACGACTTTGGGTGTCCAGCCGATGTGTCTGGTGATCTCACGAAGCGTTGCACCGTTCTTTCCTATCACCACCCCGGGTTTTTCTGCCTCAATGAGAACCTCGCCGGTATCAGCATCAAAAAAAATGTCGGTAATTCCCGCGTTTTCGGCAACGACTGACCGTATTTCTCTGCCGGCTTTCTCCGGATCCTCGAGGACATTCGGCCTGACCACAATCCGTTTCCGGAGGTCACGGGCCAGGATCTTGATGAGATCGGCCTCATCGGCAAACCGTTTCGGGTCATCGGTATAGATGACCAGTTCTGGTCCCTCGAATTCGACCTCTGAGACGGTGATACCTGAAGGCACCTTCTCATTGATCTTATTCTTCAGTTCATTCAGCCGTTCTTCAATGAGCATGAGATCAGTCCCGGAAAAAAGATATTATGCTGTGGCGGTGGGGAACATCTCCCGCAGCTCCTCATCAGGAATCTCGCGGTATTCATCCTTGGTAATCACCACAACATGGACACCTTCACCTGATCCGGCGTCCCGTTTCATCGCTGCGCGCACAGCCCGTATGGCAAGGGCGACAGCCTCGTCCCTCTTCATGCCCTTCTGGTACCGGTCTTCAAGAACTCCGTAGGCAATCGGAGAACCCGACCCGGTGGCAACGATCTCCTCTTCCTCGGTTGCACCGCCGAGGGCATCAACGGAATATATCTTGGGCCGGGAATCATCGACGCCACCAACCAGAAGCTGGACATAGAAGGGGTAGTACCGGTTATTATTGAGGATGTTGGAGAGGAGGGTCGAGGCTGCTGCCACCGACATGGAACGTCCCCGCCGGATGTTGTAGAGGCTGCATTCGACGGTCATAATCCGGGCCATCTGCTGGGCATCGCCAACGCCGCCGGCGGTTGTCATCCCGATGCGGTCAGCGATCTGATACACTTTCTTGGCCTTCCTGCTGGCAATCAAATACCCCATCGTTGCCCTCATTTCCGTGGCAAGGACGACCCCGTCTTCAAATACCAGTCCGACGGTGGTCGTGCCTTTCAGGGGTTCCTGATGTCCTTCTATCATATATTCACCCCAAAACATGGAAAACGCTGGAAAAACTTCTCAAAAGCGCTTCAATAGCATACACGTCATCAGAAAATTTAAAGGTTTTTATCATGGCTGCTGACTGCAGAGCGCCTTGATAAGTTCCCGGTCAAACAGCATGCCAACCAGCTTCTTATCCCCGTTGATTACCGGGAGCTGGTCTACCCTGCCGCGTTTCATCTTCAGCGCACACTCACTCACTTCAGCATTGAGGGGGACCGAGATGACGCTGGTGATCATGGCTGACTTGACCGGCCGGTCAGGCAGCTGGATGCGGGAGATCCCGTAGCTGATCGTGTGCATGTCCCGGATGCTCTCCCAGGTCCATTCGTCATCATCCGTCCCGTTGGAGAAGTCACTCACCTCGACCATGTCTTCGATGGATGAATGGCGTATCAGGTCGCGCTCGGATATAATCCCCTGGAGCCTGCTTTCAGAATCGAGGATAGGGATTGCCTCAAATCCGGATATCTCCATGATCCGTGCAACAAGGGGAAGGGGGGTCTCTTCCCAGAGAGCATAGGTCTGTGAGACATACCGGTCCTTAATCTCTTCCTTGAGACGCATCTGGGCGATAGCATGGACGAGATCAGCGACCGAAAGAAGACCAACCAGTTCTTCATTTTCAACAACCGGAAGTCTCCTGACGTTATTCTCAATAAGGAGCTGTGCAGCTTCCTGAATCGTACTGTCAGGGCTGATGGTCACCGGGTCCTGTGTCAGGAGAAGACCGAGCTGGGTCTCGTCAGATTTACGGAGGAGGTCTTTCCGGGTAATAATACCGACCAGTTTCCCTTCCTTCAGCACCGGAACCCCGCTGATGCCGGTCCGTTTCAGGATCTTTAAGACATCATCCCGGTTTCCGGGTATCTCGACACGTACCACCTCGGTGGTCATGAATTCGGCGACGGTCATTTCTGTGATGGTCTCACCACCATAACGGTTTTTCCCGAATTGGAGACGACAAAGGAGCTGACACTTCCCAGCAGGAGCCTGTCCACTTCGCTCTTTCCATGGGAACCAACGATGACCAGATCGGCACCAAGGTCTGCCGCAGCCCTGACGATCTCATTGCCGGCATGTCCCTGCTTCATGAGGGTCTCTATCTTCACCCCGGATCGTTCTGCCATTTCCCGTGCCGTTGCAAGTGCACGGTTCCCTTCTTTCTCAAGCATGCTGTACATTATCTCCCATGTGCTGTCCATGGGCAGGGAGGAGAAGAGGCCGGTCTCCACCACGGAGATCGCATGGACCGTTGCCTTCCATACCCGTGCTTCCTCTATCGCTGCTTCGAGTGCCTGACTGCTGATTTTTGATCCGTCTATTGCCACGAGAATGTGCTGGAACATGGGTACCCCCAAAAGAGCTTTTCTACTAATGTATTCTTATGAATTAATAACTTTTCCGAGGATATTGGCGGCCCCTGCCCTGCTGACCAGGGTCCGGACGGGATCATGGGAAAGCCAGAGGTTGGATTCTCCGGGGTCCAGTACCAGGAAGTTGGCGGGCGCGCCTTCCCGGATGAAATATGCCCCGTCCCGGAGGGATGAACCGGTCACTGCTGCCCGGAGGATCTCATCGGGCGGGAGGCGATAGATCGTCGAGACAAATGCCATCTCCCGCCAGAGATCCGGCTGGACAACCATGCAGTTGTCAGTGCCAAGCGAGACCCTGCACCCGAGATCAAGCATCTCCCGGACCGGCGGTCTTCGGGCAGTTCCGGTAACGCCAAGCATCCAGTTCGATCGGGGGCAGATCGCTATCCGGATCCCGGCATCAGCGCAGCGTTTCAGCTGGCTCCTCGTTGCATGGGTACAGTGGACCAGGAGATCCGGCTCATAGGAGAGGGCAGCATCGATATCCAGACGGTCTCTCTCTCCGGCATGAAACGCGACAAGTTTGCCGGCCTCACGGACAGGGGAGATTACCTGGTCAAGGTGGGGAACATCCCGGGCACTGCTGATCCCGGCCCCGTCGCCGGCATGCTCACCGCCATCCCGTCCAAGGATGAGGGGGCGGCAGCCGGATCCCCGGGCAGCCTGAAAAAGGAGCCGGACCCCCTGCTCCCCTCCTTCCCGGAAATCTGCGAACCCTCCGGTCCCCCCCCGTTCCATGAAGGCGATGGTCGCGCGCATTGCTTTCACCAGGTCATCGTCCGGGGTGGCAGCGAGGATCCGGTGTTTCAGCCCGTCCGGTGGAGTAACAATCTCCTCCAGCTCCCCTTTCAAAGGGAGGTCCATGGCAATACTGTCTCCCACGTGGGTATGGGCATTGAAGAGGGCAGGGCATATCCAGGGAGAGGGCCGTTCCGGGATGTCTTCGATCCGACGGATGATTCCTCCTTCCACCACCAGCGCGACGTCCCGTTCCAGCAGCTCCTCCCCGATGAGAGCTCTTCCTTCGATAATAAAATCCCCGGCAGACATATGCCCGGTCACCGTTTTTATATAGGTTGAAAAGGAGAAATAATCTGGTATGGCAAAGAAAGCAGGTGGCAGACTGATATCCTCAGCCGGTCTGGTCAATTACTACGACAGTGAGGACAAACGGGCTATCCATATCAGCCCTGTCTCCGTCATCGTCGTTACCGTGGCAATATCTGTCCTCATCCTGGCACTGGATCTTATCTACCAGTGAACAGCCCGTGGATAACCCGGCCCCATTTTTAGGATATCGTGACCCTTCAACCACCATTTTTTTCGACACTGCTGGTTTTCAGAACGAAGGATAGAACCTGATCCCATAAACCGCCCTCTCGGAGCATGGGGGAGGCCATGGTGGCGGGGGTACGTCAGAGGCGCAACCCCCTGGAACGTCTTTAAAAATAGACATCCCTGGTATTGATCACTCATTTTGCTCATGATTCCGGGACTGACGGAATAAGAAAAATCTTTCATCGGAAACAGATGGTAATTTTCGGGGTTGAAAATGGGATACTACCTATCTTCTCCTGGATTTTTTCCATGCCGGGCAGCGGTTTTTATCCTTCCTTGAAACAGGTAGTGGGAATATTGTTTTCCTGTTTTTTCACTGGTCCTTCAGCCGTTTCCTGATGATATCCTCATCAGGGGTGAAGTAGAGGAAATCATGCCCGGTCCAGGGAGAACAGTTGCGGAAGATTACCACCGGGACTCCGTTGTTGCTCTCGCCCATGATGAAATTGGCAAATCCGGCGATCTCGTCCACCACAGCTTCTTCGGTGATCTTCAGGATATGACCGAAAAGATCGGAATCGCCCCGGAAATCCCGGATTGCCTCCATCCCGCTCCATCCGACGGCATGACCGGTCTGCCCTCTCCTGAACGAGCGGCCGCAGGTATCGGTTACGATGACCCCGACTTTCTTACCGGTGCCGGAACGGAATCCTTCCCGTAATTCAGCAGCTGCAGCCATCGGGTCGGGAGGAAGGAGGATGATCATCCCGTCATCGATATTGCTCTGGTCGACACCTGCCCGTACGCCGACATGCCCGCAGGGCAGCTCGCAGAGCACAAACGGATATTCGAGCAGCACATCCTCCGATTCATCAAGCACAGCCTGGATAAAGCGGGGATCTTCTTTCGTCATTCCCGCAATCCGGCAGGCACGCTCACCCGGGATGATCTCCCGGAGTAAACGGGTATAACCTTTTGCTTTTGAGTAAACCGATGATGCGATACAGACAATATCCCCGTCCCTGAGTGATACCTTTCCCAGAATAAGGGCACAGAGATCATCGCCCTCCCTGATGAGCGGCAGCCCCCGGACCCCAAAGACGGTCACTGGTTCTTCACTCATGTGGTATTCCTGTTGATCAGCGGATACCATAAAACAGGTTTATGGGAAGTTCACCCGCCCTGTTCAGGCGCAATATATATACTCAAGAAGACGCAATCAGGCAGTAACGATGTACCTCATCATCCGTTGTGGCGGATGCAGGACCTTTACCTATGTCGACCGGTTCCAGCAGTGGAAGCTCTGTCCTTCCTGTGGTGAGACCATCAGCGTCCGGCAGGCTCCGGCCTATCTCGAGGTGGAAGATTACTCGGTTGCCGAGAATATCATCAGGCAGCTGCAGAAGTATCTTGATACCAGCAAGAAAAAAGACCTCTCGCCTGATGAGATAGATGCCCTCCGGCACCAGTATGCGGAATGGGTCCGGAGCAGAGTTTAAGTCACCACTTTTTTCCGCACCCGGGACAGACCAGCGTCACTTCATGCCCGCAGAACGGGCAGTACAGGCCCTGACGCGGGTTATATGCCAGCGGTTTCCTGCAGTTTTTACACAGGATCTCAAGGTTATAACCGCATCCATGCCGGATCATTCTGATATCCCGTAGCAGGTTCCCCTTTAAATACATTCACCTGAAGGGCTGGGATCAGGCAACCCTGTACCTGAGCAGCGCGGCAATGCCTCCCAGGCCTTCAAGCTGACGTCCCGGGTCAAACTCTGAAGAAAAGACCAGAATTCCGGCATTCATCAGTTCCGCCCGCTCCATCAGGTGGACAATTTCTTCATCGCGGAGGAGTGTATCGGAGATGAGCAGGTGTTCACAGGCACCATAATCAATGGCCTTCCTGACCTCTGCCCTCCCGTAGGCAACAGGGAGGTCCCTGGCGACCCTTTCGAGGAATTCGTTCATCATCCGTACTTCATTCCCCAGCTGGAGATCCTCATGGATCCGCTCAAGGATTCCCAGGCCGATCACTTCCTGCACGGCACCGGCGCCTATTCGCCGTGTCTCTGCCACCAGTGCATGTTCCGCAGTCCCGGGATGCATACCTTTGAGGTACCTGACGAAGTCATCCTTGATGAACCCCGGGCCGGCAATCACCAGCGGCCCCGTAATCCCGAGGAGATGGACAGCAATCCGTTCAAAGAACCCTGACCGTGTCTCCTGTCCCGCCTCCTTTCCTCTCCCGGCAGTCACGGTAAGTACCCCCTCCGGCCCGAACTGCCGGATCCTGAAGAGTTCTGCCTCGCCCTCCTCGATGGTCAGGATATGAACCGCCTCATGAACCGATGCCCGGACTGCCCGGTCTATCCGCTCAAGATCGGCCTGGCGCCATTGCCTGATGACCGAGAGTTCATACCCCGGTTCAATGTTCAGGGTATGGTAGGAACCTGTCTCCGGGCCATGTTCGATGATGCCGCTGATACGGAGCCGGTTGGCAAACTTGTGGAACTCCACTCTCTCAACCCTTATCCCGAGCCTTACCGGCCTCTTTTCAGGTTTTTCCGGACGAATCCGGTCTGATGATGTCTCAACGGTGCGCAGCGTGGTGGCAAATACCAGGGCGCCCGGCCCAACCAGGTGCTCAAGGTGCCAGAGATCATCAAGATTCTCTGGAAAGAGCCGGATCTCTCCATATGACCGCTGGAGTTCTCCCGTTTCGGCCTTCATGGCTCACCTGCGTCCGATCCACCCGGGGGGACAAATGCGGCGATGGCCTCCGTGGTGAGAATGCCTTTCGTGGCCTTCACCTCTTCAGCCGGGAGTCGTTCCCGGAGCATTCTCAGGATCTTCTTTGCGATGTCGTTTGGTTCAAATGTGCCCGGTTTCAGGACTACCCTGACACTGGTCCGTGCTGAAACCGCAGAAGGGGGACCTCCGATGACTGCACGTTCGGGCTCCTGCTGGAGTCCGATGGCTACCCCTACCGGGACATCACGGAAATATTCCCGCTCTCCTCTCACCACAAATGATCCCCTGCTGATGTATTCTCCCGGTTCCGGTGACTTGCTCACCTGGCCCGGGGAAACAGCAAACACGTCCGCCGTGTAGTGACCGCTCTTCCATGCACCCGAATAGGACGCGGCAAACCGGGCAACCTCATCCATCCTTTCGGTCGGTCCCTTCACGATCACCACGCTCGCCCCATGGACATCGGCATGAACAAACCGGTCGCCACCCTCCATGTATCTCTTGACAAGTTCCTCGTTCTGGTCAGCATCCTTCCCCCCGAGCACCAGGGTTCCATCACTGGTATAAAACCACCTGAACCGGTGAAACCACCGTCGTTTCATCACCGGCACCCGGGAAGCCGGTCTCTGCTCATGGCTGATCTGCCGCTCCATGGCCGCCCGGGCCCCGGCAATTTTTTTCCGGAATTTCTTGATGGTATCATAGTACCTGCCGATATTTGCATCAAGACTTTCATGAACATAGAGGGTGACCCGTTCACCGATATCAACCTCGACTGAGGCGAGAGCCGGATTGACAGAGACAATTTTTTTTGCCGGGCCGGATTCCTGCGCGGACAGGACACGGGAGATCTCCTGCCAGGACTTCGTCCTGCTGGCCTGATCGAGAGTGGTAATGATCTCCTGGAGGAGCGGATACGATTCATACATCATTTCAACGATCTTCCCGGTCCGCGCCACTTTCGTTTCGTATTGTGACAGAATCTCGGCCTGCCGCTCCCGGATACGCTCCTCCTTTGTCCGGGCCCTGGTGATCCCGGCCTCAACGGATGCAGGGGGAGGGATTGCCGGAAAGAAATGATCCAGTGCCCGGTTGAATGGCGGGACACCGGCCGGGCCGGACCCCCCGCTCCCGCCAAAGGGGAGGCATTCCGCTCCCCGGACAAGGGGGGAGATGCCCTGTTGCGCCGAAGAGAGGATGTGCTGAAGTTCCCGGTAGATAGCGTCCGTATCAGCCACCCTTGCCGGGATGGTTTTATCGATCCCGGCCTTCCTGCAGAGGTATTCTGCACAGGATCCCCCGAGCATCACCCCGACTGCCAGGGCGCGGACCAGGTCGCGGTTATCCTGGTGTAAAAAGTCCCTGAACTCATCGGGAGGAAAGGTGGCAGGATCAGGCGGGGGAAACAGGTACGGGACACCGGCTACAACATCCCGCTCCCTGAACCGCTGGGGGCGCATCGGCTGGATGATGGTGTACTGTTCATCGCAGAGGACGACATTTCCCTCATCAAAAAGCTCTACAATGAGGTGATATTCGGTACCATGTTTCCCGATATCCATGGTCATGATCCTCTGGATACCCTGCTGCCGTACGGCCAGGACTTTTCCCCCGGAGAGGTATTTGCGGAGAAGCATGGCAAACGGCAGCGGGAATTTCGGGGGTGGCGGCATTTGTGTGGTAAGGTGGGCCCGCTTCCCGTTCTCAATGAGCAGATGGTAGCGTGCATGTTCTCTCCCGTGGAGCCGGAATACGAGAAAGCCAGGAGGGAACAGGTATATTTTATTGATCCAGAGGGGGGCGAGCTGCTGCCACTCATACACTACCGCCCGGAGATCGATCCCGCTCATTCCTTCCCGCGTGGCCATGGTATACCAAATTAGATATTGGTAAACCACCTAAAAATAGGACTACTGGTGTCAAGATGAGTGCCGAAGAGACAGAAGAGAAGCTGGAAGTATCCCGGAAAAAAACGCCCGAAGAGAAGAGTCAGGAACACCTGCAGCGGATCAAGCGGTCCCTGATTGCCTGCATGTTAGGAGTTGTAACCGGGGTGATCTCGTACCTGGTGACCCGGGGGCTCCCCCCGACCGCGATCCTTGGGTTCACCCCTTATACGCTCCTCGCCCTGGTTATCATGGCAGCCGGGATTATCGTGCAGCGGCACCTCTTCGTCTTCATCCACCTAAACTCCCCGGCACTTGGGAAAAAAGACTGGTTCTACCAGGGCTTCATGACCTTTGCCTTCTGGTTCATCACCTGGACCCTCCTTCTGACCGGCATCCCCCCGTGAGTATACCATGCGGATCGCAGTGGTTCATAAAGACCGGTGTCATTCACGAAAATGCGGCACCGAATGTATCCTGTACTGCCCCCGCGTGCGTACCGGCGATGAAACAGTCATCATAGGGGAAGATGGCAAAGCCTGGATATCAGAGGAGCTCTGTGTCGGGTGCGGGATATGCGTAAAGAAATGCCCCTTTGAGGCTCTCGATATTATCAGTCTCCCTGAAGAGCTTGAACAGGCAACGCACCGGTACGGGGAGAACGGGTTTGCCCTCTACGGGCTCCCCACGCCGGTGGAGGGGAAGGTCACCGGAATTCTCGGCGCAAATGGGATCGGCAAGAGTACCGCGGTCAAGATCCTCTCCGGCCAGCTCAAACCAAACCTGGGGATCTTCGACCGCGAGACGGGCTGGGAGGAGATCCTGAAGAAGTATACCGGGACCGAGCTCTTCGAGTACCTGGTGACCGTTTCCGAGAAGAAACTGAAAGTGGCGGTCAAACCCCAGTACATTGACTACATACCCCGGGTATTTTCAGGTACCCCCCGTGAGCTCCTCAAATCAACCGATGAACGGAAAAAGCTCTCTGATTACATCGAAGCCCTGACCCTGTCCCCCATCCTCGATCATGACATCTCAACTCTCTCGGGGGGGGAACTCCAGCGGGTCGCCATTGCAGCCTGCCTGGCCAGGGAGGCGGATTTCTATTTTCTTGATGAAATCACCCCGTTCCTCGACATCTACCAGCGGATGGCTGCAGCCCGGATCATCAGGGACCTTGCTGCCATCCGGCCGATCGTGATTGTCGAGCATGACCTGGCAATCCTTGACATGCTGGCCGATACGGTTCACATCGCGTACGGGAAACCAGCGGTCTTCGGGGTGATCACCCAGCCCAAGGGGGTCAGGGTAGGAATAAACCAGTACCTGGAAGGATTCCTTCCCGAAGAGAACGTGCGGTTCAGGGATTACCCGGTGATCTTTGAGAAGCGGGCCCATGGCGATCAGGCTGAACGGCAGCCTCTCCTGGACTTCCCTGAGCTCGCGAAGAGCTATGATACCTTCAGGCTCTCGGTGGCTCCCGGTGATATCCGGGCGGGCGAAGTCCTGGGGCTCGTCGGTGCAAACGGGATCGGGAAGAGCACCTTTGCCCGCCTCCTCGCTGGGGTGGAGGAGCCGGACGGCGGGCCGGTTGAGGTGAAAGCCCGCGTCTCCTACAAACCGCAGTATCTCAAGGCAACAGGTTCGGACACCGTTGAATTCCTCCTCCGCCAGAACACACGGATATTTGACAGTTCAAAATACCTGCACGATATCATTGAACCTCTTGCACTCTCCCCGCTCCTCCAGTCTCCGGTCGACACCCTCTCGGGCGGGGAACTCCAGCGGGTGGCCATTGCTGCCTGCCTCTCCCGCGATGCTGATCTCTACATCCTCGATGAACCGAGCGCCCACCTCGATGTTGAACAGCGGGTCAGGATCACCCGGATGTTCAAACACCACGTGGATGGCCGGGACGCGGCCATCCTGGTCATTGACCACGATATCTACCTTATCGACATGATCAGCGAACGGATCCTTGTCTTCGATGGAGTACCCGGACTTTCCGGCCAGGCTACCGGTCCCTTCGATATGCGCCAGGGTATGAACCGGTTCCTTTCCCGTCTCGGTGTCACATTCCGGAGAGACCGGAGTGGCAGGCCGCGGATCAACAAACCCGGTTCATACCTTGACCGGGACCAGAAGACCAGCGGGGAGTATTACTACTATACCGAGGATTGACTGCGGTATAGTAAGCAATTGAAAAAGCAACCCGGCACGAGCATTTCACCAGGATGATGGAAAAGGGGCTGCAGGAGGAGGATGCCGATCTAATAACCGATTCCTGGCATGGGATGCGAAACGGTGGTGAGGAAGAAGCATGGTTATTCTGTCCACATTTGATTCCGAATGAGACATCACCCCTTTTTGCTTTTTCCTGATATCCTGCAAACAGTGTAATTAATCAGGGAATTCCAGGAGCACTTCGAGAACCCTCTTTCCCACAAGAAGAATTGGAAAGGATAGACCCATCCGGTCTTTCCTTTCCCAAACGGGGGACGGCGGGGTAGACTATGCAGAGAAG
>Ga0209254_10002714_pt1 | contig 16118 bp, 12 predicted proteins | sample FrelakmetDIP11DI_FD_187148 | JGI IMG/M metagenome (GOLD analysis project Ga0209254, IMG submission 187148) | Freshwater lake sediment microbial communities from the University of Notre Dame, USA, for methane emissions studies - DIP11 DI (SPAdes)... | ecosystem: Environmental > Aquatic >... | reverse complement strand
CCAGGCTCACCTGTCCGGCTGCTACTGCTTATGGCGCCCGTGGTGTTCCCGGCGTCATTCCACCCAATACCGAATTGACCTTTGAAATCGAGTTGCTGGGCATCGAGCGTTGAACAGCAGCATCGGGTAGGCCAGGGTTTAGAACCGTGCAAGAGACTCAGCCCAACAATCCGCTTCACGGTGTCACGCTTGAACAGTTATTGAACGCGCTAGTTTCGTTCTATGGCTGGGATGCGTTAGGGCGGAAAATCGAGATCCGCTGCTTCACCCATGACCCAAGTATTACGTCGAGCCTCAAGTTTCTTCGTCGGACCCCATGGGCACGGGAGCGTGTGGAATCGCTGTATATCGAAATGGCACAAGGCATTGGTCCCGGGCCGCTGAAATCGTGAGGAAGGTCTAACTCGCGAAGGTGACGCTACGGGTAACCGCCTTGACCTGCTCTAACCCAGATCAACAAAGCTGCCTGATGCCAAATGAAAATGCTTTGTCCGCTCACTGATTACAAAGCAGCCCATCAGAAAATCCATCATTCGTCGGCAAAGCGAAGTTGCTGACGGGCAATCAGGCGTGAAAAAGCCAGATTGCCCGAATAAGTTATCGTCAGCGTGCGGGTTCTGCCACGAAAATCTCGACACGGCGGTTCTTTGCACGACCTTCTACCGTGTTGTTGTCAGCGATCGGTTCGCGCGAACCGCGGCCATCGATGGCGATGCGGTTTGTCGCTACCCCGCGGGCAACGAGGTAATCGCGCGTCGAGGCGGCGCGATTGACCGAAAGCGGATTATTGATCGCATCCGTGCCGGTGCTGTCGGTGTGGCCGATGATGGTCACCGTCGTCACCGGGTTTTGATTCAGGGTGGTGGCGAAGCGATCGAGAATCGGACGCAGGTTCGATTTGATTTCATAGCGGTTGGTGTCAAAGGAAACATCGCTCGGGATGTCCAACTTGAGCTGATTATCAGCGGTCTGGCTCACGCTCACGCCGGTTCCCTGGGTGGCTTGCTCCATTGCCACCTTCTGTTCCTCCATGTGCTTCGACCACAGATAGCCGCCACCCGCACCCACTGCTGCGCCGATCGCCGCGCCGGTCGCGGCGCTTTTTCCCGTGTTGCCACCGGCTGTCGCAGCGCCAATGACCGCTCCGGCAACTGCGCCGATCGCCGCGCCCGTGCCAGTGGTTTGTTGGGTTTCGGTCATGTTGGCGCAACCGCCAAGACTAAATGCAATGGCACCAAGAGAAACAATGATTTTTTTCATGAGACAACTCCACCGCTATTCAAGATATTTTCATTATAGGCATGTGTGCAGTTTGGATTGCGATTCGGCTACGAGCCTATCAATCCCCCGCGAAAATTAGCAGCTTCAGATACTGAATTTTCTTTTCTCGTAATTCACCCTGAGAAAGCTCCCTGGATTAAGCCGTTCAACAATCCGGATCCGTTCAGTTAGAGAAGAGGTTTACAGCCATGGTTAATGCGAAGCCAAGCTCTGATCGCGTTTGTCTTAGTACAGTCAGTACAATCTAGCAGTCCTGAATCACAAGTCTGATGGCGTTTCCACGCTATCCATTAAAGCCATCTGTATTAAAAAGGATGATATGAAACCCATCATTATCTTGGCCTTTATGGTGTCGCCTGCATTTGCAGATGTGTACAAATGCAGTTCTGGAAACAAGACGATGTATCAGGATGTGCCTTGCCCGAATGCCCAGGTCATGGACAGCCAGGCGCCATCACATCAGGAACAGGTGCAGGCCATGGAACAGGCTGCAAGAGAACGGGCTCTTCTAGCCGAGTTGACCGAAACCCGCGAAGCCAAAAGTCGCACGGTCACGGCCACTCCGAAAACAGCAAAGCCAAGCCCTGTTGCTCCCGGGTCACACCGATCTGACAAATACTATGACCGCCCCGATAGATACTATGGCCGGCCAGATAAATACAAAAACCGTGCGGCAAACAATGCAAGGCCTATCAAAAGTCGATAATTTCGCCCTGAACCGTGCGGTTCTTTCATGGCCTCCAGCGCCGGGACTCTGCTCAACGGACGAATCGTCCCGGTGCGATTGCCCGCACCAGCTCGGCTTCCAGCGGCAGCGGCTGCCGGGTCATCGAATCCGCCAGCATTTCACCCAGCAAACCTGCCCACACCACGCCGCGCGAGGCATAGCCGGCCGCCACGAACAAGCCCGCTTGGCCGTCGACCGCGCCCACTATCGGTAATCGATCCGGCAGGGAGGCACGCAGCGAAGCGCGTCCGCTCACCGCTTCGATTGCAAAACGCGCTCCCGCTCCCGGCAGCATCGTCTCCAGCCGCGCCAGATTGGCGAGGTCGCTCGTCGCGCGCGGCGCGAGGTCATCGTCATGGTGTTCGTAGGTGGCGCCCACGACAGGCTGCGTCGCACCGGGCGCCACATAGCCTTCGCGCGCGATCACGCGCTGGATTTCCGGCAGGCTGCCGGGCGGCAACAGGGTGATTTGACCGCGCACAGGTTCCAGCGGCCAAGTGGCGCCGGTGGCAAGCGCGAGCGCGTCGCATGCATTGGCCAGCACCACGGCATCGGCTTCGGACACGACGCCGCCACCGTCGTCCAGCAGCTGCCAGCCGCGCGTAACGGCCTGCACGCGTGCAACGGCACAGCCTGTTCTGACATTGATCGAAGGGTGATCCAGCCAGGCGCGGCACAGGCTTCCCGGCACGATCCATCCGGCTGTCGGATAAAAAACGCCCGGCGCTTCGACCGGCCAGTTTGCCAGTTCACGCGCGGCGTCCCGTTCGACCCAGCGCGCAAATTCGGCAGGCGGTTCAGTATTGGCCAGCGCCTGTTGCTGCCTGGCGGCGGCCTCCGCATCCCCGGCCAGATGCAGCACGCCGCAACGCGACCACGTCACCCGCTCACCCAGCGCTGTCCATGCGCGCAAATCATGCAAGAACGCGGCACGCGTGAAGCGCGTCGCCCGGTTGTCGTCACGCGAGATCACCGGCCGGAATATCGCCACGGGATTGCCCGAGGCGGCCTGCGCCGGCGCAGCGGCACGCTCCAGCACGGTGACGGCGATACCGCGCGACGCCAGCGCATGCGCCACCGCCGCACCCGCCACCCCAGCGCCGACGACGGCGACATGCTGCGGCAGCGCTGCATCGACCCGGATGCGCTCGCCGCTGAATCGCGCGCGCAGGCAATGTCGCTTGCGGCCGTAGCCTGGGCGTTTTTCGCAGACAAAGCCGGCCTGCTCCAACCCGTGCCGCACAGTTGAGGTCACCGTATACGTTGCGGCCATCGCGCCGGGCCGGGCCAGCCGCGCCAGCGCATCGAACACTTCCGGCCGCCACAGATCGGCATTGCTGTCGGGAGCAAACCCATCCAGATAAAACGCATCCACGCCAGCCTGCACCTGCGGCAGGCAGTCCAGCGCGTCGCCCAGCATCAGGGTGAGTTGCACCCGACCGCCGTCGAGCGCAATGCGGTGAAAGCCCGGCGTCAGCATCGGCCAGTTCGCCAGCAATTCACGCGACAACGGCGCGAACTCGGGCCATTGCGCATGCAGAGTGGCGTGGTCTTTCGCCCGGAACGGATGCTTCTCGGCCGACAGAAAATGCAGCTGCCCGCAACGTGCCGGGTCGTTGCGCCACGCCGCCCAGGTCGCCAGGAAATTCAGTCCGGTGCCAAAGCCGGTTTCCAGCACCACGAACCCATCGCGCCCACCCCATGCCCCGGGCAACCCGCAGCCCTGCACAAACACGTGCTGCGCCTGCCCGACGCCACCATCAGCCGAATGGTAGATGTCGCCGTAAGCCCTGGAATACGGCACGCCGTCCTTGAATTCGAGTGGGGCGGGAACGATGGTTTTCAGCATGGGCGAATGTTACATTGGGCTGGTTTTCTGTCGCGTTCCCCATCATGCCCCAATCCAAAACCTGGCTTCGTCTCGTTCTCTTCGTCCTGATCGGTGTGGCACTGGCCTACGCAGGCTGGCACTTCACCCGGCCGCAGCCGCCGGAAGTCGAACTGGCGACGCTTGCGCGCGGCACGGTGGAAGCCACCGTGGTCAACACCCGCGCCGGCACCATCAAGGCCTGCCGTCGCGCCAAGCTGGCACCGGCAGCAGGCGGACAGATCGTCAAGCTGTGGGCGAAAGAAGGCGAACGCGTCGCCGCGGGACAACCCCTGCTGGAACTGTGGAACCGCGACCTCGCTGCGCAGCGCGAGCTGGTCAGCCGCCAACTGACCACCAGCGAGCAACGCTACCGCGAGGCCTGCATCATGGCCGACACCGCCAAACGCGATGCCGAGCGCACCGAACAACTGGCGCAGAAAGGCTTCGTCAGTCCGCAGCGTGGCGAGGATGCGCGCGCCGAGGCGCGCGCGCGCCAGGCCAACTGCGATGCGCTCGCCGCCGATGTGAAGCGCGCGCAGGCGCAGATCCGCGTCACCGCTGCCGGACTCGAGCGCACCACCCTGTATGCGCCGTTCGCCGGCATCGTGGCAAAAGTCACCGGCGAAGTCGGTGAATACACCACGCCCTCGCCGCCCGGCATCCCCACCCCGCCCGCGGTCGACCTGATTGACGACAGCTGCTTGTACGTCAGCGCGCCGATGGACGAAGTCGACGCGCCGCGACTGCAGCCCGGTCAGCCCGCGCGCATCACCCTCGATGCCCTGCCCGGCCAGTCGTTCAGCGGCCACGTGCGACGCATCGCACCCTATGTCACCGAAGTGGAAAAGCAGGCACGCACGGTCGATGTCGAAGTCGATTTCGACACGCCACCCAAGCAGATTCTGCTGGTCGGCTACAGCGCCGACGTCGAAGCCATCATCGAACGCCGCGACAATGTGCTGCGCGTGCCCACCCAGGCCATCCAGCAGGATGGCAGCGTGCTGGTGCTGGGCGCGAACGACAAACTGGAAACACGCAGGTTGAAAGCCGGCCTCGCCAACTGGGCCTACACCGAAGTGCTCGATGGCCTTGCGGCCGGCGACCGCGTGCTGCTGGCGTTCGACGACGAAAACGTCAAGGCCGGTGTCAAGGTCCGAGCCCAGGCCCAGAAAGACAACAAAGCCGCGCCATGATCCGCCTCACCGCCATCACCCGCGTGTTTCGCATGGGCGACCAGGAAGTGCGCGCGCTCAACGGCATCAACCTCGACATCGCCTCCGGCGAATACGTTTCCATCATGGGGCCGTCGGGCTCTGGCAAATCCACCCTGCTCAACGTCATCGGCCTGCTCGACCGCCCCGACAGCGGACGCTACGAACTCGACGGCAGCGATGTCACTGCGCTGTCGGAAACCGAGCAGGCACGGGTGCGGCGCGAAAAGATTGGCTTCGTGTTCCAGTCGTTCCATCTGGTGCCGCGCCTGACTGCGGCACAGAACATCGAGTTGCCGCTGATCCTGGAAGGCCTCGCTCCGGCCGAACGCAAGCTACGGGTGGATGCCGCTCTGGATGCCTTCGACCTCACCGACCGTGCCACACACCGCCCGGCCGAACTCTCCGGCGGCCAGCGCCAGCGCGTCGCCATCGCGCGCGCCACCATCCTGCGCCCCACCGCGCTGCTGGCCGACGAGCCCACCGGCAACCTCGACCACCGCATCGGCGCCGAAGTGATGGCGCTGCTGGAAGGCCTGCACCACAGCGGCACCACCTTGATCGTCGTCACCCATGACCGCGAACTCGGCGCGCGCGCGCATCGCCACATTGCGATGCGCGACGGCGAGATCGTCGCCGACGAAAAATGAAGGGCATCCAGAATACAATCCAGAAAAGCAAGGGAGAGAAACATGAGGCCATCAGTCGCGCTTGATTTGAAACGCACCGCCGTGCGCAAGGCAGCAAGCCGTTTCCGCACCTCGAACCCACGCGTTTTTGGCTCGGTGCTGCACGGTACCGACCAGGACGGCAGCGACCTCGACTTATTGGTCGATGCGCTTCCCGGCGCGACGCTGTTCGATCTTGGCGGCCTGCAAGCCGAACTGGAAGACTTGCTGGGTGTCCGGGTCGATGTGCTGACGCCGAACGACCTGCCACCAAAATTCCGTCAGAAAGTGCTATTGGAAGCGCAGCCGGTATGAACGAGAGCCGCCTGACTGACTATCTCGATCACATGCAGCAAGCCGCCAAGGATGCGTGCAGTTTCGTTGAGGGCTTGGGCAAGGATGATTTCCTTGCCGACAAACGTACCCAACAGGCAGTCATCATGAGTCTCATCGTCATCGGTGAAGCCGCTACCAAGATAATGGATCAGCACGCCGAATTTACAGACCAACACTTGGAAGTGCCATGGCGCAACATGCGTGGAATGCGTAACCGCATCGCACACGGTTATTTCGACATCAACCTCGAAGTGGTTTGGGATACTGTGCAGGCAGCCTTGCCGGATTTGCTGGAGAAGTTAGTTCACTTGAGGAATGGGTGAGCCGAAGTGACACCGCTTCTCCGTTGTCTCGCATCAACCATAGCTCTCAAGCACAACCGAAAAATCGTCGCCAACCCATCATGAAGCTGCGCGACACCCTCAGCCTTTCGCTGCACAGCATCGCCAGCACGCGCACGCGCTCGCTGCTGATCGTGCTGGCGATGGCGCTGGGGGTGGGCGCGGTGGTGGTGCTGACCGCGCTGGGCGATGGCGCGCGGCGTTATGTCGTCAACCAGTTCGCCTCGCTCGGCACCAACCTCGTCATCGTGCTGCCGGGGCGCGCCGAAACCACCGGCGGCTTTGTCGGCGCGGCGCTCGGACAAACGCCGCGCGACCTCACCCTGGACGACGCCCAGGCGATCGGCCAACTGCCCGGCGTGCGCCGCTATGCGCCGCTCAACGTCGGCATCGCCGAACTCGCGTCCGGCGGCCGCCTGCGCGAAGTCACCGTGCTGGGCAGCAACGCCGACCTGCTGCCGATCCGCCACATGGCGCTGGCGCACGGCCGCTTCAACGGCACGACGGCCCAGGTCGTCATCGGCAGCGCGCTGGCGCGCGACTTCTTTCCAGAAGGCGACGCCATCGGCCAGCGCGTGCGTCTCGGCGACCGCCGCTTCCGCGTGTCCGGCGTGCTGTCGAAGCAAGGCGAATCGATGGGCTTCAACACCGACGAAATCGTGATCGTGCCGGTGGACGATGCGCAGGCACTGTTCAACACCGAGACGCTGTTCCGCATCCTGGTCGAAGCCAACAGCCGCAGCGCCATCGAACCGCTCAAACAGGCGATGCGTCATGTCTTGATGCAGCGCCACGACGGCGAGGAAGACGTCACAGTCATCACCCAGGACGCCGTGCTCGCCACCTTCGACCGCATTCTCTCCGCGCTGACGCTGGCGGTCGCCGGCATCGCCGCGATCAGCCTGGCGGTGGCGGGCATCCTGGTGATGAACGTGATGCTGGTGGCGGTGGCGCAGCGCACCTCTGAAATCGGTTTGCTGAAGGCCATCGGCGCCCCCGCCGCCGACATCCGCCGCCTGTTCTTCGCCGAAGCGCTGTGGCTGTCGCTGGCGGGCGGCGCGCTCGGCTTCGCGCTCGGCCATCTCGGCAGCTGGGCGATCCGCCTGGCCTACCCCACCCTGCCGGCCTGGCCCCCGACCTGGGCCAGCGTCGCCGGCATCGCCACTGCATTGATCACCGGCATCGTCGCCAGCCTGCTGCCGGCCGCGCGCGCGGCCCGGCTCGATCCGGTGCGGGCATTGAGCGGCAAATGACCCTGCTCGACACCCTCCGCTACGCCCGCACCGCGCTCACCGCGCACCCGCTGCGCACGCTGCTGTCGATGTCGGGTATTGGCATCGGCATCACCGCCGTGATCCTGCTCACCGCCATCGGCGACGGTATCCATCGCTTCGTGCTGGCCGAGTTCACCCAGTTCGGCACCAACATCCTCACCGTCACCCCCGGTAAGACCAGCACCCACGGCGCATCGGTCGGCGCCATCGGCAGCGCGCGCCTGCTTACGGTGGACGACGCGCTGGCGCTGAAATCTTCGCGCTACGCGCAGTACACCAACGCCGGGGTGATGGGCAATGCGGAAATCCGCGCCCAGGGCCGCAGCCGACGTGTCACGGTGTATGGCGAGGGACCGGACTTTTCACGCGCGTTCAACATGCGGGTGGCGGTTGGCCAGTTCCTGCCCGCCGACGACCCGCGCAACCCGCGCGCCTACGCGGTGCTGGGATCGAAAGTGCGCAGCGAACTGTTCGGCAGCGCCAACCCGCTCGGCGCGACCCTGCAGGTCGGCGCATCGCGCTTCCGCGTCATCGGCGTGATGGAACCGAAGGGGCAGGTGCTCGGCTTCGACCTCGACGACACGGTCTACATACCCACCGCACGCGCGCTCGAAGTGTTCAATCGCGAAGGCGTGATGGAAATCCACATCGCCTACCGCCCCGGCGCGCCGCTCGACGCCGTGGTCGCCGACACCCATCGCATCCTGCTTGCCCGCCACGGCCGCGAGGATTTCACCGTGACGCCGCAGCAGCAGATGCTCGAAACCCTCGGCACCGTGCTGGACGTGCTCACCTTCGCCGTCGCCGCGCTCGGCGGCATTTCGCTGCTGGTCGGCGCGGTCGGCATGGTCACGCTGATGCACATCGCGGTGGCCGAACGCGTCGCCGAAATTGGCCTGCTCACCGCGCTCGGCACCACTCGGGCACAGATCCGCACGCTGTTTTTAATGGAATCGACCATGCTCTCCACCCTCGGCGGACTCGGCGGACTGGTGCTCGGGGCGGGGCTGGCCTGGCTGCTGAAAACCGCCGTCAGCGGTTTGCCGGTGAACATTCCCTGGGAATATGCGATCGGTGCGCTGGTGGCATCGGTGCTGATCGGCCTGGCGGCGGGCGTCGTGCCGGCCTTGCGCGCGGCACGCTTGAATCCGGTGGAGGCGTTGCGGGCGGAGTAGCGATAGGCTCAAAACAGGCTCGCTGAGTCACCCGAAACACGCCCGCCTTGCTCCCTAAATCACTGCAGCCTCGGGTTTGAGTCCTGTCTCCTGCGCCGCAAAAAACCGCGCCACCACTTCCAGCTTGCGCGTCCGCGTCATCGCCGGCAGCGCGTTCAGCAGCAGCTTGCCATAGGGCTTGTCTGCCAGTCGGGTATCGCAAATCATCAGTACGCCGCGGTCGGTTTCGGTGCGGATCAGGCGACCGGCGCCCTGCTTCAAACTGATCGCGGCATGCGGCAACTGGTAATCCATGAAGGGTTTGCCGCCGTTCCTTTCGGCCTGGGCGATGCGTGCGGCGACCACGGGGTCGTCCGGCGGCTGAAACGGCAGCTTGTCGATGATGACGACGGACAGCACCTCGCCCGGCATGTCGACGCCTTCCCAGAAACTCTGGCTGCCCAGCAGCACGGCGTTGCCGGCTTGCTGAAACCGTGAGAGGAGTTCGTTTTTCGGCGCGTCGCCCTGTACCAGCAGCGGATAGTCCCAGCCGCGCTGCTTGAAGGCTTCGATCAACAGGCCGCGCGCTTTTTCCAGCGCGCGCAGGCTGGTGAACAGGATGAAGGCGCGCCCCTTGCTGATTTCCAGCACCGGCAAAGCTGCCGCGACCACGGCATCGGTGAACTCGGGGGTGTTGGGCGCGGGAAGATTCTGCGGCACATACAACACGCCCTGACGCGGGTAATCGAAGGGGCTGTCGACGCACAGGGTTTCGGCTTCTTCGATGCCGAGCCGGGTTTTCAGGTGGGTAAAATCGCCGCCGACGGCGAGCGTGGCGGAAGTCAGTATCCATGCCTGCGCGCGCTCGGTCAGCTTGGCGCCGAACATCGCGCCGACCGACAAGGGCGTCGCGTGCAGCAGCAGCGAGCTCAGCGTGGTTTCGAGCCAGCGCACGCGCGGGTTGGCGGGGTCGTCGTCGCGCTGCCAGCTGGCCAGCGTGGCCTGGATGCCTTGCGCGCGCTCGAAGCAGTTCTTCAGGTCGGCATCGCGCTCGGCCTGGGTTTCCAGCAATTTCGCGGTTTCATCCAGCGCCGCCGACAGCGCTTTCAGCGCATCCGGCCATTTGTCGTAGCGCGTCAGCTCCGCCACCGTGGCCTTGACCGGGTTTTGCGGAAACGCCAGCCGCAGGTCGCGTGCCGCCTTGCCGAGGTCTTCGGCGGCGCGGCGCAGGGCCGGGAAATCGCCCGCCTTCACCGCCGCCAGGCGTTTGGTATCGCCCGCCAGATCGAGCAGTTGCGCCACCGACAGGGTTTCGCCAAAGAACTGCGCGGCGGTCTCGGCCAGCTGGTGCGCTTCGTCGAGGATAACGGTATTGCAAGCCGGCAGGAGCTCGGCCACGCCTTCGTCTTTCAGCCACAGGTCGGCAAAGAACAGGTGATGGTTGACCACCACCACTTCGGCCTCGAGCGCGGCCTTGCGCGCCGCCATGACAAAGCAGTCCTTGTAGTGGTCGCACTCGCTGCCAAGGCAGGTGTCGCGGCTGGAAATGGCATAAAACCAGGCAGTGGCATCTTCCGGAATGCCTTCCGCCTCGGCGCGGTCTCCGCTCTTGCTGGTTTCGGCAAAACGGGCGATTTTCTGCAGCCACGCCGCGTCGTCGCGGTGGGCAAAGCGGCCGTCGGCGAGGTTGCGTTGCAGGTGATGGTGACAGACGTAGTTGGCGCGGCCCTTGAGCAGCGCAACGGTCACCGGCGACTTCAGCGCACGCCGGGCGGCCGGCAGATCGCGATGGAACAGCTGATCCTGCAAGGCCTTGGTGCCGGTGGAAATCACCACCTTGCCGCCCGACAGCAAGGCGGGAATCAGGTAGGCCAGCGTCTTGCCGGTGCCGGTGCCGGCTTCGGCCAGTAGTACGCCGTTGGTCGCGATGGCGGCTTGCACGGCCTCGGCCATGGCGAGCTGCTGGGGACGCGCCCGCCAGCCTGGCAGGACGGTGGCACAGGCGCCATCGGGAGAAAAAAAGGCTTGTAGATCAATCATGTTTGCGTTGAATTTCAACGGCAGTTTAACACCGGGGTGACTTCAGTTTCGGGCGAAATGGCCGTTATCGATAGACAAATTTGCCCTGGCTTCACGCATGTTGCGCGCACACTGGTTTTTCCTTCTGCTTGGGCTGCTGCCACTGTCAGCACACGCCACCCTGATCACCCTGGAGATACGCCCGAATCTGCCCGCGGCAGCCGACTATCAGTCCGGCGCACCGGACAAGCCGGCCATCCTGCTACTGCACGGCTTTCTGCAAACCCGCGAATTCCCCACGGTGGCGACCCTGGCGCGCGGCCTCGCCGACGCCGGCTACAGCGTGCTGACGCCCACGCTGACACTGGGGATTCCCGCGCGTGGGAAAAGCCTGGCCTGCGAAGCCGTCCATCACACCAGCCTCGTTGACGATATCGCCGAGATCGACCACTGGGTGAAATGGCTGCGCGGCAAGGGGCATCGCGACATCGTGCTGGTGGGCCACAGCTTCGGCAGCCTGCAACTGCTGGCCTATCTGCAAGACCAGCCCAATCCGGCAGTCACCGGTTTTGTCGGCGTTTCAATGATCGAAGCGCAAATCGGCGGCCAGCCACGCGCGCCGTTGATCGAACGACTGACCGCGCAGGTCGCGCAGCACGACCGCAAGCTGGTCACCGAACCGCTGTCGTTTTGCGGCAAATACCCCACCACCGCGGAAGCGCTGCTGACTTACGTACGCTGGGATCAGCCTCGATTGCTGGCGGCGTTGCACCGGCTCGGCGATCGCTCCCTGCTCATCATGGGCGGCTCCGACAATAGCCTGGAGCAAGGCTGGCTGCGCGCGCTGCAGCACCTGAAGACGCCGCTGATCGTGATCGAAGGCGGCAATCACTTCATGAGCGGCGAACACGAATTCGATGTGCTGGACCACACGCTCGCCTTCCTGCAATCGGGCGCGCGCCCCGAACCGTCACGCACTCAACCGAAATGAAGCCTTCCTTTTCTCTCTCGATCAAGCAACTGGCGCTGGTGTTTGTCGCCGGGCTGATGCTGATCATGACGCTGCTCGGCGTGTATGCGCTGTACCAGTCCCACACGGCCGCGGACAAACTGGCCCAGCATCGCCATCAGGCTGCCGCAGCCGAATTGCAGGTCCGCTTGGACAAGTTGTTGGGCGAAACCGACAAGCAGGCAGCGCAACTGGCGGGCTGGGATGAAACCCGGCAACAACTGGTGCTGCCTGCGTACTACACCTATTGGCGCAATACGCGTGTGTACGAAGCCGGCATCCTGCCCAAAACCCTGGCACGGGTAGCGCTGTATACGCCTGACGGCACCTTGCCCGCACCCGATTCCGGCGCGCAGCCTTTGCCTGCGCATCTGGATGCGTCGGTCTTGCGTGCCGCCCCTGCGACCTGGCTGACCCACGTATCAGGCTCACCCATCTTGCACCACAGCTTCCCGGTTTACCTCGATGCCAGCGGACAAAAACTGGCCGGGTATGGCTTGCTGCAACGGGATTTTCTGCCCGCCCTGCTGCAAAGCAACTTCCAGTTCGTCGATCCTGCCAGCATCCAGCTACGCCTCGCGCCAGGCGAAATCCTGACCGCCGCCAGCTTGCCGGCGCGGCTGACGTTCATGGCCCGCCCCGACCCCGACCAGTTGCGCTATCAGACGATTTTTTCACGCACCCTGATCGCCTTGTTCGGCTTACTGGGCGCCGCCGCGCTGGCCGGATACTGGCTGTACGAGCGCGCACTGGCGCGTCCCTTGCGACAGCTGTCACGCGATATCGAAGCGATGCAGCAGACGCGTTTGCCGCCGCAACTCCACCGTCCCGGTCTGCTGCGGATCACCGAAATCGACAACGTGCGGCGCTCCTTGCACGACTACCAGTTGCAACTGCGCGATCTGCACGGCACGCTGAAGAACCAGAACCAGGAATTCCATACCCAGGCGCGCCAGGATGTGCTGACCGGCTGCCACAACCGCCGCGCCTACGAGGAAGACTGGGCGGATTTCCGCGCCAAGGTGGCATCGTCGCCGCAGGGCGTGGCTTTCCTGCTGTTCGACTGCGACCGTTTCAAGGCCATCAACGACACCTACGGCCACGCCAAGGGCGACCGCGTGCTGTGCATTATTGTCGATGCGGTGGTGATGGCGCTGCGCGCCAACGACCGGCTGTACCGTCTGGGCGGCGACGAGTTCGCCACCTTCCTGGCGCGCACCACGCCCGCACAGGCCAAACAGATCGGCCAGCGCTGCCAAAGCCTGATCGATGCCGCCCGCTTCACCGATCTGGGCATCAACGAACCGGTGGGCATCAGTATCGGCATCGCATTTTGCGAGGCGGGCCAGCACGAACGGCTCGACGAACTGCCCAAGCAGGCGGACATCGCCATGTATGTCGCCAAGCAGCCAGGGCACAAGCGCATCGCCGTCTACGGTGAAGACACCGACAGCAGCGCGCAAACCCTGGTCGCCAGCCGCGAAACCAGCGCGCTGTTCCAGGCTCTGGCACAGCCCGAGATGGTCGAGATGCATTACCAGCCCATCCACAACCTGCCACAGCGGCAAGTCGTGTATTACGAAGCGCTGGCACGGATTCGCCATCACGGCAAGCTGATGATGCCGGGTGATTTTTTGCCGGTGGTCGCCAGCCGCCGGCTCGAAACCGAATTCGACCTGGCGGTGCTGCATCAGGTCGACGCCGATCTCGCTGCGCTGCGCCTGCCTCAAGGCAGTGGCATCTCAGTGAACATCTCCGCGCAGAGCATTTCTCGCCCCGAGGTGGTGTCGAAGTTGATGGAATTGTCGCGCCACACCGTTCGTCATCCGCTGATGCTGGAAATTACCGAGACCTCGCTCATCACCCAGATCCTGGAAGTGCGGACCTATCTCGATTTGCTGCGCACGGTGAATTTCAAGATCGCCATGGATGACTTCGGCACCGGCTTCTCACCCCTGCGCTACCTGGTCGACTTGCCGGTGGATGTGATCAAGTTCGATATTTCGCTGATCAACAAACTCGAAACGGACAGCCGTGCCAGCCGCGTGGTCGCCGACTTTGCGCGCATGCTGCTCGACGCCGGTTATTCGCTGGTTGCCGAAGGCGTGGAGAACGAAGCGGTGCTGGAACGGGTGCAGGCACTCGGCTTCGCCCACGTGCAGGGCTATCTGCTGGGGCGGCCCCAGACGGTAGATCAACTGGCGCCGCAGGATGCACCGGCAGACTCAGTGCTTGCCTGAGCGCCAGATGGAAAAAATGATCCACAGGCTGTTGAAAAAGGCGATCAAAAATCCCAGCAGGCCAAAGAACGGCAGACCGAATAACTGAGGTCCGCCTTCCACCGTCATGATGATGCTGGAGCCGACCACCAGCGAAGCCGTCAGGATGCCCATGGTGAGGCGGTTGCTGGCGCGGTCCAGCTGATGGCCAAACTGATCCAGCCGCTTCAGATCGAGATCGATCTTGACCCGGCCGCGCCGCATGTCGCGCAGCAAATGCCGCAGGTCGCGCGGCAGGTCGGCCACCACTTCCAGCGCCTCGCGCACACTTTTTTTCCCACGCGCCAGCAGCGCCTGCGGGGTGTAGCGCTGCTGGATGATGCGCTCCACGAACGGCGTCACGTGGTCGATCATGTGGAATTCCGGATCGAGTTGCTGCCCCAGCCCTTCCAGCGTGATCAGGGTCTTGAACAGCAGGGTCAGGTCGGCCGGCAGCATCAGGTTGTTTTCGCGCATCAGGGCGGTGATGTCGTTCAGCAGTCCGCCGATCTTCACGTCCTTGAGCTGCAGGTCGTCGTAGCTTTGCAGCAGTTCCGCCACATCGTACGCCAGCCGGTCTTCATCCAGCACCGAGTCGCCGCTCCAGTCGAGCAGTACCTGCTGCAGGCCTTGCTCATCCTTGCGCGCCAGCGCATGCAGCATGTCGACGATCTGATTGCGGCGCGGCGTGGTCAGCATGCCCACCATGCCGAAATCGATGATGCCGATACGATTGTCCGGCAGGAACAGGATGTTGCCGGGGTGCGGGTCGGCATGAAAATACCCATGTTCCAGCACCATCCGCAGCACCACTTCCGACCCGCGCGCCGCCAGCAGTTTCGGATCCAGCCCATCGGCACGCAACATCTCCGGCGTCACGCCTGACCTGCCGACAATTTCCTCCTGAACGTTGACGCGATCGTTGCTGAACGCCCAATACACCTTGGGAATTTTCACCAGTGGGTCATCGGCGAAATGGCGCGCGAACTGGTCGATGTTGCGCGCCTCCTTGGCCAGATCGAGTTCACGATTCAGCGAACGGCCAAACTGCGAGACGATATGCACCGGGTCGTAGCGCCGTGAATCGGGCACTTCGCTATCGAGTATTTTGGCCGCGTGTTCGAGTATGCGCAGATCGGCGCGGATCACGCCTTCGATACCGGGGCGGCGAATTTTGACCACCACCGGCGTGCCGTCCTTGAGGGTGGCGCGATACACCTGGGCGATGGAAGCTGCGGCCAGCGGAACCAGATCGAACGTGGCAAACACCTCGCCGGGATCGCCGCCGATCGCCGCCACCAGATCGTCCTGCAGCGTCTCGTAAGGCACGGCCGGTACCTGGCTGTGCAGCTTCTCGAATTCCGTGATCCAGTGCGGCGGAAACATGTCCACCCGGGTCGCCAGCAATTGCCCCAGCTTGACGAAGGTCGGACCCAACTCCTCGAGTGCGCGGCGGATGCGCACCGGTGCATCGAGCTGGCTGATTTCGCTGGTGTTTTGCCAGTGCAGAATCCGCCCCGCGCGCTCCAGTGCCCCGCTGATGCCGAGAACGCGCACCAGATCACCCCAGCCGTAGCGAATCATGACCGTGGCGATTTCATGCAATCGCGGCAGGTCGCGCACGACCGAAATGGTTTCCCAGAGCATGGTTGGTTTTGGAATCGGTAATGCCGAGAGTGTAGCCGACAGCGGAAGCGCTGTCGGCGGGTACATCAGGAACGCAGGCGGTCACTTTGCCGTTTAAGCGAATCGGACAAGGCCGCGAGGACGCCGCTTGCCACCAGCGACAGGCGCTCGGTGGCGCTGGCGGCCGATTCGGACAACCCGGCGCGTCCTGCTTCGCTGCTGGATTTCACACCGCTGGCCAGTTGCCGCAGGGCCTCGCGCACCTGCTCGCCGGTACGGGTGCCGCTGATTTTCAGATGATCGCCCAGATAGTCGAGCTCTTCTTTCAGTTTGCCGCCGGACTG
>Ga0209254_10002713_pt1 | contig 16122 bp, 10 predicted proteins | sample FrelakmetDIP11DI_FD_187148 | JGI IMG/M metagenome (GOLD analysis project Ga0209254, IMG submission 187148) | Freshwater lake sediment microbial communities from the University of Notre Dame, USA, for methane emissions studies - DIP11 DI (SPAdes)... | ecosystem: Environmental > Aquatic >... | reverse complement strand
GAACCTGCCCGGCGCGCAAGCTCACATGCGTCGTCCGCACACGAACACAGCCGGCCCGGTCAAGGACGCGGTCAATTGCCCGCTGAAGTCGGCAGCACCTGCACCGGCGTTCCATTGAGCACCGCGGTGCCCGTCAGGACATCGACACGCTGATCGTCGATGACGTCGTTGATGCTGACTCCCGCATGCCGACTCGCGATGCCAAGCCGGACGCCTTCGCGATCGTGACCCCAGCCGTGTGGAAGTGACACGACACCCGGCATCACGTCGGTCGTCACCTCGACGGCCACCGTCACCTCTCCGACTCTTGAGCGCAACCGCACCGTGGCCCCGTCGGCGACGCCATGGCGCGCCGCGTCCTCGGGATGGATCAGCAGCGTGCAGCGCGGCTTGCCTTTCACGAGCCGCTGGCTGTTGTGCAGCCAGGAGTTGTTGCTGCGCACGTGGCGACGACCGATGAGCACGAGGGGCGGCGGCGCATCACCGAGAGCGCGGGCCGCACGCTTCAGATCTTCGACATGCCGCGGCGGCGCGAGCTGCACCTTGCGGTCTGCCGTCGCGAGCCGACGCAGCAGATTGGGCTCCAGCGGCCCCAAGTCCACGCCGTGCCGCGATTGCTCGAGACGCCGGATCGAGAGTCCCATCGGCCGTCGATCCGGCGCGGCGAGTTGCTTTCTAAGGGCCGCGAGCCCGGGCAGCGCCGCGATCGAACTCAGCCAGCCTTCGTTCGGCATGCCGTAGGCACCGGTGCGCAGCATGAGATCGAGCGCACCACGCGGGCCGAGCCGGCGCCCGACGACGCCCTTCGCACGGGCGGCCGCCCGCGCGCCGCCCGGAGGCGTGCCGAGCCGCAGCGTGAGCTCGGCGAGGATCTCGTGGTCGTGCAGCGCGTCCGCGGGCTTCTCGAACAACGGCGGTGAATACTTGGCGACATTGCGCACGGCGAAGCCCGAAAGCGCGATGTCGTAGTGCGCACGTTCCAGCGGGCTCGTCGGCGGAAGGATGAGCTGCGCGTGCCGCGTCGTCTCGTTCAGGTACGGGTCGATGGAGACCATGAACTCGAGACTGGCCAGCGCGCGGTCGAGCTGCCGTCCATTCGGGGTCGAAAGCACCGGATTGCCCGCGAAAGTGATCATTGCGCGCACCCGGCCTTGGCCCTCGGTCAGAATCTCATCGGCGAGCGTTGCGACTGGCAGTTCGTTGCCGAACTCCGGGAGCCCGCGCACGCGCGAGCTGAACTTGCCGTAATGACCCTTAGAACCGTAGGCGCGGGTGAGGTCCACCGCGGGCTCCGCAAACATCATGCCGCCTTCGCGATCGAGGTGGCCGGTGACCGCGTTCAGGCAGTAGATGAGCCAGAGCACCAGCCCGCCGAACTCCTGGGTACAGGCGCCGACGCGGCCGTAGACGAGCGCCTTCGGTTCCACGCAGAGGGCCGCAGCGAGTCGTGCGACCTCCTCCGGCGCGATGCCCGTGCGTGCCGCCAGCTGCGCGGCATCGAAACCAAGCACGGCTTCGCGCAAGGTCGCCAGACCTTCGACGTGATCCGCGAGGTGCGCGAGATGCGTGCGCCCGGAAACGAACACCTCGCGCAACAGGCCGAGCAGCAGAAAGACATCGGTGCCAGGCCGGATCGGCAGCCACTGGTCGGCGATCTCCGCCGACTCGGTGCGCCGCGGATCGATCACGACGAAGCGCCCGCCACGCGCCTTGAGCGCAGCGACCCTCTTCTCGAAGCCTGGCGCACCCATGATCGAGCCGCCTGAAGCGACCGGATTTCCGCCGATGCAGACGAACAGCTGCGTGCGGTCCACGTCGGGGACCGGGATCAGGAACTGGTGCCCGAACATCGCGTGCGAGGCGACCATGTGCGGCAGCTGGTCGACGCTCGTCGCCGAATACAGGTTTCGGGTGCGCACGGCGCGGATGAAATCACCGATGCCGAGCATGGCGCCGAGGTTGTGCACGGTGGGATTGCCAGCGTACAGCGCGACGGCGTCGTTGCCGTGGCGCGCGCGGACCTCGCCGATGCGCCGCTCGACCTCGGCGAACGCCGAGTCCCACGAGACCGGCTCCCAGCCGCTCGGCGTGCGACGGATCGGCTGTCGCAGCCGGTCCGGGTCTTCGTGAAGGTCCTTGAGTGCGACAGCCTTCGGGCAGATGTGCCCGCGGCTCAGCACGTCCTCGCGGTCCGGCTTGATCGAGATGATCTCGCTGCCGCGATGCTCGATGACAACGCCGCACATCGCCTCGCAGAGCGGGCAGGTGCGGTGATGCAGGCGGGACTCCGTCATGGCGCTCCCCCCTTTACGCGGAGATCAGACTGGCCGCGGCCGCCGCCTCAATGCGAGGCTGCATAGCAGGAGAAGGAGCAGTGGTCCGGCACTGCCGCTACCGCTGTTCCTCCGCTGCCCACAGTTCGTCACACCCTTCACCTCGTTGCCCGCGAGGCTGAAGTTGTAGATCACGCCCTGGCCGCACTTGCCGCCACCCGCCGCGAGACCGACGAACGTTGAGGCGTCCAGCTGCAGCATCTTGCCGGTCGGGGTCGACCCGTCTCGGCCCTCGAAGCTCGCAAGGCTCGTGAAGCCGGTACCGTCGCGGGCGATCGAGAACAGCGTGCCGAAGGTGGTGGTGGTGCCCTCAGTGCTCGTGCCGCCGGTGGCGGTCGAGCCGTAGAGCAACCCATCCTGGGCGAGCAGCAGTTCCCCTGTGGGGCGGGCACCCTTGCTGCCGTCGAAGGCGTGCATGGGCGTGAGCAGCCTGGTGGCCGGGTCGAAGCTGAAGACAGTCCCGTTGCCTTCGGTGCCACCGAGGTTGGTGACTCCGTACAGCTTCCCGTCCTTGCCGTCGGTCAGGCCGGCGATCGGTGTGGCGCCGTCCGCGTTCGTGGACAGCCCGTTCGCATTGGTCGTGAGCGCGGAGAACGTGTAGATCACCTCGAATCCGTTGCCGTCCAGTCCGAGGCGGAACAGCGTGCCGGTGCCGTTCGCGCCGCCGCTCGACGCCGTGCCGTACAGAACGCCCTCGGAGGTCACCACCAGCGGACCGAGCAGATTAAGGCCATCGGCGTTGAGCGTCGGGGTCGCGCCCGCAGCAGACGTCACCGGCCCGAAGGCGTGCAGCACCGCGAATCCAGAACCGTCCTTCGCAAGCTTGAACACGACGCCTGTGCCGTTCGGGCCGCCATTACGGGTTACTCCGTAAAGGAAGCGGTCCGGGCCCTCGATCAGCTCTGACTCGGGCGTCGCGCCATCCGTGTTCACCGGCGAGCCCAGGACGTTCGTGGTGACGTAAGACGCGAAGCGATGGATGACCAGGAAGCCGCTGCCGTCCGGCGAGAGGCGGAACACCGTGCCCGTGCTGCCCAGCTGCGAGACAGCACCGGACGTCGTCGAGCCGTACAGCAGGCCGTCGCTGCCGACCAGCAGACCCGCGACCGGGCTGAGCCCATCATTCAGGGTGAGCTGGTAGATCGTCCGCACCGAGGAGCCATCGGCCGCTGCCCGGTAGATGAGGCCACCGGTGACGATCGACGTGGCCGACGTCGTGCCGTAAAGGCCACCATCGGGTCCAAGCACCGCGTTCGCCGTGGCCTGAGAGCCACTGAACGCGACGATCGTCGACAGCTCGGGCGCGGCCTGGGGGAAGGCGACCATGGGCGCGACCGCGAGAATCGCGAACGATGAGGCGCGCACCAGCGTCGCGGCATGAATTCGGAGCATCGGCAGCATCAGGTCTCGGTCTCCGCGAAATCGAGGGGCCGCATAGGCCCGGAGCGGGCGTGCGGAGGCGCGGATTGTGCCGGATTCCGACCGGGCACGCACCGCGGCCACCCGCCTGCTGGTGCGAGGAGAGTGACGACGGGCGCTGTAAGTGCCCGTGGCATCGCTAGAATGCGCGCCCCGATGCCTTCGCCACCCTCCCCTTGATACAGCTTCGACGACTGACGCTCGCGCGTGGGGCGCGCCGCCTCATCGAGGAGGCAGACCTGCAGCTGCATGCCGGCTGGCGCGTGGGACTCGTCGGCGCCAACGGCACCGGCAAGTCGAGCCTGTTCGCGCTGCTCCTGAACGAGCTGCACGCGGAAGCCGGCGACTGCACCATTCCCCGCGACTGGCGCGTCGCCACCGTGAGCCAGGAGACCCCTCCCCTGGCACAGCCCGCGATCGAGCACGTCCTTGACGGCGATGCGACGCTGCGTGCGGTGGAGCGCGAGGTGGCTGAGGCCGAACGCACACACGACGGCCACCGCCTCGCCGAGGCGCACGCGCGTTATGCGGCGATCGACGGTTACGCGGCCCGCGCCCGGGCTGCCGCGATGCTCGCGGGCCTCGGCTTCGCGCCCGCGGACCTCGAGCGCCCCGTCGCCGACTTCTCCGGCGGCTGGCGCATGCGACTGAACCTCGCGCGTGCACTGCAGAGCCGCGCCGAGCTGCTGCTGCTCGACGAGCCCACCAATCATCTCGACCTCGATGCTGTTGTCTGGCTTGAGCGCTGGCTCGCTGCATATCGGGGAACGCTGCTGGTGGTGTCGCACGACCGCGAGTTCCTCGACGGCTGCATCACGCACGTGGCCCATATCGAGAATCGCCGGCTCACCCTCTATACGGGCAACTACTCCTCGTTCGAGGAGCAGCGTGCCGCCCGGCTCGCCGGCCAGCAGGCGCTGTTCGACAAGCAGCAGCGCGAGATCGCGCACATCACGCGTTTCGTCGAGCGATTCCGTGCCAAGGCCAGCAAGGCGCGGCAGGCCCAGAGCCGGCTCAAGGCGCTCGGCCGCCTCGAGCGCGTCGCGCCGGCGCACGTCGATGCGCCCTTCGAGTTCGAGATTCCGGCGCCCGAGCGCGCGCCCTCGCCGCTGCTCACGCTCGAGGAGGCCAGACTCGGTTACGCCGGACGAACGGTGCTCGAGCACGTAACGCTCACCCTGCCGCCCGGCGCAAGGCTTGGACTGCTGGGTGCGAATGGCGCAGGCAAGTCCACGCTGGTGAAGGCGATCGCCGGCGAGTCGGCGCTGCTCGCCGGGCGACGAGTCGAGGGACACGGCCTGGCGATCGGCTACTTCGCGCAGCACCAGCTCGAGCAGTTGCGCGACGTGGAATCGCCGCTCCAGCACCTGGCGCGGCAGGAACCGGCGACACGCGAACTCGACCTGCGCAGCTATCTCGGACGATTCGATTTTCGCGGCGAGATGGCCGATGCGCCAGTCGGAGCTTTCTCGGGCGGGGAGCGCTCACGGCTCGCGCTGGCGATGATCGTGCGGCGTCGGCCCAACCTGCTCCTGCTGGACGAGCCCACGAACCACCTCGACCTCGAGATGCGCCACGCGCTCACGCGTGCGCTCGCGGGCTACGAGGGGAGCCTCGTGCTCGTATCGCACGACCGTGCACTGCTGCGCACTGTCTGCGACGGATTCCTGCTGGTGGCGGACGGCAGGGCGGTCGAGTTCGACGGCGACGTCGAGGACTATCTCGAGTGGATGGCGACGCGGCGCGCGCGCGACCGCTCATCACCGGACCCTGCGTCCGGCTCGGACCGCGAAGCGCGCCGCTCTCAGCGAGAGGCAGCGGCGACCGAGCGGCAGGAGCGGCTCATGCGACGTCGCCCGCTGGTGAAGGAATCGAACGAGATCGAACGCCGCATCGCAGCGCTCGAGGCCGAAAAGCTGATGCTCGAGAAACGCCTCGGCGATGTGGCCTTCTACTCCGGCCCGCTGGACGAGGTGCAGGCCGCGACCAGACGCTGTACCGACCTCGCTCAGCTGCTCGAAGAGGCGGAGAACCGCTGGCTCGAGGTGCAGGCAGAGCTGGAATCGATCGGCGAGGCCTGATCAGGGAACGACGACCACCTTGCCCTGTGCGCGCCGCTCCGCCAGCGAGTTGAAAGCTGCGGCGTAATCGCCCAGCGGATGCGTCTCACCGACCACGGGCTTGAGCCGCCCATCCTCGAACATCCGCCACAGCTCGGCCGCATTCTCCTTCTGCAGCGCGGCCTCGCGGACCGCGAAGCTGCCCCAGAAGACGCCGACGACCGAGCAGCCCTTCAGCAGCGGCAGGTTCAGCGGAATGCGCGGGATGTCGCCGCCGGCGAAACCGACCACGAGGTAGCGTCCGTTCCAGGCCATGCTGCGCAACGCGGGCTCGGCGAGCGCGCCGCCGACGGGGTCGTAAACCACGTCCACGCCGCGGCCCTTGGTGATTTCCTTCAGGCGCTCGCGCAGATCCTGCGTTGCGTAGTTCACGAGATGATCCGCGCCGAGCTTGCTGGCGAGCTCGAGCTTCGCCTCGCTGCTGGCCGCAGCGATCACCGTGGCACCCATCTGCTTGCCGAGCTCGACGGCGGTCGTGCCCACGCCGCCCGCGGCTCCGAGCACCAGCAGCGTCTCGCCGGGCCGTAACGCCGCGCGCTGCCGCAATGCGTGCATTGTCGTGAAGTAGGTAATGCTGATGCCGGACGCAGCTTCGAAGCTCATGCCGCGCGGTGCGGGCAGCACCATCGCCGCCTTGGCCACCACCCGCTCCGCAAGCGTCTGACCACAGGCCGCGACCACGCGGTCGCCGGCGGCGAGTTTCGTCACGCCCTCGCCCACCGCTGTCACCACGCCCGCCATCTCGGTGCCCGCCACGAACGGCAACGGCGGCCGTACCTGATAGAGGCCCTGGATCATCAGCAGGTCGGGAAAGTTGAGCGCTGCCGCCCTGACCTCGACGAGCACCTCCCCTGCGCCCGCGACGGGCTCTGGCCAGTCGCTCACCAGTTCGAGTCCCGGAACACCGGTGAGCTCGCGGCAGACCACTGCACGCATCGGCAGGCTCCTACTCAGCTACGGATCAGGTGACGACCGAGGTCGCCGAGCGTGCGACAGCCGAGCAGCATCATCACGCGCTCCATCTCGCTGCGCAGGATCTGCAGAGCATGTGCGACGCCGGGCTGTCCGCCGGCGGCAAGACCGTAAAGTGTCGGCCGACCGATCATCACGCCATCGGCGCCGAGGGCGATAGCCTTCAGCACGTCGGAACCGCGGCGGAAGCCGCCATCCACCAGCACCGTGAGGCGCTCGCCGACCTCGGCCGCGACCGACGGCAGCAACTCGACGCCGGACACGCAGGCGTCGAGCTGCCGGCCACCATGGTTCGTCAGCACGATGCCGTCCGCGCCCGCCTCGACCGAGCGCTTCGCATCCTCGACGCAGAGAATGCCCTTCAGCACAAGCTTGCCCGGCCAGCGCCGGCGCAGGCGCTCAATGTCCGACCACTCGAGCCTGGCGTTGATCTGCGTGCCCATGTAGCGCGCGCCGACCATCGCCGAGCTGGCCCCTGCCGGCAGGAACTCCGAGAGGTTCTCGAACCGCGGTGCCCCGCGCGGAACCATCACCTGCCAGAGCCACCGCGGGTGCGCGAGCACGTCGAGCACACTCGCAACACTCAGCTTCATCGGCGCCCGGTAGTTGCGCTGGTCCCACTCGCGTGCGCCGAAAATCGGCACGTCGGTGGTCACCACCAGCACCTTGCAGCCGGCCTCCTGCGCACGGTCCACCAGCTGGTCGATCACGTTCGTGTCCTTGACGGGGTAGAGCTGGAACCAGACCGGCCCCGGCACCTCTGCGGCCATCTTCGCCAACCGATAGTTCGAGACCGTGCTGAGCGTGAATGGAATGCCCGCGTCGGCCGCGGCCTTCGCAAGCGCGAGATCGCCCTGCGGCCACAGCAGCCCATTGAATCCCGTCGGCGCAATCACCAGCGGCAGGTGGCAGGTCTCGCCGAGAATCCCGGTCGACAGGTCCGGCGTGCCGACGCCCGCGAGCGTGCGCGGCAACCACACGATCCGCTCGAACACGTCGCGGTTGCGCTTGAGCGCCACCTCGTCCTCGGCGCCGCCCTCGACATACTCGTAGCTGAAATTCGGCAGGCGCCTGCACGCCATGCGCCGCAGGTCCTCGACGTTGACGGCGCGCTTCAGGTCGCGGCCGGCGTAGTGCGCACGCTTCATGTCGGCGCGTTCCCGGCCTGCACGAGTTCGGTGATGCGGATCGCGGTCTCGAGCGCCCGCAGACCATCCTCGCCCGAGACGACCGGCGAGACGCCCTCGCGAATCGCCCGAAGAAAAGCCTCGATTTCCATCTTCAGCGCATCCCCCTGCTCGTAGCTGCGTTCCTCGATCGACACCTGACCCGGCGTCGCTGCGGCCGCCGCGGGCGGCTTGCGCACGATCGTGAGCACCTTCTGCTGAAGGTCGATGGATACGTAGGCATCGTCCTGGAACAGCCTCAGCTTGCGCTCGGTCTTCATGCTGACGCGGCTCGCCGTCGTGTTCGCAACGCAGCCGTTCGCGTAACGGATGCGCGCGTTGGCGATGTCGAGACCAGCGGAGAAGACCGACGTGCCGACCGCGTCGATCGAGACGATCGGCGAATTCACCAGGCTCTGGATCAGGTCGATGTCGTGGATCATCAGATCGAGCACGACGTTGACGTCCGTGCCACGCTCCTTGAACGGCGCGAGGCGATGCGACTCCACGAAGCGCGGCCTTCCGAGCGATCCCTCGAGTGCGAGGATCGCGGCATTGAACCGCTCGAGGTGGCCGACCTGCAGAACGCGGCCGCAGCGCGCGGCTGTCGCGATCAGGGCACGCGCCTGTTCCGGCGTCTCGGTGATCGGTTTCTCGACCAGTACGTGCACGCCTCGCTCGAGGCATTCCTGGGCTATCGGAAAATGCAGCGGCGTCGGGGTCGCGATGCTGACCGCGTCCGCCTCGTCGAGGAGGTCGCGGTAGTCGGCGAGCGCCCGACAGCCCAGTTCGGCCGCCACCCGTTCGCGCGTCTCGCGGTTTGCATCAACCACCGCGACGAGTCGGGAACCCGACAGGCTCGCGTACTTCTGCGCATGGAAGCGCCCCAGGTAGCCGACGCCGATGACGGCGGTTCGTACGATGTTCACTCGCCCGATGATACCGAAGGCCGCCTATTGCGCATCGTGCGGGTTGACCGCAGCATCTGGGGCATGAGCCTACGTCGTCACACGGGATGGATGGTCGCAGCAGCGCTGTTTGCCGCGCTGCTGTTGCCGGTAGTCGTCTACTACACGGGCACAGCGACCCTCGGGCCGTACTCACGCGGAGGGCTGATGCAGTTCCTGGGCCAGTTCTGGGCCGACGTGCTGCGCCTGCGGCCGCACGCCTGGATCCTGCTGCTCGGACCTGTGGTGCTGGTCACTGCATGGCGGGTCGTCGTCACCTACGCTTGGTCCCGTTCCGGGCGTTGAAGCCCGGCAGCAAACGAGGTGACGCCATGGCACTGCCGCGCCTGTGGCGCCGACGGCGCAGAAAGTCGGACAGTCCGACGAAGTCTGCGCAGCCGGGCGCCCCGCCCCGGGCGAAAACTGAATTGAGCCTCGAGCAATCCCCGCAACCGGGAAGCGGCGAATTGCGGCTGGACGACGCTCCCAGGGCACCACCCGCACGCCCTGCCGTCCAGCAGGGGTTCGATCCCTATTCCAGTGATGCCGGGTTCGCCAGACCCCACGCCTGGGAGCGGGTCGACCACGACTGACTCGCCGGCCGCTCAGCGGCGCATCAAGGCGTAGAGCACAGCGAGCGCGGCAAGCGCCAGCCACAGCGCCGCCTGAGCCCAGCCGCGCCACGGACGCTGCTTCGCGAGGCCGATGAAACCAAGCGCAGCGAGCGCGGTCAAAACCACGAACACCGCCAGGTAGGCGGCCAGCTGGGGGAACTCAGCCCGGAACTGCGGGTGTTCATCGGCCAGTACGGCGAACACCACCAGGGTCGCGGCCAGCCCGAAAGTAGTGGCGGCCGCGGAACCCAGTACGATGCCTGTCAGGACGGTGAGCGGTCGCACGAGGATCGTCAGGCCGTTATGGCACACCGCCCTTGATTGGGGGCGGGGCACTCTCTAGCCTTGCTTGCTCCGGACGGTCAAGGAACTCCCGAAAGTGTATCAGTCAGGTCGGACGAACGAGATGGGCAGGCGGAGCGCCGCGCTGCGACGCAGGGCACCGATGGTGCTTGCGGCCGCCGTGGTTGTCGTGGCGACGCTGCTGCTCGGCACCGCCCAGGCGCCCTCCACGGCCGCGACCGTGGAGTTTTCGCCGACCGACCGGCAGGGCCGCGTCGCGCGGCTGGTGAGCAGCATGTTCGAGCGCTCGCATTACCGCCAGGCGCCGGTCAACGACCCGGTCTCCTCGCTGGTGCTGGAGCGATATCTCGAGGCCCTGGACGGATCGCGCAGTTACTTCCTCGCTTCCGACATCGCCGAGTTCGAGCGCTATCGCTACGAGCTCGACGACGCCGTGACTGGCGGAGAACTCAAGCCGGCCTTCGACATCTTCAACCGGTTCCAGCTGCGCAGTCGCGAGCGCATGAAGCACGCGCTCGAGGTGCTGGAGACGGAGCCGGATTTCAAGCTCGACGAGAGCTTCGAGTTCGACCGTCGCAAGGCGCCCTGGGCCACCAGCAAGGCCGAGCTCGACGAGCTGTGGCGCAAGCGCGTCAAGAACGACGCGATCTCGCTGATGCTCACCGACAAGACGTGGCCCGAGGCGCGCGACATCCTCAGGAAGCGCTACGAGCGCGCGGCGAAGCGCGGCGAGCAGGTGACCTCAGACGACGTGTTCGAGATCTTCATGAACTCGTTCGCCCACGTCTTCGACCCGCATTCGAGCTATTTCTCGCCGCGCAACTCGGAGGAATACCGAATCCAGATGAGCCTCTCCTATGAGGGCATCGGCGCATCGCTGCAGATCATCGACGACTACGTCACAGTGATGGAGGTGCTGCCCGGGGGCTCCGCGCAGCAGAGCGGTGAGATCAAGACCACCGACCGGATCATCGCGGTGGGTCAGGGCAAGGGCGGCGAGCTCGTTGACGTCGTGGGCTGGCGGCTCGATGACGTCGTGCAACTCATCCGTGGCCCGGTGGGTACCGATGTGAGGCTGATGATCCAGCCCGGCAAAGCCTCGCCCGGTGCCGCGGAGCGGGCCATCGTGCTGCCACGCTCCAAGATCACGCTTGAGGCGCAGGCTGCAAAGAAGGAACTGCAGACGATCGAGCGCGACGGGAAGAAGCTCCGCATCGGCGTTATCACGGTGCCGTCCTTCTACCAGGACTACAACGCGCGGGCCGCGGGCAGCGCCGACTACCGCAGCACTACTCGCGACGTACGCAAGCTCCTCGGAGAGTTCGCGGCCGAGGGTGGTATCGACGGCCTCGTGCTCGACCTTCGCGAGAACGGCGGCGGCCACCTGACCGAGGCGATCGACCTCGTGAACCTGTTCGTGCCCAAGGGCCCGGTCGTGCAGCTGCGCGAAACGGGCGGGCGTGTCGAGGTGCTCGAGTCCGAGCAGGACAAACCGGCTTACGACGGACCGCTCACGATCCTGGTCGACCGTTTCAGTGCCTCGGCGTCGGAGATCTTTGCGGCTGCGATGCAGGATTACGGGCGCGGCGTGATCGTCGGCCAGGAGACCTACGGCAAGGGCACGGTCCAGAACCTCTACCCGCTCGACCGCTACGCGATCGGCCAGGATCCGGACTACGGCCAGCTCACCGTAACCATCGGCATGTACTATCGCGTTACCGGCGACAGCACCCAGAATCGCGGTGTACAGCCCGACATTCGGCTGCCATCCGCGATCAGTCTCGAGGAAGTGGGCGAGAGCTCGCGAGACGCCGCCCTTCCCTGGAATCGCATCCGTCCGGCGCGCTTCACGCCGAGCACCTCACTCGGCCCGCTGGTCGCCGACCTGCAGCAGCGACACGACCAGCGCATCGCCATCGACCCCGAGTTCCAGCAGGCGCTCAAGGAGATCGAGACCATCGAGGCTGTGCGCAGCCAGAAGGCGGTCTCGCTCAATCTTGAGAAGCGTCGCGTGGAGCGCGCAGCACTGGACCAGGGGCGTGCGCCGCACTCCACGGATCGGCGATCGGCCGACGGTGACGCTGAAACCGAGGCTGTCGAGGACCTCGACGCGCTCGACCAGCTGCCAGACGCCCTGCTCGACGAGGCGACTGAGATCACCGCGGACCTCAGTCAGATCGAGCCGCGGTACGTGGCACGGAATCGGACGCCGAACTGACCGACGGCTGGATCCCTTCAGAAGGGGACCGTCTGTGGTGTTGTACTTGACTACAACACTACAGTTCCTTAGCATTCTGTGAATGACTACCCGTCGGAATACTCTCGTGATCGCGAAGCGCGCCAGCCAACACGTGACCGCCCTGCTAGTCCTCGCGGCTGCCGTGACCGCCGGCTGCAGCAACGGCAAGGCCAAAGAGAAACCGGAAACCGAAGCCGAGACCGAGACCGCCGTGCCGGTCGAGGTGCAGGCCCTGCGCCGCGCCGAGATCGTGGCGGTCTACTCCGGCACCGCGTCGATCGAGGCGCACGAGGAGGCCGAGGTGGTTGCCAAGGTCGGGGGCGAGGTGCGCCAGATCCTGGTCGAGGAAGGTGACGCCGTGCAGACCGGCCAGCTGCTCGCGCGCCTCGATGGCGACCGCCTGCGCCTGGAGGTCGCGCAGACCGAGGCCAACCTCCGCAAGCTCGAGCGCGACTACAATCGCCAGCTCGAATTGAGCGAGAAAGGACTCGTCGCTAAGGGTACGGCGGAAAACGCCAAATTCGATCTCGACGCCCTGCGCGCCGCCTACGACCGTGCCCGCCTCGAGCTGAGCTACACGGAGATCCGCGCCCCGATCGGCGGCGTCGTGTCGACGCGCTACATCAAGCTCGGCAATACGATCGCCCCGAACGCGCCGACATTCCGCGTCACGGACCTCGACCCGCTGGTGGCCTATGTGCACATCCCGGAGAAGGAGTTCCGCAAGCTCGCGCCCCGCCAGACCGCCGACGTGGTCGTGGATGCGCTGGGTGGCGAGCCCTTCACGGGCGTGATCTCGCGCATCAGCCCGACGGTGGATCCGAAGTCCGGGACGTTTCGAGCCCGCGTCGAGGTGCCCGATCCCACGCGTCGCCTCAAGCCCGGAATGTTCGCGCGCGTCAACATCGTCTACGAGCGCCGCGAGAACGCGCTGCAACTGCCGCGTGCCGCGGTCATCGACGCCGACGGCACGCAGTCGGTGTTCGTCGTGGCGAACGGCAAGGCCGAGCAGCGCATCGTGCGCACCGGCCTCGCCAATAGCGGCTGGCTCGAGGTGGTCGAGGGGCTCGACGGCAGCGAGCAGATCGTGGTCGTCGGCCAGGCCGGGCTGAAGTCGGGGTCGGCGGTGAAGGTGGTGGACGCCGCCGCACCGCAAGGCGCGCCGGCCACCGCCGCGAAGGCGAAGTAAGCGGCACGGGCCAGACCCGCCAGCCGGGGGAACACCATGCAGCTGATCGACTTCGCGATCCGGCGGCGCGTCACCGTCATCATGTGCACCGTGGCGATCGCGCTGTTCGGGCTCGTGTCGCTGTCGCGCCTGAAGCTGAACCTGCTGCCCGACCTCTCCTACCCAACCCTGACGATTCGCACCGAGTTGCCTGGGGCCGCACCGCTCGAGCTCGAGACGCTGGTGACGCGTCCCGTCGAGGAGGCCGTCAGCATCATCCGCAACGTGCGCGAGGTGCGCTCGGTATCACGCGCCGGTCAGTCGGACGTGACGGTCGAGTTCCTGTGGGGCACCGACATGGACCTCGCCGGCATCGACGTGCGCGAGAAGCTCGACGCGCTGCAGCTGCCGCTCGAGGCTGAGCGACCTCTGTTGCTGCGATTCGACCCGGCAAGCGAGCCGGTGATGCGACTCGCCTTCCTCGACAAGGAGGCGCGGGCGGACGACGGCGGCGTGGAGCGCCTCAAGGCCCTGCGCCGCTTTGCCGACGACCGCCTGAAGCCCGATCTCGAGGCCGTCGAGGGCTCGGCAGCCGTCAAGGTGAGCGGCGGCTACGAGGACGAGGTGCAGGTCTTCGTCGACCAGCAGAAGCTCGCGCAGCTAGGCATGTCGATCGAGGCGGTCACGCGCCGCATCCGGGCCGAGAACGTCAACCTGTCCGGCGGCCGCCTCGAGCAGGGGACGCAGCGCTTCCTGGTGCGCACCCTCAACGAGTTCGAGTCCATCGAGCAGATGGCCGGGGCGATCATCGGCACGCGGGACGGACAACCCGTCTACCTGCGCGACGTCGCGGCCGTGACCCGCGGCTACAAGGACCGCGAGGCGATCACCCGCGTGGACGGCCGCGAGGCCATCGAGCTCGCCGTCTACAAGGAAGGCGACGCCAACACGGTGCAGCTCGCCGATGGCGTGCGCACGCGCCTCGAGACACTCAACGAGTCGCTGCCCGAGGGCACGGAGATCCGGACCGTCTACGACCAGTCGAAGTTCATCTCCGCAGCGATCGGCGAGGTGAAGTCCGCGGCACTGATCGGCGGCCTGCTGGCGATCCTCGTGCTGTACGCGTTCCTGCGCGACGCGCGCGCCACCCTCATCACGGGCATCGCGATACCGGTGTCGGTGCTCGGCACGTTCGTGCTGATGTACGCGTTCGACGTGACACTCAACATCATGTCCCTCGGCGGCATCGCGCTCGCCGTCGGCATGCTGGTGGACAACGCGGTGGTCGTGCTCGAGAGCATCGTGCGCAAGCAGGAGCACGGGGTCGAGCGGCGCGAAGCGGCCCGCCTCGGTACAGGCGAGGTGGCGATGGCTGTCACCGCCTCCACGCTCACCTCGGTCGCTGTGTTCTTCCCGATGGTGTTCATCACCGGCATTGCCGGGCAGCTCTTCAAGGACCAGTCGCTCACAGTCACCTTCGCACTCGCCTTTTCGCTGGTGGTGGCGCTGACGCTGGTGCCGATGCTGGCCGCGGGACCGCCCGCCCATTTGGGCGAGCCGGATTCGAACGGCCCGGCCCGTACCCGCCCGCCCGGCCGGATCGAACGAGCGCTCGGCGTCGCGGCCGCCGCTGCACGCCGTCTCGGCGGCTGGATCGCCACAGGGCTGCGCATCGCGCTGAGCCCGATCGTCGGAGTCACGCAGGCCGTCAGCGGCTGGGCCGAGGCGCGCTACCCGGGTGCGATCCGCTGGTCGCTCGCCAACCCTGGCAAGACCATCGGCAGCGCGATCGTGCTGTTCGTCGCCACGATGGTGTTCATCGTGCCGCGACTCGGCACGGAGCTCATTCCACAGATGTCGCAGGGCGAGTTCAACGTCGACCTGCGCCTTCCGCCGGGGGCGCCGCTCGAGCAGACCGACCGCGCGGTACGCGCGACACAGCAGGCGAGCAGCGGGCTCGGCAACGTCGCCATCGCGTACTCGGTCGCGGGCACGGGCAACCGCCTCGACGCCAACCCCGTCGACGCGGGCGAGAACACCGGACGTCTCAGCATCACCCTGCGTGAAGGTGCGGGCCGCGAGGACGAGGAAACCGCGATGCAGGGCATGCGCGGCAGCCTCGAGAACCTGCCCGGGGTGCAGTACCGATTCAGCCGGCCGGCGCTGTTCAGCCTGTCGACGCCGCTCGAAGTGGTGGTGTCGGGCTACGACCTCGAGCGGCTGCAGGTCGCCGCCGAGGGGGTGCGCGCCCGCATGGAGGCGGACGACCGCTTTGCGGACGTCAAGACCACGGTCGAGGCCGGCAACCCCGAGATCCAGATCGTCTTCGACCAGGAGCGCGCTGCGCAGTTGGGCCTCGTGGTGCGCGATATCGCCGACCGCGTCGTGAACAGCGTGCGCGGCGAGGTCGCGACGCGCTACAAGCTGCGAGACAAGCAGATCGACGTACTGGTGCGCAGCGTGGACACGCGCGCCGCCTCGGTCGAGGAAATCCGCAACCTGATCGTGAACCCGGGCGAGGACTCGCCGCTGCCGCTGAGCGCGGTGGCCGACGTGCAGCTTGCGGTGGGCCCGTCGGAGGTCCGCCGCATCGGCCAGGAGCGCGTCGCGGTCGTCTCGGCCAACCTCGCCCACGGCGACCTCGGCACCGCCGTCGAGTCGCTGAAGGAGATCGTCGCCGAGGTCACGCTGCCGGTGGGCACGACCGCGTTCCTCTCCGGCCAGAGCGAGGAGATGAGCAACTCGTTCCGCTCCATGCAGTTCGTGCTGCTGCTCGCCGTGTTCCTCGTCTACCTCGTGATGGCCTCGCAGTTCGAGTCGCTGATCCACCCGTTCGTGATC
>Ga0209254_10002712_pt1 | contig 16122 bp, 11 predicted proteins | sample FrelakmetDIP11DI_FD_187148 | JGI IMG/M metagenome (GOLD analysis project Ga0209254, IMG submission 187148) | Freshwater lake sediment microbial communities from the University of Notre Dame, USA, for methane emissions studies - DIP11 DI (SPAdes)... | ecosystem: Environmental > Aquatic >... | reverse complement strand
TTCGACCGGCTCCCAGGTACCCGCCTCGGCAAAGGCAACGGACGCCTCGACTTCGGCCTGCGCTCTGGCATCGAGCGCCAGGAACTCGTCCTCGCTCAGACTGCCCTGCGCCTTCAGGCGGGCCGAGAAGGTGTGGATCGGCCCGCGTGTCTTCCACTGCTCGACTTCGCTTTTGTCGCGGTACAACTCGGCGTCGAACATCGAGTGGGCTCGGAAGCGGTAGGTGCGGAACTCGATGAACATCGGCCCGCCGCCACGCACCTGCGGCAGCGCGCCCTTGACGGCCTCATGCACGGCGACCACGTCCATGCCGTCGACGGAGAGCGTGGGCACGCCGAAGGCCGCAGCCTTGGCGCACAGGTCGGTCTGCGACTCCGAGCGCGCCAACGCCGTGCCCATCGCGTAAAGGTTGTTCTCGCAGCAGAACAGCACCGGCAAGCGCCACAACGCGGCCAGGTTCATGGCTTCGTGAAAGGCGCCCTCGGCGATCGCCCCTTCGCCGAAGAAGCAGACCGTCGCCGCCTGGCGCTGCGTGAGCTTGTCGGCCAGCGCCAGCCCCGCCGCCAGCGGCAGGCCACCGCCGACGATGGCCTGGCCGCCAAAGAAGCGCGTGGCGCGGTCGAACAGGTGCATCGACCCGCCGCGCCCGCGCGAGCAGCCCTCCTGCTTGCCGTACATCTCGGCCATGATCGCGTTCATGCTCACGCCGCGCAGCAGCGCATGGCCGTGCTCGCGGTAGGTGGCGACGATGTTGTCGTCGGCGGCGAAGGCGCGCATTGCGCCGGTGGCCACCGCCTCCTCGCCGATGTACAGGTGCAGGAAGCCGCGGATCTTCTGCTGGCCATACAACTCGGCGCATCTCTCTTCCATGCGCCGGATGCGCAGCATGTCGTGCAGCAGCGCCAGCGCGAAGGTCTTGTCCCACGGCACCGGGCCCGTGGGCGGCGGCGGCACGACTTGTTTGTTCACGCTCCAGCCTCCAGTGTCGACGTGTCGCCTTCGGGCAAGCCGAGTTCGCGCGCCTTCAGCAGGCGCCGCATGATCTTGCCGCTGCGCGTGCGCGGCAGGGTGGGCACAAAGGCGATCTCCTTCGGCGCGACCGCAGCGCCCAGGCGCTTGCGCGCATGCGCCAGGATGTCCAGGCGCAAGGCTTCGCCCGGTTCATGGCCGCACTTGAGCGAAACGAAGGCTTTCACCATCTCGCCCAGCACCGGGTCGGGCTTGCCGATCACGCCGGCCTCGGCCACCGCGGCATGCTCCATCAGCGCACTCTCGACCTCGAACGGCCCGATCAGGTGGCCGGCCGACTTGATCACGTCGTCGGCCCGGCCGACGAACCAGAAGTAGCCGTCGGCGTCGCGCCGCGCCAGGTCGCCGGTGAGGTAGAGATCGCCCGCGAAGCACTTGCGATAACGCGCCTCGTTGTCGAGGTAGCCACGGAACATCGACGGCCAGCCACGGCGCAGCGCCAGCTCGCCTTCGACGTCGGGCTGCTCGACGATGCGCACGCGCGGCGACTCGCCCTCGGCTTCGAGGTGCTCGACGATGCAGGCCTCAACGCCCGGCAGCGGCCGGCCCATCGAGCCCGGCTTGATATCGAAGGCCGGCGTGTTGGCGATCATGATGCCGCCGGTCTCGGTCTGCCACCAGTTGTCGTGGATCGGCAGGCCCAGCGCTTCCTTGCCCCACCAGACGGCCTCCGGGTTCAGCGGCTCGCCGACACTCGCAATGAAGCGCAACGCCGGGTAGGCGTGGCGACGCGCCGCCTCCATGCCGGTCTTCATCAGCATCCGGATCGCCGTCGGCGCTGTGTACCAGACGCTGATGCGCTCCTGCTCGAGCAGGTGGTACCAGCGCTCGGCGTCGAACTCCTCGCGATCGACCAGCGAGGTCACGCCGTGCAGCAGCGGGGCGATGATGCCGTAGGACATGCCGGTCACCCAGCCTGGGTCGGCCGTGCACCAGTAGCGGTCCTCGGGGTGCAGGTCGAGCGCGTAGCGTCCCGTCGCATGGTGCGTGACCACCGCGCCATGCACATGCAAGGCGCCCTTGGGTGCGCCGGTGGTGCCGCTGGTGAAGTGCAGCAGCGCGGGGTCGTCCGCCGTGGTCGCGATCGCAACGGCTTCGTCGCTGGCCGCGGCCATCAGACTGGCCAGGTCCAGCGCGTCGGGCTCGTCGGTGCGGCCGCCGTCCTCGGCCACCAGTAGCACGTGGCGCAGGCTGGGCATCTGCGCGCGCAGGCTGCGAACCTTGCGTGTGTACAGGCCATCGGTGGTCACCAGCACGGCAGCTTCACCCAACCGGATGCGCGTGGCGATCGGCTCTGGGCCGAAGGCCGAAAACAGCGGCGTCACCACCACGCCCAGCTTCAGAGCGCCGAGCACCGCCACGTAAAGCTCCGGGATGCGCCCGGCGAGCACGAACAGGCGTGCGCCCTTGGCCACGCCCAGGTCGCGCAGCACCTGGGCGAAGCGGTGCGTCTGGCGTGCCAGCTCGCCGTAGCTGAGTTCCACGGCCGGTCCGTCGCGCGAGACGAAGCGCAAGGCAATGTGGTCGCGCAGCGGGCCTGCGGCATGCCGGTCGACCGCTTCGAAGGCGATGTTGAGCCCGCCGCCAGGCAGGCCCCGCAGGGCGGCCCGCGCACCGCTCCAGGCGAAGGCGCGGCATTGCGCCTCGTAATCAGCCAGGTTCGGCGACACACGCAGGTCGACGACAGTCTTGCGGATGATGGCGGGTCGGTCCATGGGGGCTCCCAGCCCCGAGCCTAGCCGCCGGTCCGGGCACAGCGTTGACACACCTCAAGCAGTTGATGTCCCAGGAGGTGACGTACCTCTCGCTGCCCGGCAAGGCGCGCCGGGGGTCGTGGTGACCACCACATCGTTCTCGGCTCGTGCCGGTCTGGCGCATTGCGCGTGCAGCCGGTTGATCGAGCGCAAGCAGCAAGCGCCCGCCGCTTGCGATCGTTGCGGCTTGGAGAAAGGCCTGTTGCCGTGCCCACCCGCCAACCCGTCGACGCCTCGCGCCGTGCGGCGCTTGCCCGGGCCATCGGCGCGGCCGGTAGTCTGACCCTTCTGCCCAGCACGACACGGCCTGCGGCAAGCCGCGCACTGACAGCGCCGCGGCAGAGCGGCGACATGGCGCTGGAACAGGCGCTGGCACGTCGCCGCTCGGTGCGCCGCTACGGGCCACAGGCGCTGGCGCTGTCGGCCGTATCGCAGTTGCTCTGGGCGGCGCAGGGAATCACCGGCGCCGGCGATCGGCGTACCGCGCCATCGGCGGGCGCGCTCTATCCACTCGAACTCCATCTGCTCGCGACGCGGGTCGAAGGCCTGGCCGCCGGCCTGCATCGCTATGTGCCGGCCATGCATGCGCTGCAAGGCGAGGTCACGCAGGCCACGGCGGCGACCATGGAGCAGGCCGCACTGGGCCAGTCGGCCGTCGGCGCGGCCGCCGCGGTGGTGGTCATCACCGCCGTGCAAGCGCGCAGCGCCGGCAAGTACGGCGCGAGGGCCACTCGTTACGTCGCCTTCGAGGCCGGCGCCGCCGCGCAGAACCTCGCGCTGCAGGTCACCGCCCTCGGGCTCGGCGCCGTCGTGATCGGTGGCTTCGACGAGGTTGCCGTCGCCCGCGCACTTCGCCTGCCCCCGGGGGAGTTGCCGGTCGTGTTGATGCCGATCGGCGTGCTCGCCTGATGCGCTGCGCATGGGGCCCCACGGTCGCGTGCGGGGCATCGCCAGCCAGAGACTGTGCATTTGCCGTGGCTGGGTTTGACGCAGCGCAATCGGGCCCTGCCGGACGTCCCCACGACGGCGTCGCACGGGCGCATCGGTCTATGCAATCGTGTGGGAAGTGGAAACAATCGGCTCAGTGATGCTGAGCCTCGACATGCAGCGCCACTGCCTGGACGATGACCATGGCGCAAACCGCGATCCCCACGCTCAACTTCAAGCAAGCAGCGCTGACCTTGCTGCCGCCGGGCGCCAACTTCGATGCCTGCCTGACCTGCGGCCTGTGTTCGTCGGGATGCCCGGCATCGGGCCTGGAGAACATGGATCCGCGCAAGTTCATCCGCATGGCGATGCTCGGGATGGACGAGGAGCTGTCGACGACACCCTGGATCTGGTGCTGCACCCTGTGCAAGCGCTGCGAGTACGTCTGTCCGATGAAGATCGATGTCTCCAAGCTGGTGTTCCTGGCTCGCGGCAACTGGCCGAACGACAGGAAGCCAGCGGGGATCGCTCGCTCCTGCCATCTCACGCAGCTCGGCGCCTCGACCAGCGCGATGGGCATGCCGCCCGGTGACTTCGTCATGATCGTCGACGACGTGCTCGAGGAAGTCCGGGCGACGCAGCCGGGCTTCGCGCACCTGCAGGCGCCGATGGACAAACACGGGGCGCACTTCTTCGTCAACCAGAACTCGCGCGAGCCGATGAGCGAGCCCGACGAAATGGTGCCGCTGTGGAAGATCCTCGATCTCGTCGGTGCCGACTGGACCTATTCCTCCAAGGGCTGGGCGGCGGAGAACTTCTGCATGTTCACCGGCGACGAGTCCGCCTGGCGCAACGTCATCCAGCAGCGCGTCGATGCGGTCAACGATCTCGGCTGCCAGGTCTGGCTCAACACCGAGTGCGGGCACAGCTACTACTCGATGTGGGAGGGCGTCACGCGCTTCGGCCTCGACGCGCACTTCCGCATGGACAGCCTGATCACCTACTACGCCCAGTGGATCCGCGAAGGCAAGCTGCCGATCAACGCGCGCTGGAACACCCAGGGCATCAAGTTCACGGTCCAGGATCCCTGCATGATCGTGCGCAAGTCATACGGCGACTCGATTGCCGAAGACATGCGCTTCGTCGTCCGCACCCTCGTCGGCGAGGACAACTTCGTCGACATGCAGCCGAACCGCAGTGCCAACTATTGTTGTGGCGGCGGTGGCGGCTTCCTGCAGGCGGGGATGACCGACCAACGGCGCGCCTATGGCAAACGCAAGTTCGACCAGATCGCCGCCACCGGCGCCGCCTATGTCCTCACGCCTTGCCACAACTGCCACTCGCAGATCGACGACATCGGTCATCACTACGGCGGCCATTACGGCGTCGTCCACTTCTGGACCCTGATGTGCCTGTCGCTCGGCATACTCGGCGAGAACGAGCGCCACTACCTCGGGCCGGATCTGCGCGCCCTGATCGAATGACCACGACCCTCGAAACCGAGGTGCTGATCATCGGCGGCGGCGTCACTGGCGCGGGGGTCATGCGCGACCTCGCGCTGCGCGGCATCCACTGCGTGCTGATCGACAAGGTTGATCTTTGCGCCGGCGCTTCGGGCGGCAACCATGGCCTGCTGCATTCCGGCGCGCGCTATGTCTCGACCGACGTCGATGCGGCGATCGAGTGTCGGCAGGAGAACGAGCGGCTCAAACGCCTGGCCCCGCAGTGCATCGAAGCCACCGGTGGCCTGTTCGTCGGCGTCGAAGGCGATGACGTCGGGTTCGCCGAGAACTTTCCCGGGCTCTGTCGACGCGCGGCGATCTCCTGCGATGAGCTGACGGTGGCCGAGGCGCGAAGACTCGAGCCGCAGCTGTCCGACAGGCTGGTCAAGGCCTACCGGGTTCCGGATGCCACCGTCGATCCGTTCCATCTGGCCTTGGCGAACGTGGATCACGCCCGGCTCACCAATGGCAGCATTTACCGCTCGCACACCGAGTTGCTGCGCTTCGACATCGCCGACAGCGAAGTCCGCGCCGCCGTCTGCCGCGACAGCCGAACCCATGCCCCACTGGTGATCCGCGCCAGGCAGTTCGTCAACGCTGGCGGAGCCTGGGCCATGAACATCGCGCGCCTGGCCGGCTGCCGCGACGTCGATCTGCTGTACGCGAAGGGAACGCTGCTGGTCAACCATGACCGCATGACGCGCCATGTCGTCAACCGGCTTCGCCCACCGGGCGACGGCGACATCCTGGTGCCCGGCGGGACGGTGTCGCTGCTGGGAACCACCTCCACGCGTGTCGAGAATCTGGACCAGATCGCACCCACCATCGAGGAGGTCGACCGGATCGTCCGCGAGGGTGCTGCGATGATCCCGGCACTGGCCGGCGCCCGCTACACCCGCGCCTTTTCCCGGGTGCGCCCCTTGCTGCAAGGCGCCGGCAACACCAGCGACCGCGCGGCCAGCCGAGGCTTTGCGCTGATGGATCACGCCTCGCAGGGTCTGGCCAACTTCTGCACCGTCACCGGGGGCAAGCTCACCACGTTTCGCCTGATGGCCGAGAAAGCCGCCGACCTCGTCGCGGCCCGGCTCGGCAAGCAGCAGCCCGGGACGACCGCAACGGTCCCGCTGCCCATTGGCGATGCCGGCCGCTGGACCGAGCCCGGCGCGGCACCGAGGCATTGGTACAAGCTCAACAACCCTGCAGACATGATCCTGTGCGAGTGCGAAATGGTGCCGCAGTCGGCGGTCAACCAGATCGTCGCGACCGCGCCCGGCGAGGCGGCGCCAGCGATGAGCCCGCCGGGCCGCCCAAAGGGCGAATTCCGGAGTGCGCAGCACGCAGGTTGCCTGATGAGCCTCGAAGCGATCTCGCTGCGTTCGCGCATCGGCAAGGGGCCTTGCCAGGGCTCGTTCTGCGGCATCCGCGTCGCGTCCTATCTCTATGACACGGGCTACTACAGCGACGCTGCGGGCCTGGCCTACATGCGCGACTTCTTCGACGAGCGCTTCAAGGGCCAGCGCGGGGTCATCTGGGGTGCGCAGGCCGCCCAGATGGAACTGGCCGAGGCCCTGCATTGCGGGCTGCTGGGGCTCGACGCCCTGGAAGCCGATTGACGATGGCCTCCGGTCCACCCCGCGGTCACGGACGCACATGACCGAGCTGCTGCGGACCTTCACTGCCGAACTCGCCGTGATCGGTTCCGGCATGGCGGGTTTTGCCGCATCGGTCTTCGCCGTCAACCGCAAGATCGCCACCGCCCTCACGGGCAACAGCGGAGCGCTGGCCTACACCACGGGATACCTCGATCTCCTGGGCCGCGTGGATGGATCGACGGTGGCCGTCACCGACCCCTGGCAGGCCCTGGAGAATCTGCGCGCAGCGCAGACCAGGCATCCGCTCAGCCGCATCGCCGCCGCCGAAATTCGCAGCGGCTTCGATGAGTTCACGAGCTTTCTCGGCGAAGGCGGCATCGCCTACAGCCGCGCCGGCCAGCGCAACATCACGGCGTTGACCCCCGCCGGCACCCTGAAGCAGACACTGTGCGTGCCCGCCACCATGGCCGCTGGCCCCAGAGCCTTTGCTGCCCAGGCAGCCTGCGTCATCGTCGACTTCGAGGGCTTGAAGGGCTTCAGCGCCCGCGAGGTGGTCGCCAATCTCGGCGACCGCTGGCCGGGCCTCGTCGCGCGGCGCATTCCTTTCCCCGACATGGCCCGCGGCGAGGTCTATCCGGAGGTTATGGCGCGCGCGCTGGAGGTGCCGGCGACGCGCGAGAAACTGGCCGCGGCGTTGACGAGCGTCGCCGGACAGGCCCGGGTGATCGGCCTGCCGGCGATTCTGGGCATGCACCGGCCGGATCATGTCCATGCGGATCTGCAGCGGCTCACGGGGCTGGAGATCTTCGAGATCCCGACCATGCCGCCGTCGGTGCCGGGGGTTCGGCTGCGTGAGCTGCTCGAACAGGCCCTGCCGGCCAGAGGGGTGACCCTGATCCCGCAACACAAGGTCGCCAGGCTGAGCTTCGACGACGAGGGCGCGAACCTGGACCTGCATGACAGCTTCGGCCCGATCCGGATTCGGGCGCAAGCGGTCATTCTGGCCACCGGGCGCTTTCTGAGCGGCGGCCTCGAGGCTCATCCCGACAGGATCACGGAGCCCTTGCTGGACCTGCCCGTGACGCAGCCCGTCGGCAGGGCCGATTGGTATCGCGAGCGCTACACCGATGTCCGCGGGCATGCCATCCATCGGGCCGGCATCGAAATCGATGCCGACTCCAGACCCTTGGGGCAGGGCGGCCGGCCCCACAGCGAACGGCTCTTTGCTGCAGGCGTCGTTGTCGCCCACCAGGATTGGATCCGCTCTCGCAGCGGCGCCGGCATCGCGATCGCCACCGCCTACAAGGCCGTTCTGGCGGCGGAGAGCTATCTGCGCGAATCGCCCGGGAAGCTTTCAGCCCGGGCCTGAGGCAACGAGCTGGAAAGCTCGCGAGATCAGCGGATCAGAACGGCCGGCCGAGGTAGAAGTACAGGGTTCTTGGCCCGGCGTAGGCCCAGCCGTAGCCGAGATAGGCCGGCCCGAGTGGGCTGTCCGCCCCGACGAACAGGGCCACGGATTTCAGCTCGCCGCTCGCGTTGCCCGGCACGAGCGGGTTCTTGTAACTGCCAAGCTCGAGCGAAACGCCTCCGTAGGCGCCCTCGATGAGCGTGCCGGCGACGATGCGCCGGTAGACCATCACCTGGCCGAACAGCAACTCGGAGCCCACCAACTGCCCGCTCGAGTAACCCGACTGCTTCAGGAAACCACCCCACTGGAACTGGTCGTACGCCGGCAGTGGGTCGCCTCCGATCTTCCCGCCAGCAACCGCCCTGAGTCGAACGGTGTTCTCGCCGAACGAGTAGGTCTGGCTGCCGGTGGCCAACCACTTCGTGTAGGCGGCGTCGGCGCCGAGTTCCGTGCGCGAGTTGTAGACCTCGGCCCTGAACGCCCAGCCTGCGCGAGGAAAGCTCACGCTGTTGAGCCTGTCGAAGACCACCTGAGCCCTGATGGCACCGCGGTCGTAAGTGACGTCGGCCGGTTCGATGATGCTGGGGCCGGTGTCGAGCCGGGGCGACATGCGACCGGCCTCGACACCGAGTCGGAACTCGCCGTGCTGCGCCATCGTGACGCCGAGGTCCAGTCCGACATGACTGCTCCTGACGTTGTAGACCGCAATGCGGTCACCCCCGCTGTACAGGTCGAGGCGATCTTGCGACACCCCCAGGCGCGGCGCCACGAAGTACCCAGCTGTGGTGGAGAGCGGCTGGTAGAACTCCACTCGCAGGCTGTTGTTGAACCCGAGTTGCGCGTCGGTGCGAAGCTCGGCGCCGAGCCGGTTCAGCCAGGTCATGCGATGGCCTGCAGCGAGGGTGAAGTAGGTCTCGCCGCCGAAGTCGGTTGAAAGACCGAATCCGACGCGAAGGTAGTTCGGGCCCCAGGACTTCTCGGCCGCATCGACCGCGAGCACGCGCTTGCCCGCTTCATCGAGGACGCGGTAGTTGACATGCTCGTAATCCCCGGTGCCATACAGGCGGCGCATGTCGGCATCGATTTCGCTCGTCACGAGCGGCTCGCCCACCTTCGTTTTCAGCTCGCCGCGCGCTACTTCGGCGTTGACGGTCTGGAGGTTTTCGAAGCGGATCTCGTCGATCGGTCTCGTGTCTGGCGGCAGTGTGACCTGCTGGCGTTGGCGCAGCGCCGCGTACTCCGCGGCGGGGAGCGAATACGGCGCGAGCTGTTCGGCCACCTTGCGCGCTGCGGCCTCGCCCAGCGGCGCAATCTTCGACAGGTTGTCGAAGTCGCTGGTCGAGTAGTCGCCGAGTTCCGGCGAGATCAGGATGTCGGTGGGCTTGAGCGATGCAAGCGATGCCTGCACGTTCTGCTCCGTCAGGATGCTCAGCATCTGCGCGGCCACGCCGAAGATCGAGGTCAGCTCCTCGCGCTTGAGCAGTGGGGTGCCCACGTTCACGGCGATGATGATGTCGGCGCCGATTGCTCGCGCGGCTTCCACCGGCAGGTTGCTGGTGAGCATGCCGTCGACCAGCATCATGCCGCGATACTCGGCCGGCGCAACCGCTCCCGGCACCGACATGCTGGCGCGCATCACGTTGGCCAGTTCGCCTTCGTCGAAGACCACGGCCTTGCCGGTCACGAGGTCGGTGGCGACTGCACGGTACTGGATCGGCAGATCGTCGAAGCGGTAGTAGCCCGGCACCTTGGCAAGCTCGCGCAGCACCGTTTCGAGCTGCACGCCGCTGATCACGCCCTTGCCCACCGTGGTCTTGCCCTTCGACGTGCCGATCTCCGGCCCGATGAAGTTGGGGTAGTCGTCGAGCTTGCGGCGGAACGCCAGTTCCTGCCGCGGCGGTTTGTCCTTGAACAACCTGTCGACGGTCATGGTTGCGATGATTTTCTCCATGTCGGCAAGGCCCATGCCCGAGGCATAGGCACCGCCCACGATCGAGCCCATGCTGGTGCCGGCGATGCAGTCGATCGGCACCCGCAACTCCTCCAGCACCTTGAGCACGCCCACGTGCGCGGCGCCCCGTGCCCCGCCGCCCGACAGCACCAGGCAGATCTTCGGCCGCTTGGCGCCTGCGGCCGCTGCATTGGCGGCGTCGGCCGTGGCCGCCAGCGCAGCCATCGGGAAAATTGCGGCGGCCATGATGGCCGCGACGGCCGCGACGGCGCCGCGCAGTCCCTGCCGGATCTTCCCCGTCTTCTCGTACTTCATGCCTCGTCCGACTCTGTGTGCGTTGTTGGGTGCTGCGCCACTCTGGCTGCCTTACTGCGGGGGCTGACGGATCTGGCGCGAGAAGTCCGCTGCCGTGTCCGCCTGCTGCGCGCGTGCATTGACCTGCGCCTGCCGCTGCAACTCGGCGAACGGCAGGCCGCGATCGACCAGGCGCCCCTGCTCGTACAGGTACTCGGGCACATAGCCGCTGGCCAGGATCTTCCAGCTGAACGGCACGTTGCCCGGATTGACCAGCGAATGCATCCAGATCGTGGTCGTGCAGTTGGTCGTCAGCGAGTTGTAGAACGCCGGCTGCGCCTTGAGCGCGTTGATCGAGTCCACGTAGCTCATGAATACGCGGCGCGCGCCTTCGGTCTTGCCGTTGAGCCGGTACACGTGGACTTGCTCGGGCGGGTCCTTGCGGTAGTTGGTGCGCAGCCGGATCAAGTCGCGTTCGTCGGCCACCACGTAGTACAGCTCGTATTGACGGAAGAAGCCCTTCACCGTTGAGTAGCCTTCGCCCTTTTCCTTGCGGGTCTCGATCGACACGGCCAGGTGATCGCCGCCGGCAAACGCAAAGCTCAGGAAGATGTGCGCGACGGCCGGACCCATCCAGTAGGTCGCCACGATGTCCACACCTTCGAGCTTGGAGAGATCGAAGCGCTTGTCGTAGTAGGCGGGCGTGAAGTCGTTTTCGCTGCGGTAGGCGAAGTTGCGGATGTTGTGCATGGTGACGGCATCGCCCTCGACCGTTGCGTACGCCAGCCGCTCGTTCTCGGTCACCCAGTCGCGATCGTTCGACGGATCGAGGTTGAAGAACCAGGCCAGCAACACCGCGAACAGGATCACGTACGCGCCCAACGCACGCCAACGCCAGCGGCGAATGGCCAGTGCGATCAGTGCGGCCAGCGAAGCAGCAGCAACGCCTGCCACCAGCGTCAGGCGCAGCGCCTGCGCCTGCGGGCCCGAAATCGCCAGGGCCAATGCGCCCCACGCGCCAGCGGCGGCGATCGCCAGGCCGAGCAGGCCCAGGCCGAGGACAGAGGCGACCCGCAGCGGCATGCCGCTCATGACGGGCGCCGTCCCGGCACGGCGTTGATGTCGCATGGACCGTCGGCAATGCAGCGAAAGCGGCCATGCGGCCAGCGAACGGTGGACCCTTGCATGTTTCGGTTTTCGGGATAGGGCATCGTTGTGGTCCAAGTGTGCCAGACGGCCTTCAGACTCGGCCGCTCGCCGCGGCGTCAGGCACCGGGCAGCGCGCGTTGCAGCAGCGGCGCGTCGTGTGCCAGCAGGTGCGCCTCGCCGCGCTCGATGATGAAGTAGCGGAATGCCTCGGCCGCCGGCGACAGCAGCTTGGACTGCAGATGCACCACGTTCCACATCCGCATCACCGGCGTGCCTTCGATGTCGAGGATATGCAACAGCCCGCTGCGCAGCTCCAGCCCCATCGTGTGCAGCGACATGAAGGACAGCCCCATGCCGGCCATCACGGCCTGCTTGATGGTCTCGTTGCTCGACATCTCCATCGTGATGCGGGGCTCGAAGCGGTGCTCGGCAAAGAAGGCCTCCATCGCGGTGCGGGTGCCCGAGCCATGCTCACGCACGATGAAGGCGTGGCCCTCGAGCGCCGACACGGGCGCGTGGCCGACCTTGAGCAGCGGATGCTGCGGCGGGCAGACGAAAACCAAGGGGTGCGCAGCGAAGGCTTCGGCGCGCGTGGCGATCTCCTTGGGTGGCCGGCCCATCACCGACAAGTCGACGTCGCCGGCCTCCATCATCGCCACCAGTTGCTCGCGGTTGCCGACCACGCGCAGGCGCACCTCGATGCCCGGGTGCTCCTCGTGAAAACGTGCCAGTAACTGCGGCACGAAGTACTTGGCCGTGCTGACGATGCCGATGGTGAGCAGGCCGTGATCGAGGCGCTTGAAGCGCGCCATCGCGTCGTCAGCCTGCTTCAGGTTGGCCAGCAGGCGGCGGGCATGGACCAGGAAGTACTCGCCCGCGGTCGAGAGCGACACCTGCCGGCCGTGGCGCTCGAAGAGTGCCAGCCCGACCTGCGCTTCAACTTCCTTGATCTGCATCGAGACGGCCGGTGGCGTGAGATGCAGGTTCGCCGCCGCCCTCGCCATGCTGCCTTGCTGCGCAACCTCCGTGAAAACCCGCAACTGCCGGAAGGTGATGTTCATTGGTCAGTAAAACCTTATCTATTGACAAACAAAGTCTGACTATTCGTTAAGTCACTGCGAACTTATATTCATTGCCATCGCTCGTCAAGCACCTCGGTTTCGCCAAGGAGATTTCGTGAACCAACCCGTCGAACAAGGCCTCATCACCGACGCGAAGAAGCGCTACAGCGCCGGCGTCCTCAAGTACCGCCAGATGGGCTACTGGGACGCCGACTACGTGCCCAAGGACACCGACACGCTGTGCCTGTTCCGCATCACACCGCAGGAGGGTGTGGACGCCATCGAAGCCGCCGCCGCGGTGGCCGGCGAGTCGAGCACCGCGACCTGGACGGTGGTCTGGACCGACCGCCTGACTGCCTGCGACAGCTACCGCGCCAAGGCCTACAAGGTCGAGCCGGTGCCCAACAACCCGGGCCAGTACTTCGCCTGGGTGGCCTACGACATCGTGCTGTTCGAAGAGGGCTCGATCGTCAACATCACGGCCAGCCTGATCGGCAACGTGTTCAGCTTCAAGCCGCTGAAGGCGGCGCGGCTGGAAGACATCCGCATGCCGGTGGCGCTGGTCAAGACCTTCAAAGGCCCCCCCTGCGGCCTGGTCACCGAGCGCGAGCGCCTGGACAAGTTCGGCCGCCCGCTGCTGGGTGCCACCACCAAGCCCAAGCTCGGCCTGTCGGGACGCAACTACGGCCGCGTGATCTACGAAGGCCTGAAGGGCGGCCTGGACTTCATGAAGGACGACGAGAACATCAACTCGCAGCCCTTCATGCACTGGCGCGACCGTTTCCTCTACGTGATGGACGGCGTGAACAAGGCCAGTGCGGCCACTGGCGAGGTCAAGGGCTCCTACCTCAACGTCAGCGGCGCGACGATGGAAGATGTCTACGAGCGCGCCGAGTTCGCCAAGGAGCTCGGCTCGGTGGTGATCATGCTCGACCTGGTGATCGGCTGGAGTGCCATCCAGAGCATGGCCAACTGGGCGCGCAAGAACGACATGATCGTGCACATGCACCGCGCTGGCCATGGCACCTACACGCGGCAGAAGAACCACGGCGTGAGCTTTCGCGTCATGGCCAAGTGGCTACGCCTGGCCGGCGTCGACCACCTGCACACCGGCACGGCCGTGGGCAAGCTCGAAGGCGACCCGATGACGGTGCAGGGCTACTACAACGTCTGCCGCGACAGCTACACCAAGCAGGACCTGCCGCGCGGCCTGTTCTTCGACCAGGACTGGTGCGACATGCGCAAGGTCATGCCGGTGGCATCCGGCGGCATCCATGCCGGCCAGATGCACCAATTGATCGACCTCTTCGGCGACGACGTGATCCTGCAGTTCGGCGGCGGCACGATCGGCCATCCGGCCGGCATCCAGGCCGGCGCGGTGGCCAACCGCGTGGCGCTGGAGTGCATGGTCAAGGCGCGCAACGAGGGCAAGGACATCAAGAACGAAGGCCCGGAAATTCTTCGCAAGGCCGCGCAGACCTGCACCCCGCTGAAGCAGGCGCTCGATACCTGGGGCGACATCAGCTTCAACTACACCTCGACCGACACCAGCGACTACGCCGTGACGCCGGGCGTGTCCAACTGATCCCAAGGAGCCCACGCCATGATGACCAACCCGACCGGCCGCGTTACGCAAGGCCAGTTCAGTTTCCTGCCCGACCTGACCGACGCCGAGATCGCCATGCAGATCGACTACGGCCTGGCCAAGGGCTACGCCTGGAGCGTCGAGTACACCGACGATCCGCACCCGCGCAACACCTACTGGGAGATGTTCGGCATGCCGATGTTCGACCTGAAGGACGCAGCCGGCGTGCTGCTCGAACTCAACCACTGCCGCAAGACCTTTCCGAACCATTACATCCGCCTGATGGCCTTCGACTCGACGCGCGGCGTGGAGTCGATCGCGATGAGCTTCATCGTCAACCGCCCCGCCAAGGAGCCCGGCTTCGGCCTGGTGCGACAGGAGGGCGCGGGCCGGCAGATCCGCTACACGGTGCACAGCTACGCCACCGACAAGCCTGAAACGCAGCGCTACGGGAGCTGAGGCGATGTTCCGCATCGCGCCTTCGATCCTCTCGGCCGATTTCGCGCGCCTCGGCGAAGAAGTGAAGCGCGTCATCGCGGCCGGCGCCGACTGGATTCACTTCGACGTGATGGACAACCATTACGTGCCGAACCTGACCATCGGCCCGGCGGTCGCGCAGGCGATAAAGCCGCACTGCGTGCGCGCCGATGGCAGCAAGGTGCCGCTCGACGTGCACCTGATGGTGCAGCCGGTCGATGCGCTGGCTGTCGCTTTCGCCAAGGCCGGCGCCGACTTCATCAGCTTTCACCCCGACGCCAGCGCGCATGTCGATCGCACGCTGCAACTGATCAAGGGCGAGGGCTGCCAGGCCGGCCTGGTGTTCAACCCGGCCACACCGCTCGATGTGCTGGACTGGGTGATCGACAAGGTCGACCTGGTGCTGATCATGAGCGTCAACCCGGGCTTCGGCGGGCAAAGCTTCATCGACTCGGCGCTGCGCAAGTGCGAAGCGGCGCGGCGCATCATCGAGCGCAGCGGACGTGACATCCGGCTGGAGGTCGATGGCGGGATCAAGGTCGACAACATCCGCCGCGTCGCTGACGCCGGTGCCGACACCTTCGTTGCCGGCAGCGCGATCTTCGGCCAGCCCGACTACAAGGCCGTGATCGACGCGATGCGTCGCGAACTCCAGGGGTCGATGGCCCTTCAGCGGGCGGCGTGAAATGTGGTCGACTCGATTCTTTTCTGACTGCGCCGCTTGCCGGGTCCCGGCAGCTTGGAAGTCGACCAAACACGTCGAGGCAACTCAAGGCCAGCGCCCGCAACTGGCGCACAACTCGGCGCAGCCACTGTCATGACCACCGCACCGCTGTACTCGATCCCGGGATCGACGGCCCCCGTTGTCGACGCGACGGCACCCGCGACACCGACGAGCAGCGCACGCACGGTCGCCGAGGTGCTGGCCGAAAGCCAGGTCGAGGCGGTGATGGATGAACTCGACCGCGATTTGATCGGCCTGGCGCCCGTCAAGCAGCGCATCCGTGACATCGCGGCGCTGCTGGTGATCGACAAGCTGCGGCTGAACCTCGGCCTGCAGGCGCAGGCCCCGAGCCTGCACATGAGCTTCACCGGCAACCCCGGCACCGGCAAGACCACGGTGGCCCTGCGCATGGCGCAGATCCTGCATCGCCTGGGCTATGTGCGCAAAGGCCACCTGGTGGCGGTCACGCGCGACGACCTGGTCGGCCAGTACATCGGCCACACGGCACCGAAGACGCGCGAAGTGCTGAAGAAGGCGATGGGCGGCGTGCTCTTCATCGACGAGGCGTATTACCTGTATCGCCCCGAGAACGAGCGCGACTACGGCCAGGAGGCGATCGAGATCCTGCTGCAGGTGATGGAGAACCAGCGCGACGACCTGGTGGTGATC
>Ga0209254_10002711_pt1 | contig 16123 bp, 15 predicted proteins | sample FrelakmetDIP11DI_FD_187148 | JGI IMG/M metagenome (GOLD analysis project Ga0209254, IMG submission 187148) | Freshwater lake sediment microbial communities from the University of Notre Dame, USA, for methane emissions studies - DIP11 DI (SPAdes)... | ecosystem: Environmental > Aquatic >... | reverse complement strand
CCCCCGACGTTTGTACCTCCCAGGCTGCCAGCCTCGAAGCCCGTGCCGGCCGGACGCGGCGCGCGAAGCCGGTGTACGATGGCGGCCGTGCTCCGCATCCCGGCCCGCGGCCAGATTCTCCTGACGGCGCTGCTGCTCTCGACCGGCGGAGCCGGCATCAAGTCGGTGTCGCTGACGAACTGGCAGATCGCCAGCTTTCGCTCGGGCATCGCCGCTATCGTCCTGCTGCTCGCCGTGCGCCAGCTCCCCCGCTTTTCCGCTGCCTCGCTGCTGGTGGGCGCGGCCTACGCGGCCACCGTCATCACCTTCATCACCGCGAACCAGCTCACCACCGCCGCCAACACCGTGTTCTTTCAGGGGACCGCGCCCCTCTATCTCGCCGTGCTCGCACCTGTCGTGCTCGGCGAGCGCCTCCCCCGGCGGGACGTTCCCATCCTGCTCGCGATCGCGGCGGGCATGATCATGTTGTTCCTCGGGCACTCCGAGCCCACCGCGAGCGCCCCGAACCGCAGCCTCGGCAACGTGGTCGGCCTGGTCAGTGGCTGCTGCTGGAGCCTGACCCTGCTGGGCCTGCGCTGGATCGAGAAGCGATCGCCCGCGTCGCGGGGGGGCGAGGCCGGAAACGCGGCACTGGTGGGCAACATCGTGACGTTCGCCGGCTGCCTCCCGCTGGCGCTGCCCGTCGCCGGTGTCAGCGTCAGCGATGCGCTCGGCGTGGCCTACCTCGGCGTGTTCCAGGTGGGACTCTCCTACGTCCTGCTGACGCGGTCGATCACCCACGTTCCCGCCGTCGAAGCCTCCCTGCTCCTGCTGGTTGAGCCCGCCCTGAGCCCGCTCTGGGCCTGGTGGCTGCACGGAGAGACGCCCGGCCTGTGGCCTTTCGCCGGAGGCGTGCTCATCATCTGCGCGGCGGCATGGAAGGCGCTGCGCGGAGTGCGACCGCCCGAGCGGCATTCACGCTGATGCGGGCGAGGCTCTCTTGAGCTTGAAGCCGAGCGCAATGAGGATGACTCCCGACAGGATCGCAAACGAGCCAATCACCCAGATGAGCGCGACGGCGCCCGCGCCGGGCCTGATGAAGAGAAAGAGCCCGAAGAGCACCGACAACGCTCCCTCGGCGACGAGCCAGCCTTCGCCCTGAATCTCCTTGCGCAGCCGAAGGGCAACGACGATCTCGGAGATGCCGCGGACCACGTGCCACGCCGCGATGAAGTACAGCAACAGCAGCGCCGTGAGTCCGGGGTACATGAAGGTCACAACGCCGGCGGCGATGCCCGCCAGGCCGATGATCAGCACCGACCACGGGAAGGCCTCGCCCGACTTCCGCTTCGTGAAGGCCGCGATAGCGGCGACGATACCGTCGGCGAAGGCGTAGGCGCCGTAGAGCAGTACGAGGGCCGCCAGCGTGACGCCCGGCATTATCAGCGCGCCGATGCCGAACAAGATCGCCAGTACGCCGCGCAGCAGGAACACCCACCAGTTCTTGGCCAGTCGTTCCAGGATCATCTCACCCTCCTCAGGAATGCAGCCGCCATGAGACTCTGCAGCGTGCCAATATACCGTAAAGCGGACGTGATCGAAGGGTGCGTACGCAGGAAAGCGGCAGTCCACGACAGGTTCCTGCCTGTCCGTTGCCTGCCGCCTTCGAAACTGGTCGGGATGACTGGATTCGAACCAGCGACCCCCTGAACCCCATTCAGGTGCGCTACCAGGCTGCGCTACATCCCGACGACCATCATGATACGCCAGCCCTACGAACGGGCCGGCTTCCTCTTCGTACTCTTCTTCGCGCCCAGCGCAGGCGCCGCCACCCCATCCATCCCCTCGAACTCCGGCAACGTGGGCTGCGGCGGCCATGCGCCCGCCTTCTTCCGCGGCGCGTCGGCCAGCATGTCGAGCAGCGCGCGCAGCCCGCTCCGGATCTCCCCGAGCCTCTCACGGGCGTCGGCATCGACGGGCACCACCGCACCCGCCGACGGCGTATCTTCCTCCTCTTCGAGCCGGCGCCGCGCTCCCGCCAGCGTCAGGCCTTCGGTGAAGACGAGGTCCTTGATCCGCAGAATCCGCTCGACGTCCGCCCGTCGATACAGCCTCGGGCCGCCCGGCGATCGCGACGTGCCAATCGCGGGAAACTCCTGTTCCCACGACCGCAGCACGTAGGACTGCACGCCCGCGATTTCGCAAACCTCCGCGGCCTTGAACACGTCCCGATCGGGTATCGTCGCGCGCGTTTCAGCCACGAAGCCTCTTCGCAGTATACCAAGACGACGCCAGCCGCGCCATCATCGGCGGCGGGATCTGGCCCGCACTTCGATCCGGATCGGCGACCCTTCGAAGCCGAAGGCCTCCCGCAGGCGGTTCACCAGGAACCGTTCGTACGAAAAATGGAACGTCGTCGCCACGTTGGTGAAAAACACGAACGTCGGCGGGGCGATGCTCACCTGGGTGGCGTACATCACGCGCACCTCCCGCCGCCCGGGGCTCACGGGAGGGTTCGCCGCGGTGATCTCGCGGACAACGCGGTTGAGTTCGGCGCTCGGCACACGCCTCCGCCGCCGCTCCGACACCCGATCAATCGTTTCGAGCAGCTTCGGCACCCGCTCGCCGGTCCGAGCCGAAATGTGCACGACCGGGGCGTAGTCCAGAAACTTCATCTGCCGCGCGAGTTCGTCGTCGAACGCCTTCGCGACCGGCGGTCCGCCCTCTTTCAGGAGGTCCCATTTGTTCGCGGCGACGATGAGGCCGCGGCCCGCCTTGTCGGCCGCGCCGGCAATCGCGGCGTCCTGGTCGGTGGCGCCCTCCACCGAATCGAGCACGAGTACCACGACTTCGGCCCGCTCGATCGCGCGCTTCGCCTGCATCGCGCTCACGCGCTCCACCGCTCCCGATCGCGCGACGCTTCCCGGGCGACGGATGCCCGCGGTGTCGACAATGCGGAACCGGCGCTTCCGCCACTGCAGTTCCGTATCGATGGCATCACGCGTCGTTCCCGGCATGGGGCTGACGAGCACGCGCTCCTCGCGAAGCATCCGGTTCACGAGCGACGATTTGCCGACGTTGGGCCGGCCGACAATCGCAACCGCCGTTTCCTCCGGCCGCTCATCACGGGCTCGCACACCGTCGTCGGCCTCGCTGCCACTCTCGCCCGCCACCGACGCGGCCGGAACGTCGATCGCGTCCGGCCAGGAACCGAGGCGGCGAAGCACCTCTTCGAGCAGGTCTCCGATTCCCCTGCCGTGTTCCGCCGAGATTTCGATGACCGGATCGAATCCCAGCCTGTGGAACTCGAGCGTTCCCGCCGGCGCTCTCCTGTCGTCCGACTTGTTCACCGCGAGCACCACCGGCTTGCCGGTGGCACGCAGGGCCTCGGCGACGGTCTGGTCGGCGGGCAACGCGCCGCTGACGGCGTCGGCCACGAACACGACCACTGAGGCCTCTTCGAGAGCCCTCTCGCCGCGCGCCGACACCATGGCGTGAAGCGGGTCCTCGCTCGCCCCGAACATCCCCCCGGTGTCGGTCAGCATGAACCGGACGCCGCCCCACTCGGCCTTGTGGCTGTTGACGTCCCTTGTCGTCCCCGCAATTGGCGCAACGATGGCGCGCCGGATCCCGGTGATCCGATTGAACAGCGTCGACTTACCGACGTTGGGCCGGCCCACGAGCACAACGGTTTGCAATTTCTTCGGCACGTCGGCCCCAAATTCCCTGAATGACTCAGCCATCTTAGCCGGAAAGCGCGCCCTCGACGAACGGCGCCAGGACGAGACCTGGGCCCCTGCGAGGAGCAGGAACCGCCCTTGACAGGCTAAGTCTCTCTCCCTATGATAGTTAGCAACTTTTGCCGCGAGGGAGAACCGCCGGCATGATCAAGGTCGACATCGTCAACGAAGTGGCGCGGAACGCGGACATCACGAAAGTGAAGGCCGAGTTGGCGGTCGATGCCGTCTTCGATGCCATGCGGCTGTCGATGCAGCGCGGCGATCGCATCGAACTGCGGGGGTTCGGCGTCTTCCAGGTGAAGCCCCGCAAGCGAGGCATCGGCCGTAACCCACGGACCGGCAAGGAAGTACGCATTCCCCCTGGACGGACGATCCGGTTCAAGCCGGGCAAAGACCTCCAGAACCTCGGCTGAAAGCCTGACTCGCGCAGTTCGATTGCAACGTGCCTGAACCCTTGCCCCCTTCAGAATATCCGCCTCCGCCAGCCGACCCCGTTCTGGCGTGGCACGCGGCGCTGTCGCCGGCTCGTCCCGCGCCGCGTGATCGGTACTGGCTGCACGGTCTGCTCTTCCTACTGACCATCCTCACGACGACCCACGCCGGGGCGAAGAACTGGATCGGGTTCATTGCGACGTCCGGGAGCCGACCGGTTCATGAAAGCATGGCGACGCTGGCCCTGCAGGGGCTTTGGTACTCGCTGACGCTGCTGTCGATTCTCGGCGCGCACGAACTGGGCCACTACCTGGCGTGCCGCTACTATCGGGTCAGCGCGTCGCTGCCCTATTTCCTCCCGATTCCATTCCCGCTGACGGGCACGGCGGGAGCGTTCATCCGTATCCGGCAGCCCATTACGACCAAGTCGGAGTTGTTCGATATCGGCGTCGCCGGCCCCTTCGCCGGTTTCCTCGTGGCCGTTCCCGCGCTGCTGCTCGGACTGGCGATGTCCAGCGTGTCGCCGCCGCCGCCGTTGTCGCCGGGCTTTGTCATGCTGGACCTCGGCGAGCCCCTGCTCTTCCAGATCGCCGAGCGGCTGGTATGGGGGGACATCCCCGAGCACCTCTCACTCAACCTCCACCCCATGGCCTTCGCGGCCTGGTTCGGATTGCTGGCGACGGCACTGAACCTGTTCCCGATCGGGCAGTTCGATGGCGGGCACATCAGTTACGCCGCCTTCGGCCGTCGGTCCTTCTACGTGACGGTTGCGACCATTGCCGTGGCGCTGGGCCTGTCGTTCTACTCGGCGTCGTGGATTGTCTGGACGATCCTGGCCATCGTCCTGCTGACGGTCTTCGGATGGCGCCACCCGCCGACGTGGGACGACCACATCCCGCTCGACCGCGCGCGCATGTGGCTCGCCTTCGCGGCGCTCGTGGTGTTCGTGCTCTGTTTCACGCCCGCGCCCATCACGCCGCTCGACCTGATCCGCCCGCAGTAACTCACCCGGAGCTCACATCGCCTGGTAGCGTTCGCTCCGAGTCACGCAGGCTGAAGCCTGCGGGCTCCATCTCGGCGCGTTACCAACCGAGGGGAGCGCCGCGTCTACAGGATGTTCAGCGGGTCGACGTCGATCGTCGTCTTGCGCCGGAGATCCGGGCGCTCGCGCAGCGCGGCGAGGACGGCCGTGCGCATCGCCTCACGGGCGGCGGGCGCTCCCTTCACGAAGAATTGCGCCCGATGCTCCCCGCGCAATTTCGCCAGCGGCGCGGGAGCGGGCCCGAGCACCAGGAAGTGCTTCTGGCCGCCGAGTGCCCTGATGCGGTGCACCAGATCGCCAGCCGCCGACGCGGCCTCGCGGTCGCTCGACGCCCGCACCACGCCGTTGATGAGCGCCACGACCGGCGGGTACCGCATCGCGCGCCTGAACGCGAGCTCCTGCTCGAAAAAGGCCGGGTAATCCTGTCGGCACGCGAGCTGCACGCTGTAGTGCCCCGGGAAGACCGTCTGGATGATGGCTTCACCTGCCGCGCTGCCCCGGCCAGCGCGGCCCGCCACCTGCGTCAACAACTGGAAGGTCCGCTCGGCAGCTCGGAAATCCGCCAGGCCAAGGCCGACGTCGGCGGAGATCACGCCCACCAGCGTCACGCGTGGAAAATCGTGGCCCTTGGCGATCATCTGGGTGCCGACGAGCACGTCGAGCTCGCCCTCTCCGAAGCGCGCCAGTAGCTCCGCCGCCGCACCGCGGCGACGCGCCGTGTCGCGATCGAGCCTCGCCACTCTCGCCAGAGGAAACAGGCGGCGAACCTCGGCCTCCACCCGTTCGGTGCCGTATCCCAGCAGTTCCAGGAACGGGCCGCCGCAGTTCTGACAGGTTCGCGGCACCTGCCTGGCGTGGTTGCAGTAGTGGCAGACCGCCCGGCCGCGCCCGTGCACCACCAGCGACACCGAGCACGCCGGGCACTCCAGCGTGCTGCCGCACTGCCGGCAGAACACCGAGGTCGAGAATCCGCGGCGGTTCAGGAGTACCAGCACCTGCTCGCGGCGCTCGAGGCGCGCGGTAATGGCCTCGCCGAGCGCGCGGCTCACGATCTGCTCGGGGCCGACTTCGGCGAACTCGTCGCGCATGTTGACGGTGCGAACCGAGGCGAGGGGGCGATCCAGCACGCGGCGCTCCAGCGTCACCAGTTCGTACCGCCCGCGCTTCGCGTGCGCGTAGGTCTCCATGGACGGCGTTGCCGAACCGAGCACGACCAGCGCTCGCAGCTGCCGGCCGCGGACAACGGCCACGTCGCGCCCGTTGTACCGCGGGCTCTCGTCCTGCTTGTACGACGCGTCGTGTTCCTCGTCGACGACGATGAGGCCGATGTCCGGGAGCGGGGCGAACACCGCTGACCGCGTGCCCACGACCACATCCACGTCGCCGCGCCGGATGCGCTGCCACTGATCGTGCCGCTCGCCGTCCGACAGGCCGCTGTGCTGAATCGCCACGCGATCGCCGAACCGCGCGCGGAAGACTGCCGCCACGCCGGGGGTCAGCGCGATCTCGGGCACGAGCACCAGCGCCCGCCGGCCGGCCTTCAGGGTGCGCTCGGTCAGCCGTGCGTACAGCTCCGTCTTTCCGCTTCCCGTGACGCCGTGCACGAGGGCCACGTGGAACGCCCCCTCGTCGAGCCGGACGCGCAGCCGTTCGAGCGCGGCGTCCTGCTCCGGCGTGAGCGTCACGCGCACGGCCAATGCGCCGGCCTGCGCGGTCCTGCCCCATGGGCCCGCGAACGGGTCGCGCTCGACGGCCTGGCGGCGGATGCTGACAAGTTCCCTCAGGCCCAGCCTCCGCAGGCCCGCCACGTCGAACCCGCGTTCGCGCAGCGCCGCCGCAGGCAATCCGGCAGGCGCCTGCGCCAGCGCCGCCAGTAACTCCCGCTGCCTCGCTCCGAGCCGCAGGCCGGCCCGGTCGGCCCGGCTCGCCACGTCGAGGCCCTGGGCGGTCAGTTCCACCACGCGCTCGGTCTTGTACGCGACAGCCTCGCCGTCGAGCACCTGGGAGATGGCCACCAGCCCCTGCCGTTCCAGCGTACGCAGCACGTAGGCGAGCGGGGCGCGCGTCCGAGAGGCTCCGCCGGCCAGCTTGTCGAGGCGCGATCGCAGCGTCGACTCCGGCAGGCTTCGTGCGGCGGCGGTCGCGTCGAGCACCCGGCGCGCGAGGGCGCCGAGCGGCAGCGCCGATCCCCCGGCCGCGGCCCGGATCCCGTCGTCGGTGACGGCGACGACGCGGCGGCTTCCCAGCCAGACCATCGAGGGCACGGCGGCGGCCACCACCTCGCCGGGGCCGCACGCGTAATACTCGGCCACCCAGGCCGTCAGCGACAGGACGTCGGCCGGCAGGTACGCCTCGCCGTCGAGCACGTCGAAGATGTCGCGCAGACTGTCGGACGCCGCGCGCGGGTCCTCGCCGGGCACCGCTTCGGTGCCGATGACGCAGCCGGTGAGCGTGCGCGTCCCCACGGGCACGAGGACGCGCGCGCCGGAGGCGGGAGTCTCGATGCCCTCAGGAATCCGGTAGGTCAGCAGATCGATCTGCGGAACGGGTACGGCGACAGACGCGAGGCGAACCATGGGGCGCTACCGGTCGTCGCCGGCGTCCTCGCCGCGCAGCAGCGCCCGCACCTTCTTCATGTCCTCCCAGACCTCGCGCTTGCGCTCGGGGCTCCGCAGCAGGTAGGCGGGGTGGAACGTCGGAATGAGGCTCGAGTCTCCGTAGCGGAAGACCTGGCCGCGGATGCGGGAGATCGGGTCGTTCGTGCGCAGGAGCGTCTGGGCGGCGAACGTGCCGAGCGCCACGATCACCCGTGGCCTGATGGCCTGCACCTGCCGGAAGAGGAACGGCTCGCACGAGGCCACCTCGTCGGGCTCGGGATTCCGGTTTTCCGGAGGCCGGCACTTGATCACATTCGCGATGTAGACATCGTCGCGCGCAAGGCCGATCGCCTCGATGATTTTCGTCAGCAACTGGCCTGCCCTGCCGACGAACGGGACGCCCTGAATGTCTTCGTCGTGGCCTGGCGCCTCTCCGATGAACATCAGTTCGGCGCGCGGGTTGCCCGCGCCGTAGACAATCTGCCGGCGCCCGAGCGCGTGCAGTTTGCAGCGCGTGCACGGGCCGAGCTCGTCGCGCACGGCCTCGAGCGTTTCCGCCACCTCTCCGGGCTCACCGGCCGGCGGCGGGCCAGGCGGGGCCGGGTCCTCGACGGCCTGCGCCTCCGGGCCGTCGGCGGGCCTTCGGCGCCAGGCCGGGTCCCGGCTCACGCCTTCCACGCCGAACTGCGCGAACAGCCGCAGATGATCCGCCAGGCCGGTTCGCTCGTCTCTCTCGCTCATCGTGCACCCGTCACGCCGGGCCTCCGGCAGCCTGCGCAATCAGCCGCTCCGCACGGTCGAGGATCACGGCAGCCACGGAGGACTTCGGCTGCAGCGGGAACGCCTCCTCCCAGTCCGGCCCCACCAGCGTCACCACGTTGGTGTCGACGTCGAACCCGGCGCCGGGCTCGAGCACATCGTTCACGACGACGAAGTCGGCCCGCTTCGACACGAGCTTCCGCCGCCCCTTGGCCACGGCGTCATCGGTCTCGGCGGCGAACCCGACGATCACCGGGCGGGCGCGGCCCTGCGCCGAGCGCCACGCGCCGATAGCCGCCAGGATGTCGGGCGTTCTGCGAAGCGTGAGGGTCACGCCATCGTCCGACTTGGCCATCTTCCGACTGTCCCTGGACTCCGGTGCGTAGTCGGCGACGGCCGCCGCCATGACGACGATGTCCGCGGTGCCGAGGCGGGCCATCACGGCGTCGTGCATCTCGGCGGCGCTCCTGACCCGCACGAGTTCGGCCTCCTGCGGGGGCTCGACCGACGTGGGCCCCGCGACAAGCGTGACGGCGGCCCCTCTTCGTGCCGCCTCACGGGCCAGGGCGAACCCCATCCGCCCGCTGGATCGGTTGCCGATGAACCGCACCGGGTCGAGATCTTCGTAGGTCGGCCCGGCCGTCACGAGCACGCGGAGCCCGGCGAGCGATCGGCTGCCCCGCAGCACCAGATCGGCCGCCTCGACGATGTCCTCCGGCTCCGCCAGGCGGCCCTTGCCGATCCAGCCGCACGCGAGGTAGCCGGCGCCCGGCTGCACGAACCGGACGCCGCGCCCTTCGAGCGTGCGGAGGTTCTGCCGCACCGCGGGATGCTCGAGCATGTTCGTGTTCATGGCCGGGGCGACGAGCACGGGCGCGGTCGTCGCCAGGTAGAGCGCGGAGAGGAAGTCGTCGGCGATCCCGCCGGCGAACTTGCCGAGGATGTTCGCCGTGGCCGGGGCCACCAGCAGCAGGTCGATGGAGGAAGCCAGCGAGATGTGCTCGACGTCGGCGTTGGCGCCGGAGGTCCACTGGCTCGTGACCACCGGGTGCCGCGTGATGGCTTCGAGCGTGACCGGCCCGACAAAGCGCCGGGCATTGCGCGTCATCACCGCGACGACGTCGTGCCCGCGCTTCTGGAGGCCGCGAGCCACCTCGACGGCCTTGTAGGCGCCGATGCCTCCCGTGATGCCGAGCGCGACCCTGGCCATGGACATTCACTCCTTCACGCCCTGCGAGGGGCGTCAGCGCCGTCCGCCAACGGTCCGAAGCTGGAGATCACGGCGGACACTTCGCGGCTCATCGCGTCGGGCCTGGCGCGCTCGGCGAGGATGATGGCGCGGAGGCGTTCGACGCAGGGGTCGACTTCGTCGTTGATGACCACGTAGTCGTACTCCGCGACGGCGCGCACCTCTTCGCGGGCGACGTCGAGGCGCCGTCGAACCTGTTCCTCCGTGTCCTCACCGCGACTCCGCAGCCGCGATTCGAGCGCCTCCGACGACGGCGGCAGCAGGAACACGAGCACCGACGAACGTCGGTGGCGCCGCACCTGCCGCGCGCCCTGCACCTCGATGACCAGCACGAGGTCGGTCCCCGTCTCGAGTTCGCGCTCGGTGTCGACGACGGACGTGCCGTAGAGGTGATCGGCGTATTCAGCCCACTCGAGAAACTGCCCTCCGGCGATCATCGCCTCGAACCGGTCCCGCGAGACGAAGTTGTAGTCGACGCCATCGGTCTCGCCGGGGCGGGCCCGGCGGCTCGTGAACGATCGCGAGCGCCTGAGGTCAGGCATCAGCGCGATCAGACGCTCGACGACGGTGGTCTTCCCCGCGCCTGACGGCGCGGACACCACGAACAGCCGTCCCCGGCGGGCGCTACTCGACATTCTGCACCTGCTCGCGCATCTTCTCGAGCTCGGCCTTGATGCCGATGACGGTCTCCGGGATTCCCGCGCCGTCGGCTTTGGAGCCGATGGTGTTCACTTCCCGGTTCATCTCCTGCAGGAGGAAATCCAGCTTGCGTCCGCACGGCTCGGGCCCCTCGGTCAGGGAGGTCCACTGCTGCACGTGGGCGCGGAAGCGGACGACTTCCTCGCTGATGTCCGAGCGGGCCGCGAACCGGACGACCTCCTGGGCCACCGCGACGGGGTCGGTGGCCAGGTCGGCGGCGAGGTCGCCCACCCGTCTGGCGAGGCGCTCGCGCAGCACGGCCTCGCCGGCCGCCGCCCTCGCGGCCACGTCTTCGACGGCCGCGAGCACGCCGGTCTTGCGCGCGTCGAGGTCCGCGCGAAGCATGGCGCCCTCGGTGGTTCGCATCGCGTCGAGATCGTCGAGCACGTGTTCCACCGCCTGCACGATGGCCGCCTCCAGTGCCCCGCGCCCCGCATCGTCGAGTTCAGGGGTCTCTTCCCGCACCGTGAGCGCCTGCGGAAAGCGCAGCAGGTCGCCCGGCACGAGGGCGCCCTGCACGAGGCCGGCCTCGCGGGCCTTGTTGAGCGCCTCGGCCAGCGCCGTGGTGAAGGCCTCGTTGATGGCGATCTTCAGCACGGGCTCCTGGCGCATCTGCACCGAGACGGCCACTTCGACCCGCCCGCGCGCCGCCCGCGCCTGCACGCAGCCGCGCAGGCGCGTTTCGAGCGGCGCCATCGACTGCGGCAGCCGCAGCTGCACGTCGAGGTAGCGGTGGTTGACGCTCCGCACCGTCACGCCGATGCTGGCGCTCTGGTCTTCCTGCGACACGGAGGAGAAGCCCGTCATGCTCTTGATCATGCGTCTGTCTTTCTGGGGCCCTGGCCTGTGCGGCGGCGCTCGCCGAACTGCATGGCGTGCAGCGCCGCGTAGACACCGCCCGGCATCGCCATCAGCTCCTCGTGCCGGCCGACCTCGACGATGTGCCCGCGCTCCAGCACGATGATGACATCCGCCCGATGAATCGTCGAGAGCCGGTGGGCGATGACAAACGAGGTGCGGTCGCGCATCAGGTTCGCCAGCGCGTCCTGCACCATCGATTCCGATTCGGAATCCAGCGCGGATGTCGCCTCGTCGAGAATCAGGATCGGCGAGTCCTTGAGCAGAGCGCGGGCGATCGCCAGGCGCTGCCGCTGTCCGCCGGACAACCGCTGCCCCCGCTCGCCAATGACCGTCTCGTATTGCCTCGGGAGGCCGAGGATGAACTCGTGCGCCCGGGCGGCGCGGGCCGCCGCTTCGATGGCCTCGAAGGGGGCCCCAGGCCGGCCGTACGCGATATTGCTCGCGATGGTGTCGTCAAACAGCACGGTCTCCTGCGTGACCATCCCGATCTGGTCGCGCAGCGAGACCAGGCCGACGCGCGTGATGTCATGGCCGTCGATGAGGATCGTGCCCCCCGTGACGTCGTAGAACCGCGGCAGCAGGTTGACCAGACTCGTCTTGCCCGCGCCACTGCGGCCCACGATGGCGACGGTCTGGCCTGCCGCGACGCTGAAGGACACGTGCCGCAGGGCGCTTTTTCCCCGCGCGTCCTCGTACTCGAAACTGACGTCGCGGAACTCGATCGAACGGGACATCTGCGCCAGCGGTGGCGCGCCGGGCACCTCTCCGACCTCGGTATGCGTGTCGAGGATCTCGAAGATGCGCTGCGAGGCGGCGATGCCCTGCTGGATGTTCGCGTTCACGCGGCTCAGCTTCTTCAGGGGGCCGTACATCATCAGGAGAGCTGCCACGAACTTCGCGAACATGCCCGTCGTGAGCGCCCCGGACGCGATCTCCCGGCTCCCGTACCACAGTGCGGCGGCGACGGCCGTTCCGCCCAGGATCTCCATCACCGGCGGCATCACGGACATGGCGGCCGTCACCTTGAGATTCGCCTTGTACAGCGCTCTCGCCACGGCCCCGAAGCGTTCCGCCTCCCGGTTCTCCGCGCCGAACGCCTTGACGATGCGGTGCCCGGTGAACGCCTCCATTGCGGTGTGCGACATGTGCTCGAGATGCTCCTGGCTGCGCTTCGTCGTCCGCCGCATCGCCTGGCCCAGGCGCACGAGCGGATACATGACGAGGGGCGCGCCGGTCAGGCAGACGAGCGCCAGCCCCGCGTCGACGTAGAAGAGCACGCCCGCGTAGCCCAGCACGGTGACCGACTCGCGCACGAGGTCCGCGATCGTCTCTGACGCGACCTGCTGAACCTGGCCAATGTCGTTGGTGAGCCGGGAGAGCAGCTGGCCGGTCGTGCGCGCCTTGAAGAACGCGGCGGACTGGCCCAGCGTGTGCCGGAACAGCTCCTTGCGGAGGTCCAGCACGACGAGTTGGCCGATGTCGGCCATCAGGTAGGCCGACACATAGGAGCCGAGGCCCTTGAGCAGGTAGGCGGCCAGGATCGCCCACGCGATGCTGGCGACCGCCTCCTGCCTCGGGAGAACCCGGTCGATGATGGGCTGGATCAGGCTCAGGAGCCAGACCGACGCGCCGCCGTACACGAGCATCGCCGCCACCGCGATGGCGAATCGCCCGCGGTAGGGTCGCGCGTAGCGGAGAAGGCGGCGCAGGTGGTTCACTCGCTGAACCGGTACCGCAACAGCACCCAGAGGGCCACCACGCCGTCCCGCCAGGTGATCTTCTTGCCCTCGTCGTACCCGCGCCCGTCGTACGTGATCGGCACTTCGTATACCCGGTATCCGCGCTTGAAGATCTTCGCCGTCAGCTCGGGCTCGATCCCGAATCCGTCCGATCGCAGCGAAAACGACCGCAACACCTCCGTGCGCATCACCTTGTAGCAGGTCTCCATGTCGGAGAGCATGGTGTTGTAGAGCACGTTGGTGAGAAGCGTCAGCAGGCGATTGCCGAGGTAGTGGGTGAACAGGAACACCCGGTGCCGGCCCAGGAACCGCGACCCGTAAACGACGTCGGCCCGGCCCTCGCAGATGAGCGAAATCAGGTCCGGGTACTCCTCGGGCGAGTACTCGAGATCGGCGTCCTGGATGATGACCAGATCGCCGGCGACCTCCGCGAAGCCCCGTCGCAGCGCCGCCCCCTTGCCCTGGTTGCGCTCCTGCAGGAACAGCCGGAACGGGATCCGCGACTGGATGTCGGCGAGCATCCCGCGGGTGCCGTCGGTCGAGCAGTCGTCGACGACGATGATCTCCTTGCGCACCGGCACCGCCGCCACGCGCGAGAGGATCTCCTCGATGGTGTCTTTCTCGTTGTAGACGGGGATGACCACCGACAGCAGGGGGTCCGCCAGCACGCCCTTCAGCCTGGACATCAGCCCTCCATCCGGTCGGTATAGCCGCGCGGGTGCGTCGAGCGCCAGCGCCAGGCTGTCTGCACGATCTCGTCGAGCGACGAAATCGACGGCATCCATCCCAGGTCCCGCCGGATGCGCGCGCTCGACGCGAACAGCACCGAGGGATCGCCCTCGCGCCTCGGGCCCGCCGTCCACGGCACGCGGAGGCCGCTCACCCGCTCGACGGCCGCGATGACCTCCTTCACCGAGAACGGATGCCCGTTGCCGAGGTTGTACACGGCCGACGCGCCGCCGGCCTCGAGCGCGGCGAGCGCGAGCACGTGGGCCTGCGCCAGATCGTTCACGTGGATGTAGTCGCGCAGGCACGTCCCGTCGGGCGTCGGGTAGTCGTCGCCGAAGACGCGGAGCGGATCGCCTCCGCGGGCGGCGTCGATCGCGAGCGGGATCAGGTGCGCCTCCGGGCGGTGGTCTTCGCCGATCTCGGCGTCCGGGTCGGCCCCGGCGGCGTTGAAGTACCGCAGCGCGATGCTGCGGAGCCCGTACGCCCGCTCGAAGTGGCCGAGCGCCCTCTCGATGGCGAGCTTGGTCTCGCCGTACGGATTCATCGGCCGGGTGTCGTGCGCCTCGGTGATGGGAGTCTCGGTCGGCTCGCCGAAGACGGCCGCCGACGACGAGAAGACGATCCGCCCGACGCCTTCCTCGAGCATCACGCGCAGAATTCCCAGCGTGCCTTCGAGGTTCTCGCGGTAGTAGGGCGACGGGTCGCGCACCGAGTCGCCCACCGAGGCGAGCGCGGCGAAGTGCATCACGGCGCCCACCCGATGCTCTCGCACCGTCCGCCGGAACGTGTCGGTGTCGTGCAGATCGGCCTCGACCAGATCGCACCAGCGGACCGCGCCGCGATGTCCCGCAGAGAGGTTGTCGTACGCGACGACCCGGCGGCCGGCCCGGGCGAGTGCCCTGGCCGCGTGGCTGCCGATGTATCCGGCGCCGCCAGTGACGAGGATCGCGCCGCGATCAACGGCCGATGGAGTAATAGGTGAAGCCATTCGCGCGCATCAGCTCCCGGGAGTAAATGTTCCGTCCGTCGAAGATGACCGGGCTCTTCATCAGCTTGCGCATCTTGCCGAAGTCCGGCTCCCGGAACTCATTCCACTCGGTCACCACGGCCAGGGCGTCCGCGCCGGCGAGGGCCGCGTAACTCCGCGGCGCATAGGTGATGCTCGAGCCGAACAGCCGCCGGGCCACGGGCATCGCCGCCGGGTCAAACGCCTGGACTTTCGCGCCGGCGGCGAGCAGGCGCTCGATGAGCACGATGGCCGGGGCCTCTCTCATGTCGTCGGTCCGCGGTTTGAACGCCAGGCCCCAGACGGCAATGGTCCGCCCCTCGAGCGAACCGAAGTGCCGCTCCATCCGGCCGGCGAGCACCGACTTCTGCCGGTGGTTCACGCGCTCGACCGCCTTCAGGATCTCGAAGTCGTAGCTCTTGTCGCCGGCGAACCGGACAATCGCCTTGACGTCCTTGGGGAAGCAGCTGCCCCCGTACCCGACGCCCGGGAACAGGAACGACGGCCCGATGCGGCGATCCGAGCCGATGGCCCGGCGCACGTCGTCGACGTCAGCGCCGAACAGCTCGCAGACGTTGGCGATTTCGTTCATGAACGAGATCTTCGTGGCGAGCAGGGCGTTTGCCGCGTACTTGCACAGCTCGGCGCTCGCGCAGTCCATCACCATGATCGGGGCGCCGGTTCGCGTGAAGGGGGCGTACAGCTGGCGCATGAGGTCGCCGCCCTTCTCGTCCTCGGCGCCGATGACCACGCGGTCGGGCTTCAGGAAGTCGTCAACCGCCGCCCCCTGCTTGAGGAATTCGGGGTTGCTCACGACGCTGAACGGATGCGTGGTTTCGCGCCGGATGATTTCGCGCACTTTCTGGGCGGTGCCGACCGGCACCGTACTCTTGTCGACGATGACCTTGAATCCGTTCATCGCCTGCGCGATTTCGCGCGCAACGCCGAGCACATGCTGCAGGTCGGCCGCGCCGTCCTCCCCCTGCGGCGTCCCGACGGCGATGAAGATGATCGACGAGGCGCGCACCGCGCGGGGGAGCTGCGTGGTGAACGACAGCCGCTTCTCGGCGACGTTGCGGCGCACCAGCTCCTCGAGCCCAGGCTCGAAAATGGGCATCTTGCCCTTGCGGAGCGTGCGGACTTTCGCGGCGTCCTTGTCCACGCAGATCACGTCGTTGCCGGTTTCCGCGAGGCAGGCGCCAGCCACCAACCCCACGTATCCGGTTCCGACGACGGCGATTTTCATTGAACCTTCTCCACGGGGCGACTCAAGAGTACGGCAGCGGCGGGG
>Ga0209254_10002710_pt1 | contig 16125 bp, 13 predicted proteins | sample FrelakmetDIP11DI_FD_187148 | JGI IMG/M metagenome (GOLD analysis project Ga0209254, IMG submission 187148) | Freshwater lake sediment microbial communities from the University of Notre Dame, USA, for methane emissions studies - DIP11 DI (SPAdes)... | ecosystem: Environmental > Aquatic >... | reverse complement strand
GCTGACGCCCTGGAAGTCCGCGGCGAGCGTCAGCCGCACCACGCGATTGCGGCGCGGCGTCGTCGCGTTCGACGACATGAACACATAGACGAAGCGATTGCCGCCGCCGAAGTCCGGATCGACGGCGACGCCGAGCATGCCGCTCTGCCCTTCGCAGAAAAGATCCGGCGCAACCGTCTGGCTGCCCGTGGTGCCAAAGAGCCGCGCGCGCGCGCCGTTGCGAACGATCGACAGTCCGGCGCACTTCTCGGTGATCAGCATCGAGCCGTCCGGCAGGAAGGCCAGGTCCCACGGCGAACTCAATCCGCCGGGCACCGAAAGCACCTCGCGCGTCAGCGACGGCGCAGCCGCCGGCGCTGGCGCGGGCGCCGCAACCGGCGCACTGGCCGGCGACGAAGAAGGTTCGCTGCCGCCGCCGCCGCAGGCGATCAAAGTCGCGCCGGCACCGACTGCCAGCGCAGAAGAAAACAGCAGAGTCAGGCGCTTCATCGGGCATTTCCTCGTGCGTCGGCTGCACCATGAGTTCGCCGCAGCCTAGAAAGGAAACCGTTGGACCTCACTCCGCCGGCAGGATTCCCGCCGACGCGGTAGGAACGGAGGCCCGGTCCCGCGACGACCGCGCCGGCGATCGTTCACCTGGGCGCCGGTGCTGACTGCCGCGCGGCGATACTTCGGGTCCCGCGTCATCCGCACTTCCCGATCATGGCCTCCAGCCTGCTCGCCCTGCTCGACGACATCGCGACGATCCTCGACGACGTCTCGCTGATGACGAAGGTCGCCGCCAAGAAGACGGCCGGCGTCCTCGGCGACGACCTCGCGCTGAACGCGCAGCAGGTCAGCGGCGTGGCGGCCGCGCGCGAACTGCCGGTGGTGTGGGCGGTGGCGAAGGGCTCGCTCGTCAACAAGGCGATCCTGGTGCCGGCGGCCCTTGCCATCAGCGCGCTTGCGCCGTGGGCGGTGACGCCGCTGCTGATGGTGGGCGGCGCCTTCCTCTGCTACGAGGGCTTCGAGAAGCTGGCGCACCGCTGGCTGCACCGCGTCGACGACGATGCGCATCGGCAGGAACTGGCGCTGGCGCTGGCCGACCCGGCCGTCGACCTGCTGGCGGTCGAGAAGGAAAAGATCAAGGGCGCCGTGCGCACCGACTTCATCCTCTCCGCCGAGATCATCGTGATCAGTCTCGGCACCGTCGCGACGGCGCCGCTGCCGCAGCGCATCGGCGTGCTGGTCGGCATCGCGCTGATCATGACCGTGGGCGTGTACGGGCTGGTGGCGGGCATCGTCAAGCTGGACGACGCCGGGCTGCACCTGAGTCGATCAACGGGGGGCGGCGGCCTCGCGCGTTCCAGGCGTGCGCTCGGCAGCGCGATCCTGCGCGCGGCGCCCTGGCTGATGAAGGGGCTGGCCATCGCCGGCACCGCGGCGATGTTCCTCGTCGGCGGCGGCATCCTGGCGCACGGCGTGCCGGCGCTGCACCACGCGGTCGAAGCGATCGCGCAGGGCGCCGGCGCGCTCGCTGCCGTCGTGCCGCTGATTGCCGACGGCGTCGTCGGCGTCATCGCCGGCGCGCTGGCGCTGGCGCTGGTGGCGGCGGTGCAGCGACTGCGCAGACTAACCTAGAGGAACAGGTCCGGCATCAGCTGCTTCGACCCCGGCACCACCGAGTACCGGTCGAGGTCGGCCACGCCGGCCTTCTTCAGTACCTCGTCGTCGATGAAGAAGTTGCCGCTCGTCGTGCCGGCGTCCATCGTCAGGATCGCGTAGGCCGCGTCGGCCATGATGTCCACCGAGCGGCAATGCTCGGGCTTCACGCCGGGGATCATCTGCAGCGCCGCGGTCTGGATCACGGTGCGCGGCCACAACGCATTGACAGCGATGCGGTAGGGCTTGAACTCCTCGGCGTGGCCGAGCACGCACATGCTCATGCCGAACTTGGCCATCGTGTAGGCGACATGCGGCGCGAACCAGCGCGCGTTCATAGCGAGCGGCGGCGACAGCGTCAGCACGTGCGGGTTGCGTTTGCGCTCGCCCGAGGCCTTCAGGTACGGCAGGCAGGCCTGCGTGCAAAGGAACGTGCCGCGCACGTTGACGCCGAACATCAGGTCGAAGCGCTTCATCGGCGTCGCTTCGGTCGGCGTCAGGCTGATCGCGCTGGCGTTGTTGATCAGGATGTCGATCCCGCCGAACTTCTCGGCGGTCGCCCGCGCCGCGTCGACGACCTGCTGCTCCTCGCGTATGTCCACCTGCAGGGCCAGCGCACGGCCGCCGGCCGCTTCGATCTCCTGCGCCGCGCTGTGGATGGTGCCGGGCAGCTTCGGGTTCGGCTCCGCCGTCTTGGCGGCGATGGCGACATTGGCGCCGTCGGCGGCGCAGCGCTTGGCGATTGCCAGCCCGATGCCGCGCGAAGCGCCGGAAATGAAGATCGTCCTGCCATTCAGGTTCATTGCGTCTCCTCGGAAGTCTCCTGCCGTACGAGCACGTCGCGCCCGATGACCTCGGCCAGGTGCACGCCCACCCGCTCGTACAGCCCGGGACCCGGGTGAAAACCGTCGCCGGCCATCAGATCGGGTCGCATCACGCCGTCCATCGGCACGTGCACGACCCGCGGCTGCGTCAGCGGCCAGAGTGCCGCCCAGCGCGCCTGCGCGCGGTTGTTCCGCCGCGACGTCTCGCCCGCCCACCACGCGAGCGGCTGCGGCAGTGAGGGAAACAGCTCCATCTCCGGCAGAGCCGGAAAGAACACGTCGGCAACGCCGGCGTGCGCCTCGAGCCAGATCGCGATCTCGCCGCGGCGCTTGATTGCCTGCGCCAGCGGCACCTGGTTGGTGATGTCGTTGACACCGACGACGACCACCGCGAGGTCGGCCTCCGGAACGTCGCGCGCCTTCAGAAAGGCGAGCGTTGCGGCCGAGGTCAGTCCGGTCTGCGCCAGCAGCGTCCACCGCACCGTGCGGTCGAGCCGCTGGGCGAGCCGGCGCGCCAACGGCCGGGCCAGCGCCACGTCCTGATGCGGGGCGCCGACACCGACCGCGCTCGAATCGCCGACCACCAGCACCCGCAGTTCCTCGGCTCCGCGATGCTCACGCCCCGCCCGTCGCCCGGGGGGCTCGGGCAGCGGTTCGACGCCCGACCGAACGCGCTGCGCCTGCGCATAGAGCAGCGGAAAGAGCAGTGCGCGGGCGACGACGTCGATCATCGTGCAGGCTCGCGGCCTACCGTTTCGGCCACAGGACCATCTGCGTGCAGCGGAACAGCGCGAGCGTCTTGCCACCGGACACTTCGCGCACCGTCGCATCCCACACCTGCGTCGTGCGGCCGAGGTGGGCACCGGTAGCCACCGCCTCGAGCACGCCTGCCGTGGCCGTGCCGAGGAAGTTGCACTTCAGCTCGATCGTGGTGAAGCTCTCGGCGCCGTCGGGCAGGTGGGCGATGGTGGCGAAGCCGCATGCGGTATCTGCCACGGCGATCACCGTGGCCGCGTGCAGGAACCCATTTGGCGCCAACATCCGCGGCTCGATCTGCAACTGCATCGCCAGTTCGCGCTCGTCCAGCCGTACCACCGTCAGGCCGAACCAGCCGGGAAGACGGTTGGCAGACCGTGTGTTCAGCGTGTCGAGGCCGACGTCGCGACGAAGTTTCATCCGTCGCTCAGCCGAAGCGCGAAAAGTCCGGCTTGCGTCGCTCGAAGAAGGCGGAGAACGCCTCCTTGGCCTCGTCGCCGTGCAGCATCCTCGCGAAAGTCCTCGCCTCGTCCTCGATCAGCTTCTCGGTGACCGACTTCCACGCCGACTTCATCAGCCGCTTGGTCTCGCGCACCGAGGTCGGCGGCAGGCCGACGAAGCGCGCCGCCTGCTTCTTCGCGTAGCCGAGCACCTCGTCGGGCGGCAGGATGCGGTTGACGATCTTCATCTCCAGCGCCTCCTCGGCGCTCATCGGCTCGCTGAGCAGCAGTTTTTCCGCCGCCTTGTGGTAGCCGGCATTCATCGGCACCAGCAGGCTGGAGGCGAATTCCGAACAGAGCCCGAGGGAGACGAACGGCATCGAGAACATCGCGTTGTCGGCGCAGTACGCGAGGTCGCAGTGCAGCAGCATCGTCGTGCCGATGCCGACCGCGGCGCCGTTGACCGCCGCCACCACCGGCTTTTCCGCAAGCCCAAGCGCGGCGATGAACCGGAACACCGGCGCATCCATGCCCGCCGGCGGGTTCTTCATGAAGTCCTCGAGGTCGTTGCCGGCCGTGAAGATGTCCGGCTGGCCGTGGATCAGGATCGCGCGCACCGAGCGGTCTTCGTGCGCCGCGCCGATCGCATCGGCCATCTGCTGGTACATCGCCACCGTGATGGCGTTCTTCTTCTCCGGCCGCGCAATCTCGATGCGCGCCACGCCGTCGGCGGTTTCGGTGCGGATGGTCATCGACTCGTCTCCGTCAACTTTGCTCTTGCTTTTCCGTACACAGGCCAGGCGCCTCGACCCCCTCCCCTCGGGGGAGGGTCGGGGAGGGGTTGTGGCAGTTGAAAGGCGGGCGAGCGCCGGACCGCTCCAAGCTCGCCCGCCAGATCTTCCCGCTGCGAGCGCACGTGCGAGCCGAAGGCTCGCGTACGCGAGCAGCGCTACACGCGTTCGAAAATCCCCGCCGCTCCCATCCCCGTGCCGACGCACATCGTCACCATGCCGTACTTCAGCTGCTTGCGGCGCAGCGCGTGCACGACGGTCGCGGCGCGGATCGCACCGGTGGCGCCGAGCGGGTGGCCGAGCGCGATCGCACCGCCCATCGGGTTGACCTTCGACGTGTCGAGCCCGAGGTCGCCGATCACCGCCAGCGCCTGCGCGGCGAAGGCTTCGTTCAGCTCGATCCAGCCCAGGTCGCCGGCCTGCAGACCGGCGAGCCGGAGCGCCACCGGAATCGCCTCCTTCGGTCCGATGCCCATGATCTCCGGCGGCACGCCGCGGATCGCGAACGACACGAAGCGGGCGAGCGGCGTCAGGTTGAACTGTTTGAGGGCTTTCTCGCTGACCACGATCAGCGCGCCGGCGCCGTCGGAGGTCTGCGAGCTGTTGCCGGCGGTCACGCTGCCCCTGGCGGCGAACACGGGCCTGAGCTTCGCCAGCGCCTCGCGGCTGGTGTCGGCGCGCGGGCCCTCGTCGAGCAGCACCTTCCTCGTCGACACCGCGACTTCGCGGCTGGCGAGGTCAGGAAACTTCTCGACCACCTCGATCGGCGTGATCTCGTCGGCGAACTCGCCGGCCTGTTGCGCCGCGATCGCCTTCATGTGCGAGTGGCAGGCGAACTCGTCCTGCGCCTCGCGCGTGACCTTCCACTGCGCGGCGACCTTCTCGGCGGTCATGCCCATGCCGTAGGCGATGCCGACATTCTCGTCGCGGTCGAAGACGTGCGCGTTGAACGACGGCTTGTTGCCGACCATCGGCACCATGCTCATCGACTCGGCGCCGCCGGCGATCATCACGTCGGCCTCGCCAACGCGGATGCGGTCGGCGGCGATCGCCACCGCGTTCAGCCCGGACGAGCAGAAACGGTTGACGGTCATGCCGCCGACACTCGACGGCAGGCCGGCGAGCAGCACGGCGATGCGGGCCACGTTCAGACCCTGCTCGGCCTCCGGCATCGCGCAGCCGATGATCGCGTCCTCGACGGCCCCGGGGTCGAGCGACGGCACCTGCGCCATTGCGCCGCGGATCGCCGCGACCAGCAGGTCGTCCGGCCGCGTGTTCCTGAACACGCCCTTCGGCGCCTTGCCGATCGGCGTGCGCGTCGCGGCGACGATGTAGGCGTCCTGAATCTGTTTCATGAGTGCTCCTGTAGGTCGCGATGATGCTCGCTGCGTTCGCGATGACGATCGCTGCGCGATCTATGAGCGGCGTTCGCCGCGGACTCATAGCCGCCACGGGCGGCGTCATGGCGACCGCAGGTCGCGTCATTCATCATTTCAGTTACGGACCGGCTTCCCTGTCTGCAGCATGCCCATCATCCTTTCCTGCGACTTCGGGTGGGCGACCAGCTGCAGGAAGTATTTGCGCTCGAGGTCGAGCAGCCATTGCTCGTCGACCAGGCCGCCTGCCTCGATATCGCCGCCACACATCGTTTCGGCGATGCAGCCGGCGATGAAGAAGTCGTGGGCGCTGATGAAGCCGCCGTCGCGCATGTTGACCAGCTGCCCCTTGATGTTGGCCACGCCCGAGCGGCCCGCCGCCGGGAAGCCCTTGGTCTTCAGCGGCGGCCGGTAGCCGGTCGCGCCCATCGCGAAGGCCTCGCCGATCGCCGTCCACAGCAGCTCGTGGCCGTTGAAGACGATGAGGTCGGACGGCAGCAGGTAGCCCATCGCGCGCGCCTCGAGCGCCGACTTCGACACGTTGGCCATCGCCGCGTTCATGAACCAGTTGCGCACGAACGGGAACACGTCGGTCATGCCTGCGGCCTGCGCCGCGGCGGCCGCGCGCAGCGCGCCTTCCTTCAGGCCGCCGCCGGCCGGGATCAGGCCGACGCCGACCTCGACCAGGCCGATGTAGCTCTCCAGGCTCGCCACCCGGCGGGCGCAGTGCAGCAGCGTCTCGCAACCGCCGCCGAGCGCCATGCTGCTGACGGCGCCGACCACCGGCACCTGCGAATACTTCAGCCGCATCATCGCCTGCTGGAACCTGGCGACTTCCGGACCGATCGCCTTGGCGCCCCCGGACATGAACACCGGCAGCATCGCCTGCAGGTCGGCGCCGACCGAGAACGGTTCGTCGGGCGACCAGATCACCAGGCCGCGATAACCGGCTTCGGCCAGGTCGACCGCCTTGTGCATGCCGGCCAGCACGCCCGGCCCGATCGCGTGCATCTTGGTCTTCAGCGACAGGATCAGCACTTCGGCCGATGCGCCCTGCTCGAGGTGCCAGACGCGCACCGAGTCGTCCTCGAACACCGTCACCCCGCCGCTATGCCCGGTGGCCACGGTTTCGCCCGCCAGATGCGCGCGGAAGATCTGCCGCGCGTAGACCGGCAGCGCGGAACGGCCGACGAACTTCTTCTTCGCCGGCGACCACGAGCCATCCCGGGTGTGCACGCCGCCGGCCTTGGCGACCGGCCCCTCGAACACCCACTTCGGCAGCGGCGCCCTGGAAAGCGCCTCGCCGGCGTCGATGTCGGCCTTGACCCACTCGGCGATCTGCTTCCAGCCCGCCGCCTGCCACGTCTCGAACGGACCCGTGCTCCAGCCGAAGCCCCAGCGCAGCGCGAAGTCGACGTCGCGCGCCGTGTCGGCGATCGACTCGAGGTGCACGGCGATGTAGTGGAAGGCGTCGCGGAAGATCGCCCAGAGGAACTTCGCCTGCGGATGGTCGCTCTCGCGCAGCAGCTTCAGCCGCTCGGCGGGATCCTTCTTCTTCAGGATGCGGCCGATCAGTTCATCGGCCTTGCCGGTGGACTCGACGTAGTCCTGCTTCGCCGGATCGAGCACCTTGATGACCTTGCCGTCCTTGCGATAGAAGCCGGCCCTGGCCTTCTGCCCGAGCGCGCCCTTGTCCACCAGCGCCTTGAGCACCGGCGGCGTGGCGAAGTGCGCGGCGAACGGATCGATCGACGCCGGCAGCGTCTCCTGCATCGTGCGGATCACGTGCGCCATCGTGTCGAGGCCCACCACGTCGGCGGTGCGGAAGGTGGCGCTCTTGGCGCGGCCGAGCTTCGCGCCGGTCAGGTCGTCGACCACGTCGTACGGGATGCCGTACTTCTCGGCTTCCTTGATCGTCGCCAGCATGCCGAAGACGCCGACCCGGTTGGCGACGAAGTTGGGCGTGTCCTTGGCGCGCACCACGCCCTTGCCGAGGGTGCTGGTCAGGAACGTCTCGAGGTCGTCGAGGATCTGCGGCCGCGTTGCCGGCGTCGGGATCAGCTCGACCAGGTGCATGTAGCGCGGCGGGTTGAAGAAGTGCACGCCGCAGAAGCGCGACTTCAGTTCCTCGTCCATCACCTCGGCGAGCTTCTCGATCGGCAGGCCCGAGGTGTTGGAGGCGAAGATCGCGTCGGCGCGAACGTGCGGTGCGACCTTCCTGTACAGGTCGTGCTTCCAGTCCATCCGCTCGGCGATCGCCTCGATGATCACGTCGGCCTCGCGCAGCAGTTCGAGGTGCTCCTCGTAGTTGGCCGCCTCGATGTACCGGGCGTCGTCGTTGCTGCCGAGCGGCGCCGGACTCAGTTTCTTCAGGCTGTCGATCGCCTTGCCGACGATGCCGTTCTTCGGCCCATCCTTCGCCGGCAGATCGAACAGCACGACCGGCACCCTGGCGTTGACGCAATGCGCCGCGATCTGCGCGCCCATCACGCCCGCGCCGAGGACGGCGACTCTTCTGACGATGAAATTGCTCAATTTGTTCTCCCTCTTGTGTCAGCCGAACTGTGACGGCTGCCGCGCCGCCAGCTCACGGGCGCGCAGCGCCGTCACTGCGGCCGCAGGCCGCGTCATCCTTCATCAGAACATGGCCGCCTCGAGCTCCATCACGTTCTTCGCGCCCGAGCGCGCGGCGCGGATGTGATAGGCGGTCTCCGGCAGCAGGCGCTGGAAATAGAAGCGCGCGGTGCCGAGCTTGGCGATGTAGAACGGATCGACCTTGGCGCCGTCGGCGTCGATCCGCTGCAGCGCGATCAGCGCCATCCGGGCCCAGAAGTAGGCGAACACCAGGTGGCCGACCACGCGCAGGTAGTCGACCGCAGCGGCGCCGGCCTCGTCCTGGTTGGCGAACGCCTTCATGCCGATCTCCATCGTCAGCTTGGTGACCTTATCGCCGAGGTCGGCCAGCGGCGTGATGAACTCGTTCATGTCGGCGCGCGTGCCGTAGGTCTCGATGAAGCCGGTGACCAGCTTGCCGAACTTCTTCAGCTTGGCGCCGTTGTCCATCAGCACCTTGCGGCCGAGCAGGTCGAGCGACTGGATCGTGTTGGTGCCCTCGTAGATCATGTTGATGCGGGCGTCGCGGACCAGCTGCTCCATGCCGTTGGAGCGGATGTAGCCGTGGCCGCCGAAGACCTGCATGCACTGCGACGCGCAACTGAAGCCGTTGTCGGTCAGGAACGCCTTCACCACCGGCGTCATCAGCGCCATCATGTCGGCGGCGAACTTGCGCACGTCTTCATCGGCGTGATGCAGCTGCGCGTCGGACTGCAGCGCGGCCCAGTAGGCGAAGGCACGGCCGCCCTCCGCATAGGCGCGCGCCGTCAGCAGCATCTTGCGCACGTCGGGATGCACGATGATCGGATCGGCCGGCTTCTCCGGCGCCTTCACCCCGGACAGTGAACGCCCCTGGCCGCGGTCCCGCGCATAGGCCACCGCGTTCTGGTACGCCCCCTCGGTGATGCCCAGGCCCTGCACGCCGACCGCCAGCCGCGCGCCGTTCATCATCACGAACATCGCATTCAGGCCCTTGTTCGATTCGCCGACCAGCCAGCCGCGGGCACCCTCGAGAACCATATGGCAGGTCGCGTTGCCGTTGATCCCCATCTTGTGTTCGAGCCCACCGCAGTGGATGCCGTTGCGCGCGCCGACCTTTGCCTCGGCGCCGCTGCCCTGCGGCACGAACTTCGGCACCACGAAGAGCGAAATGCCCTTGGTGCCGGCCGGGGCGTCGGGCAGGCGGGCCAGCACGAGATGGATGATGTTCTCCGCCATGTCGTGCTCGCCGGAGGAAATGAAGATCTTGTCGCCGGTGATCGCGTAGCTGCCGTCGGCCTGCGGCACGGCGCGGGTGCGCAGCATGCCCAGATCGGTGCCGCAGTGCGGCTCGGTCAGGCACATGGTGCCGGTCCACTGCCCCGAGGTCAGCTTGGGCAGGTACAGATCCTTCAGCTCCTTCGAGCCGTTCGCGAGCAGGCATTCGTAGGCGCCGACCGTCAGGCCGGGGTACATCGCCCACGCCTGGTTGGTCGAATACTGCATCTCGTACAGCGCGATCTGCAGCAGGTGCGGCAGCCCCTGGCCGCCGTACTCGTGCTCGGCGGTCAGTCCCTGCCAGTGCCCGGCGCGGAAGTGGTCGTAGGCCTCGCGGAAGCCCTTCGGCGTGCGGACCTCCTTCGTTTCCGGGTCGAAGAAGCAGCCTTCCTCGTCGCCCGACCGGTTGATCGGCAGCAGTTCCTCGGCGCAGAAGTGGCCGGCCTCGTCGAGCACGTGGTTGATCACGTCGGCATCGACCTCCGCGTAGCGGGGCATCTGCTTGTAATGATCGGCGACGCCGAGCAACTCGTGCAGCACGAATTGCTGGTCGCGCAGGGGGGGCGTGTAGGTGGGCATGAGAACTCCTCAGGGTGACGATGCGGACGCCCTTGCCCCGGCGGGGCGCGCGGCGCGAACGGATTTGGAACGGTTGCGGCCCGCGGCACCGGGGCCACGGGAAGCCGCCGACGGCGCGCTGCGCGCGTCCTCGATCAGCCGCTGCAGCCCGGCGCGAGCGCGGCGGTTGCTGCCCGCCGCACGCAGCAGGCGGGCGTTCTGGTGGAAGCTCAGCACGAGACCGTAGATCTCGAAGGCCAGCTGCGCGGCGTCGGTGTCGGCGCGCAGTTCGCCGGTGGCCTTGGCGTCCTCGACCGCGCGCAGCAGTTCGGCGGTCCAGCCGCGGATGATGCCGACCACCGCGTCGCGCATCGGGCCGGGACGGTCGTCGTACTCGGTGCTGCCGCTGATCATCAGGCAGCCCTGCTCGATCTCGCGCGCCAGCAGCTTCAGCCAGTTGTCGAGGATCGCCTGCAGGCGCGCCAGGCCGCGCGGCCTGCGCACCGCGGGCGCCAGCACCGTGGCGACGAAACGCGACGCGTATTCGGACAGCACCGCCCGCTGCAGTTCCTCGCGCGAGCCGAAGTGCGCGAAAACCCCGCTCTTGCTCATCCTCATCTGCGCGGCGAGTTCGCCGATGGTCAGGCCTTCGAGGCCGTTGCGGCGGGCAATGGCGAGCGCCGCGTCGACGATGGCCGCGCGCGTCAGCTGGCCCTTGCGCGGGCGCAGCGACTCGCGCAACGGCGCGGTGAGCGAACTGAGGGCGACGGCGAGCGGCATGCGGTCAACCGGGGAAGGCAGGTAAGGGGTACACAAGTCCACCGCTTTGAAAAAACGCGAACGTTCGTACTATTTCCGAGTCGGCGGCAGCGGTCAACCACGGACCGTAGAGCCCGGCTTCTATTGGTGCAGAGCAGCAAGAACACCCCCCCTCCGGCAGCCCTGACGGGCGCCCTCGCCGCGCGATCAGCGGCCGCGCTTCTGCCTCGCCCGGGCCGGCGGACGCACCGGCCGGGAACGCAGCGGGTCGGCCGCGAAGACCTCGGCGAGGTGGGACACGAACGCGCGAACCTTGGCCGATAGATGGCGCCGGCTGGGGTAGACCGCCCAGACGTCGAGCCTGGGGCCGGCGAAGCCATCGAGCAGTCGCCGCAGTTCGCCGCGTGCCAGGAGCGGGCCGACCACGAAATCGGGCTCGAGCACGATGCCCATGCCGGCGGCAGCGGCTGCGATCAGCAGTTCGCCGCTGTTGGCGTGCAGCGGGCCGGCGACGCGGACTTCATGCGCCTTTCCGTCGGCGTCGGTGAACTTCCACAGGAACGGCGTCGCCACGTAGGCGTAGGTGAGCACGCTGTGCCGGGCCAGGTCCTCGGGCCGGTCCGGCACGCCGTGCGTTGCCAGGTAGGCCGGCGCCGCGCAGGCAATGAGCTCCGTCGACCCGAGCCGGCGCGCCACCAACTGCTCGCCGCCCGGCGCGCCAATGCGCACCGCCAGGTCGAACCCTTCGTCCACCAGGTCGACCAACCGGTCGGCGACGGTGACATCGAAGCTCACCTGCGGAAACCGCCGGTTGAATTCGGCCAGCGCCGGCGCGATCGGCTGCGCCAGCAGGTTGTATGGGCAGGTCAGCTTCAGCCGGCCGGAAGGCGCGGCCGCCGCCGCGCCCGCGGCGGCTTCGGCCTCGTCGATGTCGGCAAGCAACTGCACGCAGCGCTCGTAGTACGCCTGCCCCGTTTCGGTCAGCGACAGCTTGCGGGTGGTGCGATTGAGCAGCCGCGCGCCGAGGTGCGCTTCGAGATCGGCGATCAGGCGCGACGTCGACGAGGTGGAGGCGCCGAGCTTCCCGGCCGCCCGCACGAAGCTGCCCGCCTCGACGACGTGAGCGAACGCCTGCATCGCGGCCAGCCGGTCCATGGCTGATTATTCCATTTTTCGGGACACTCTTTTCGCTTCCTGGCTATTTATCCCAATAGGCGTGACAAATAGAGTATCCCCCGCTGCCTGCCCCGCCCGAGCGGAGCAAGCCGATCCCCACCGAACCCCGACCTGCTTTCAGGAGAACGCCATGATCGAGAACCGCACCGCTCCCTACGCTGCGCTGGTCCTGCGCTTGTCGCTGGGCCTGATGTTCATTGCCCATGCGCTGCTGAAACTGCTCGTCTTCACGCTGCCCGGCACGGCGCAGTTCTTCCAGTCCCTCGGCCTGCCCGGCCTGTTCGGCTACGCCGTCTTCGCCGCTGAACTCGTCGGTGGTGTCCTGCTGGTGCTCGGTATCGGCACGCGCTGGGTTGCACTCGCCTTGGTTCCGGTGCTGCTCGGCGCCACCTGGGCGCACCTCGGCAACGGCTGGCTCTTCTCGGCGCCGAAGGGTGGCTGGGAGTACCCGGCCTTCCTGACCGCGGCCGCCGTGGTGCAGGCTCTGCTCGGCGATGGCGCCTATGCGCTGGCCAACCTGCGCGTCGGGCGCCGGCTCCGGCTTCAATCCGCCTGAGGCCCTGATCCGTGATCCGTTGACCGCTGGCCGGCAGCGCCGCAATCTAGGTGCCACGGATCACGGATTGCCGGCCTCCGCGCACCGACGCCCATGCTGCCCACCCTGTTTCTCTCGCACGGTTCGCCGATGCACGCCCTGCAGGCGGGCCGCGCCGGCGCGGCGTGGGCCCGTCTCGGCCGTGAACTGCCGCGTCCGCAAGCGGTGCTGATCGCCTCGGCGCACTGGGAAAGCAAGTGGCCGATGCTCACCACCGGCACCCGGCCGGAGACGATCCACGACTTCGGCGGCTTCCCGCCGGCGCTCTACGAGTTGCGCTATGCCGCCGACGGTGCCCCAGCAGTGGCGCAGCGAGCGATAGCACTCATCCGCGCTGCCGGCATCGCCGCCAACGGCAACGGCTGCCGCGGACTGGACCACGGCGCCTGGGTGCCGCTGCTGCACATGTATCCGCAGGCCGACGTGCCTGTCGTGCAGGTTTCGCTGCAGCCGCAACTCGGTGCCGCCCACCACCTGCGGCTGGGAGAAGTCCTCGCACCGCTGCGCGACGAGGGCGTGCTGATCGTCGGCTCCGGCCACCTGACGCACAACCTGCGCGAGTGGATCGCTTTCGCCCGCCGGCACCAGATGCAGCCGGCTGACGTGGACCCCGAACCCTACGTCCGCGAGTTCGGCGACTGGGTCGACGACGCCCTGCGCAGCGGCGACCGCGACCCCCTCGCGCGCTGGCTGGAGCTTGCGCCGCACGCGCGCCGCGCGCATCCGACCGACGAGCACTTCCTGCCGCTGCCGTTCGCCTTCGGTGCTGCCGGTCCGGCGCCGCGAGTCGAGCACCTCGATCTGGGCGTCGACAGCGGGGTGCTGGCGATGGATGCGTACGTTTTCTGGCGGGGATCAACGCGTACCGACTGACGCGGCGCTCCGGCGGCCGGCCCGAAAGTGATGGCTATCCCGGGTGTGCGCGGAAGTGCAGCGTTACAGGTCATGAATCCTGTTTCGCGTCCGATTGCCGCCGGATCGTTTGGTTGAAGGGGAGGCCCGGCTGCGCGCCGGTTCGACGCAAAAATCAAGTGTCGGAATTCTTTACACAGAGTTCCTTCGGGATTCGGTTACGAAGGTCCTGTCCCTTAGCAATCAATCCGTTACTCATTCTTGGTACGGATGTTGCTTAATCTTGCACTCGGCTGCATTCTGCGCCGTCTTGACCGTGACGCCCAAGCACGAAGACGGCGCCGAACAACCTCCCAGCTTCAGGAACTGACCATGCGTGCATACGTCGGGAGAGCGCTCAGGCTGGCGGTAGCCACCGCTGCTGTAGTGCTTTGCAGTCTGTCTCCGGCTCAGGCGGCGAAGATCGGGGCCAGATACGATCCGCAGTATGGCTTTCCCTTTGAGGTCGACGACGGCCTGATCGGTTTCAACCTCGGCTTTCGCGGTAAGGCGGTCTTCGATGTACCTGACGAGTGCATCCCCCCTGCTGGTTCCGGTCTGCGGACCGTTATCAATGTTCTCCAGTGCCGCACAGCGCTCGTAGAAAGCGCTTTTGTCGAGTTGTACGACGTTGACAGCCCAGGCACCACGATAGATACCCTCGTGTTCCAGCCATCGGATGTCCTTGCTGGGTTCAGTCCTGCCGTCGTTGCCCTCTTTTTCGATGACGGAATCATTGACGGACTTTTTACCCTTCCGTCGCTATGGGTTTTCAGCGAAGAGCTCTCCTCGTATTTCTCTTTGCAGTTCGTTCACCCGTTTTCCCGGCGCGGAAGCCAGTACAGCGGTCCCATTCTTTACTCTAAATCGGAAGAAGGTATCAACCGAAACAACCTGACCGGCGAAGGTCCGTACGAGCTGGTGTACTCGGTTTTCTTCATCCCCGAGCCGGGGACACTGGCTCTCGCGGCCGGCGCGCTGCTTGCGGCCGGAGGGGTCGCGCGGTCCCGCCGTCGCACCAGGTCTGAGGCGCCGCTGGCAATTTCCGGCCGCTGACACTTCGCCGCGTTGCTCGACCACCTCGCCTCAAACCGACGTTTGCCCGATCAGACAGTAGTCAGCTCGGCAGCCGATGTAAGCGCGACGCGGACGGCTTCGTCAGTCTCCCAGCGCTTTCCTTCGTTCCACGCCGAATCGAACGAAGCGCCTGGCAACGCTTCGCGCAACGCCGTCAGCTGGGCCTGCCAGCTCGCTTCGGCACGTGGCGACCGCACTAGAGCGAGGCGCTCGCGGTAGCCTGCCGCCATCGAGGCCAAGCGCGCGGCGAGCACCGACTGTCCCTCACTGGCCAGCAACGCAGCATGGTCTTCGAGGCAGCCAACGAGTTCTTCCCGCATTTCTGAGGCCTGAAACGCGCGCAGCGCCTCGCCTAACCGGGCGCGCGCCGTGGCGGCATCGCCGCCGCCCATGGAGGCGCGACCAAGCCACCACAACGCTTTCGCTTCTCCCTGCATGTCTGCTGCCTCGCGGCAAACGGCAAGCGACTGCTGGAAGCGTGATTCCGCCTCGCCGATCTCGCCGCGCTCGAAGGCGACCTCGCCCAGCACCAGTTCACATTCGCCCTCGACCTCCCGGTATCCGATCTCGCGCGCGATCGCGAGCGCTTCCTCAAGATGCGCATGTGCCGCGTTGTCATCACCGAGCCAGAGGCTGAACTGCCCCAGGTGAAGCAGTGCGACCGCCTCGCCGATACGGTGGCCGAGCTTCCTGAGAAGCTGCAGTGCTTCGCGCTCGCCTTCGACAGCGCCGGCCGCATCGCCCGCCTGCAGCCGCGCCAGTGCCAGCGTCGAGAGCGTGGCCGCGATGTTTTCTTCATCACCGAGGCGGCGCCGCAGCATGAGGCAGCGCTCCAGCATCTCTCTCGCCCGTGCATGGTCGCTCTGGCTGATGGCCAGCGCTGCGCCCACGTAAAGCGCAAAGGCATGGGGAACGTCGGCGGACTGCACCGCCGGCAGCGCCAGCGCCGCGCGCACCACTTCGCGGCCCTCTGTCGTGCGGCCGCGCAGATCCCAGTAACGCTGCAATGCTGCCGCGAACTTGACCGCGAGGATCGGATCGACGCCGCCGGCCAACGCCAGCGCAGTCGCAGCGCGGATGTTGTCCAGATCAACTTCGGCACGCCGGATCCACTGTGCCTGCTCCGCCCCGTTGATTCCATCGCGGATGGCCTTTGCGACGACGAAGTAGTGCTCGCAGTGTCGCGCGGCCGTAGCCGACTCCTCGCCGCGGCCGACCAGCTTCTCCAGCGCGTACTCGCGGATCGTCTCCAGCATGCGGAAGCGAGTGCCGTCCTCGCGCTCCTCGCCCATCACCAGCGACTTCTCGACCAGCGAGCCGAGAACGTCCATCACCTCCAGCGGGTCGACCGGCTCGGCGCCGCACACCACC
>Ga0209254_10002709_pt1 | contig 16125 bp, 15 predicted proteins | sample FrelakmetDIP11DI_FD_187148 | JGI IMG/M metagenome (GOLD analysis project Ga0209254, IMG submission 187148) | Freshwater lake sediment microbial communities from the University of Notre Dame, USA, for methane emissions studies - DIP11 DI (SPAdes)... | ecosystem: Environmental > Aquatic >... | reverse complement strand
CTGCGCATCCAGCGCCAGCCGCTGTCCTTGCCGGAAGCGCCCGGCCAGGTCTTCGTCCAGTTCGATCCGCGGCAGCGACCCGAGCAGGGAGTCCACCGGCCGCAGACACTTGCGCCGCTCTGCCGGCGACATCGCCTCGAGCGCCGCCAGCGTCGACGCGTCGTCGAGCGAGAGCGGTCCAACCCGTGTGCGGCACAGGCCCGTGAGGTGCGCTCCGCAACCGAGCGCACGTCCAATGTCTTCCGCCAGCACGCGCACGTAGGTGCCCTTGCTGCACTCGACGTCGAGCGTCAGCGAGTCGCCCGCGCGTTCGACCCGCCGCAGGCTGCGGATCAGCACCTGCCGCGGAGCGCGCTCGACTTCGATCCCGGCCCGCGCCAGCTCATACAGCGGGCGCCCTTCCCGCTTCAGTGCTGAATGCATCGGCGGCACCTGCTCAATCGTGCCCCGGAACCGTGACAGCGCGACGTCGATCGCTTCGTCCGTCGCCTCGACCGCGGCCCTTCCCGTCACTTCACCTTCCGCATCCCCGGTCGACGTCGTCACGCCAAGCCTGAGAATGGCGCGATAAGCCTTGTCGGCATCGAGCAGGTCGGCCGAGTACTTTGTCGCTTCGCCGAAAGTCAACGGCAGCAATCCGGTCGCCATCGGGTCGAGCGTCCCGGTATGCCCGGCCTTGACCGCATTCAGCAGCCGCCGCGCTTTCTGCAGTGCGAGGTTGGACGTCATGCCGCCGGGTTTGTTCAGCAGCAGCACGCCATCCACGCGCTCACCGCGCGGCTTGCCCACACTCGCCCCTTAGTCGGTCTTGCCCCGGTTGGCCTCAGCGATCAGCCGGTCGATCTCGATACCGTGCTCGACCGAGGCATCGTGCACGAACGTCAGCTTCGGGATCGTATGGATCGATAGCCGCTTGAACAGCAGCGAGTGGAAGTACCCCGCCTTCTCATTGAGCACGCGCTGCGCCGCATCGACCGGCGCACCGATCGTCGTGAAGTAGACCTTCGCGTGCGCGTAGTCCGGCGTCACTTCGACGCCGGTCAACGTCACCAGGCCAGCCCGCTCGGTCGAGACTTCGCGCTGGATCATCTCGGCGAGATCGCGCTGGATCTGATCCGCCACGCGCAGTCCGCGCCCCGGCTTCTTGCTTGACTTCATGAAGCTCTTTCCTGCACCCCGACAACTCTCATCCTCACAACCGGACCCTCTAGAGCGGGGCGATCGCTAGGCGCGAGCCCGCAGACAGCGCTCGGACGTACGGCAAGGGCTCGCAACAACGCGAGCGCCCTGCTCTAAAGCGTCCGCGCAACCTCCTGGACTTCGAAGATCTCCAGTTGATCGCCTTCCTTGATGTCGTCGTAGCCCTTCAGGCTCAGGCCGCACTCGAAGCCAGCCTTGACTTCCTTGACGTCGTCCTTGAAGCGCTTCAATGAATCGAGTTCGCCGGTCCAGATCACGACGTTGTCGCGCAGCAGGCGCGCGCTCGCCGTGCGCTTGACCACACCGTCCACCACCATGCAGCCAGCCACGGCACCGATCTTCGGCACGCGGAAGATCTGACGGATCTGCACCAGGCCCAGCACCTGCTCGCGTTGCTCCGGCGCCAGCAGGCCCGACAGCGCGGCCTTCACGTCATCGACCGCGTCGTAGATGATGTTGTAGTAGCGGATGTCGATGCCGTTGCCCTCAGCCAGCTTGCGCGCCGAGACGTCGGCGCGCACGTTGAAGCCGATGATGACGGCCTTGGAGGCGAGCGCCAGGTTGACGTCGCTCTCAGTGATGCCGCCCACCTGTGCGTGCACCACCTGCACCTTGACCTCGTCGGTCGACAGCTTGGTCAGCGCGTGCGTCAGCGCTTCCTGCGAACCCTGCACGTCGGCCTTGATGATCAGCGGCAACGTCCGCGCGGCACCCTCGCCCATGTTCTCGAACATGTTCTCGAGCTTGGCGGCCTGCTGCTTCGCGAGCTTGGTGTCGCGGAACTTGCCCTGGCGGTACAGCGCGATCTCGCGTGCCTTGCGTTCGTCGCCCAGCACGATCAGTTCGTCACCCGCAGCCGGCACATCCGACAGGCCCTGGATCTCGACCGGGATCGAGGGACCGGCCTCCTGGATCGGCTTGCCGGCTTCGTCGAGCATCGCGCGCACACGGCCGAAGCTCGAGCCCGCAAGCACGACATCGCCGCGCTTCAGCGTCCCACTCTGGACGAGCACAGTCGCGACGGGACCGCGGCCCTTGTCGAGCTGCGATTCGATGACGAGTCCCTTGGCCGGGCCATCCTTCACCGCCTTGAATTCGCGCACCTCGGCCTGCAGCAGCACGTTTTCGAGGAGTTCGTCGACGCCCTTGCCTGTCTTCGCCGACACCTGGATGAACGGCGTCTCGCCGCCGTAATCCTCGGGGACGACTCCGTTGGCCACCAGCTCCTGCTTGACCCGATCCGGGTTGGCTTCGGGCTTGTCGATCTTGTTCAGCGCGACCACAAGCGGCACGCCGGCGGCCTTCGCGTGCGCGATGGCCTCCTTGGTCTGTGGCATGACGCCGTCGTCGGCCGCGACGACCAGGATGACGATATCGGTCGCTTTCGCACCGCGCGCGCGCATCGCGGTGAACGCTTCGTGGCCCGGCGTATCGAGGAAGGTAATGATCCCGCGTGGTGTTTCCACGTGATAGGCGCCGATGTGCTGCGTGATCCCGCCTGCTTCGCCGGCCGCCACTTTGGTGCGGCGGATGTAGTCGAGCAGCGAGGTCTTGCCGTGGTCGACGTGGCCCATGATCGTGACCACTGGCGGGCGCGGCTCGGGAACGGCCTCTGAACCGGCGGATGTCGCCGCAGTCGCTTCGCTTTCCGCAAGCAGTGCCTCGGGATCGTCGAGCTTGGCGGCTATCGCGTTATGGCCCAGTTCGCCGACCACGATCATCGCGGTGTCCTGGTCGAGCACCTGGTTGATCGTCACCATCTGGCCCAGCTTCATCAGGACCTTGATGACCTCGGCCGCCTTGACGGACATCTTGTGCGCCAGGTCCGCCACGGTGATCGTCTCCGGCACGGAGACATCGCGCACCGTCGCTTCAGCCGGCATCGCCGCCTGCGCACCCTCGGACTCGTCACGGCCGTGCTTGCGATGCCCCTTCGGACCGCGCCACGCCCCGGTTCCGCCCGACGTATCGCCGCGCGTCTTCAGCTGGCGCTTCTTCTGCTGCTCCTCAGACCAACTGGAGGCGAGCTTGCCGCTCTTGACTTCCTTGACGCCCGGTTTCTTTTCGTCCTTCTTCTCGCCGGGCTTGGCCTCGGGCTTGGTGGTCGGCTTGTGCAGCGTGCCTGCCGTGGCCGGCTCGACCGGTTTGGCCACCTTCTTCGGGGCCGACATCATCGTCTTGATGGCGGCGACCTCTTCCTCGACCGCGCGACGGGCGCGCTGCTGTGCGTCGGCCGCTTCCTTGGCCGCGCGATCAGCATCGCGCTGCGCCTGCTCCGCGCGCACCAGTTCCGCCGCTGCCGCGGCCTCGCGCTCGCGCGCCGCGTCGACGTCCTGCTGTTCCTTCTGGTGCGCCGCGGCCAACTCGCGCTGCGCGTGCTCGGCACGTTCACGCGCTTCCTGCATCTGGCGCGCCGTGAACTCGGCCTGGCGCCGCGCTTCCTCCTCGCGCTTGGCGAGCTCGGCCTCGTCGATGACCGGCGCAGCAACCGGCGCCGGCGCTTCGGCTTCCGCCGCGGATTCATCACGCTTGACGAAGACGCGCTTCTTGCGAACTTCGACCTGGATCGTGCGTGCCTTGCCTGATGCATCGGCCTGCTTGATCTCGGTCGTCTGCTTGCGGGTCAGCGTGATCTTCTTCTTCTCGGGAGCCTCGGCGCCGTGGGCCTTGCGCAGCGATTCCAGCAGGCGTGCCTTGTCTTCGTCCGAGAGGGCGTCTTCCTCCGCCTTCTTGACGACACCGGCCGCGCGCAGCTGCTCGAGCAGCAACTGCGGCGGAACCTTGAGTTCCGTCGCAAACTGGGCCACGGTAGTGCTTGCCATAACGCTCCTTGCTCCCGCTCAATCCAGACCGCTCAGCGGCCCATCACTGCTCTGCCGACTCGAACCAATGGGCCCGCGCCGCCATGATCAGGCGCCTGGCACGCTCATCGTCGATGCCGGTCAACTCGGTCAGTTCATCGACCGCAAGTTCGCCAAGGTCATCGCGAGTACGGATCGAGTTCTCCGCCAGCTTGGCCGCCAGATCAGCATCCATGTCCTCGAGGTCGAGCAGGTCCTTCTCGGCCTGTTCGAGGTTCTCTTCGCGCTTGATCGCCTCGGTCAGCAGCGCATTGCGGGCGCGGCTGCGAAGCTCCTCGACCGTTTCTTCGTCGAACGCCTCGATTTCCATCAGTTCGTTGACCGGCACGTAGGCAATTTCCTCGAGCGTCGAGAAACCTTCCTGGATCAGGATGTTGGCGATCTCCTCGTCGACATCCAGCTTCTCGATGAAGGTCTGGCGCACGCCGACCTGCTCGCTCTCCTGCTTCTGGGCGGACTCGTCGGCCGTCATGATGTTGATCTGCCAGCCGGTGAGTTCCGAGGCCAGACGCACGTTCTGGCCGCTGCGGCCAATCGCGATCGCGAGGTTGTCCTCGTCGACCACGACATCCATCGCGTGCTTGTCCTCGTCGACGACGATCGAGCTCACATTGGCCGGCGCCAGCGCGCCGATGACGAACTGCGCCGGGTCGTCCGACCACAGCACGATGTCGACCCGTTCGCCCGCGAGTTCGTTCGTCACCGCCTGCACGCGCGAGCCGCGCATGCCGACACAGGTGCCGATCGGGTCGATGCGGCGGTCGTTCGTCCACACCGCGATCTTGGCGCGCACGCCCGGGTCGCGCGCCGCCGACTTGATGACCAGCAGCCCCTGCTCGATCTCCGGCACTTCGAACTCGAAGAGCTTCATCAGGAACTCGGGCGAGGTGCGCGACAGGATCACCTGCGGACCACGCGCGAGCCGGTCGATCTTCTGGACGAAGGCGCGCACGCGGTCGCCGATGCGCAGGTTCTCCTTCGGGATCATGTCGCCGCGCGGAAGCCGCGCCTCGACCTTGCCGATCTCGACAATGGCGTCGCCCTTGTCCATGCGCTTGATCGTGCCGCTGACGATCTGGTCGCCGCGCGCCAGAAAGTCGGTGAGCAGCTGTTCGCGTTCCGCGTCGCGGATCTTCTGCAGGATGACCTGCTTGGTGTCCTGCGCGAACCGGCGGCCGAGCGTCTTTTCCTTGTCGACGTTCTCGATCAGTTCCTCGATACTGTCGCCGACCTCGATTTCAGGATCGTCCTCGCGCGCATCGGAGAGGATGACCTGGTGACCAGGCTCCTGCAGGCCTGCCTCGTCGGGCACGACCTCCCAGCGGCGGTAGGCATCGTATTCGCCCGATTCGCGGTCGACCGCAACGCGGATGTCGACGTCTTCCTCGGCGAACAGCTTCTTCGTGGCCATCGCCAGCGCAGCCTCGAGCGCGCCAAAGACGGTCTCCTTCGGCACGTTCTTTTCGCGCGCCAGCGCATCCACCAGCAGCAGAATTTCTCGGCTCATCGCGGTCTACTCCTTGCTCCCGCCCCTGAAGTTCAACTCAGGCACTAACTTCGCTTTGTCCACATCGGCCAGCGAAAACTCCACTACCACGCCTGCCGCATCAATCTCGCTGGTCTTGCGCTTCGCGCCAGCCCGCTTCGCCTGCGTCCGCCCTCGTCCCGGGGCCGGACTCTTCGCCGCGCCTTCGGGCGCCAGTTCAAGGCGCACCCGTTCGTTTCCGGCCGCGCCGCCCACTTCGAGCAGCCGGCCCTGCAATCGCTTGCGACCGCCTGCTGCCGCCAGCGGCGCATACAGCTGCACCTGGATTTCCGAGCCCGCGAACCGCTCGTAGTCCCGTGCCCGTTTCAACGGCCGGTCAAGCCCGGGCGACGACACCTCGAGGCGCGCGTAGTCGACATCCTCGACCGCGAACAGGTGCGTTAGCTGCCGGCTCACGCGCTCACAGTCCGTGAGTCCTATGCCACCTTCGTGATCGATCGTGACCCGGAGCAACCCGCCGGCCAGCCGCTCCGCATCGACGAACTCGTATCCGAGCCCTTCGACCGTACGCTCGATCGTCCCAGCCACGCCCGCTGCCACACCTGCCATCGCCCGCTCACCCCAGTCCGGCGCGGCGTATCGCCTGCCGGGCCCTGATCGAAACCAGCCCGGAAATAAAAAATGGGCTCAAGAGCCCATCCGTTGAATTCAACAGGCTTGCGCGGAAACTGCTGGACCGCGCAACCGACGCCCGCCTGATCGAATCTCGATTGGCGCGCACTTCGGCAACCGCGCATTATAGGGGCGGAACCGCGCTGCAACAAGCGCGGCCGGCGCCCTCCGGCCAAGGCCGGCCTAGTAGCCGCGCTGGGGCTTGCCGCGCTTGAACCGGGCCGGCCGCCCGTTGTTGGGCAACCCGTGTCCCGCCGCGATGTAGTTGACGCTGCTCGTCATCGGATCCGGCTGCTTCGAGGGACGATTGCCTTGCGGCTTGCCCCGGCCGCGACCCTGCCCTGGTCCCTGGCCATAACCCTGGCCCGGGCGCTGACCCTGTCCCTGGCCATAGCCCTGACCCTGGCCGTAGCCGCTGATCGGGCTATAGCTCTGGCTCTGGTTGAACGGTTGGCCCTGGCCGAAGCCCTGCCCGGGCCCTTGCGGGCGGCCGCGGTTCTTGGGTCCGCCCTTGCCCCGCCCGCCCTTGCCGGCGTGCGGCTGGCCGGGGCCGCGGCTGCGCACCTCGTCGATCGACATCCCGAGGTCGTGCACCCAGGCCTGCACCCATTCGGGCGCCAGTTCATAGAACCGGCCCCGGGCCAAGGTACGCGGCAGCTGGATCGCGCCAAACCGGATGCGGATCAGGCGGCTGACCGTCAGGCCGACCGCATCGAAAATGCGGCGCACCTCGCGATTGCGACCTTCAGCCAGTGCCACCCGGTACCAGTGATTGGCGCCCTGGCCGCCGGCGTCCTCGATCTTGCTGAACTTCGCCGGGCCGTCCTCGAGTTGCACGCCGTCGAGCAACTGCTGGCGCTGCTGCTCGGTCAGTTCACCGAGCACGCGCACCGCGTATTCGCGCTCGACCTCGTAACGCGGGTGCATCAGCCGGTTGGCAAGTTCGCCCGAGGTCGTGAAAAGGATCAGGCCCTCGGTGTTCAGGTCCAGCCGCCCCACCGCCACCCAGCGACCGCCGGAGACCTTGGGCAACTTCTCGAACACGGTGGGGCGCTCGCCTGGATCGTCCTGCGTGACGATTTCGCCGACCGGCTTGTGATACAGCAGCACGCGCGGCGGCCGTCCACCCGCCACGCGGCGCTGCAGCGGTCTGCCGTTGACCTTCACCTGGTCGTTTGGCATCACGCGCTGGCCGATGTGCGCGGGTTCTCCATTGACCGACACACGCCCGGCGATGATCAGTTCTTCCATGTCCCGCCGCGAGCCGATGCCAGCGTCGGCGAGAACCTTGTGCAGCTTCTCGGACTGCGCGTTGAGTGCCTGCTTTGCGGCGCGGCGCCCGCGCTCGAGCAACTCGCGCGGCAGTGCCGCGTCAGCCATCGCCGCCGGGTTGATCTCGTCGCCTTCACCGGCCAGCGGCAGCGCAGCCGGCGCTTCCGGCGCAGCGTCGACCACGCTCGGGGCGCCTTGCGCCACGCTCGGCGCGGCGTTGGCCAGGTTCGGGGCGGCGTTGGCCGGCGCAGGACGCTCGCGTTCGCCGTCGCCACGACCACCGCGGCCGCGGCGGCGCCGCCCGCCCGGGCCACGCTGTCGCGGTGCTTCGTCGCCCTGCTGGCGCTCGACGCGCTCCTGAGGTGACATGACGTTGCCGTTCACGTCGCCCGGCATCACGTCCTCACCCTCGTCGTCATGGTCACCCGGGCGAGGGCCGGTGCCGCCTGATTCAGAATCGGTTGCGAGCGAACCGGGTCGGTTCTGTTCGTCTTCGGGGTTCGGTATGGAGTTCATCGGGGTGAAGGCTAGGCGGGGGTCGGCGCCGAGTCGGTCGGAGAAGGTGCCGGATCAGCGGAGTGCTCGGCGTCCGCTGCCGCAAGGGTCGCAGGCTCCGGCAACACGCCGTCCTGCACAGGAGAGTCGTCAGCCAGCGAATCGCTGCGCGTCAACTCGGAGAACTGAAGCTCGAACTCGGGCGCCACGGTCGTCCCGTCCTCGAGTGCCGGCAGCTCCTCCAGCGAACGCAAGCCCAGGTCATCGAGGAACGCCTTGGTCGTTGCAAAGAGCGCCGGACGACCCGGGGCTTCACGGTGGCCAATGACCTCGACCCAGCCTCGCTCCTCGAGCGTTTTGATGACAGGGCTCGACACGGTGACGCCGCGGATTTCCTCGATGTCGCCACGCGTCACCGGCTGCCGATAGGCAATGATCGCCAGCGTTTCCAGGACAGCACGCGAGTACTTGGGCGCCTTTTCGGGGTGCATGCGCTCGAGGTAGGAGCGCATCGATGCGGCGCTCTGAAAGCGCCAGCCGGACGCGAGAGCCACCAGTTCCACGCCGCGACCGTCCCAGTCCGCGCGCAGCTCATCGAGCAGCGCACGCAGCGTGTCAGCGTTGATTTCGTCGTTGAACAGGCGACGCATGTCCCCGATGGCGAGCGGCTGCTCGGCGGTGAGCAGTGCGGCCTCGAGGACGACCTTGGCCTCTTGAGTATTCATGATCTCCAATGCGGAGTACCAGTGATCGCGGCCGCCGCATCCAGCGCCGAAACGGTGGGTGCAGCCGCGGAAACGTGATCGATGGCCTGAAAAAACTTCGGAGCGCGCAGTCCGCGGAAGTCGGCGTTCTTGTCGTTCTTGGAGCCGGCTGTGCGCGGAATCGAACCTTCCGGCAACCCTGGCAGCCCGGGCGCGTATGCAAGCACCGGCTGCATCAATCTAGTTGGCGGAGCAGTCTATCACAGGGGTCTTGGTGCACAAGACATCCGTTTGGAGCGTTGCACCGCGTCGTGCAGAGCTGGGAGCGGCCTCCAAACCGTGGCACCGGTAGCGCTCACTTCGCGGCCGCGAGTTCAGCGTGCCGGAAGCAATCGATTGTGTGGTCGTTGACCATGCCGACGGCTTGCATGAACGCGTAGCAGATCGTCGAGCCAACAAAGTTGAAACCCAGCTTCCTGAGGTCGCGGCTCATCCGGTCGGACACTTCTGTTCGGGCCGGAACGTCCCGCGTCGAAGGCCAGGCGTTTTGCCGCGGCCGATGCTCGACATAGCGCCACAGGTAGTGATCGAGCGTGCCGTGCTGTTCCTGGATTGCGAGCACTGCCCTGGCGTTACGTACGACCGACTCGACCTTCAGGCGGTTGCGCACGATCCCAGGATCGCACAGCAGACGTTCGATGTCGCGCTCCCTGAGCCTGGCGACGGCGTGCGGATCGAAGTCCCTGAACGCGCGCCGGTAGTTGGCCCGCTTGCGCAGGATCGTGATCCAGCTCAGTCCTGCCTGAGCGCCCTCCAGACACAGCATCTCGAAGAGCGCCCGATCATCGTGGACCGCAACGCCCCACTCTTCGTCGTGATAGGCGACGTACAGCGGATCGACGCCGCACCATGCGCAGCGAATCGTCATGTCGCGCTTGTCGCCTGTCGAGTCACCTGCGGACGCGCAAGCCGCGCCAGAGCGCGATCAGCGAGACCAGGAACAGAAGTGGGTACAGCACAAGCAGATCCACCCGGATATTGCATTCCCCCGAGCATAGCCAGCGCAGCTTCATTGCGACTTCATAGGGAAGATAGCCGAGCCACGCCAGGGCGGCGGCCAGCGCACTGCTCGCCCGCGAACGCGCATAGAGCACCCCGAATGCCGCAACCGGCAACAGCGCAAGCCAGGGCCACTGTATGAAGACGCCAAGTAGATCGATGACTTCCACGGTACTTCCGTCCTTACAGTTCTCGCGGGAGTGTTCGACACTCGTCATGACCGACATCCGAGGCGCGCACACGAGCGAGGAGCCGTTAGCAAATTCACCGCACGGCCGGAACTATCCGACGCGCAGTCGCACGATCGGCCGCTGCGGCTTGCGCCGTGCCACTTCCTCGAACCCGGCCTCATCGAACATCGATTTGGTTCCGAACCATAAAGATTCATCGCGGGCAGCCTCGGCCTTGTCCACCGGATAGGCCTCCAGGAGCGTGGCGCCGCACTTCCGTGCATAGCGAACCGCGGCTGCGAGCAGCGCGCTGGCTACGCCCTGGCGCCGGTACTCCGACGGAACAACAAAGCACACGATCGACCACACGGGCTGGTCGTCGACAGGTTTCATGACCGGTGAGCGCCGCAGCCGCGCAAACGCGGCACGCGGCCCAAGGCAGATCCAGCCAACCGGCAACTTTCCGTGGTAGCCGACGAGACCCGGCGGCGGCCCGGCCGCAGTCAGCTCCTTCATGCGCCGCCTGCGCTCGTCCCGCAAACGGGTGCCGGTGGCAGGGATCGCCCTGCCGCTCTCGCGGTAGAACATGCACCAGCAGCCGCGCGCGACCGAACAACCCTTCGCATTGAAGACGGCCTCGAAGTCAGGCCAGAGTTCCGGAGTCAGCGGTCGGACGGTGATCTTCATCGGCCCGCTTGTTCCGTATCCGGGCGCACCATGGACTCCGTTTCCTCCTACTCGGCCACGTGCAGACCGAAGCGTATCCACAGGACCAGCAACACGACGAAGCTGGAGGCGAACACCGCGAAGCGGTGCATGACCCGGTTGTACGTGCATTGAATGAAGCTGTGCACACAGCGCAGCGCCACATAGAGCCAGGCGCCGGCGGCGAAGAAGGCCGATGCGCTGCCCGTCGCAAGCAGAAGCGCGCACAGCGCATAGAACATGACCGGCATCTCGAAGAGATTGCGGTAGTTGTCGGAAACCTGGATCGACTGCAGCTTCGTTGCGGCCTGCGCGGATGTCGCGATCTGCTGCGGGTGGATCCGCTTTTCGCGCATCTCACGCACGCGGATGACGAGCATGCGCACCGCCACCAGCGACGTGAGAAGCGCCAGTGCGACACATGCAAGTGCGACGGAATGGGCAGGGTTCATCGGATCGATGCGGGGAGTCGGTCAACCGCAAGCTTGCTCCCCGCACCACGCGACGGCAAGACGCAGGCGGCGGTGCGGGCCCGGAAGCCTGAGCGAACGCTCAGAGCCGCAGCGCATCAAACGATGACGCCGGCCGCGCTGGACGGCTCCACAACGCGCCGGGCTGCGTCCGGCTCGCGCGCGGTTGCGACCTTGCCGGCTTCCTGTGCGACAGCGCTCGGAGATGCGGCGACAACAACCCGGTATTTGGAGTGCAGGCGAAACGATATCCATCCAGGGTCGATCGATTCAAGGTGGTCGCCCTTGACTTCGCCGGCGTTGCGTCGGTGGGTCTGGCCTTCGCTGATGAGATCTTCCGGGTATTCCAGGCAAAGCATCCGGAAGTGGAGATCGTGCCGGTTCACGCTTCCTCCGGGTTAAGCGAATGATCTCAAAGGCAGCATCGCTGGGGCTTGTAGTTCGAGCTAGGCGGGCGACGTCGGCAGAACGCCCGGCACGCGAAGACGATGATGAACCACACGGCCTCGCAGGCCTGCTGGCCTGCCGTTGGCGCTGCGCTTGAGCGAAGGGTTAGGCCGCTGACGGCGCGAACCTATGGCTGCCTTATTGACCCGCTGGCGGTTCCCATAGCTCAACTTTGTTTCCCTCAGGATCAATGACCCAGGCGAACTTCCCGTACTCCGACTCATCGATCTTTTCCAGCACATTGCAGCCTTCTGCCCTCAGTGTTGCGACGAGCGCATGAAGGTCTGCGACTCGATAGTTGACCATGAACGGTGCAGTGCTCGGACCAAAGTGGTTGCTCGACGCATCGCCAATGGACCAGATGGTCGTTCCCGCCTTCGGGTTCCCCTCCGCGTCGGTCCACGTGAACGCTGCGCCTCCCCATTCCTGAACGTCGATGCCAAGATGAGTCTTGTACCAGGCGCGAAGCGTGACGGGATCGCGCGCATTGAAGAAGATGCCGCCGATGCCAGTGACTCTCTTCATCTCGGGCTCCGTAGCTTGGTGAGGGTGACGGGTGGAGTTTTCAGCGGCCTGTCGTGCGAGCTAACCAGTCCGCTGCGGCGACGAGTCCGGTTGAGCGAGGTGTTGGGCAGCACTCGCGGCCTCGTGGAGCGCTGCTTCCGAGTAGGCCGTGCAGAGCAGAACCCGCCAGCCCTGGCCCGTGCGAACCAAGTTGTATGTGGTCTTGAAGCACCAGGGTTGCTGATCGTTGTCCCACTCGATGCGCCAAACTACATCGGCTACCGCGTGATGGGAGCCTTGTTCGATGAACTGACTGGGTTCAAAGTCCGTGCGAATGAAGCCCTTGTCCTTGTAGATCTGGCACAGCGCACTCATGTTCTCGGCAATGAGCCTCCGGTCGGCCCAGTGCGTGTATTCGGCGTCTTGAGCGATTCCAGACGGCTCGGCGTACAACTCAGCAACCGCGGTCCCGTCAAGAGCGTTAAAGGCGTCCCGGTAGGTCTCGAAGAAGGCCCTGATCTCGCGCGGCATGGTGTTCGGTGTTTAGGTATCTGGGATAACGCTTAGAGACGCTCGTTTGTGCTGCCTAACGTCGAGCTGCGTGCGGCGAAGGGGAGTGCACGGGGTTGGCTACGGGTCCCATGATGCCTGCACGATGACAACACGGTAGCCATCCCAGTCCTGAAAGGTACGACCCTTCCGCGCCCAATATGGGTTGTATGGACGAACTTCGGCGAAGCCAGCCTGAAGCATGGCTGTGCATCTGTGAGCCCACTCCGAGGCGTCCGGGATATAAAACACAGTGAGATCTTCCGGGGTTGGCTGGGGTAGAAGGTGGCCCGCTCGGTGGTGGGTGAACTCAAAGTGAAAGCCCTCGCAGGCGCCTTGAAGCATGACGCCATCAAACCCCTCGTGGTCTTGAAAGCTCCCGATCTCGTGAAGGCCCAGGCCTTGCACATACATAGCCTTCGAGCGAGCGACATCAGCTACAGGGCGGGCGATGCGAACATGTTGAGCCATGCGTGCGGGAAGACGTGGCGGCGAGGCCTAACGTGATTTATCTGGTTGAACTGCCGGATAACGGTGGCATTCGGTCCGATTAGCTGAATCTTGCGCTTGGCTGGAGACGCTTGTCCACAGCGGCTTGACAGGCACATACTGTATTTATATACAGTATTAACCGGCCATGGAAACCAACCTGTCGCCGCTCGATTCCCTGCGCTGCGCCGAGCCTGCCCCTTGCTATTCCTTCCAGCACTGTATACATTGACAGTATCGCTTCACCCGGGAGCCTGCTGATGGTCACCTCCTCTTCCACTTCACCGCCGATCACGCCGCGCCAGTCGGAGATCCTCGAGTTCATCCGCCAGGCGCTCACCGAGAGCGGCGCCCCGCCCACGCGCGACGAGATCGCACGCGCCTTCGGCTTCCGCTCGCTCAACGCGGCCGAGCAGCACCTGCAGGCGCTCGCCAAGAAGGGGCTGATCGAACTCGTCGCCGGCACCTCGCGCGGCATCCGCCTGAAGGACAGCGTGCGCGAGTTGATGGCCGCAGCGCAGGAAGTAGGCCTGCCGCTGATCGGCAAGGTCGCCGCGGGCAGCCCGCTGCTGGCGCAGGAAAACGTGCTTGCGCATCCCGCCGTGGACCCGGAGACCTTCAAGCCGCGCGCCGATTACCTGCTCGAGGTGCGCGGCATGAGCATGCGCGACGCCGGCATCCTCGACGGCGACTGGCTCGCCGTGCACAAGCGCGCGCAGGCGCAGTCGGGGCAGATCGTCGTCGCGCGCCTCGGTGACGACGTCACGGTCAAGCGCCTGAAGCTCAAAGGCGCACGCGCGGAACTGATCGCCGAGAACCCGGATTTCGAGCCGATCATCGTCGACCTGCGGCGCGAGCCGTTCGCGATCGAGGGCATTGCCGTCGGAGTGATCCGGCCGGCGCTCTAGAGGCAGGTTCTTATCCCTGCATCGGGCGCCGCCTTGGTCCCCTAACACCCACCCGTTCCACCTTTTTCAGGAGGACGCACATGCGTGCGGCCACGGAGTTGCTTTCCCTGTTGCACACCGCCGGCGGTGCGTCCTTGTGGCGCGGCGACGAGCGCCCCGCCGACGAAGCCTGCGGCCCGACGCTCGCCAGCGGCTTTGCCGAACTCGACCGTGAACTGCCGGGCGGTGGCTGGCCGCAGGGGCAGTTGATCGAACTGCTGACCGACAACGCCGGCATCGGCGAACTGTCATTGCTGACGCCGGCACTGGCCCAACTGGCACAGACGCGTCGCTGCTCGGTGTGGGTGCTGCCGGTGGACGCCTCGCGCACCGTGTCGCATGCACCCGAGGTGCAGACGATTCCCTATGCACCGGCACTCGCCACCGCGGGGCTCGATCTCGCACGCACGATCTTCGTCAAGCCGTCCACGCCGCGCGAGGGACTGTGGGCGGTCGAGCAGTCGCTGCGCGCGCGCCATCTCGGTGCAGTGGTCGGCTGGCTGCCGTCGGCCAGCGGGACCGGCGACGGTGACTTCCGCGCGCTGCGTCGCCTGCACCTGCTGGCGCAGCGCCATCGGGCGCTGGCCTTCGTACTGCGCCCGGCGCGCCATGCGCAGGCGCCCTCGCCCGCCGTGCTGCGCCTGCTGCTGGCGAGCGCCGGCACGCAGCTGCGGGTGACGCTGCTGAAGCGGCGCGGCCGCCCGCTGCTCGAACCGGTCACGCTCGCACTGCGTCCCGCCCACTGGGAAAGCGCGCGCGTCGACGCCGACACCGCACCGCGCATGCTGCCGGCATCGTCCACACTGCTCGACACGCAGCGGCCGATGGACGCATTGTTGGCTTGATAGCACCGGCCTGATCGCACCGGCCTGATGCCACTCAGCTGAGCTTCGGCGGGCACCCGCCCGCGCCGCCCCATGGCCCTGTGGCTCGCCATCGTCCTGCCTGCGCTGCCGCTGCAACTGGCCGAGCGCGCACTGCCCGGCATGGGGCAGCTCGCAATCGTCGAAGGACCGCCGCTGCGGCTGGTCGTGCTCCACTGCAATGCGCCGGCGCAGGCGGCTGGCGTGGCGCCGGGCATGAAGGTCGCCGCCGCACAGGCGCTGGCACGCGAGCTGATCGCGCTCGAACGCAATGTCGAACGCGAACAGGCCGCGCTCGCCGAACTCGCCGGCTGGGCCTACCAGTTCTCGTCGCACGTGGTGTTGCAGCCCGACGGACTGCTGCTCGAAACCGGCGGCAGCGAGCGGCTGTTCGGCGATCGCGCCCGACTGCATCGCGCGGTCACCACCGGTCTCGGCACGCTCGGCTATCGCGCTGCATTTGCCTACGCCGAAGCCCCGCGTTGCGCACGTGTGTTCGCGCTGGCAGAGGCAGGCCAGGGCCGGCACGTCGCTTCGCCGGGCCTTCCCCCGCTCGCGGAGGCGGACAGTCTGCAACGCCTGCCAATCGAGCTGCTCGAATGGGATGCTGTGACGAACGAGACACTGCGCGCGCTCGGGCTGTCGGCGATCGGCGACCTGCTGCGTCTGCCGCGTGACGCGTTCGCGCGGCGTTTCGGTACGGGGCGGCTCGACGACCTCGACCGCGCGCTCGGAGTGCGCAGCGACCCCCAGCCTCTGTACGTGCCCCCCGCGCATTTTTCGGCGCGCATCGAACTGCCGGCCGACATCAGCGAGACCGCGCAACTGATGTTCCCGGCGCGGCGGCTGCTTGCCTCGCTCGAAGGCTTCCTGCGCGGGCGCAATGCGGGCGCGACCGAGCTCGTGTTCTCGGCCACGCACAGCGCGCGCCGCGGCGCAGCGCTTGCACCAACGGCCATCACGCTCGCACTCGCCGCGCCAGAGCGCGACGCGCAGCGGCTGGCGGCGCTGCTCGGCGAACGGCTGGCACGCGTGCAGCTGCCAGCGCCGGCGCTGACGCTCGCACTCACGGTCGAGCGGCTGCATGCGTTCTCGGCGCTCAATGCCAGCCTGCTGCCGCCTTCCGCGCACGACGGTGATGTCGGCGTGGACTGGCTGCAGCTTGCGGAAACACTGCATGCGCGGCTCGGCTCCGAACGCGTGTTCCAGCTGCAGGCGGTCGACGATCACCG
>Ga0209254_10002708_pt1 | contig 16128 bp, 13 predicted proteins | sample FrelakmetDIP11DI_FD_187148 | JGI IMG/M metagenome (GOLD analysis project Ga0209254, IMG submission 187148) | Freshwater lake sediment microbial communities from the University of Notre Dame, USA, for methane emissions studies - DIP11 DI (SPAdes)... | ecosystem: Environmental > Aquatic >... | reverse complement strand
CTAGTGGCCGCTTACACGCACTCCAGCAGCGAGTCGCCTGCCTCACCGAGTGCACCCACAGTGGCGTAAGCCTGCACCCGGCCGTCGTCCTCGGTTGTCGCGCAGACGATTCCGCACTTGCCTGCATCGACGCGCCGGGCGATCAGGGGCGACCGCTCCAGCAGCGACATTCCGACCGAGACCACGTGAGCCGCACCGATCTCAGCCACGCTTTCGGCCGCCGATCCTCGCCGCACGATCGAGGACAACGCCTGCTCGACGACCATGCGGCTGGCGCCATCGGGCAGTTCAGCATGCCGCCAGGCCCGCATCGCCGCGCGCATGGCGGAGCAGTCGTGGTGCCCCAGCACGACGATCAACGGCACCTCCAGGGCCTCCACGGCGTGCTCCAGGGTGGCCAGCACGCCGGTGTCGACCACGTGACCCCAGGTGCTCACGTCGAGCAGCGACCCCCAGCTCTGGCCGAACACCATCTCGCTGGCGACGTCGGTGTCCGCGCAGCGGAACACCGCGGCGACCGGGGCGCCCTGATGCAGGGTCTGCTGCCGGCCACGCACCGGAAGGAAGAACAGTTCGTTGCCTGCACGCAGTCGCTGCCAGGCATTCATCGGATCGGACATTTCAATCACCTTTCTTTGCGGGTTAGGAGAAGTAGTCGGGACGGCTGACGTAGGTCTCGGTCACGAACATCACGCCGGATGAGGCGTCGAGCAGCGGCCGCAGACCGGCGAGCAGCGCGTCGACCTTGTCTTCGGGGACGACCGTGATCAGCAACTCCAACGTGGCCTGCTGGTTGAACAGCAACCGGCCCTGGTGATAGCCGTGGTGGCCGAGTCCGGAGACCCCGGACAGGCTGGTGAAACCGGTCGCGCCCACGCTCTGTATGAGATCGCGTACCGCCGGCGCGTCACTGCCGGCCACGACGACCTCGATCTTGACCATCTTGGTCAGTGTTGGGGCTGTCATCGAACTATCTCCTCCTTGTCGGATTTTTCTGAGCTGCAGTCCATTTCGGTCCACGAACGCCACCCGAGTGGCGTCCACCGTTGCCATTCCTGACCGGCGTCCCCACGGGCGGCCACACTCACCCATCCGTTGCCGAAGAGCCGCTGCAGGATCGGGTTGCGCTCGACGACCATGTCGATCCGCGACAGCGGCGCCTGGATGACCGCGAGAAGCCGCAGCGGTTCGTGCGCCAGTTGCTGACCGGTGGCCACCGACTGCCAGGGCAGCCCCAGTCGCAGGTCGCCTTCGTGTCCGGCGATCACGCCGGCGGTGCCGACGACGTTGTGGATGGTCTTGGTGCCGGCACCGAACACCTCCGGGGCGACCGTCGAGAAGTAGTACTGGCAGTTGATCCACTGCGCGACCACCAGTGGCGCGGTGAGGATCGTTTCGAGTGCACTGCCGTCGGGGTCCACATCGGCCTCGTAGGAGTGCAGGAATGTTCGGCGCGCCAAGTCAATTCCGCGCGACATCTCGCGCGGCGCGACTACGAAGGCGGCGTTGCCGACCAGTCCCCACTCCGGGTAGACCTGGGCCCAATCCAGTGACCTGCCTGCCACGTGCCGCGCCGCCCGGGCAGGGGACATCTGCCGCGGAGCGCCCGGCAGCATGGCGCTGCGTTCGGCCGCTAACTCCGCGCCGGCCCGGGCCAGATCCTCCTCCAGTTGCCGAACCTGATCTCGGTGGGTCTCCGGGATCAGGTGGGTGTCCAGCACCGAGACCCGGTCGGTCGCCGTGTCGTGCTGTGCGGCGAGGAAGACGGTGTGCTCTCCGATGTCGATACCGACAGAGCGCAATTCGTCGCGCACTTCCGGTTGGTTGAGGATCGCCGCGGCCGCGCGCGCATTGGGACCGCCCGCCTGCCCACCGCAGGCACCGCAGTCCAGCGAAGCCTGGTAGGGGTTGTTCTCCGTGGTGCTGCCGTGCCCGGCGAGCACCACCAGCCGGCCGAAGTTGTCGGTCAGGCCCATGGTTGTCAAGGCCACCTGGGCGAACAGTGCCCGTTGGTCCAGCGGGAGTTCGCCGACATTGAGCACTGTCGGCGCCGGCGGCGCCACCAGATCACGCAGTCGGTGCCGCAGCTTGCCGCTCAGCGCGGGTGCGAGCGTCTTGGCCGCCGACAACGGTGCCGCCGCCCAGCCCGCTGCCTCGGCGAGTGTGAAGGGTGCTGCGACAGCATCTTTGGCGGCGTGGAATGCCGACTCGGCACCGCTGAGGCCGACGACACCGGCCACCTCGCGGGCCGCCGCCACCGCGGCTTCAGGCGCAGGTGTCTCGCGGATGTCGTGGTTCGGCTCGATCAGCACCGGGCACAGGTCGCACGACTTGCCGCCAAGCAGATCGGTGAACCGAATAGCGACAGCGAAGAACCCGGCGAAGCCGAGGGTCTGGTATCCGTCGATGGACTCCAGATGCCGGCGCAGACCCTCTGAGCGGGTGTCGATGCAGCTGACCAACTGGGTGTGGGGCGCCCGGGATGCGCCGCGCCGCGGCGAAGCCGCCAGTTCGGCGAGCAGACCGTCCCGATAATGGCCTTCGAAGGCGTTCTGCCAAAGCATCTCCCGGGCCGCGGCCGGCAAGGCCGTCAGGACCCGGGCAGCTGCGGCCAGTTCGGTCTCGGGCACATCTGCGACGCCCCACACCTGCGCCAAGCGCACCGCGCGATCTCGGGCCGACGGGACCTCCGCCGGTGCCGGCTCCTGCTCTGGGCGCAGAAGGTCCTCCGGCAGCAGGGCCGCCTCGTAACTCAACCGCATGGCCAGGTAGCCGAGCAGGTCCACGCCGGCGTCACGTCCGGCGCACCACTGAATGTGCGCTGCCCAGCCCGGCAGCCCGCTGAGGTGGGCTTGAAGGTAGGCAATGCGCGACGTCTCATCGACCCCCAGGGCCGAGAGTGCCTGCAAGATCGCGTCATCGGGACGTTCGCCGATCCCGCGAAGCCAGGCCCTGGCCTTGCGCGGCAGCGTCGGATCGGCGGGCGCCAAAGCGCGCCACGCAGCGTAGAAGCCGGCCTTCCGGCCCGGCATCGGCCAACTGCCCCCGCCGAAGAATGCCGAGCACCACTTGGCGGCTTGCGCATCGACGATCCGGGCCACTTCGGGAGCGAAGCGCTCGGAGTGGCTTCGATGGCGTCGCGCCGGTTGCGGAGTGCCGGTGCCGTGCAGCAAATCGCCCCGGAGCAGCTCGGCCGGCGTGACGTCACGGTCACCGAACCGCAGCGGCGCCCCCGAGATCAAGCCCGGATACCGGCGAGCCAACGCCTTGTCGAGATCGGCGTCGGTGATTCGGCCGGCCAGGTGCAGTTCGCGGAAACGGTCCTGGGACAACGTCCCCCGGATGCCGTAGAGGTCCCCGGCCCGACGCACCGCCTGCTCGAAGGGCAGCGCCTCGAAGCCTGCGAGCGGATTGACCGCGATGAACGTCTCGAGGGGATAGTGCGTAGGCAGGACCCGCGCCGCGATCGTGATGTCGCTGCGCAGCGAGGACCGCTGTTCGGCGAGCCTGTTCTGGAGTTGGAGGGCGGTCATGAACGTGCTCCTGTCAGATCGGTGTGCGGGGACAGCGTCGGTGGTGCGATGTGACCGGCACTCAGCGCGCGGGCGTAGAGCACGTGCTGCAACCGGCCGTCGGCGGGGGCCCAGCGCACCAGGGCGAGGGCGCCGAGAGCGAGCAGTGTGGCGCCGGTGATCAACCAGGTGGCCGCGGCGGGCAGCGCCGCGACCGGTAGGGCCGGCGCCATGAAGCCGCTGACGGTGGCGACCAGCCAGACATAGCTCAGGCTCGCGGGCAGCAGGAAGGCGGCGGCGGTGAGCACTCCACCAAGGCCGGGGCGTCGGGCGAGCCAGCCCATGGTCGCGGCGGCGCCGGTGACCCAGGCGAAGAGCAGCAGTGCCCACTCCGCGGTGTGGTCACCGGGTCCCATCGGGATCACGGTCACCGCCAGGTACAGGGCGGCGGCGGGCAGCAGCACCGCCGGGATCATCGCCCGGATGCGCCCGGCGGCCGACAGCGGCAGGGCAGGCAGCGCTGTCTTGCGTCGGCGGTAGGCGATCGCGGAGCCCGAGGACAGGAAGAGGGTGGCCTTGTAGAAGCCGTGCGCGACGAGGTGGAACACCGCCGCGGCCCAGAGTCCCAGCCCGCAGGTCAGGATCATGAAGCCCATCTGCGCCATGGTCGAGTGCACCAGCGCGCCCTTGATGTCTGGCTTGACCAGCATGATCACTGCGCCGTAGCCCAGGGTGGCGACGCCGGCGACGATGGTCGCCGCCTGGGCGAGGCCGGATGCGGTCACCAGGAAGCTGAGCTTGATGAGCAGCACACCGCCGGCGTTGACCACCCCGGCGTGCAACAGTGCCGAGACCGGGGTGGGCGCGGCCAGGGTGGCGGGAAGCCAGCGGTGGAAGGGTATCTGCGCCGATCGCGACAGCGCGGCCACCACCACCAGCAGGGCCACCACCGCGATGATCGGACCGCCGAGTGACTCGGACTGCAGCGCGCGCAGGTCGCCGGTGCCCTGCCGAGCGGCGACCAGAGCGACCGCGGCCCACAGTGCGAGGTCGCCGATCAGGAACGCCGTCGCGGTTCGCCGCACCCCGTCCCGCGCCGAGGGGAGGTGCCAGTAGGTGGCGAGCAGCAGGCACAGCGCCACCCCGGCCACCGTCCAGCTGATGGCCAGCACCACCAAGGTGCCGGCTGTCATCAGACCGGCGGAGCCGGCAGTGAGCAGCCCGGCTCCGGCTGCGAACCAGCCGGCGCGCTCGTCCGCGGCGAGGTACCGCATCGCGAAGGTCTGCACGATCGCGCTGACCCCGAACACCAGCAGCAGCAGCACCGCTGCCAGCTGGTCGGCCCGTACGGCGAGAACCGAGTGGCCGCTCGCGGTGTTGATCGACAGCGAGGCGACCTCGCCTGCGGCTGCACTGACAGCGAGGACCACCGAACCCACGAATCCCGCACCCGCGGTCAGGGCTCCGAGGCCTCCGACGAATCGTGGCCTGCGACGGCCGGCGGAGTAGGCCACCGCAGCCGTCACCGCCGGTGCCGCCAGCAGGACCACCAACACTGCACCCATGACCGGACCGCCGGTCGTCGTCATCGAGATACCGTCCAACATACGACTCAAATTACATGTGTTGTGATTCCGGTGTCAATCTTCGGGAAATATGAGTCTTCTATGAACGGCGCCCGACACGGCCGACCATGGCTGGTCATTTCGGGTCACGAGGTGCAGGAACTAGACTTCACCCATGGCGGAGTGGACGTTCTTGACCAACCACGCTCACACGCTGCTGTGCATCGCCCGGGATCCCGGGATCAGATTGCGTGACGTCGCCGAACGGGTAGGGGTCACCGAGCGTGCAGCCCAGCGCATCGTGAGCGACCTGGTCGAGGCGGGATACCTGGATCGGCTCCGCGAAGGCCGGCGCAACTACTACCGGGTCAAGGCCGACCGCCCACTGCGGCACCCGGTCGAACGCGGCCACCGCATCGGCGAGATCTTGACGGTGCTGCACGAGGCGAACACGACGACCTAGGCGTCGAGTCCCAGGTCCTTCCGGAACCGCCGCATCCCGTCGATTTTGTCCGCCACCGAGGCGTCCGGGGCGCAGTAGAACACCCACGGCATGGTGATGATGCCGTCGATGCCAGCGGCCGCCGCCCGCTGGTAGTGCTCGGCGGTGAACGCATCCGCCAGCGGCGTCACGACCGTGAAACCGTCCATGTCCAGACCCTTTTCGGCACGCAGCGCTCGCACCTTGTCGACGCGTTCGATGGCCTGGTCCAGAGTGATCAGGTCACCGATCCAGCCGTCGAGTCGCGCGGCGCGTCGCAACGCGATGTCCGACAGACCACCGCTGTAGATCGGGATGGGCGGAGGCGTCGGCGTCATCTCCAGCCGGGGAGTCTGGTAGAAATCGCCGTCGAACTCCGTCCAACCGGGCTGCCATAGCGCTCGCATCAACTCGATCATCTCGTCGGTTCGCTTGCCGCGCTTGGCGAACTGCTGGCCCATCAAGGTGAACTCTTCTTCACACCAGCCCACACCGATGCCGAGTTCCACCCGGCCGTCGGCCAGGCAGGCCGCGGTACCGATGGCCTTGGCCGCCGAATACGGGTCGCGCATCGCCGGGATGTAGACGGTGGTGAGGAACTTCAGCCGCTCGGTGGCCTGGGCCAGCGCGCCTACGAGGACCCACGGGTCGGGCCAGTCGGTGAACGGCTGCCACCGCCGCTCACCGTTCTCGGTGTAGGGGTACGGGGTGGCCAACGTCTCGAGGTTTACCACATGATCCGGAATGCCGAGGCCTTCATAGCCCAGATCGTCTGCGGCCCTGGCTATTTCGATGACCTCGTTGGTCTTCAGGAAGGCACAGCTGACGTAAAATTTCACCCTGCATCCCTGGCCCACGCCGGCATGATGAACACCCCTTCGGCTTCGACGGTCGGTCCCTGCCCGTCACTGAGAAATCCGCGGGCATAAGTCTTGTGAGCCTCGATGTGCTCGACCCACGCCTCAGCGCGCAACTCCCCCAGTGGCGTGCCGCGCAAATACTTCAGCGTGATCGTGCCGGTGAACCGCGGCTTGCTCATCCCGTCGGTCGCGGCCTCACCGAGGATCTGATCGAGTAACAAGGCGCAGATGCCGCCATGCACGAGGCCGGGCGGACCCTCGTAGACGGGTCCCAGGGTGAACTCACTCCAGCATCCGCCGTCCGGTTCATGGTGAACGGTCATCACCGGGGCGACCGGATTGTGCCTGCCGACGGCGGGATTGGTCCAGACCACCGGCCGGCCGGTCTCGGCATGCCGAAGCGTGCGGGGGCGGTCGGTCTCGGTGTGCTCCAGGCTGGTGCTGACCGCCTCGATGGCCAACTGCGCCTGCAGGATCGTCTCGGCGTCGGCTCCCGTACGGATGCTGGCGTCGATGAGCCTGCGGATGGCCTGGGTCAACGGCCCGTGCAGAGACTCGAGTCGCTCACACTCCTCGGCACTGATCACGTCGAACTCGAAATTCACTCAGCCTCCGAAGACCTTGAGTACCACTGCTTTTGCGCGCCGGGTGACACGCAGGTAGTTGTCCAGGAACTCGCCGCCGTCGTCGTTGCGCCAGCCCGCCGCGACCGCGACGGCGTTGAGCTGACGGCCCGGCCCGGGCAGCTGGTCGGTGGGCTTGCCGCGCACCAGCACCAGGGCGTTGCGTGCCCGTGTCGCCGTCAGCCAGGCCTGCCGCAGCAGGTCGACGTCATCGGAGGCCAGCAGTTCGGCGGCGGCGATCGCGTCCAGCGACTGCAACGTCGAGGTGTTGTGCAAGGAAGGGAGCTGATGTGCGTGCCTCAACTGCAGCAGTTGCACCGTCCATTCAATGTCGGCCAGCCCGCCGCGGCCGAGCTTGGTGTGGGTGTTCGGATCAGCACCGCGCGGCAGCCGTTCGGCGTCGACGCGGGCCTTGATCCGCCGGATCTCCTGCACCGCTTGGGCCGACACGCCGCCGGCGGGATACCGCGTCTTGTCGATCATCAGCAGGAACCGTTCGCCGAGGTCGAGATCGCCGGCCACCCGGTGTGCCCGCAGCAAGGCCTGGATCTCCCACGGCTGTGCCCACTGGTCGTAGTAGGCCTCGTAGGAGCCCAGGGTGCGCACCAGCGGGCCCTGCCTGCCTTCGGGGCGAAGGTTGGCGTCGACCTCCAGCGGCGGGTCGGCGCTGGGTGTTCCCAGCAGCGCCCGCACCTGTTCGGCGATCGACACCGCCCACTTGACCGCGCGCGACTCCTCGGCGCCCGCGGTGGGCTCGCAGACGAACATCACGTCGGCATCAGAGCCATACCCCAGTTCACCCCCGCCGAGGCGGCCCATCCCGATCACCGCGATCTTGGCCGGAACCATCCCGTCCGGCGGAGTGTTGGCGCGGATCACCGCATCCAGCGCCGACTGCAGCACCGCCACCCACACCGAGGTCAGCGCGGCGCAGACATCGGTCACCTCGAGCATGCCGAGCAGGTCGGCCGAGGCGACGCGGGCCAGTTCGCGGCGACGCAAGGTGCGCGCGGCCGCGATCGCCCGCACCGGATCGGGATGGCGCGCGGTGGAGGCGAGCAGCGCCCTGGCCACCGCGTCGGGGTCGACGTCGAGCAGCTTGGGTCCGGTGGGGCCATCGGCGTACTGCTGGATCACCTCGGGGGCCCGCATCAACAACTCCGGCACGAACGCCGAGGTGCCGAGCACCCGCATCAGACGCTTGGCCACCGCGCTCTCGTCGCGCAGTGTGCTCAGGTACCACCGCTGGTCGGACAGCGCCTCGCTGATACGGCGGTAGGCCAGCAGACCGCTGTCCGGGTCGGGGGTGTCCGACAGCCAGTCCAGCAGCCGCGGCAGCAACACCGACTGCACGCGGCCACGGCGTCCGCTCTGGTTGACCAGCGCGGCCAGGTGTGTCAGCGCGCTCTGTGGACCCTCGTAACCCAGTGCGGCGAGCTGTCTTTCGGCCGCGGCCGGGGTCAGACCCGGCGCGAAGCCCACCGACGGGCCGACGGACTCCAGCAGCGGTTGGTAGAACAGCTTGGCATGCAGCCGCGACACCCGAAGGTTCTGCCGCTTGATCTCTTCGCGCAGCACACCCAGGGCGTCGTGGGTGCCGTCGGGCCGCATGTGTGCCGCACGGGCCAGCCAGCGCAGCGCCTCGTCGTCGTCCGGTGCGGGCAGCATGTGGGTCCGCTTGAGACGCTGCAGTTGAAGCCGGTGCTCCAGCAGACGCAGGAACTCATACGACGCGGTCAGGTTCGCGGCGTCGTCGCGGCCCACGTAACCTCCGGACCCAAGTGCGGCAAGGGCTTCCAGCGTCGAGGACACATGAAGCGAGTCGTCGGTGCGGCCGTGTACCAGCTGCAGCAGCTGCACCGCGAACTCCACGTCACGCAGTCCGCCGGTGCCGAGCTTGATCTCGCGGTCGCGCATGTCGGCGGGCACCAGCGCCTCGACCCGGCGTCGCATCGCCTGCACCTCGGACACGAAATCCTCACGCTCGCAAGCGGTCCAGACCATCGGCATCAGCGCGGCGAGGTACTGCTCGCCGAGCTCGGCGTCACCCACCGCGGGCCGGGCCTTCAGCAGGGCCTGGAACTCCCAGGTCTTGGCCCACCGCTGGTAGTAGGCGACGTGGGAGTCCAGGGTGCGCACCAGCGCGCCGGCCTTGCCCTCGGGCCGCAGCGCGGCATCGACTTCGAAGAAGGTGTCCGACGCGAGCCGCATCATCTCCCCCGCGACCCGGGTGGTCACCGGGCCGGCGTCCTCGCCGACGAAGATGACGTCGACGTCGCTGACGTAGTTCAGTTCCCGCGCTCCGCATTTGCCCATCGCGATCACCGCGAGGCGCGGCGACGGGGTGCCTTCCTTGCAGACGGTGGCGACAGCGACGGTCAGCGCGGCCTCCAGCGCGGCGTCGGCCATGTCGGAAAGATGGGCGCCGATGGCGGGAAAGGGCAGCACCGGTTCGTTCTCGACGGTCGGAGCCAGGTCGAGCGCCGCCAGGATCAGCAGCTGGTCGCGGTAGAGCCTGCGCAGCTTCGGCATGACAGTCGCTGCGGCGGTTCCGAATTCGGCGATGCACTCGGCGAACACCTGCCGCAGCTGCGCGGGGCCCGGCAGCGCCACGGCGCCTTCGAGCAGATGCCAGGACCGCGGGTTGGCCATCAGGTGATCACCCAGCGCCAGCGACGATCCGATCACCGCCAGCAGTCGTCCGCGTAGTCCGCGATCCTTGACCAGTGCGGAGTTGAGCTGTTGCCAGTCCTGGCCCAGCGCGTCGGCGAGGCGGACCATCGTCTGCAGTGCGACATCCGCATTGGGCGCCCGCGACAGCGACCACAACAACTCGACGTGGGCATCGGTGTCCCAGCCGAGGCGGGCCAGGTCGGCCGGCGCCGATGGCTCGACCAGCCCGAGTCGACCCACGCTGGGAACGCGTGGGCGCTGCGTCGCCGGTTTCGCCACGCCCACGACGGTAGCGCACCGAATTTCCCCGGGTCGCTGCGCTCCTGCCCGCCGGACCTACAGCGAGAGGTAGGCCTTCAGCTCGAACGGGGTGACATTGGCGCGGTAGTCCTCCCACTCCTTGCGCTTGTTGCGCAGGAAGTAGTCGAAGACGTGCTCGCCGAGTGCCTCGGCCACGAGTTCGGAGTTCTCCATCTCCGAGAGCGCGACGCCCAGGCTGGAGGGCAGCTCGCGGTAGCCCATCGCGCGGCGCTCCTCGGGGGTCAGCATCCACACGTTGTCCTCGGCCTGTGGGCCCAGCACGTAGTTCTTCTCGATGCCGCGCAGCCCTGCGGCCAGCAGCACCGCGAACGTCAGGTACGGGTTGCACGCCGAGTCGGGGCTGCGCACCTCGATGCGCCGCGAGGACGCCTTGCGCGGGGTGTACATCGGCACCCGTACCAGGGCCGAGCGGTTCGCCGCACCCCACGACGCCGCGGTCGGCGCTTCGCCGCCGTGCACCAGCCGCTTGTAGGAGTTGACCCACTGGTTGGTGATCGCGCTGATCTCGCTGGCGTGCTCGAGGATGCCGGCGATGAACGACTTGGCGACGTCGGAGAGCTGCAGCGGGTCATCAGGGCTGTGGAAGGCGTTGTTCTCGCCTTCGAACAGGCTCATGTGGGTGTGCATGGCCGAGCCGGGATACTCGGCGAACGGCTTGGGCATGAACGACGCCCGAGCACCCTCGCCGAGGGCGACCTCCTTGACCACGTAACGGAACGTCATCACGTTGTCGGCCATCGACAGCGCGTCGGCGTAGCGCAGGTCGATCTCCTGCTGTCCCGGAGCGCCTTCGTGGTGGCTGAACTCCACCGAGATGCCCATCTGCTCAAGGGCGTCGATGGCGTGGCGGCGGAAGTTGGGCGCCGAGTCGTGCACGGCCTGGTCGAAGTAGCCGCCGTTGTCGGCGGGCACCGGCACCGAGCCGTCGTAGGGGCCGGGCTCGAGCAGGAAGAACTCGATCTCCGGGTGCACGTAGCAGGAGAATCCGAGATCGCTGGCCTTGGCCAGTTGCCGGCGCAGCACGTGGCGGCTGTCGGCCCACGACGGCGACCCGTCGGGCATGGTGATATCGCAGAACATCCGAGCCGAGTGGTGCTGGCCACCGCTGGTGGTCCACGGCAGCACCTGGAAGGTGGACGGGTCGGGACGTGCCACGGTGTCGGATTCGAAGACGCGCGCGAAGCCCTCGATGGAGGAGCCGTCGAAGCCGATGCCCTCCTCGAAGGCGCCCTCGAGTTCGGCGGGGGCGATCGCGACCGACTTGAGGAAGCCGAGCACGTCGGTGAACCACAGCCGGACGAATCGGATGTCCCGTTCCTCCAGCGTGCGCAGCACAAATTCCTTCTGGCGGTCCATGACGCGAGCGTATGCACCAGCTGTTAATTCCGTGTTACGCCGACGGTACAAGCCGCATCACCAGGCAAATTGCCAACCGTCGGAGATACTGAGGCGATGAAGGTGCTCATCCCGATTCTCCTCGTGGCCGGCATCGTCATCGTCGCCATGGGGCTCTACATTCGCCACCTCCGCAAAACCCTGCGCGGATCGGAGGATCCGCTGGTATTTCTTTCCGGCAGGGAGCGCAGGGCGTACGCCCGCGAGTTGCTCCAGCGCGAGAAAGAACGCTACGAGGCCGAGCGCCAGGAAAGGCTCAACCGGATGATCTGGAACCCAGGAGCACAAGACTCATGACAGCGCGAAGGATCGTCATCGGCGCTGTCGTGGCGGTGCTCATCGTGGGCGGTCTCATGCTGAGCGGCTGCAGCACTCAGGTCGGGGCGGGCACCACGGCCGTCAAGGTCGACGACTACTTGATCATCCCGACCGACCCGAAGGTGGAAGGCTGCATCAACCCCGAAACCTCGGAGTTCAACCCGCCCGGCGGGTTCACCGCCTACCTCTATCCGTCGCGACAGATCAGTTGGGACGCCCTCGACGCCGACGACGCCGAGGCGCCGGCCACCATCGTCGTGTCGAATGCTTCGGCTCCGGCTGAGCTTAAGGTCCCGGTCTCGGTCACATTCGACCTGACCACCGACTGCGACAAGCTCAAGAACTTCCATCGCGACTTCGGCACCAAGTATCAGGGGTGGCTCAACAGCGACGGCAGCGTCTCGCAGGGCTGGAAGCACCTGCTTCGGTACGTCGTCGGTCAGCCGTTGCAGAACACACTGGTGTCGGTGGCCCAGAAGTACACCTGGCGCCAGATCTGGAACGACGAAAAGGTTCGCATCGAATTCCAGAACGCGCTGCGCGATACCCTGCCCCAGGCCACCAAGAACCGCACGAACGGCGAGGAGTACTTCACCAACTTCCAGGTGACCGTCATGAAGCCGGACCCGGTGGACCCGAACCTCAAAGCCGCGATCACCGCCGAGCAGCAGGCCATCGCCGACGCGAACGCGGTCAAGGCCAAGGGGATCGCCGACGCCGAAGCCGCCAAGGCAAAGGCCGACGCCGACGTGACGGTGGCGAGGGCCCAGACCGAGTTGGCCCGCCAGCAGGCGCTGCAGAAGCAGGCCGAGATCGCGGGATACCCGTCGGTCGAGGACTTCTTGAAGGCCAAGGCCATCGAGGCGGGGCAGAACCCCTATCAGCCGACGTACGTGGTGCCGCAGGCCGGCTGAGCTCAGCAGTGCACGTCGCCAGGCACCACCTGGTCGACGAAGTAGCGCACGACCGCGGAGTCGATGCACTCGTCGCCGTTGAACACGGCCGTGTGCTGTGTGCCGTCGTAGGTGACCAGCGCGGCGCCGAGCTGTCGGGCCAGGTTCACCCCGGACTCATACGGGGTGGCCGGGTCGTGGGTGGTCGAGACGACGACGACGCTGCCCGGCGGCGCGGGCGACGCCGGCTGCGGGCTCGACCTCGCCGGCACCGGCCAGAAGGCGCAGATGTCACGCGGTGCGTAACCGGTGAACTGACCGTAAGACTGGAACGGGGCCAACTCGCGGGTGCGCCTGTCAAGGTCAGCCCAGACCGCGGGGTCGGTGGGTGTCTGGTTGTCGACGCAGCGCACGGCGTTGAAGGCGTCCTGGCCATTGCTGTAGCGCCCGTAGGGGTCACGCCCGTCGTACTCGTCGGCCAGCATCAGCAGATCCCCGGCGTCGTTCTGGCGCTGCAGGCCGAGCAGACCACTGGTGAGGAACTTCCAGTACTGCGGGGTGTAGAGCCCGTTGAACGTACCGGTGATCGCGTCCTGGTAGCTGAGCCCGCGCGGATCCGACGTCGGGCCCGGCCTGGCGACCAGCGGGTCGACGAGTTGGTGGAATCGGTTGACCCACTGCGCCGGATCGGTGCCCAGCGGGCAGCCGGCCGATTTCGCGCAGTCCGCGGCGTAGTCGGTGAACGCCGTCTGGAAGCCGGCCATCTGCTGGATGATCGAGTCGACGGTGTCCTCGGCGGGGTCCACGGCGCCGTCGAGGACCATCGTCCGCACCCGGTCCGGGAAGCGGTCCACGTACTCGGTGCCCAGCTGCGTGCCGTAGCTGAAACCCAGGTAGTTGATCTTGTCATCGCCGAGCACCTGGCGAATAGTGTCCATATCCGTTGCGGCCGAATCGGTTCCGACGCCGGCCAGGAACGCGGTGCCCAGCTTGTCGGCACATTCGGCGGTGTAGTTGCGGTAGATCTGCTCGATCGCGGCCACTCCGGCGGGGCTGTAGTCGACCATGGGGTTGCGCCGCCATGCGTCGAATTCCGCGTCGGTGCGGCACCGGGCTTCGGGCGTGGAATAGCCGACGCCGCGCGGGTCGAATCCGACGAGGTCGAAATGCTCGTTGATGGGACTGCCCGCCAGTGCGTATCCCATCCCCGCGACGGCGTCCACGGCCGAAGCGCCGGGACCGCCGGGGTTGACGAACAACGGACCGATGCGCTCGCCGCTGGCCGGGATCTTGATCACGGCCAATTGTGCTTGTGGCCCAGCGGGATTCGCTTCGTCGATCGGCACGGGGACGCTGGCACACTGTGCGGTGGGGAGGTCGGCGGCGGCGTCGCCGATGAATCGGGCGCAACTCCCCCACACGACCTGCGGCACCGTCGACTGGCCGGTCCCCGGTTCGGTGGCCGCGGCCCGCGGGGCCGTGCCACCGGCGGTAAGCACGGTACAGAGGAGCAGAGCCGAGCCGATCCGACTCGTGCGTCCCATGGCTGTCATCGTCGCACGGCGGTGGAGCCGACGTCACCGCGAGGGGTCACGCGTCGATCTCAGAACCGCGCGAGATCAATAACGATGCGCTGACGCCAGCGTAAATCCCTTGCGTTGCTGGGCGAATCGATGCTCAGCAGGTTGCGCCCGGCGGCGGTAGCTTCAGGTCGACGAGGTAGGCGGCGGCATAGTTGTCCACGCAGGTGTTGCCCTGGAATACGACAGTGTGCTGGGTTCCGTTGAACGTCAGCAGCGCTCCGCCGAGCTGTTTGGCCAGGTCGACCCCGGCCTGGTAGGGCGTGGCGGGATCGTTGGTCGTGGACACCACGAGCACCGGCGGCAGCCCGGGCGCCGAGACGGAGTGCTGGGTGCTGGTGGGAGGCACCGGCCAGAACGCGCACGTGCTCAGCGGGGCGTGACCGGTGAACTCGCCGTAGCTCATGAACGGCGCGACCTCGCGCATCCTGCGGTCTTCCTCGATCGCCTTCTCGCGGTCGGTGATCGGTGGCTGGTCGACGCAGTTGACCGCGATGCGGGCGTCGGTGGCATTGGTGTAGCGGCCCTGCGCGTCGCGGCGCATGTACATGTCGGCCAGCGCCAGCATGGTGTCGCCTTTGCCGTTGGACATCTCGGTCAGCGCCGTGGTCAGGTGCCGCCACAGGTTCGGCGAGTACAGCGCCATGATCGTGCCGATGATCGCGTCGCTGTAGCCGAGCCCGCGCGGATCGGCGGTCGGCAGCGGCTTGTCCGCCAGCGGGTCGACCATGCTGCGGTAGACCTCGACGGCCTTGGCCGGGTCGGTGCCCAGCGGGCAGGTCGGGTCCTTCGCGCAGTCGGCGGCGTAGTCGTCGAACGCCTGCTGGAATGCGGCGGCCTGGTCGATGTCGGCCTGGATCGGGTCGGCGTTGGGGTCGACGGCGCCGTCGAGGATCATCGCGCGCACCTTGTCCGGGAAGGCCTCGGCATACGCCGAGCCGATCCGGGTGCCGTACGAGTAGCCGAGGTAGGTCAGCTTGTCGTCGCCGAGAGCGGCGCGAAGCGAGTCAAGGTCCTTGACGACGCTGGCGGTCCCGATGTTGGCCAGGAAGTCCTTGCCCATCTTGTCGATGCAGCGCTGGACGAATGCCTTGGTCTGATTCTCGATGTGCTCGACGCCCTCGGGGCTGTAGTCGACCTGCGGGTCGGCCCGGATCGCGTCGTTGTCGGCGTCGGAGTTGCACCACAGCGCGGGTGTCGAGGACGCGACGCCGCGGGGATCGAAGCCCACCAGGTCGAATTTCTGCCGCACGTCGGCAGGCAGGTTCTCCACGATGCTGGCCGCCGCCTCGATGCCGGACTCGCCGGGGCCGCCGGGGTTGATGATCAGCGAACCGATCTTGTCGCCGGTAGCCGGGAAGCGGATCAGCGCCAGGCTGGCGATCGCGCCGTCGGGCTTGGCGTAGTCCACCGGGACGGCGATCTTGCCGCACTGCGCGCCCGCCGGGATGGGCAGCGCGTTGCCACCACCGCCACCGCCGCCGGCAACCTGGCACGGCCCCCACTGCACCGGCTGCCCGATCCTGGGCTCGGCGATGACGGCGGTTCCGGACACCATGGTGCTGCAGCCGGCGCTCGCGACGAGCGCGGACACGGCGGAGAGCACCAGGGCGGTGCGGACGGCGCGCGGACGTGGGTACTGCCTCATGGCAAACATGCTGCCATGTCCTGCGGGGGTGCCTCGCGCACCGACCCGCCGACGAGCGGCTTTCGGGTCGCTTCGGCGCTACTTGCGCCCGTGTTTGGCGGCGGGTTTGGCGGCGTCGAGCAGTTCGGACATGCCGACCGCGAAATCGTCGGCCATGTCCCACAGGTCAGGCAGCAGCTCGGGGCAGGAGATCAGCCCGACGTCGAGCTTGCCGTTGAGCGACATCACCGTGATGTTCAGGCCCGAGCCGTGGAAGATC
>Ga0209254_10002707_pt1 | contig 16128 bp, 14 predicted proteins | sample FrelakmetDIP11DI_FD_187148 | JGI IMG/M metagenome (GOLD analysis project Ga0209254, IMG submission 187148) | Freshwater lake sediment microbial communities from the University of Notre Dame, USA, for methane emissions studies - DIP11 DI (SPAdes)... | ecosystem: Environmental > Aquatic >... | reverse complement strand
ATCTGATGCCTTTGAAGCCTCCCCTTCGAGGGATCACCGACGATGACGGCCTCAGCCGGAAGAGGAGGTAATCCCTGATTCCCCAAATGCCCTAGCCTACGGCACCAAGTGTAAGAATGCGTTCATTATGTGTAAATTACATATTGTTATAGGGAACATATTTATTGTATTGGATTTATTACTTACTGTATCACAATATGTATTCCATTACTGTTTGTCCTGTGGAATCTCATAAATAAATGAAGCGTTGAATGCACTCGTAAGAATTTAAAAATTATTAATATCCATCATTCATTTTTACCTGCCTTTATTGGTCCTTACCCTTACAGGCAAGCATTGAAACGAGGAGTGAAAATAATAGGTGCAACTGCTCATTTCGTAACAAACGATTTGGATGAAGGGCCAATTATTACCCAAAAAATTATTCCGGTAAATCATTCGTTTACACTTTTAGACCTTATAAAAGCAGGCAGAGAAAATGAAACTGCTGCACTTGCCAAAGCCATGCAACTGGTTTTTGAAGACAGGGTATTTGTTTTTAATAATAAAACTGTTGTGTTCGAATAGGTTATCCTTTTGGGATATCACTATCGGTTTTCTACTCTGCAAATTTCGGATTACTGAAAAAATCAAGCCAAATCAAAGCGATCAAGGTTCATTACTTTGTCCCATGCCGCAACAAAATCCTTAACAAATTTCTCCTGAGCATCTGCGCTTCCGTACACTTCTGCAAGTGCTCTAAGCTCTGAGTTTGAACCAAAGATGAGATCTACCCGGGTTCCTGTCCATTTTAATTCGCCCGTTTTACGATCACGTCCATCAAATGTCTCTTTGGTCTCAGATGCTGGCACCCAGGCCGTACTCATGTCGAGCAGGTTTACAAAGAAATCGTTGGTAAGAACTTCAGGACGTTTCGTAAAAACACCATGTTCAGAGTTGTCATAATTTGTGTTTAAAACACGCATACCGCCCATAAGAACTGTCATTTCAGGAGCAGAAAGTGTCAGCAATTGCGCTTTATCAACCAATAACTCTTCTGTTGGTATTTTGTAATTCGTTTTTAAATAGTTACGGAATCCATCGGCTGCCGGCTCCAGTACTGCGAACGACTCAACGTCGGTTTGCTCTTGCGACGCATCCATACGACCCGGAGTAAAGGGAACAGTTATGACAGAACCTGCGTCTTTTGCAGCTTTTTCAACACCGGCACAACCTGCCAATACTATAAGATCTGAAAGAGAAACCTTTTTACCGTTGGATTGAGTACTGTTGAATTCTGTTTGGATGCCTTCCAGCTTTTCCAACACTTTAGTCAGCTGAGTTGGATTGTTAACACTCCAGCCCCTTTGTGGATTAAGACGAATGCGGGCACCGTTGGCTCCACCGCGTTTGTCTGATCCACGGAAAGTAGAGGCAGAAGCCCATGCGGTAGATACCAACTGTGATACCGATAGTCCGGAAGCTAATATTTTAGCTTTCAGGGCAGCTATGTCTTTTTCATCAATCAATACATGATCAATAACGGGAATTGGATCCTGCCAGATCAGTTCTTCTCTAGGCACTTCGGTGCCTAAGTAACGTGCACGAGGTCCCATATCCCGGTGAGTCAGCTTGAACCATGCACGGGCAAAGGCATCGGCAAATTCAAGAGGATGTTCATAGAAACGTCTTGAAATTTTTTCATAAGCTGGATCGAAACGCAAAGAAAGATCCGTAGTAAGCATCGTTGGTGCATGCTTTTTAGACGCGTCGTGGGCATCAGGAACTACACCATCGGCATCTTTTGCTACCCATTGATACGCACCGGCCGGGCTTTTTGTCAGTTCCCATTCGTATTTAAAGAGGTTTTCGAAGAAGTAATAGCTCCACTTGGCTGGAGTCTGTGTCCATATAACTTCCAGACCACTGCCGATAGTATCGCCTCCTTTTCCAGTGCCAAACTTGTTTTTCCAGCCTAAACCCTGTTCTTCAATTTCGGCAGCTTCGGGTTCAGGTCCAACATTTGCCGCGTCCCCGGCTCCATGGGTTTTTCCAAAGGTATGACCACCGGCAATAAGTGCAACTGTTTCTTCATCGTTCATGGCCATACGGGCAAATGTTCCACGAATATCTTTAGCCGCTGCAATCGGATCTGGATTACCGTTTGGTCCTTCCGGATTCACATAGATTAACCCCATTTGCACGGCTGCAAGCGGGTTGTCAAGGTCACGTTCACCGGAATACCTTTTGTCTGCTTCTTTCCATTTGGTTTCAGAACCCCAGAAAACGTCTTCTTCCGGCTCCCAAACATCTTCACGGCCACCGGCAAATCCAAAAGTTCTGAATCCCATTGATTCCAGCGCTACATTCCCTGTAAGGATCATAAGGTCAGCCCATGATATTTTCCGGCCATACTTTTGCTTGACAGGCCAAAGCAGCCTTCGTGCCTTGTCGAGGTTGACATTATCGGGCCAACTGTTAAGCGGGGCAAAACGTTGCTGTCCGCCTCCTGCTCCTCCACGACCGTCGCCTGTGCGGTATGTGCCTGCACTGTGCCATGCCATACGGATAAATAACGGTCCGTAATGGCCGAAATCGGCAGGCCACCAGTCCTGAGAGTCGGTCATAAGCTTGTGAAGGTCTTTTTTTATAGCTTCCAAATTCAGACTCTTGAATTCTTTGGCATAGTTAAAATCTTCACCCATTGGGTTAGATAAAGGAGAGTGTTGTCGCAGTATGTTCAATTTTAATTGATTAGGCCACCAGTCGCGGTTTTTTGTACCGCTGGTACCAACACTGTGCTTGTGGGTTGCTCCGGTAACAGGGCATTTGCTGACTTTGTCTGAGTTATTTTCCATTTTTAATGTGTTTTATTTTAAATAGTGTCGTTTGTTTCTTGTTTTTCATGAACTTACGATTCTTTCCAGGTGCCTGGGATCAGCCTCCTTATAGTGCATTTTTGACGAAGCAACTAAGCTTGATTATATCTAGAGCACCATTTGTCCTTACCCCACTGCAAACATCAATAGCAAAAGGCTGAACTTCCTCAATTGCCTGTCTGACATTTTCAGGTTTCAGCCCTCCCGCCAGGATAATCGGACATTTTGCATTATCACGGATTTGTCTGCTTAGATTCCAGTTGTGTACCCTGCCTGTTCCGCCCAATTCTTTAATTTTCAAGTTTGGGTTTCCACTATCAAGCAGTAAGGCATCAACACTATTTGAAAGCCTGACTGCCTGGTCCACCGAATTTGAATCAATAACATGAATTACCTGAACCAGTTTGACAGAAGGTAAAGCTTCTCTGATTTGAGAGTATGTCCCCACTGACAGCAAATCAACAATTTGAATTGTGTTAGTATGGATACTCTGGTGATGCTTAATTATCTCTTCGGCAGAAGTCTCACTTGTCAGGAGAAAGGTCCCGATTATTGGTGGAACAGATTGAGCAATCTGCCTGATTAACTCATCAGGAATGGGTCCAGGTCCGCTTGGCATTTTTGCGACCAGTCCAATGGCATCGGCGCCATACCCGATTGCTGTTTTTGCTTCTTCAATGCTACTGATGCAACAGATTTTAATACGTATCCTCATAAGGAAGTAATCTTAGAAATAGTGAACTATAGCTTATATTTATTACCTGTTCAATACCTGTCGTATTTTCCGTCAATGATAACCTCCTTCACTGCTTCCAGATAGCCGAATCCGTAAAGCATGTCGGGCAACAGGTAACTGCCTTCCACCCATTCGTTCCAGGCGTTGATGGTGATCAGTCTGGGCTGTTCTGGATGGCTTTCAGCATATTTTTTAGCTTTGGCGAGAAGTGTTGCAAAACTTTGGGGCGTATTGTTGTAGTGTACTACATCATAGATACCTTTTGCCGGAAAACGTGGCGTATCGTCCCATCCGATGGACACGCAGGGAAAAACCGGCACATCCAGGACAGCGTCCATCTGTTCTCGTATCCTGATCGAATTTGTGCCGTAAGCAATATAATCTTCATCAAGGCCACCCATATTGTACATGGCAATACTGTTGAATCCCATAACTTTCACTCTGTTCGCAAACTGCCCGGCTGCCTCGTCCAACATCAGGGAGCCGCCGCCCTGGTTCCACTGGATATGCAAGCCGGGGAAACCGGCTTTTTTCACTTCATCGCGGAAATAATCCAGGGCTTTCCGGGCTTCTTCCCCGCTATTGCTAAAGCTTTCCAGAAGTTTGTCCACGCTGAAGATAGAAAATACGGGCTCACCGTTAATTTTAAAATAGTTCGGCCGCTTGAAATACTGGTTGATAACCCTGTCCACGATAATTTGATAGTTCTTCCAGTCCACTTTGGCGTCCCAAAGGATATCTGTATTGTCCTTGTAAAGGTGATAGTTCCAGTAATTGTACTTAACATCGTGGTTGGCCCACATGATGTAAAACTGCATTTTTTCGTTATTCCCTGCTTTCAGGAAACCATCATTAAGTGCGCTTTCCAGAAACGGGCCTTCGTTATACCAGTACCAGTCGTAAACGAATACATTGACACCGTGGTCAGTGGCTACATCAATCCATTTCTCAACCACTTTTGGATCGTTGTCCAGTTCATATCCCCAAAGCGGCTGACGGGGCTGGTAGTGTCCGCCGAACCGGGGATTGCCTTTTTTAATCACTTCCCATTCACCGGTGCCATCCGGCCACAACATTTCCCTGCCTAACGAATCGTCGTGGCACGAAGGCCAGATATATGCCGCCACATAATATTCGCTTTTTGATGGTTTCTCTTCAAGCTGAGGTGATTGAACATCTGATGAACATCCGAAAAGAATAACCAACACTATCAGGGCTCCGGATCTGATAATTGCGTTTTTCATTAGCATAATTCTAAAAAATTCTATCTCTTATCAAAGTTATCAAATACTTTTTTCTTTTAATTCATTTCTTGTTTTAAAAATTATGCCAGGTCGAACCGGTCAAGGTTCATTATTATCTATACTTCGATTGTAAGAAAACCAAGGTTTATCGCAAATTATCAATGAATGACGAAAGAGCCCCTGAGTTGTTTATCAGTTCAATCTGTTTATAGACCAGTTCGGCTCGTTTTTCATTATACCTGTTCAGCTCTTTCTGAAAATCGACCTCATCTGTTATCAAATCATAAGCATTGATCTGCCCTTTATCAAATCTATCCTGATTCAGTAAAAGGTTCTCCTCATAAAGCTTTATATTCTGTTTAAATAATCCGGCCTGAAATTCAATCTGTGTTATCTCTTCCTTAAGCATAAGACTTTTATTACTGACACTGTTTATCTCATCGTCGAGGTTTGATTGAAGTCCTTTTTCCTCAAGCTTTAACTGGTTGACCCTGTTCTTTGTGCTGCTTCCTGAAATTATCTGAAATCTAAGACTAAGACCCACGTAGCTGCTTCCATACCAGCTGTCTGAAAGGAATGGATTAAAGGTATCTGTATATTGGTTGGCTCCAAGGAATCCCTCAAAACCAATAGTTGGCGCATGTTTCATTCTTTCTGACTGCTGCTGCTGTTCCAGAAGTTCAGCCCTGAGTATCAGGCTTTTCACAGAGGGAATAGAGTCTAAAAGAGGATCTGTATTACTTATGCTCAGTACATCTTCCGAAAAAGGTGAAAAATCAAATGTTCCATCAAGCAGATTCTCAAGAGAAATTCCCGTGAGGAAACCCATATAAATCTTTTCCCTCGTGAGGGATGAAGTAACAGCAATATAATTTGAAAGAGAATTATTATGGTTCAGAATGGCCTTGTTGATTTCTGTTTTCAGCACCTTACCCTCTTTCGACTTTACCATGAAAAGCTCTTTTGTCCTTGAAGTGCGGAGTGTATCGAGTTCGGCAGAACGAAGCTGTTCCTCCTTAAGCATTATATTTGTAAAGCTCTTTATTACCTCCAGTTTCAGATCCCTTTCAGCGGCAGCAGCATCGGTATTCTTGAGCTTCTCATTTATCCTGCTTTCTGCAACCCGGCTTTTTATGGAAAAGTCGATTACAGGCTGAAACAGATTTAAGCCTGAATTCTGCTGCCAGTCGGTACCAAATTTTATAGGTCGTTTTTCGTCTGTGGGTATCTGGCTGAACTGGCCGAGAGGAATTATCTGTGTCGGAATTATAGGATTATATCTGTAGTTATAACTCAGTGAGAGGTCAGGCAAATACTTCTGGTAAGCTGATGAAGTCTGTAGTTTAGCTATCTCTATATCAATCCTGACCGCCCGGATATTTCCCTTATTTGCAAGAGCAGAATCCAGACAGGTTATAAGTCTTATCTCCTGCCCTGATATCCCATTGGATAAGCTTATGTGGAGAATAAGTATTATTAGTAGGTTTATTGATTTCATTTCTAATATTCTTTTAATTTTTCAGGTACGGAATACTGCAGCCGGTTCAACATTATTGATGGTTCGTATGGAGAAGAAAAGAGAACTGCCAACCGATATAAACACCGTTACCAGGAAAAGTGCAGCGTACTCCCTGATTGAATAGCTGAATACAAGGCCGGCATTTGACACTCCTGCCCTGAATCCTTCAAGCAGTATCATTGCGATTATAAAACCGGTAAGTGCGAACAGGAAACTCTGTGTGAGAATTAGCCTCGTAATATACTGGTTCGTTGCACCGATGGCCTTCAGAGTACCGTAATCGCGTATCCTGTCAACAGCTGACGAATAAAGCGTAAGACCAATGATAAAGAATCCGCTGATTACAGCAAAAACAACCAGTGAACCGATGCTGGTGCCAATATTTGAAGATATGGTTATATAGCTGACTGTTGTTTTTCTTAGTTTCTCTGCGTTCCATGCTTTAATACCATAAACCGACCTGTTTATGTTATTGACAACGTCATCGACAGCAAAGCCGGGCATGACCTGAATAGCAATGGTGCTTACTTTCGACTCTGGAAATGATGTATAATAACGTGCCTTCGATAATGTTGTATAAAAAAATGAGCCTGCAAAGCCCCTGGCATTTTTTGTCTGCAGTTTTATTGTGGCACTTTTACCGTTAATTTCAACTCTTGTACCAGGTTTTACAGGGTAGTCGAATACGGCCTGGTCGTAAAATTCAGCTGACACTGCTTCATCATCATTAAGCGAAAGAAGGTCTCCCTCGTTTATTGATTCTGGCTTTGGACCAGCAATAAACATCGGCGATTCGCTTCCAATAATGAGCACTGGTGCAAGCTTGCCGTTCGCAAATTTGACCGATGCCCCTGAGACTACTATCGGATATGTGTTCATGACCCCCTCAATGCTCCTTAGTTCCCACACAAGGCCCTCATTAAGCTTAGGAAGTTCATTCGCATTCCTTGTAATATTGTCGACAACCCAGATCTGGGCAACATCCTGCCTCGAGTTGCTAACCAGGCCACCCATTAATCCGGTCAGAAAACTTAGTACACCTATCTGCTGACCAATAAGAAAGACGCTGACAACGATCCCGATTATTACGCCAATGCTCTTTATCTTGTCATATCGTATAAACCTGTACGCAGTAGCGATCATAATTAGTTGTTTTTAAGTTTGATTACAGACTCAACCTTTGAGTTCAGAATAAGCCCGTTATCCCCCTCAAGCTTAATTCTTACTTCTCTTACAAGTCTGTCTTCCTGCTCATTTGCTTTTTGCGAGAATAGCGACTTCTTTTTGAGGAAAGGGGAAAGAAAGGTCACTTTTCCCCTTGCTACAACGGAGTCGCTACCGATAAACCTGATATCAGCATCAAGACCGTTGCTGAGCCTGCCGGCAAAAAGCTCATCAACTTCAGTTCTCACTGTCATTGGTCCCGAAGGGGCAACCTCGGCATATTCTTCAAACTGTTTTATAGCAGTTCCTTTTTCAATATGCATTTCGAGCATAAGCCCCTCATAAGGTGAACGCAATATCTTTTTCGAAGCTTCGGCTTCAGCATATCTGACCTGTTCAGCCAGCTCCTTAAGCCTGCTGGCAGAAAGATTTACTAAAGCACTATTCTTTTCAACAGTAATAGAAAGTGTAGTTACCTCTGTCTCCAAATCATCAAGAGTCTGCGCTGTCTCCGCACCTTTTGATTCCAATGTTATTACCGATTGCAGGAGCTTTTTCTTATTGGAAAGCCTTGCCTCCGACTCACGCAAATTAAGCTTATCAATCTCTTCCTGCGATCTCTGTGCGTTGTACTGGCTTTTTAACTGGGATACCTTTATTAGTTCAAGATCATCATCAAGTCTCACCAGAGGCTCATCTTTCCTGATACTATCGCCGTCGAACCTGTATATCTCTTTAACAACACCACCTGTTGCAGCTGCAAGACTAATTATCTCCTGTTCAGGTTCAACCTTACCTACACCGACAACTACGGAAACATCAACCATAGCACTATTGACTGAATGAGATACGGAAGACGATTTTTCTTTGTTTTCCTTACTGCCGCTGCAGGCTGTAATAATCAATGGAATTAAAACCAGGTAAATTCTTTTATTCATTGCTTTAGTATTAGTATTCTGCTTTTTTGGGTTTTTGTTTTCTAATTGTGAAATAGCTCATCTGCCGATGGTTTGTCTGAGGCAATCCCATTATTCACATATATTATCCTGCCGGCAAAAGGTTTCAGTCTCAGGTCGTGTGTTACCACAATTACCGATTTTCCTGAATCTGAGAGCATTTTAAGCTCTTCCATCACTATGCCAACACTTTTAATATCGAGTGATGCAGTCGGTTCATCGCAAAGCATTATAGATGGTTCGGTAACAAGAGCCCGTGCAATTGCCACTCTCTGTTGCTGTCCTCCGCTGAGGTTTTTCGGCAGGCTCTTAACCCTGCTTTCCATGTTTACCTTTTTAAGCGCTTCCTCTGCCCTTTGCTTAGATTCCTTTTTGCTGGTACCGGAAAGCCTCAGCGGATGCATAACATTTTCAAGTACATTGAGTGGCGCTAAAAGATTGAAGCTTTGAAAGACAAAACCAATATTTTTAAGTCTGACCCCGGCCAGTTCTTTTTCACTTAAAGTATTCACCAGAAGATTATCGATATAAACTTCTCCTGAAGTTGGAAAAATCACACATCCCAGAAGAGAAAGAAGAGTTGTTTTACCCGAACCTGACGGGCCAATTATAAGGGTAAGCTCCTTCTTCATAAAATCGAAAGTTGTTGGCTGAAGAGCAGTAATTATAGTATCGCCTGTTTTATACTCTTTGCTTGCGCCTTTTATACTGGCTGCTATTTCCATATTCATTATGGTTATTTGGATTACTAAACAATTAAAGTACGATATAGTTCAATTAAATAGTTTATAATACGAAAATGAACTATTATGCTCAATTTTTGTTTCTGAAGGGATAGAATGACATTTATGACAAAGAGTGAAATACTTACAACTTTAGTAACCCAATTCTTTTCGTTCGATGCAGAAAGGGACAACCATGAGGAGTATTCATTAAATGAGTTTATTGGTTACCTGAACGTAAAATCGGGCAGTCAGGAGTTGGTGATGAGAGAAATATCAGGAGAGAATAAAGAGTGGTTTAAGGATGAATACCGCAATGTTGCAAGTGATATTTCAATTCTGATTGTTTTAATGAATCGTTATGCAAAATCTTATATTAAAAAGGTGCTCACTGATAGCAATTTACAGACACCAGAAGAGTTTTCATATCTGATCACTCTAATGACTTATTACAATTTAACCAAGAGTGAGCTGATCACAAAGCAGGTAATGGAAAAGACTTCCGGATCGGAAGTTATACGCCGGCTTATTAAAAAGGGGATGATTGCTGAATCTGCAGACAGGGAAGATAAGAGAAGCATAAGGGTCTCCGTAACCAAATATGGAAGGGAAGAGATACTAAAAATACTTCCACTTATGAGTAGGGTCACTAAGATTGTTGTTGGTAATCTGAATGATGAAGAGATCAACACACTTTCATACCTCCTTAAAAAACTGGATTATTTTCACAACGATATTTACCTGAATAAGAAAGATCAATCTTTGAGTGATCTTTTCAGTGGAATTACAAACAGACAGGAATTATCAAAAAGTACAGACTTTGGAGCTATGAATTCTAATTTTCCCAGCAAAATTTAATTAATTTTATAAAATACTAATTCTCTAAATTATATTGTGATGTTTATAAAACTTTTTTTAATTGCGTTACCGGTATTTTTTGTAATTGATATGCTTTGGCTGGTACTTGTGGCAAAAAGCTTTTATCAGGAACAGATTGGGTTCTTGATGAAACCAAACATTAATTGGCCTGCTGCAATCATTTTCTATTTATTGTTTATCAGCGGACTGGTAATATTTGTCATTTCACCGGCTTTTGAAAAACATTCCTGGATTCATGCAATCCTTTTTGGAGGATTATTTGGTCTGATAACTTATGCCACTTACGATTTAACAAATCTCGCCACTTTGAAAGATTGGCCTCTATTAGTAACGGTTGTTGATTTAATCTGGGGGACCATATTAGCATCATCCATTTCGCTGATAACCTACCTTATTGCAAATAAAATATAGAATGCCTGGAATTGATCCTCAAGAAATAAGCTATAAAGAATTTAACCACTAAGGATCTCAAAGGTTGACACTAAGTAACACAAAAGAATACAATCAATTAAGAATATTTTTGATTTAAACAAACTAAATGTTTTCCAAAAACTTTTCGGCCGTTTTCAAATAGGAGTTCTGCTTTTCGGAATTCATTTTATCGAAAGTGTGTACAAGCATGTTAAGCCTGGGATTCTTCCCAAAAAAATCGCGATGAACATGCAAAAACCTCCAGAATAATGAGTCCCATGTTTTTTGCCACTCTCCTTTTTTAAAATCACTCATCTTCATCAGGTAGTTGCTGCCACTAATGTAAGGTTTTGTGGCCATCAGGCCACCATCGGCAAACTGGCTCATGCCGTAAACATTCGGTACCATCACCCAGTCGTACGCATCGATGAACATTTCCATAAACCAACGGTAAGCCTCATCGGGATTGAACTCGCAAAGCAGCATGAAATTCCCAAACACCATCAACCGCTCGATATGATGAGCATAAGCTGTTTTCAAAACTTTTTGAATAATCTGATCTAACGGTTCAATACCGGTTTCACCCGTCCAGAACGATTCAGGTATTTTGCGCTCAAATCCCCAGAAATTATTGGTACGCTCAACGCTGCCTTTAATAAGCTTCCTGAAGGAACTGTTACGAATTTGCTTAAGCCTGAGAATAAGGCCCAATTGGCAAAAATATTAACGTATCATGTAATTAGCGGTAACCTTGATGCAGCTGCAGTAATGGATGCAGTCAAAAAAGCTAATGGCAAATTAGTTTTAACAACTGTAAGCGGTGGAAAACTAACTGTTTCACTTGATATGGGTAAAGTTAAGTTAACTGATGAGTCTGGAAAATCAGCCTTTGTAACTGTCGCAGATCTGAATGGTACCAATGGAGTTGTTCATGTTATAGACGGAGTGGTTCTTCCTAAGTAGTTATTCATAGGATAATAATATTACAACTAAAAGCTATCTGTTACACACAGATAGCTTTTTTTTTGCTTAATAACTCATTTCGTCTAAAATAACCTTTCCTCTGAATGTTCTGAAAAGGAAAATAAAATATATAAAAACAAGCGGAGCTCCGATCAGTACAAAAGTCAGAATTATACCCAGCGATTTGGAAGAAGCGGCGCTATTGGCAATTGTAAGGGAATTTGCGCTGTCGATATTTGAGAGCAGAATATTTGGATACAAGCCTATTGCTATAGTAATCAATAACAATGATGTCAATGCAGCCGATGATAAAAAAGCGTGCCAGTATTTTTGCTTTACTATTAACCTTCTCTCATTCAGCAGTAACAATAATGTTATAACAGGAATCGCAAATAAAATGGGCATTCCCCTGAAGTCATCAGCAGCATGTGGCACGTAAACGAGTGTAGCTATTGACAGACTAATATAACAAATGGTGAATAACATACCCGCAATTTTGGAAATGTAGGCTAATCTGTCGGCCAGTTTTTCGGCAGTTTTCATTACCAGGTAAACTGAACCATGCAGAGCAAAAAGAGCAACAACAGTAAGTCCGGTAAGCAGTGCATACGGATTGAAAATATCCAGTAGTCCACCTTTGTAAATCATATTCTCATCAATTGCTATTCCGAGAACAACATTCCCCAGTACAACTCCGAGTGTAAATCCGACCAGCATACTTGAAACAGAATAAATAATATCCCATAGTTTTCGCCACCACAGCATAGACTCTTTGCTGCGAAACTCAATGGCGATGGCCCTCATAATAAGTAAAACAAGGAACAAAATAAATGGAGTATAAAAGGCTGAAAGCAAAGTAGCATATACTTTCGGGAAACCGGCAAAGAGCGTTCCTCCTCCGATTACCAGCCAGACTTCATTACCACCCCACACTGGCCCAATTGCATTGAGAGCCAGCCTCCGGTTCTCTTCTTTCCTTAGTAATAGATGGACTGTTCCTGCCCCAAGGTCGAAACCATCAAGGATTGCGTATCCGCTAAATACTGCTCCAATTACGAGGAACATCCATGTTCCTAAGTCTATATTTAAAAATGTTTCCATTATTTATTGTTTAATAGTTTTATTAGGATCGTCCTTTACCGGTACTTCAGGTGCTAATCCTGTCTGTATCTTTTTATTCAGCAGGTAGATAAATAAACTGAACAGTATTAAATAAACCATTGTGAATAAGATAAGAGAAGATAACACTTGCTCTGCTCTTACATTTTCAGACAGGGCATCAGAAGTTCTTAAAAGGTTGTATACAACCCATGGTTGCCGGCCTATCTCGGCTGAGTACCAGCCAACCTGGTTTACTATTTGCGGAAGCACAACCGAAAAGCTGAATATTATCATGAGCCATCGTTTATTGAAAAGCTTTCTTTTCCATAACAGAAAGAGGGAAAATAAGGTAAGCCCAATCAGAAACATACCTATTGAAATCATTATATGATATGTCTGAAATACAAAGTTAACCATTGCAGGCCTGTCGTTTTTACTAAAGGCGTTGAGCCCTATAACCGGAGTTGTAAAGTCCTGGTGAATCAGAAACGTAAGTCCTTTGGGTATTTTTATTCCTGTAACAGTTTGTTCAGTTTCGTTTACCCACCCAAACAAGTACATATCGGCCACTGCCAGACTATCATAATGTCCTTCAAAAGCGGCAAGTTTAGCCGGCTGGTTTTTTGCTACCCCAATTGCCGAACCGTGACCCGTCAGCAATGCTCCAAGTGCTGAAATTGCTGCAATTACCAGGATTAGGCCAAATGCCTTTTTTGATTGCTCAACAAACTTGTTCTTAAGGATATAATAAGCATGAACGCTAAGCACTAAAAAAGTGCCGGCCAGGAAAGCTCCGATCCACACATGGATAATTCTGTCTACTGAAGAAGGATTGAAAACCATTGCCCAGAAATCGGTAATTTCAGCCCTTGCACTCAATCCTTCCCCAACAATTTTAAACCCTGCCGGAGTTTGTTGCCATGAGTTTGCAACCACAATCCAGATTGCTGAAAACATTGAACCGAAAGTTACCATGACGGTTGAAAAAAAGTGAACTTTGGGACTTACTTTGTTCCATCCAAAAAGCAAAACACCCAGGAAAGCAGATTCAAGGGCGAAGGCAAAAACGCCCTCAGCGGCTAAAGCACTTCCGAATATATCTCCGACATATCTGGAGTAGGCTGCCCAGTTTGTGCCAAACTCAAATTCCATTACGATTCCGGTTGCAACCCCGATTCCAAATATCAGTGCAAATATTCTGATCCAGAATTTTGTAAGCTGTTCCCAATGTTTGTCTCTGGTGCGAAGGTACATACCTTCGAAAAACACCAGTGCAACTCCTAACCCGATACTCAGTGGAGGATAGATGTAATGAAATGCAACGGTAAAGGCAAATTGCAAACGTGATAAGATTTCTATTTCCATGTTTTAATGTGTTTTATTATATTAACTGGCACGGGAGCAGGCAAACAATTTTCTAATATTGTATGTTTTTATGCTAAATTTATAAATAAAAAATGAAAGAAAAACAGCTTATGCAAAATAAACCAGGGATTGGAAAAATGATCAGGGCACATTTTCTGAGCTCCATTATCGCTCCCATAGTATTGGGAACCCTGCTGGCTGTTCATCTTAACGGCAGACTGGAGGTGCTCAATTTTCTTATAGTGTTGATTGTCGGAATTGGTCTGCATGTAGCTACTAATGTATATAACGACATTTTTGATACAATACAGGGAACAGATAAGGTGAATGTGCACCGCAATGAATCGAGCGGAGGTTCAGGTGTTTTACTTGATAATCCTGAACTTATGGGTAAAATGTTTCTTCTGGCCCGCATCGGATTGATTGTGGCACTTGCCGGAACAATATCACTAATGCCACTTATAGATAAGATATTATGGCCGTATCTATGGGGACTCTATTTGCTATCAGCCTTTTTCAGCAAATACTATACGGCGCCACCATTTAAGCTGGCTTACAGGGGTTGGGGTGAAATATCTGTCTGGTTCGCTTTTGGTCCCATGGCTATATTGATGGCCACAGTGAGTCAGAACCTGGGATTGCATCCTTTGGTTTGGCTAATGATGCCTGCTACAGGGCTCAGCACTTCATCCATATTACTGGCAGGCCAGATGATTGATCTGGACGCTGATCGTTCAGGAGGTAAACATGGAGTTGCATCACGCATGGGTACCAGGTTTACATCTGTAATCTACCTTCTTGTGCAATCAGGAATAATAGCAAATGTAATTTTATTGTTCATCTTTTTCCCTGGTAATTCATGGCTTTTCCTTTTTGCACTTATCCCCTATATTCTTATTTTTCCTAAAGCTGCAGGTATTATATTTAAAAATCATAACAATCCTGACCTGATAAAACAAGGCGCTAAACTAACAGTTCTCATCCATCTGGCATTTTCCTTTTTGCTTATCATCGGGTTCGTGATATTTATTTTTTTGTAATCGCTGAACCTGATTGATGCATATTAAAAAATCCAGGATAGTAAAATGTAAAAAACAAAAGCCGTAACAGAACCGAACATATTTACCAGATCATTAGGAGTAATGGATTCTAATGTCTTTCGATTCTTAAAATAATTCATCTGAAGCATTCTGTCTTCGACAAAAGTTCCAAGCAGGGAATCAGCAAAGCAGGCAATAAACGCAGAGACGGTAAGCATTGCTATATTATCCCAATGCCAGGAGCCAAAAAAGACGTAGTATGATAAGGAAGAGATGATAGCTGCACCGGTTAATGCGGCCAAACTACCGAAGAAAGAAATACCGCCATTGGCACCAGCTGGTACCGTTCTCATCTTCGACAAAGAAAAGCATCTTTTATTAAGTAAAGGACCAATTTCACTGGCCCAGGTATCAGCCGTCACAGCAGCCACAAAAGCAATAAAGAACAGTATAAAAATTTCATTTTGAGTAAATAGAAATAAGGCAGAGCTTGTAACTGCCCATACTATATTAGCTATAACCTGCCAGGCATTGCGGGCTGTGGGTTTATTTCCAACGCCTTTTATTGCATGCTGTAATTTTGTAAAAGCTGCAGAGCTCAGAAAGAAGAGCAAAACTGGCATCAACCAATGCCAACCTATGATGCCTGCAAAATAAAAACCCAGTAAAAAGGCAACAAAGCTTCCCCGGCGGGTAAGAATATTGAATTTAAATAACAAAAAGCACGCTGGCGCTAAAGCAAATAGAATTGCGGTCAAAAAAAGGTAATCAACCTCATAATGATAAGTCAGGAAGAAAAACAAGGCGAGCCCGGCCGGAATACTGAAATTATCAGAACCTCGCATTGACGCAGTCTCAAGAATAACTGCCCATAATAAAGCAAAAAGGATATACAGGATATTTAAACTCAATGAATCGGGCAAAAAAAGATAGAGTATCAAACAGGCAGAAAGGGAGTACGCTGTAATTCCATAAATACTCTTTCTGTCATGGAACGTACGTGTCCAACCATTGCCTTTCTGTACCTGACCTGCAAAATATGCCAGGGTATCTGAAATGGAGAGCACCATCAATGATGAATGAAAATAGTACAAGGGCAGATTATACAAAATCAAATAAGATGATAAAATACCAACGGGATAATAAATGGTGCCCAGACTCGCATCTGTG
>Ga0209254_10002706_pt1 | contig 16133 bp, 11 predicted proteins | sample FrelakmetDIP11DI_FD_187148 | JGI IMG/M metagenome (GOLD analysis project Ga0209254, IMG submission 187148) | Freshwater lake sediment microbial communities from the University of Notre Dame, USA, for methane emissions studies - DIP11 DI (SPAdes)... | ecosystem: Environmental > Aquatic >... | reverse complement strand
CGGCGACGCGAGAGCCATGGCGGCAGCCACCAGTCCGAACCGAGCAAGCCGCGTTGCCTTGATCATCCGCGCTGGGTCTCCGTGTTGCCCCGGCGCCGAACGCGCCTGGGATTTGCGGGGGCCCGCCGGGGGCACCGCGTCGAGGAATGCTGCTTTTCGCGCACGCATGGTACAAGACTGCCCGGCCGGGCGGCCGCCGCGGACTAGGCAGGCGGCTCTAACGGCTACAGAGACGAGAGTGGCCCCTTCGGAGCGAGCGAGGGCCCGATTGAACAACGACGAGGAGACTGCCCGATGCAAGCGTCCGCGCGCGCTGCGCTGCTCACTGCCCTTGCCCTGTCGCTGGCCTCAACGCTGGGTTCGGCGCGGGCGAGCGAGGTACCGCCCGCCGAGCCTGCGGCGCTGCTGAAATGGCTGCAGGCAGGCAGCTACAGGCAGTGGCCCAAGGAGTCGGGACCGCACCGCTCGATGGGGCCGCACCAGGGGCTGGTGGTGACCCACCTGAACCCCGCGCTTGACAAGTCGATGGCGGCGAAAGCCGCGGCGCACCCGAAGGGCTCGGCGGCGGTGAAGGAACTGCAGGACAGCAGCGGCAAGCTGACCGGATGGGCGGTGTCGGTGAAGACCGCCGCCGACAGCGACGGCGGCAAGGGCTGGTACTGGTACGAGATCCTCGGCACGACGCCGGGTGGCACCGTCACGGCGCAGGCGAACGGCGTGCCGCTGTGCTCCGCCTGTCACCTACGCGGCAAGGACCTGGTGCTGATTCCGCACCCGCTCGACTAGCCGAGCCGGCCGGACCAGTCGAGCGTCGCGATCACCGGCGCGTGGTCGCTCGGCTGCTCGCGGCGGCGCGGCTCGACGTCGATCGTGCAGGCGGTGCAGCGCGCCGCGGCGGCGTTCGACAGCAGGATGTGGTCGATGCGCAGACCCATCTTCCGGCGGAAGGCGAGGTTGCGATAGTCCCACCATGTGTAGCTTCGCTCGGGCTGCTCGAACAGGCGGAAGCTGTCCTTCAGGCCCAGGCCGAGCAGGGCGCGGAAGGCGGCACGCTCGGGCTCGGAGAACAGCACCTGGCCTTCCCACAGCGCCGGGTCGTGCACGTCGCGCGGCTCCGGGGCGATGTTGAAGTCGCCCGCCAGCAGCAGCTGCTCGTGTCGCGCCAGCTCGCCGCGCAGCCAGTCGGTCAGCGCGGCCAGCCAGTTCAGCTTGTACTCGAACTTGTCCGAGCCGACCGCCTGGCCGTTCGGAAAGTAGCCGTTGAGGACGCGCAGTCCGTCGAGCGTAATGGCGATCAGGCGCTTCTGCTCGTCCTCGAAGTTCGGCAGGTTGACCTGCACCTCGGTCGCCGCGGCGGTCCCCGCTTCACGCAGCAGGATTGCGACGCCGTTGTAGGTCTTCTGGCCGGCGAACACGCTGCGATAGCCGGCCGCCTGCAGTTCGGCGGCCGGGAACCTGTCGTCGGTGAGCTTGGTTTCCTGCAGGCAGACGACATCGATGGCGTGCTGGCCGAGCCAGTCGAGCAGGTGCGGCAGGCGGACCTTCAGCGAATTGACGTTCCAGGTCGCGACCGACAGCGCCACCGCGGTCGCCTAGCGCGGTGCCTTGGCGGGCGCGGCAGCCGTTTCGGCTGCCGCGGCATCGGCGGCCCTGGGCTCCACCTTGGCAGGCGGCACCAGCGGTTGCGGCGCTGCCCACTGGTAGCTGCGCGGCAGCATCGATCCCTTCGGGTAGCCCGCGGCGTCGAGGAGTTGTGTCCAGATCTCGGGATTGAAGCCGTTCTGCGACAGCGTGCCGACCGTCACGTGCGGCAGGCGCAGGCCGCCGGTGATGCGGCGGAATTCCTGCAGGTCCTCGTTCGAGGTGACCGTGCGTTCGGTGAACGGCACGCCGCGCTCGCGCAGCAGCGCCGCCGCGGGCACACAGGGCTGGCAGTCCGGCGCGGAGTACAGCACCACCGGCGCCCGCTCGACGGCGCGACGCAGCTCGTACGGCAGGCCGGCGCTGGCATCGGCGGCCGCCGGCACCGAACCCTTGCCGAGCGAGCGCACGTCCTTGGCGTCGCGCGGCGGCGAATCGCCGTAGTGAACCTTGCCGTTGGCATCGACCCAGCGATACTGGGCCGCGGCCGGTCCGGCAACGGTGGCCGTCAGCACGGCAAGCCAGGCGAGCGTATGGAGCTTCTTCATGTCAGATCCTGCAATCGTCAGTCGTTCATGCCGTGATGGCGCAGCAGCGCATCGATCATCGGCTTGCGGCCGCGGAAGGCAACGAACGAATCCATTGCCGGCCGGCTGCCGCCCATCGCCAGCACTTCATCGAGGAACCTCGTTCCGAGGCCCGGATCGAGAGTGCTGCCGATCTCCTCGAACGCGGCGTAGGCGTCGGCGGACAGCACCTCGGCCCACTTGTAGCTGTAGTAGCCGGACGCATAGCCGCCGGCAAAGACGTGGGTGAAGGTCCAAGGCATGCGCTGGTAAGGCGGTTGCTGCACGACCGCGACCTCACGGCGCACGTCATCGATCAGCCGCAGCAGCGCGCCGGCGTCGGTAGCTGCCGGGTCGAGCATCGTGTGCGCCAGCATGTCGAACAGCCCGAACTCGACCTGCCGCAGCATGAACATGCCGCTCTGGAAGTTCCTTGCCGCGATCATCTTGTCGAACAGCGCGCGCGGCAGCCGCGCGCCGGTGTCGACGTGGGCGGTCAGCAGCTGCAGCGCCTCCCACTCCCAGCAGAAGTTCTCCATGAACTGGCTCGGCAGCTCGACCGCGTCCCACTCGACGCCGCGGATGCCGGACACCGCCGCTTCGTCGACGCGCGACAGCAGGTGATGCAGCCCGTGGCCGAACTCGTGGAACAGCGTCAGCACCTCGTCGTGCGTGAACAGTGCCGGCTTGCCGCCCGACGGCGGTGAGAAATTGCAGGTCAGGAACGACACCGGCGTCTGCAGCTTGCCATTCACGCGGCGGCGGGCGCGCGCGTCGTCCTGCCAGGCGCCGCCCTGCTTGTGCTCGCGGGCGTACAGATCGAGGTAGAACTGGCCGATCAGCTCGCCCGCCGGTGACTCGATGCGATAGAACTTGACGTCGCGGTGCCAGGCCGGCGCGCTGTCCTCGCGGATCGCCACCGAGAAAAGCGTCTCGATGACCTTGAACAGGCCGGCGAGCACCTGCGGCTCGGGGAAGTAAGCCTTCAGCTCCTGTTCCGAGTAGGCGTAGCGCGCCTGGCGCAGCTTCTCGCTGGCGTAGCTGATGTCCCAGGCCTGCAGGTCCGGCAGGCCCAGCTCGCGGGCGGCGTACTCCTTCAGCGCGGCCATGTCGCGTTCCGCGAACGGCCGCGCGCGGCGCGCCAGGTCGCGCAGGAAGTCGAGCACCTGCTGCGGCGACTCGGCCATCTTCGGCACCAGCGACAGCTCGGCGAAATCCGTATGGCCGAGCAGGTCTGCCTGCTCGCGGCGCAGCCGCAGCAGTTCGATCATCAGCTGGGTGTTGTCCCACTCCGGCCGGCCGAACTCGGAGGCCCGCGTCGAATAGGCGTGGAACAGCCGTTCGCGCAGCGAGCGGTCGTCGGCGTACTGCAGGATCGGCAGGTAGCTCGGTGCGTGCAGCGTCAGCTTGTAGCCGGCCTTGCCTTCGGCCTGCGCCGCCTCGCGGAACATCTGCAGCGTGTCTTCCGGCACGCCAGCGAGCTTGCTCGCATCGTCGATCAGCAGCTCGAAGGCGTTGGTCGCGTCGAGCACGTTCTCGGCGAAGCGCGTCGACAGCTGCGACTGCCGCTCGCGGACCGCCCGCAGGCGCTCCTTGCCCGGCGGCGGCAGCTCGGCGCCGCCGAGGCGGAAGTCGCGCAGCTCGTTCTCGACCACGCGGCGGCGCGCCGGCGTCAGCCGCGCGAAATCATCGCGCGCGGCGATCGCCTTGTACTTGCCGTAGAGCGCCTCGTTCTGCGCCAGTTCGGTCCAGAACTGGGTCAGCTTGGGCAGGTTGGCGTTGTACTGCAGGCGCAGCGGTGGCGTGTCGACCACCGCGTTCAGGTGCGCCACCGCACTCCAGGCGCGGCCGAGGCGATCGATCGCGTCGTCCAGCGGCTCGACGATCGTCGCCCAGGAAGCGGGCGCGGCCGGATCGGTGACCCGGGCGACGGTAGCGCGGCACGCCTCGAGCAGCGCGTCGATTGCCGGCGTGATGTGCTCAGGCGCAATCGCGTCGAAGCGCGCCAGGCCCGACAGGTCGAGCAGCGGATTGGTCTTGACGTCGAAAGGCATGTTCGGGTCTTTTCGCAGGGACCGCAAGGTTAGCAGCGCGGCCGCTGCGGAACTTCTGCCCGCAAGCCTAGGCCGAACCCCGATTCGGCGGTTTCGTCCCTTTGGTCTAGCCGCCTGCGCCGGTGCCCAGCGCCACCCGCATCAGGTCGGCCACCGTGCCGGCGTTCAGCTTGTCCATGATGTTGGCGCGGTGCGCCTCGACCGTCTTGATCGAGATGCCGAGGTCGTCGGCGATCTGCTTGTTCAGCCGCCCGGCGACGATCCGCTCGAGCACCTGCTGCTCGCGCGGGGTGAGCCTGGCCAGCAGCGAGGAATTGATCCGCTCGCGCTCGATCCGTGCGGCGTCCTCGCGGGCGCGCGCGAGCATCCGCTCGACCAGCGCCTTCAGCGCCTGCTGCTCGAACGGCTTCTCGATGAAGTCGGTCGCGCCCTTCTTCATCGTCGCCACCGCCATCGGCACGTCGCCGTGGCCGGTGACGAACACCACCGGCAGGTGCGAGCCGCGCGCCAGCAGCTCCTCCTGCAGCTGCAGGCCGCTCATGCCGGGCATGCGCACGTCGAGGATCAGGCAGGCGATTGCCTTCGGGTCGTAGCGGTCGAGGAAGGCCTCGGCGCTGTCGAAGGTGGCAACCTGGTAGGCCGGCTCGAGCAGGAACTGCAGCGAGTCGCGGACGGCCTCGTCGTCGTCGACGACATAGACCAGGCCGAGGGGTGGGTCGCGGTCGGTCGGACTCATCGATGCGGAAGCTCCATGGTGGTGGCAGCGCTCTCGGCGGCCGGCTCGGAAACGGCCAGCGGCAGGGTGAAGTGCATCACCGTGCCACCGGCGGGTTCGGGGTTGCGCGCGACGGCGAGCTGCCCCTGGTGAAACTCGATGATCGAGCGGCAGATGTTCAGGCCCATGCCCATGCCGTCGGACTTGGTGCTGAAGAAGGGCGCAAAGACGTTCGGCAGATGCTCCGGCGCGATGCCGGCGCCGCGGTCGATCACCGCGAACTCGGCGGTCGATTCGCCGGCGCGCCGCACGCGCACGTCGATGCGCGGCACCGTGGCGTCCTGCATCGACTCGATCGCGTTCTTCAGCAGGTTCAGCAGCACCTGCTCGATCAGGATCGGATCCGCGTCGACCGGCGGAAGCCGCGGGTCGACGTCGGCGACGATCGCGATGCGCCGCTTGGTCGCCTCGATCTCGGCGAAGGCGATCGCGTCCTCGACGATGCGGGCCGCCGGCGTCGGGCGGCGGCGCGGCTCGGAGCGCTTCACGAACTCGCGGATGCGCCGGATGATGCCGCCGGCGCGCTGCGCCTGCGCCACCGTCTTGGCGAGCGCCGCCTTCAGTTCTTCCGGCGACATGGCGCCGCGGGCGAGCCGCGCCAGCGTGCCCTCGCTGTAGTTGGTGATCGCCGTGAGCGGCTGGTTCAGTTCGTGCGCGAGCGACGAGGCCATCTCGCCCATCGTCATCAGGCGCGCGGTGAACTGCACCTTGTCCTGCTGCTGGCGGACGATCTCCTCCGATGTCTTGCGCAGCGTGATGTCGGTGGCGATCTGCAGCCGCGCGGCATCGCCGGTGAAGTCGTCGCCGCGCGCCGGCCAGCGGATCTCGCGCGTGCGCACGTCGAACCAGCGGTCGGTCACCGCGTCATGCACCTCGCCGCTGTCGCGGCCACGCAGCGCCTGCTGCAGGCGGTCGTGTCCGGCGGCGCCGGCCCCGAAAGTCTCCGCGTAGGCGCGGTTGCCGAAGAGCAGCGTCGGCGCCCCGGCTTCGCCACGACCCGCGGTGACGACCGATACGGCCGCCTCGAGCGATTCGAGTACGCGCACGAAGCGCTCGTGCGCGCCGGCCAGTTCGGTGCGGATGCGCCGCGGCTCGGTCACATCGGTCAACGAGGTCATCCAGCCGATCTGGCGGCTGTTCTCGTCGACCAGCGGCGCGACATAGACATGGGCATCGATGCGCGCGCCGGCGGCGGTCTGCAGCGACATCTCGATGCCGCCGGCCGGCGCCTCGCCGGCCAGTATCTGTTGCAGTGCCCGCTCGTTGGCGGCGTTGGCCTCGGGCGACCAGAACGGAAACGGCGCGCCGCGGCCGACCAGCGCGTCGGCGGCGAAGCCGGTCATCTGCACCAGCGCACGATTGACGTAGCGGATCACGCCTTGCCGGTCGAGCACGGCCAGCCCGGTGGCTTGCGAGTTCTCCATCGCCCGCCGCAGCACGGTCTCGGCGAGCAGCGCCCGATCGATGCGGTGCAGGCGCGTCGTGTAAAGCGCCAGCGCGCCGAGGGCGGCAGCCACGGCCAGCGCCAGCACGCCGGCCACCCAGGCGAGCGCGTCGGCAGGAAAGACCGCCTGCCGGCGGAACGCGCTGGCGTGCAGCTTCAGCTCCCGCGGCAATGCCGCCAGCGTGGTGGCGTAGCTCGGCGCGCCGGCCGGCGGCACGGCAACGCTGCTGGCGACGAGCTGGCGCCCCTCCTGCTCCAGCGTGAAGCGATAGCGCTCGAGCATCTCCGGCGTGACGCCGGTGCGCAGCAGTTCGCGCAGCGACAGCAGCGCGACCAGCAGCGCCTGCGGCCGGTCGCCGGCGGTGACCGGGATCAGCAGCGCCACCGGCGCCGTGTCGTCGCGCGGCTGGCCGAGCAGCGCAAAGAGGGTGTGCGCGGCGGCGGCGGTCTGCTCGGCGAGCGCGCGGACTTCCGGCATCGACGCCGGATCCCAGCCAGGCCCGAAGACGAAATTCAGCACCGGCGGCGACAGCGCGCCGCCGCGCTCATCGAGGTGGGCCAGCGCGATCAGTTCGGGCTTGCTGTCGATCATCTCGCTGGCAAGCGCCTCGAAGCGACGCACGTCGACGGTGCCGGTGCTCATCTCCACCGCGATCACCGACAGCGCTTCGCGCACCAGCACCAGGCGGGCGCTCAGCTGCTGCGCGGTGGAGTCGACGTCACGCTGCAGCGCTTCGCGCTGCAGTTGGCGATCCTCGACCACCATCGCCGCGATCAGCGCCGCCAGCAGCACGGCGACCAGGATCGTCACCACGAAGGGCAGGTACGGCCAGGGGCCGAGCCGGCGCGACGGCGCCTCCGCCAGCGCGGCGAAGGTGTCGGACAACGAGCGGGACGGGTCTTGGCTCAAAGATGCGATGCGGCTGGCCTGCGGGTCGACGCGGCTTTCATCCGGCGTGCGGCCATATTAAGGTGAGCATTGCGCAGGGCGAACGCAAGCCGGATGCCCTCATTCGGGAGGCCTGTGCACGCGGGACCTGGAGTCGCTGGCAAAGGTTCCCGCCGCTCGACGTGCGTTGCGCATAATAAAATGCAATCGCATTATTTGAAAGGCGCGTGATCTGCGGTTAGATTGCGCCCTTTCGCGATAACGCCCCGCCGCGCCGCTTCGGTGCAGCCGGGCGCACAGAACATCGAAGGAGACAAGTCATGTCCGCAGTTCCGAATCAGCTGTCGGCGGCGAACGACCCCGATGCCCAGGAAACGCAGGAATGGCTAGATGCGCTCGAGGTGGTGCTCGAGCGCGAGGGCCGCCACCGCGCCCACTTCCTGCTCGAGAAGCTGGTCGAGAAGGCGCGGCTGTCCGGCGCCTACATCCCGTTCTCGGCCAACACCGCCTACGTGAACACGATCCCGGCGCACCTCGAGGAGCATTCGCCCGGCGACGCCACGCTCGAGGAGCGCATCCGCTCCTACATCCGCTGGAACGCGATGGCGATGGTCGTGCGCGCCAACCGCGCCGAGGGTGACCTCGGCGGCCACATCGCCAGCTATGCGTCGGTCAACACGCTGATGGAAGTGGGCTTCATGCACTTCTGGCGCGCGCCGACGGCGGACTTCGGCGGCGACCTCATCTATATCCAGGGCCATTCGGCGCCGGGCATCTATGCACGCGCCTACCTGGAAGGGCGGCTGACCGAGGATCAGTTGTCGAACTTCCGCCGCGACGTCGACGGCAAGGGCGTCACCTCGTACCCGCATCCGAAACTGATGCCGGACTTCTGGCAGTTCCCGACCGTCTCGATGGGGCTGGGGCCGATCGCCGCCATCTACCAGGCGCGCTTCCTCAAGTACCTGCACAACCGAGGGATCGCCGACACCTCGGGCCGCAAGGTGTGGTGCTTCTGCGGCGACGGCGAGATGGACGAGCCGGAGTCGACGGGCGCCATCGGCATGGCGGCGCGCGAGCACCTCGACAACCTGATCTTCGTCGTCAACTGCAACCTGCAGCGGCTCGACGGGCCGGTGCGCGGCAACGGCAAGATCATCCAGGAGCTCGAGGGCGGCTTCCGCGGCGCCGGCTGGAATGTCATCAAGCTGATCTGGGGCTCCTACTGGGATCCGCTGCTGGCGCGCGACCGCGACGGGGCGCTGCGCCACGTGATGGAGACTACCGTCGACGGCGAATACCAGAACTTCAAGGCCAACGATGGCGCCTTCGTGCGCAAGCACTTCTTCGGCAAGGACCCGCGCCTGCTGGAGATGGTCTCGCGCATGTCCGACGACGACATCTGGCGGCTGAACCGTGGTGGCCACGATCCGCACAAGATCTACGCCGCCTATGCCTTTGCCATCAAGCACCAGAGGCAGCCGACCGTGATCCTGGCCAAGACGGTCAAGGGCTTCGGCATGGGCAAGATCGGCGAGGGCAAGAACCCGACGCACCAGCTGAAGAAGCTCGACGACGACGCGGTGCGCGAATTCCGCGACCGCTTCCGCATTCCGGTGCCTGACGACCGGCTGCCCGAGGTGCCGTTCTACAGGCCGGAGGCCAGCTCCGACGAGATGAAGTACCTGCTCGAGCGGCGTCGCGCACTCGGCGGCTTTCTGCCGCAGCGCCGCCGCGTGGCCGACGAGAAGCTCGCCGTGCCGGGGCTCGATGCCTTCAGTGCGGTGCTCGAGCCGACCGCCGAGGGGCGTGAGATCTCGACCACGCAGGCCTTCGTGCGTTTCCTTACCCAGCTCGTACGCGACAAGACGTTGGGCCAGCGGGTGGTGCCGATCATTCCCGACGAGGCGCGCACCTTTGGCATGGAGGGCATGTTCCGGCAGCTGGGCATCTTCAGCCAGCAGGGGCAGCTGTACGAGCCGGTCGACCGCGACCAGGTGATGTACTACCGCGAGGACAAGGCCGGGCAGATCCTCGAGGAGGGCATCAACGAGGCCGGCGCGATGGCCGACTGGATCGCTGCCGCGACGTCGTACTCGACGAACAACCGGCAGATGATCCCCTTGTACATCTTCTACTCGATGTTCGGCTTCCAGCGCGTCGGCGACCTGGCCTGGCTGGCCGGCGACATGCAGGCGCGCGGATTCCTGCTCGGTGGCACGGCTGGCCGCACGACGCTCAATGGCGAGGGACTGCAGCACCAGGACGGCCACTCGCACATCATCTCCAGCACGATCCCCAACTGCGTCAGCTACGACCCGACCTTCGCGCACGAGGTGGCGGTGATCCTGCAGGCCGGCCTGAAGCGGATGATCGAGAACCAGGAGAACGTCTGGTACTACGTGACGCTGATGAACGAGAACTACGCCCAGCCCGGCCTGAAGAAGGGCCAGGAGGAGGGCATTCTCAAGGGCATGTATCGGCTGCGCGAAGGGCCGGCGGGCAGCGGCATGGGGGCCAGCATCCCGCGCGTGCAACTGCTGGGCAGCGGCACCATCCTGCGCGAGGCGATTGCCGCGGCGGAGATATTGGAGCGCGACTGGGGCGTGTCGGGCGATGTGTGGAGCGTGACCAGCTTCACCGAGCTGCGCCGCGACGGCATGGAGGCCGAACGCTGGAACCTGCTGCACCCGGCCGAGAAGCCGCGCAAGGCCTACGTCGCGCAGCAGCTCGAACGAACCGCCGGGCCGATCGTCGCCGCCACCGACTACATGCGGCTGTTCGCCGACCAGATCCGCGCTTTCATTCCGAAGGGCCGCGACTACCGCGTGCTCGGCACCGACGGCTTCGGCCGCTCGGACACCCGGGCCAAGCTGCGCGAGTTCTTCGAGGTCGACCGGCACTTCATCGTGCTTTCCAGCCTCAAGGCGCTCGCTGACGAAGGCCTGGTGCCGGCGGCGAAACTGCCGGAAGCGATGCGCAAGTACGGCATCGATCCGGCCAAATCGAACCCGATGACGGCCTGAGCACCAGCTACGACAAGGACAGCGCGGAGACGACATGGCCCAGATCGAAATCAAGGTGCCCGACATCGGCGACTTCAAGGAAGTCGAGGTGATCGAGGTGCTGGTCAAGCCCGGCGACACGGTCACGAAGGAACAGTCGCTGATCACGGTGGAGTCCGACAAGGCGTCGATGGAGATCCCGTCGTCGCACGCCGGCACGGTGGCCGGGATGCGGGTGAACCTCGGCGACAAGGTCTCCGAGGGCTCGGTGGTGCTGCTGCTCGATACCGAGGCGGCGGCGGAAGCGCCTGCTGCAGCGCCGGCGCCTGCCGGCGCTGCGGCACTTTCGCCGGCACCGGCGCGCGCGGATGCCATGCCGCCGCCGACCGCAGCGGCGCAGGCTTCGCCGCCGTCGACCGCCTTCGCCACCGAGATGGCGGAGCGGCCGATGGTGGCGGCCGAGGATGACGGCGTGAAGCCGCACGCCTCGCCGTCGGTGCGCAAGTTCGCGCGCGAACTCGGCGTCGACCTGGCGCTGGTGCGCGGCAGCGGGCCGAAGGGGCGCATCACCACCGACGACGTGCGCGGCTTCGTCAAGGGCGTGATGATGGGTGGCGCGCGGCCCGTCGCGGCGTCAGCCGCCGCCGCAGCGGGTGCCGGGCTCGGCGTGCTGCCGTGGCCGCAGGTGGACTTCGCCAAGTTCGGGCCGATCGAGCGCGTCGAGATGTCGCGCATCAAGAAGCTGTCGGGGCCGAACCTGCACCGCAACTGGGTGATGATCCCGCACGTCACCAACCACGAGGATGCCGACATCACCGACCTCGAAGCGTTCCGCGTGCAGTTGAACAACGAGAACGCCAAGAACAAGGACGCGGCAAAGCTCACGATGCTGGCCTTCCTGATCAAGGCGGCCGTGGCGACGCTGAAGAAGTTCCCCGACTTCAACAGCTCGATCGACCCGGACGGCACGGCGATCATCCGCAAGAACTACTGGCACATCGGCTTCGCCGCCGACACGCCCAATGGGCTGGTGGTGCCGGTGATCAAGGACGCGGACAAGAAGGGCATCTTCGACATCGCCGCCGAGACCGCGGCGCTGGCGGCGAAGGCGCGCGAGGGCAAGCTCTCGCCCACCGACATGCAGGGTGGCACCTTCTCGATCTCCTCGCTCGGCGGCATCGGCGGCACCTACTTCACGCCGATCATCAATGCGCCCGAGGTGGCGATCCTCGGCGTGTGCCGCTCAACGACGAGGCCGGTGTGGGACGGCAAGGCCTTTGTGCCGCGGCTCGTCCTGCCGCTGTCGCTGTCGTGGGACCACCGCGTGGTCGACGGCGCCTCCGCCGCCCGCTTCAACGCCTATCTGGCATCGCTGCTGGCGGACTTCCGCCGCGTGATGCTGTAGGAGGCGCCGATGAGCCAGATCGTCGAAGTGGTGTTGCCCGATATCGGCGACTTCAAGGCCGTCGAGGTCATCGAGGTGCTGGTCAAGGCCGGCGACACGGTGGCCAAGGAGCAGTCGCTGATCACGGTGGAGTCCGACAAGGCGTCGATGGAGATTCCGTCGTCGCACGCCGGCACGGTGAAGGAAGTGCGGGTGAAGCTCGGTGACAAGGTGTCGCAGGGCTCGATCGTGGTGCTCCTCGATGCCGAGGCGGCATCAGCCGCGGCGCCACCTGCTCCTGCCCCCGCCGCGATGCCTGCCGCTGCCGCTGCGCCTGCCCCCGCGGTAGCTGCGGCCGCGCCCGCAGCGGCGAAGTTCGCCGGTAGCGCCGACATGGAGTGCGACGTGCTCGTGCTCGGTGCCGGTCCGGGCGGCTACTCCGCCGCCTTTCGCGCCGCCGATCTCGGCAGGAAGGTGGTGCTCGTCGAGCGCTACTCGACGCTGGGCGGGGTGTGCCTGAACGTGGGCTGCATTCCGTCGAAGGCCCTGCTGCACGTGGCGGCGGTGATCGACGAGGCGGCGCACTTCGCCACCCTCGGCGTGACCTTCGGCCAGCCGCAGGTCGATCTCGACAAGCTGCGCTCGCACAAGAGCAAGGTGGTCGGCAAGCTCACCGGCGGCCTGGCGTCGATGGCGAAGATGCGCAAGGTCACGGTGGTGCAGGGCGTAGGCACCTTCGCCGATCCCAATCACCTCGCCGTGGCCACGCGTGAAGGCACGAAGAACATCCGCTTCGCCAGCGCGATCATCGCCGCCGGCAGCCAGGCGGTGAAGCTGCCCTTCCTGCCCGACGATCCGCGCATCGTCGACTCGACCGGCGCGCTCGAACTGCGCCAGTTGCCGAAGAAGATGCTGGTGATCGGCGGCGGCATCATCGGGCTGGAGATGGCGACCGTGTACTCGACGCTGGGTGCGAGGGTGGACGTGGTCGAGATGCTCGACGGCCTGATGCCGGGCGCCGACCGCGATCTCGTCAAGGTCTGGCAGAAACACAACGCGCGGCGCTTCGACCGCATCATGCTCAAGACGAAGACGGTCAGCGCCGAGGCGAATTCCAATGGCATCCTCGTCGGCTTCGAGGGCGAGGAAGCGCCGGCCGAGCCGGATTACTACGACCTGGTGTTGGTTTCCGTCGGCCGCAGCCCCAACGGCAACAAGATCGGTGCCGACCGAGCCGGCGTGGCGGTCGATGCGCGCGGCTACATCGCCGTCGACAGGCAGATGCGCACCAACGTCCCGCACATCTTCGCCATCGGCGACTTGGTTGGCCAGCCGATGCTGGCGCACAAGGCGGTGCACGAGGCGCATGTCGCGGCGGAAGTGATTGCCGGGCAGAAGAGCTTCTTCGACGCGCATGTCATCCCGTCGGTGGCCTACACCGACCCGGAGATCGCCTGGGTGGGGCTGACCGAAGACGAGGCGAAGAAGAGCGGCCGCAAGGTGAAGAAGGGCCTCTTCCCGTGGAGTGCATCCGGCCGGGCGATCGCCAATGGCCGCGACGAGGGCTTTACCAAGCTGCTGTTCGACGAGGAAACACAGCGCATCGTCGGTGGCGGCATCGTCGGCACGCATGCCGGGGATCTCATCGGCGAGATCGCACTGGCCATCGAGATGGGGGCGGATGCGGTGGACATCGGCAAGACCATCCACCCGCACCCGACGCTCGGCGAGAGCGTCGGCATGGCGGCCGAGGCGGCCGAGGGCCACTGCACGGATCTGCCGCCGCCGCGTAGATAGGACGGCGGCTCACTGTGGGGCGATCCGCGCAAGCCGGGTTGGCGCGGATCGGTTCGCTGCACGCGGCGGTGACAGGCGACCGGGCACCGTGTTTCGGCCGGTGAACGTCGGCTCTCCCGCGCGGGGCGGATGACGCGCTTCGGCCATCTTCCTGCCCTTCGCTCGCCCTCGACGCGCCATTCCGAATGACCGGTGACGCAGTGGAGCCGACGTCGCTCGTCGGCCAGAACCAAGCGAGTCCATCTCTTCGCATTGCTGAAATTCGAAGATTTCGATGCTCGCAAGCACGCCGCGTTGCGCGAGCGGCAGCTTCTAGTGGGATCGAACAGGCGCAACCGACCCGTTCCTGCCGGCCGCGATTTTCTGATCGATTGACCGGTCGACACCGCGCACCTGTCGTTCGCCTGCGTCAAGACGAAGACCTGCGGTTGAGGAAAGCGGCCGTTCGCGCACACGCCTGGCACGGCAGCCATTGACGGGCAGCTTTCAGGCCACACGACCGCGAGCTCACGACCCAACGCAGTCGGACGCGTTTCTCAAGAGGGGTCACTGCCTAATCGCTCCGCAGCAGACGCTCAGCGTTCAGGTAACCGGCGGCCGCGAGCGGCTTGGTGCACAGTACGGCACACCATTTCCGATTGGCCCCGACACCGAACGAAGCCACGCTCGCAGGCGTCCGCGTTCAGTGAACTGCTGGCCATCACGCATTCAGTCGACCCTGCAGTCGGCGCGATCGCGCACGTTCGAGCACATATGCGGTACGGTGCACGCGGCGCTGGCGAAGTGAAGAGAAAGCGCAAGCGGCCCGAATGACCTGGAAGCGGTATCCATGACCCGAACTGTCGTAGTTTCGACAATCCTGCGTCGCACCGCTACCTAAGCTCTCGCTCTTGTTTCATCCGGCGCGCGGCATCGTGCTCGCGAGATGCATCCGCTGTCGGCGAAGGGCGCCTTCGACGACGCAGCACGAAAGAGGCCACGACGCATTTTCGAGAATAGGAGTTGCACTGTCGGACGGCTCGGCCCTGTCCCCTGAGTCGATCTGGGGCTGCAGAGTAGCGCCGCCTTCATCGTCTGAGGGAACGTTTCGGAAGGCCGTTTGCTTGCCTGATGGAACGGCGCGCTGCCTTCAGTGCCTCCGGCTCATCCGGGGGGTTGCAGGCTGCCCGGGAGAAAACGGCCGTCCACCAGTGGCACCACAACGGAGAGTCACCGATGTCAGATTTGTGGAACAAGGCCAGGGAGATCGCGACGGCTGCCGGAGCGGCGGCGTCCGATGCCAGCAAGGCCGTCGCCGACACAGCCGGCGAGATGACGAACGAGGCGGCTGCCACTGCCAGCGCCGCGTGGGACTCGACGAAGGCTGCTGCCTGCGCGGTTGCCGACAGCACGGCGAAAGCCGCCGACTGCGCCGTGGCCGGCGCTGCCGGCGCCCTGGACAAGGCGGGGGCTGTCACGGGAGAAGCGGTCGCGGCAACCGAAGTCGCCGTGGCAGAGTCCCTGGAAGCGGTGAAATCGGCGGCACCCTAGTCAGCTAGCACGAGACGGTCGCTGATCCCTTGCCCGGATGCCTCACGAATGGCCCTTCTTCGCGCGTACGAGCTGTACGGGCCGGAGTGCGGAGGTGCGCTATGCGTAAAGGCGAGCCGTTCGTTGAGCACTTGTTAAGGGACTCGCTCGAAGCCGAGCGCGTACCGGTCGGTTCCTACGCTGCCCATCTCATCGCATGAACAATTCCGAGACCTGCCCGAAGTGCCGCGCCAGTGCTGTCTTTTCCTCTCGTTGGCGGCGAAGGGATGGATTGCTGCGTCCGCTGTTCCGGGCTGCTTTGCGTTGCCACGCTTGCGGGTACCGCTATTTTCGTTTGGACCGCTTGGGTGCGGCGGCGACGGCCGCGGTGCTGCTGACATCAGCCGCAGTAATCGGCTTTGGCGGCGCGGCCGGGAAGCGCCATGTGCAGCCGCAGGAAGCCGTCGTTGCGTCGAAGAAGGCGACGCAGGAGCCGTCCACCGACGGCCTGAGCAACATCGGCGGTATCCCGCCGCCAAGATTCGAGGGCCTCGACCCGCCCGGCGTAACTGCGGCGATCGGCGGCAACCCCCTGCTCAGACTTGAGGACCTCGAACGGCCCGGCGCATTTACGGCACGATGAACCAGCCACATCGGCAGGCGGTTCGTTGTTTGGTGAGCGTGAATGCGGGGAAAGCCGTGATTCTGACTGCGCGCGTCGAAGCCCAGCGACTGGTCTCGGGCGAAGTACATTGCTCGGCGCACCGACTGCTAGTGGCCGATTGTTCCCGTTCGCGCTCACGCCCGGGAGTTGATCGTCGGGGTGACCCCCTGAAGCGCCAATCTCCGCTTTGCGCGAGCGGGCGCGATCTCGCCAAACGGCCAACTCCTGCCATCCGTGCGCTCTTGAGCCGGCGCCGGCGACGATCGGAGTCAATGCGGAGCAGACATAGCTTGGCGCCGCGCGCGCCCTAGCCCGCAAATTTCATAAGTGATCGATGTTCGCGCGCCGGCGGTGCGGTGCGCGCAGTCCGTCACTGCGATGCTGGTTGGGCGAGCGTTGGCGCGG
>Ga0209254_10002705_pt1 | contig 16138 bp, 14 predicted proteins | sample FrelakmetDIP11DI_FD_187148 | JGI IMG/M metagenome (GOLD analysis project Ga0209254, IMG submission 187148) | Freshwater lake sediment microbial communities from the University of Notre Dame, USA, for methane emissions studies - DIP11 DI (SPAdes)... | ecosystem: Environmental > Aquatic >... | reverse complement strand
ACCGAGCGCCCGGCAGATCTCGAACGCAGCCGTCGCGACACCCCCGCCGATGCCCCAGATCAGCACCCACTCGTCCTTCTGCACCGCCGCCTTCGTGACGAGCATGCGGTACGCCGTCTCGTAGACGAGCGGAAACGCCGCCGCCTCCTCGAACGAGAGCGCGTCGTCGAGCGGGAACACCTGCTCGGCTGCGACCGCGATCAGCTCGCAGTGCGTGCCGTCCGTCTGCTCGCCGAGCACCGCGATCAGGGGGCCGTGTTCGAGCCCCGGGTTGAGCACGACGCGGTCGCCCGGCTCGAAGCCCACGACGCCGGGGCCGAGCGCCGCGACCACGCCCGCACCGTCCGCTCCGAGGATCCGGGGCTTCGGCACGGAAGGGAGGCCCATGCGCACCCACACATCGAGGTGGTTCAGCGACGCGGCGGCGAGGCGAACGAGCACCTCGCCCTCACCCGGCTCCGGGTCGGGGACGTCCTCGTACCGGAGGACGTCCGGGCCGCCCTCCTCGTGGATCCGGATCGCCTTCACGGGCAGAATCATCTCATGACCGCCGCCGAGCTCGCACGCCGCGCCGAGGAGCTCGGGCTCGACGTCGTCGGCGCAGCGCCGGCCGAGGCGTATCACGAGACCGAGCGGCACATGCGCGACCGCGGCGCCCGAGGGCTCTTCGCCGGGATGAAGTTCACGATGGCCCGGCCCGAGGTGTCCTGTCATCCCGAGCTCCTGCTGGACGGCACGGCGCGCACGGTCGTCTCGGCGGCGCTCTGCTACTGGAGCGACGCGCCGGCACCCGGCCTGGGCGAGGGCCGTCTGCCGCGGTATGCGTGGCGTGACCACTACGCGCTCCTGCGCGACCGGCTGGACGCGCTCGGGCAGGCACTCGGTGGCAGCTATCGCGTGCTCGTGGACGAGAACCAGCACGTCGATCGCGAGGGAGCGCGGCGCGCGGGCCTCGGCTTCTACGGCAAGAACACGATGTTGATCACGCGGGAGCACGGCTCCTGGGTCGTGCTCGGGACGCTCGTCACCGACGTCGAGATCGAGGCGACGCCGCCGCTCGACCTGGACTGCGGCCGCTGCACCCTCTGCATCGACGCGTGCCCCACGGGCGCGCTGGACGAGCCTGGGGTGCTCGACGCGAACCTGTGCCTCTCCTACTGGACGCAGGCTCCCGCTCCGGTGCCGGATACGTTCCGCGAGGAGCTCGGAGCAACCGTCTACGGCTGCGACATCTGCCAGGACGTGTGCCCCTGGAACCGCGGGATCGAGAAGCGGCGCCGCGACCGAGCCGCCGCCGGGGACGAGGTGGCGAACGTCTCTCTCCGCGACTGGCTGACACGAGACGGGGAGGAGCTCGTCACGGAGCTCGACCGGCTCTACGTTCCGAGGAACGACCCCCGCTGGCTGCGGCGGAACGCCCTCTATGCGCTCGGCAACACCGCTGCGAGCGAGGCGCTGCCGCTCGTCGAGGAGTGGGCCGCGAGCGACGATCCCGTGCTTGCCGACGCAGCCGCCTGGGCCGGCGCGCAGATCGGCGAGAGAGTGCGATGAGTGACGGACGGCTTGCCGTGCTCGCGCACGAGGTGCGAAGCCCCGTGGCTGCGCTCGTCGCCATTGCCGAGGCCTATCCGCCTGCCGACGACGTCAGGCGGCGGCGCCTGCTGGAGCTCGCCGATGCGGCGGTGGCGGGGCTCGAGCGACTCCTCGCCGACGCGGCGGCCGACTCCCTCCGGCTCGAGCGGCTCGATGCGGGCCGGCTCGTCCGTGACGCCGCCGAGACGGCGGCACTCGGTGGCGCCCTGGTGGTCGCCGAGACCGAAGACGGCCTCGCCGTGGACGGCGACCCGGACCGGCTCCGACAGGCGCTCGCCAACCTCGTCGCGAACGCGGTCGGCCATTCGCCCGCCGGAGGCACCGTAACCCTGACGGCCCGGCGTGACGGGCAGTCGGTCGTGATCGAGGTCGGAGACGAGGGCGACGGCCTCGCGCCGGACGACCTCGAGCGCGTGTTCGAGCCGGGAGTGCGGCTCACGGACGCCAGGCCGGGCTCGGGTCTCGGGCTGGCGGTCGTCCGCACGATCGCGCGCGCACACGGAGGAGAGGCCGACGTGGAGTCGAGCCCGGGTCAGGGCGCGACGTTCAGGCTCGTGCTGCCGGGCGCTTCCGGCGCGGGCTGAGGCCCAGCTCGAGCTGTAGGTCCTTCGCGCGCGCGGCGACGCTCGCCCGCAGATCGGTGGGCTCGAGCACGATCGTCTCCCCGGCGTCCGCGAGAACCTCGGAGAGAAGCCACTCGTCGGTCTTGAACGGCAGCTCGGAGAGCGCCGCCTTGTCGGTCAGCAGCCGCGCGCCGCGCTCGACCTTCCAGCGGGCGACGACGGGGGAGTGCCAGAGCCGGGCGAGCCGCGGCTCGTCGAGGTAGCGCGGGTCGAATCCGTCGCGCGGCTCGAACAGCTCGTCGGTCAGCCGGGCGGAGCGCATCCGGTCGAGGCGATACGTGCGCGGCCCGTCCGCGGTGCGGTCCCACGTGTGAACCCGCCACACCGGCAGCTCTCGCTCGAACGAGTAGGGCTCGACCGCCCTCGTGGTCGGTCCCTCGTCGCCCTCCTTGAGGTACTCGATCTCGACGACGCGCCGCTTCTCGACCGCCTCGGAGAGCGTGCGCACGAGCTCTTCCTCGGCGTCGCCGGCGCTGCCCGTCGGTGTGTGAGGAAGGTCGAACTGCCCGAACGTGTCCTCGAGCTTCTTCCGCACCCGATCGAGCGGGGTGTGCGCCTCGGCCGCGATCGTCGGGCCGACGTAGTCGATCGCGAGGCGGATCGCCCGCGCCTCGAGCGGCGTCAGCTTGGGCGGCCTGCGGAAGACGTCGCCGTAGAGCTCCTTGTCGACGCGCACCACGCCCTCGTCCTCGTCGACCTCCGCGTAGACGGTGTAGCACCCACCGCCGAAGTTGACGAGGTTGAGCAACGAGAGCGTCTCCTGGAGCTCCTCACGTGGGATCGAGAACCGCGCTGCGAGGTCGTCGGCGTCGAGCCGGGCATCGCGGTTCTCGCCGCAGGCGGAAAGAACGTGCGCGAGGAGCGCCTGCAGGACACCGAACCGCTCGGGCGCGATCGGCCCGACCGGACGCTCGCCGCGATCGCTGGAGACCTCGATGCGGCGCTCGCGCGCGAGCGCAGGGCTTTCCCCGTCGTGACCCTCCCGGAGGCGGGCGAGGCCGTCGGCGACGGCGTCGCGCAGGGCCTTCGGCTCGAGCGGGACCGCACGCCCGTTCTGCCGGAGAACCCAGCCGGCGAGCGGCTCGATCCGCGCGAACGGCGTCTCGAAGACTCCTTCATGGAGCTCGCCGGCGTCGGCCAGGGTGCGATGCACCCACCACGCGGTGTCGCCCTGCACGGCGATCTTTGCCGTGCCCACGATCTCGCCGATCTGCCAGGGCCGGGGCACGCGGTGCGCCTCGACGTCGAACTCGGGCGGCAGCCGGAAGTCGCGTTCGCGGCGGGTCGCGAACCGGATGTCGCTACGGATGCGAGAGACCCTGAAGGTGCGGACAGCGGCGCGGTCGAGATCCTGGCCGACGACGTACCAGACGCCCTCGTCGAGCCGCAGCGCATACGGGTTGAGTGTGCGCTCGGCGACCTTGTCCCTCTGCGGCGACCAGTAGGAGAACTTGATCGTGCGCTGCTTCGAGATCGCCGACTCGAGCTTGGAGAGCCGCCCGGCGAGCTCTGGCGAGTAGTCGGGGGCACTGACGCGGACGCGCTCGGCGGTATCGGTGCGCGCCTCGTGGAACCCGGGTCGGCCGAGCGCGAGGTTCTGCAGCGCGAGCCGCAGCGGCTCCGCGTACGCGAACTTGCCGTCGAGGTAGAAGAGCGCCGTCTGGAGAGCGGCGAGCTCGTCGTCCTTCAGGTCGAGGCGGTCGAGGAAGTAGTTCTCGGAGCGGAGCGTGTACAGCTCCTCGCCCGTGAACTCGTCGCGCTGCGAGTGGAGTGGCACGCCGAGGGCGGTGAGCTCGGCCCGGTCGGAGTAGAAGCGCCGCGCGAACGCCTCGTCGGACATCTCGGAGTACCCTTCGACATTGCCCTTCACGTCGCGGGCGGTCAGCGGCCGGCGCTCGGCCATCAGGAAGGCGACGAGCGAGAGCTGGCGGATGAGCTTGTCGGTGTCGTGCGACATCGTGTGTTCGAGCTTACCGCTCAGGAACAGGCGGGCAAGCCCGTTCGGACAGCGGTTCCTGCATGATCGTGATCGAGGCAGCGCCCGCCCGCAGCGCGGGAGAGCGTCTACGCAGCGAGTGAGGTGCGCGCTTCGAGATGCTGATGCGACGGGCAGTAGTCGCGGTTCGGCAGCGGGGTGCGCTGGCAGGCCTTGCCCTTGCGCGTCGTCGCCTTGCAGCGGGCGACGCCGCCGTCGAAGGCTCCGGCCTCGATCTGCTGCTCGATGAACGCGATCGCTGCGCCCACGCCTTCCCGCACGGACCACGCGACACGCGCCTGCGCGGTGATCGGGAAGTACCTGCGAATGTCCTGGAAGAGCGCACGGTCGGGGCGCGCGAAGTACTGCGGGTCCGCCGCCAGCCGCGACATCGTGAGCTCGCACTCCTCGAGCACGGCGCGGCGCGACTCGAGTCGCGTGTGCTGATCGGTGTAGGGGTCGATCAGATCCTTGATCGACCGGTAGATCGCCCGTGAATACTGATACATGCACGACTGCAAATAGGCGACATGGTCTTCCATCAGCCGGATCTCACTCCCTCTGAATCGCTGTACGTAGGCGGCATACGGGCAGGAACTGCCCGTGCTCGCGACCAGTCTACCCGGTTTCGGCCCGTGTTACAAACTCCGCTCCAACGTTACCTTCTAAGACAACAAAATTACGGGTTGACGCGCGCGCTGCGGGCACCTCGCTGCACGCCCTTGGCCTCGCGGAGGCGGCTCGCGGCCTCCGGCTCGCTCGGATAGACGCCGGAGTAGACCACCCAGTACCCCGGATGGAGACTGGGATAGCGCGAGGAATCGAGGACGCCGACGTCCCGGAGACCGCGCCGGCGCGCCTGCTCCGCGCGGGCGACGGCAGCGTCGCGACCGTCGACCTTCGGCACCGAGACGAGGATGTTCGTCCACCCGCTCTTGCCCGCGGGCCAGGTGGCGAGCGCCGTGGCGGCGACGGTCGCTGCCGGGACGGCCTCACTGCCGCCGGTGGCCGTGAAGACGGGTGTCGCGGTCGCCGTCTCGCGCGTGAGAGCGATTGCGGCCGCTGCACCGCCGACCGCGACGAGCGCCGCGACGAGGAGCGGGAGGGCGAGCTTGCGGGGGCTCACCGGTACGGCTCCGAGGCGGGCGACACCCGGGAGCCGGAGCCCGCACTCGAGGCAGTACTCCTGGCCCGCGGCGACGCCCTCGCCGCAGCGCGGGCAGGCCGTCACCCCTCGGCCTCCGCCGTCTCGTCGATCAGCGACCGGCCGCAGCTGGGGCAGAAGCGCGCTCCCATCAGCACCGGCGCACCGCACGCGCAGATCGCGGCACCGCGTCGCCGCAGGCCGCGGGCTCCCTGGAGCAGGGCGTCGATCTCGCTCGCTCGCGCCTCGATCGCGACGAGCTCGGCGCAGCGCTCGACGATCAGCGTCTCGTTGAAGTGATCGCGGCGGTACATCTCGAGGGTGAGGCCACCGAGCTCTCGCAGCCGGTCCTCGCGCAGGAGCAGGAGCGCCCGGCGCTCGCGGCGGAGGTCGCTCGCTGCGGGAGCGGCGGGCTTGCTGGAGAAGAGCGCCACTAGTGCGGCCTCTTCGAGCGTTTGACGCGAAACTCGCTGTCGGCGGCAGCGGCCGCACTAGCTGCGGCCACTAGAGGCCGACGCCGCCGACGAGGACGTACTTGACGTCCACGTATTCGTCGATGCCGAAGGAACCGCCCTCGCGCCCGTAGCCGGACTCCTTGACGCCTCCGAACGGCGCATTGGCGGCGCTGATGATGCCGGAGTTGGCCCCCACGATCCCGTACTGGAGCTTCTCGGCGACACGCAGCAGCCGCGCGTAGTCACGCGTGTGGAAGTACGCCGCCAGGCCGTAGACGGTCTCGTTCGCAACCCGGATCGCCTCCTCCTCGGTCTCGAACCGCGTGATCCCGGCAACCGGGCCGAACGTCTCCTCGTGCGAGATCAGCATCTCCGGGGTCACGCCCTCGAGCACGGTGGGGGCGTAGTACGTGCCGCCCGCGTACGCCTCGCTCGTGAGCCGGCCGCCGCCGACGATCAGCCGGGCGCCGTGGGCGATCGCGTCCTGCACGTGCTCGTCGGCCTTCTCGACCGCGCCCTCGTCGATCAGCGGGCCGATCGTGACGCCGTCATCCGTCCCGTGGCCGACGACCATCTCCGAGACCTTCCGCGCGAGGAGATCGACGAACCGGTCGTAAACGCCGCTCTGCACGTACGTGCGGTTGGCGCAGACGCATGTCTGGCCCGCGTTGCGGAACTTCGAGGCGATCAGCCCGTCGACGGCCTCGTCGAGGTCGGCGTCGTCGAAGATCAGGTACGGCGCATGGCCGCCGAGCTCGAGGGACAGCCGCTTGACCTGGTCGGCCGACTTCCGGATCAGCTCCTTGCCGACCTCGGTCGAGCCGGTGAACGAGATCTTGCGCACACGGGAATCGCCGAACAGCCGGTCGGCGAACATCCCGGACGAACGCGAGGTAATCAGGTTGACGACCCCGGGTGGCGTGCCGGCGTCCTCGATCGCCCGCATGATCAGCGCGGCCGTCAGGGGGGTCGCGCTCGCCGGCTTGACGACGCTCGTGCAGCCGGCCGCGAGGGCCGGGCCGAGCTTGCGCGTCAGCATCGCGGCCGGGAAGTTCCAGGGGGTGATGGCAGCCGTCACGCCAACCGGCTGCCGGAGCACGAGCACGCGGTTGACCGGGTTCATGGGCGGCACGATCTGCCCGTAGACCCGCTCGGCCTCGCCGCCGAACCACTCGAGGAAGCTGGCTGCGTAGTCGACCTCGCCCGCGGCCTCGGCGAGCGGCTTGCCCTGCTCGGAGGTCATCACGAGCGCGATCCTGTCGCGGCGCTCCCGGATCAGGTCGGCGGCACGGCGCAGGATGCGCGCCCGGTTGAGGGCCGGCTGCGCCTTCCAGTCGTCGAACGCCGTCGCGGCGGCGTCGATCGCCGCCCGAACATCGCTCTCACCGGCGTTGGGTACGGAGCCGACCGTCTCGCCGGTACCCGGGTCGGTGACGTCGAACCGGCTGCCGTCGCCGGCCTCCACCCATTCGCCGCCGATCAGGAGCCGTTCCTCGACCCCGGTCGCTGCTACAGCCATCTCGTGATCTCCTTGTCGAATGCCGTCTCGAATAGGCTAGACGATCGCCCTCGCGGAGCAGGAGGACACCCACGGCGGACCGCTGTTCCGATACGCTCCGCCGATGCCCGACGCGTTCATCGTCGACGCCGTTCGCTCTCCGATCGGCCGCCGCAACGGCACCCTCGCGACGGTCCGCGCCGACGATCTGGCGGCGGACGTGCTCAACGGGCTCCTGGGCAAGGTCGGGCTCGATCCCGCCGAGGTCGAGGACGTGCAGATGGGATGCGTCACCCAGATCGGCGAGCAGGCCCTCAACGTCGGTCGCGTCGCCGCACTCGTCGCAGGCTGGCCGGAGACGGTCGCCGCGACGACGGTCGACCGCCAGTGCGGATCGTCGCTGCAGGCAGCGTTCAACGCCGCCGCCGCGATCCAGGCCGGCCATCTCGACGTCGTCGTCGCCGCGGGCGTCGAGTCGATGTCGCGCGTGCCGATGGGATCGAACCTCGGCGCGGAGGGCTGGGGCGGGATCAACCCGAAGATCGGCGAGCGCTGGCCGATCGTGCCGCAGGGCATCTCGGCCGAGGAGATCGCGAAGGACTGGCGGATCTCGCGCGAGCAGCTCGATGCGTTCGCGCTCGAATCGAACCGGCGCGCAATCGCCGCGATCGACGGCGGGCTCTTCGAGGGGGAGATCGTCCCCGTTGCGCTCCCGGACGGGACGCCGTTCCTCGTCGACGAGGCGCCACGCCGCGACACCTCCGCCGAGAAGCTCGCCTCGCTCAAGCCCGCCTTCAGCGAGGACGGCGTCGTCACCGCCGGCAACTCGAGCCAGATCGTCGACGGGGCCGCGGCCCTGCTCGTCGTCAGCGAAGCCGCCGCCGGGCGTCTCGGGCTGACGCCGCGGGCGCGGTTCGTCTCCTTCGGGATCGCGGGCGTCGACCCGTTCCGGATGCTGCACGGCAATCCGGAGGCGTGTGCCCAGGCGCTCCGCCGCGCCGGGCTCGGCTGGGATGACATGGCGGTGATCGAGATCAACGAGGCCTTCGCCTCGGTCGTCCTGCAGACGCTCGCCGACACGGGGCAGCAGGGGCGCTGGGAAGCCGGTGATGTCAACCCGAACGGCGGCGGGATCTCGCTCGGCCACCCGCTCGGCGCCACGGGTGCCCGCATCACGGCCACGCTGCTGGCAGAGCTCGAGCGACGGGACGCGCGCTATGGCCTGGCCAGCATGTGCATCGGCCAGGGCCAGGCGATCGCCGCCGTGATCGAGCGCTTCTCGTCGGCGCGCTAGTTTTTCGTCGCTACGGCCGCCGCGGCGAGCCGGAGGCGGTATTCGCGGCGCTCGTGGGCAGTCGACCCGGGCGTGTGGCCGGCGAGCGAGACAGCCTGCCCTGAGAGAGTTGCGGGCCCCTGCTGCTGATCGACAGTGAACCGCACGAGCATCAGCGCCGTCGCGAGCGCCGTAAGGGTCAGCAGAAGCGCCGTCCGGGCGACGAGGCTGGTGATGAGCATGCTTCGCTATCGGCAGCGGTGCACCCCGGGTTGAGCGCCCGACGTGGATCATCGTGACGAAGCGCTCATGTCGGCGGCCCCGGTCGCCGATACCTGGACGGTGAGCACTCCAGCGCTTGTGCGGCGCCCCGGAGCAGGCGGTCTGTTCCGCCTCTCGGTGCGCGCCTGGCGGGTCGCCGTGGTCTTGGGGCTCGGCTTCTTCGCGCTTCACACCGGCTTCGGCGTCGGAGGTCCCGCGGCCGACCGCTTCGTCGTCACCTGGCTGTACTACGGGCTCGAGGTGCTCGCGGTCGCCGCGCTCGTGACGCGTGTGATCGTCGTGCCGGCCGAGCGTGCCGCCTGGGCCTTCCTTGCCGCGGCGCTCGCGGCGTATACGGTGGGCGACCTCCTCTGGGAGTTCGGCTACCACGGCGTCGCGCCGGTGCCGTCCGTTGCGGACATGTTCTACCTCGCCTTCTACCCGGCGACGTACGTGGCGCTCCTGCTGCTCGTTCGCTCGAGGGTGTCCCGCTTCAATCGCAGCGTCTGGCTCGACGGGATCAGCGTCGCCCTGGCGGTCGGGGCGGTCGGGGCGGCGTTCCTGCTCGAAGCCGCGCTCGACCACACCGAGGGCAAGCCTCTTGCGGTAGCGACGAACCTCGCCTATCCGCTCGGAGACCTCGTCCTGCTCGCTCTCGTCGTCGGCGTGTTCTGGCTCGTCGGCCGGGACGCCGGGATCGAGTGGGTGGTGATCGGCGGAGCGTTCCTTGCCACAGCCGTGGCGGACGCGGTGTATCTCTGGATGTCGGCGATCGGCACCTACCGGGAGGGGACGCTGCTCGACATCCTCTGGCCGCTGATGGGGATCCTGCTCGCCACGGCCGCCTGGGTTCGCCCGGGCCGCGCGCGGCGGATCACCCTCGAGGGCCGGCCGTTGGTCGCGACGCCGATCGTCTGCACGCTGCTGGCGCTTGCCGTCTTTCTCACCGACCATGTCGCGCGCATCAACGTCCTTGCCCTCACGCTCGCGGCGATGACGGTCGGCATCGTGCTGATCCGCAACATCTTGACGTTCCGGGAGAACTCGTCGATCGCCGCCAGGATCCAGGTGCTCTCCGTGACCGACCCGCTCACGCACCTCTGGAACCGGCGCAAGCTGCTCACCGACCTCGAGAGCGCCATCAGGAGCGGCGCAGACCACCCACATGTGCTCGTGCTCTACGACCTGAACGGGTTCAAGCGCTTCAACGACCTCTTCGGCCATCCGGCCGGCGACGCCTTGCTCGCGCGCATCGCGGCGAAGCTCGCCGACGCGGTGGGGTCCGCCGGAGCGTGTTACCGCCTCGGTGGCGACGAGTTCTGCGTTCTCGCCCGTCTGCCGGAAGCCGGGCTCGAGGCGTTCCTCGACGCCACCGCGATGGCTCTCGGCGAGGTCGGCGACGGCTTCGAGGTGACGACCGCGTTCGGGTGCGCGTTCATCCCGGAGGAGGCACGTGATCCGGACGGTGCGATGCACATCGCAGACCAGCGCCTGTACGCGCGCAAGCATCACAGCCTGATCGAGCGGGGCCAGCCGCACGGTGTCCTGCTCCAGGCCCTGTACGAGCGAGAGCCCGGGCTGCGCGACCACGTCGGCTGTGTGGCCATGCTCAGCATCGACCTCGGTCGTCGGCTGGGCCTCGACGAAACGGCGCTGCGCGAGCTGGAGCTCGCCGCCCAGCTGCACGATATCGGCAAGCTCGCCATCCCCGATGCGATCCTCGACAAGCCCGAGCCGCTCTCACCGGAAGAGCTCGTATTCGTGCAACGGCACACGATCATCGGCGAGCGCATTCTCAACGCGGCGCCTGCCCTGAGCCAGGTCGGGGTGATCGTGCGTGCGACCCACGAGGCATTCGACGGCAGCGGCTACCCGGACGGGCTCGCGGGCACCCGCATCCCGCTGGCGGCGCGGATCATCGCGGTCTGCGATGCGTTCTCGGCGATCACGACGGACCGCTCGTATCGGTCTTCTCGGAGCCGCGAGGAGGCGCTCGTCGAGCTGCGTGCGGTCTCGGGCACCCAGCTCGATCCCGAGCTCGTCGAGCTCTTCTGCGCGACGGTCGGCAACCCTGCGCCGGCCGTCAGCATGCCGCTGACGCGGCCGCGTACGGCGTAGACCCGGTTCGCCCCGGCTCGCGGCCCGGCCTACGGCTCGACGAGGTCTCGCTCGACGTCGGCGCTGACCGCCTGCGCGATCTCGACGAAGGCGCGGGCGGCCGGGGAGCGGTGGCGGTCGCGGTGCCACACGACCGCGAGGCGGCGGCGGGGCACGGGAGGGTCGAGCGCGAGCACGGTGACACGGTCGTCGCCGGGCTGGATCGCGAGCAGCGCCATCAGGGCGACCCCGAATCGCGCAGCGACGAGGCCCTGCAGCGTGGTGTTGTCGTCGGACCGGAACGTGTAGTCGACCGGGATCCCGCGCGCACGCAGCGCGTCCTCGACCACCGTCCCGCTCGAGCAGTGGTTTGAGCCGATCAGCGCGACGCCCTCGAGGTCGGCGAGCGAGACGGAGGGTCGCGCAGCGAGCGGGCTGTCGCTCGAGACCAGGAGGACGTGCGGGTCGGTGAGGAGCTCGATCGCATCGAACGGGCCGTCGGGAACGGGGAGGCTGCAGAAACCGAGATCGATGGCGCCGCTCTCGATCCCGTGGTAGAGGGTCTCGTCGTTCGACGGCTCCGAGAGCTCGAGCGAAATGCCGGGCCAGCTGCCCATGAACCGCCGCATCACCGTCGGCAGCACCCGGGCGCTGATCGACTGGTACGTCGCGACCCGCAGCGTTCCGGTCTCGCCTGCGCGGAGCGCCGCCATGTCGGCCCGCGCGGCATCGAGCCTGGCGACGATCGCCTCGGCGTGCCGGAGCAACAGCTCGCCGGCTTCCGTCATCGAGATCGCCCGCGGCCCGCCCGGACGCTCGATCAGCTTCTCGCCGACGATCCGTTCGAGGGCTGCGATCTGTTGGCTGACCGCCGACTGCGTGTAGCCGAGCTCCTCGGCCGCGCGCCCGAACGAGCGGGCCCGCGCCACCGCCTCGAGCGCCGCGAGGTGCCGCACCTCGACGCCGAGCCAGTTGTCGGAGAGGGGGGAAGGTGAAGCAGGTTGATCAGCTCTGGTAATGGATGCCATGAATACCTCGACTTGTGCTGATAGTACCTGCTCAGTCATAGTGCGCCCATGGAAATCGCACTGCTCGTCTTCATTCTCCTCGTCGGTCTCGCAGCGGTCACCTCCGGCCGTGACTCGCGGATCGACGAGAACGCCCGCAGGCGTCGTTACCTCGGGTAGGGGTGGCCCGGCGACAGGCTGAAGCCTGTCGCCCCGCTAGGATCCGCCACGTGCCGGAGATTCGCTCCATCGGCGTGATCGGGCTCGGCGCCATGGGCGCCGGGATCGCGCAGCTCGCGATCGAAGCCGGCTACGACACCGTCGGCCGCGAGGTGACCGACGAGCTCGGTCAGGCGGCAGCCGGCAAGATCGGCCATTTCCTCACACGCAAGGTCGAGAAGGGCCAGCTCGGGCAGGCCGACCGGGACGCTGCCGTCACCCGCCTCAGCGTCACCTCGGAGCTCGAGGCGCTCGCGGGCTGCGACCTCGTGATCGAGGCGATCGTGGAGGAGCTCGAGCCCAAGCGCGTGCTGTTCGCCGAGCTCGACCGGCTCTGCCGGCCCGACGCCATCCTCGCCACCAACACCTCGGCCCTCTCGGTGACCGAGATCGCAGCTGCGACGACGAGGCCGGAGCGCGTCGTCGGGATGCACTTCTTCAATCCGGCGCCGCTGATGCCGCTCGTCGAGATCGTCCGCGCGGAGCTCACCTCGGACGCCGCGATGGACGCCGCAGCCACCGTGGGCTCCCGGCTCGGCAAGGAAGTCGTGCGCTGCCACGATACGCCCGGGTTCGTCGTCAACCGGGTCCTGATCCCGCTCCTGAACGACTGCCTCCGCGTGCTCGACGAGGCGCGCGTCACTCCGGAGGCGCTCGATCTCGCGATGAAGAACGGCGCCGGCTGGCCGATGGGGCCGTGCACCCTCGTCGACCTCGTCGGTATCGACGTGCACGTCCATGCCTCCGAGGCCCTGTACGAGAAGCTGCGGGAGCCCCGCATGGCACCCCCGCCGCGGCTCGTGGCGATGAAGAACGCAGGCCTGCTCGGTCGCAAGAGCGGCCGCGGCTTCTACGCCTACGACTGAGGCGCCGCTTCCGGGCTCTGTGCGCTCTCGGCCGGCAGGCGCCTGGCGAGGATCCGCAGCAGCGGGGGTACGAGGAGCGTCGTGAGGATGGACATCCCGACCACGATCGCGAACATCCGCTCGCCGATCACCCCGCTCGCACGGCCAATGCCCGCGACGATGATGCCGACCTCGCCGCGGGGCACCATGCCGACCCCGACGAACGCCGCTTCGGCCTTGCCCAGGCTGCGGGCGCCGAGCCAGGCGCCGACGAACTTCGTCACCGCTGCGAGGGCGGTGACGCCGACGAGCAGGAGCACCGTTCCCGGCCGCGCCAGGGCACCGAGGTCGATCTGCATCCCGATCGCGACGAAGAAGAACGGCGGGAAGAAGGCGTAGAGCGGCGCAACCTCTTCCTCGACCGGATGCTGCTCCTTCGTCTCGGCCACCATCATCCCGGCGAGGAAGGCCCCGATGATCGCTGCGAGGCCGATCTCGGCGGCAAGGGCTGCAAGCCCGAGGCAGAGGATCACCGCAGGCAGCAGTGGCGACTCCGAGAAACGTGGCGCCGCCAGCGTGCCCGGCCACTTGCGCATCGCGGCCGTTCCGCCGAGCGCGAAGAACGCGACGAACGCGAGCGCGAGCATGACGACGACCACGAGTCCGACGACGTCGGTGCCGCCTGCTGCAACCCCGACCGCGACGGCCAGGAGGAGCATCGCCAGGATGTCGTCCACGATTGCGGCGCCGATGATCGTTCGGCCGGAACGGGAGCCGAGGACGCCCAGGTCGATCAGGACGGCGGACGTGATCCCGACGCTCGTCGCGACGAGGGCAGCGCCGAGGAACATGCTCGTGCTCGGGCTCTCACCGAGTGCGAGGCCGACCCCGAAACCGCCCGCGAACGGGAGTAGGACGCCGAGCACGCCCGTGCGCAAGGCGCTCGAGCCGACCTCCTGGAGATCTGTGATCCGGGTCTCGAGCCCCACCCAGAAGAGGAGGAAGACGACCCCCAGTTCGGCGAAGACCTGGAGCACCTCCGTCAGGTCGACGAGACCGAACACCGCCGGACCGACGAGGACGCCCGCAAGGATCTCGCCGATGATCGTGGGCTGCCGGAGCCGCTTGAAGATCTCGTCGCCGATCTTTGCTGCCACCAGCACGACGAAGAGGTCGACGAGCGCTTCTGCCGCCACGCTCCCGGCCGCGAGCGGCAGTCCCGTCACGAGCGGGCGGCCACGGGGGAGAACGAGTAAACAGCGCCGGCCTCCATCCGCCCAGACGCTACTCCATCGGCCTCAGGTGCCTTCGAAGATGCGGCGCAACGCCGGCTCGTTCTCCGGCTCGCAGTAGACGTCGATGCGGTCTCCCGCCGCGAGCGCGACATGGTCTGCCACCTGCACGCGGCCGCCGTTGCGGAGGATCCCGCCGACCCAAGCTCGTTCGGCCAGAGGCAGCGAATCAAGGCGGCGCCCGTCTGCGATCGACCCGGCAGCGACCGTGAACGCGCGCACCTCGGCCGATTCGTACGAGACGGTGCGGAAGGGGATCCCGAGCCGCGACGCCATCGTCGGCATCGCGGTCCCCTGCAGCACGACGGAGAGGAGCACGACGACGTAGACGACCCCGTACAGGTAGTCGGGATCGTCGACGGAGGCGATCACAGCCAGAGCAGCGAGAAGAATTGGAACGGCGCCCTTGAGCCCACCGAGCATGACGAAGAGGCGCTCTCCGGGGCGGAGTCGGGCGAGCAGGAGCAAAGGGCCGACGGCGAGCGGCCGGACGACGAACGTCAGCAGCACGAAGAGGATCGTGCCGTCGAGCCACAGACCGCCGTCCCGCAGCAGCTCCAGGTCGATCGAGAGCCCCAGTGCGATGAACGCCGTGATCTCGGCGAGACTGGCGAGCCCGATCGAGAACCGCTCGATCTCGCCCTTGCGCGGCATTGCCGCGTCTCCGAGCAGGATGCCGGCCACGAAGACGGCGATGAACCCCGAGCCGTGGATCAGGGCCGACACCCCGAAGACGAGGCCTGCACCGGCAAGCACGCGAAGCGGGTAGAGCGACGGCTCGGGCAACGTCAGCCTGCGGAAGATCGGTAGCAGTACAGCCGCTCCCGCCACGCCGACCGCTACGCCGATCACCATCTCGATCGCAAACTCCTCGATCACGACGGAGAACGAGGCGCCCTCCACGGTCGCGAACTCGATCATCCCGATCATGAGGGCGATCCCGACCGGGTCGTTCGCGCCCGACTCGCCCTCGAGGATCGTGCCGGAGCGGCCGCGGATCTCGCGGTTGCCGAACACCGAGAACGTCACCGCCGGATCCGTGGGGGCGAGTGCAGCACCCACGAGGCCCGCGAGTGTCCAGTCGAGTCCGAGGACCCAGTGGCCGACCCCGGCGAGTAGTGCTGCGGTGGCGAAGGTGCCGAAGACACCGAGTGAGAGGATCGGCGCCGCCGATTCCCGGAACTTCCGCAGGCCGATGTGAAGACCGCCGTCGAACAGGATCACGATCAGAGCGACCGTGGTGATGCGCTCGACTTCCAGGATGGAAAGGGTGTTGCCGAGCGAGGGAAAGGTGTCTGCGGCGATCGGGGGCAACACGAGGAAGAGCGCCGCAGCCGGCAGCGTGAAGCGCGCCGTCAGCGACCGCAGCGAGATCGCGAGGAACAGCGCCAGCGCGACGACGAGCACGATGGCGGCGAAGTCCGTGGTCTCGGTCACCCTGCCCAGCCTACGATGCGGTGTCACCGCCTGCACCGGTGACCGCTAACACATTCCTTACCGGTGTCTCACTGCAGCCTCATCCCGGACGCCGATACTTGGGTCGGATGCGTCTCGCGGCACTGATCCTGCTCGTCCTCGGGCTTTCCGCCACGGTAGCGACTGGAGCGGCCAAGGCGCCCGGAGGCACGCTCCTGATCGAGGACGGGCGCGGCAGTGTGCAGATCACCGGCAAGGGAGTGCTCGTCGGCCGGATGGAGAAGGGGTCGCTCGAGATCGTCGACCTCAACCCGACCGACCAGTGGAGCCCGCGCGTGAACGGCATCCCGCGCGGAAAGGTGGTCACGCTGCGTGGCAAGAACGTCTCCTTCTACGTACCCGGCGGTCGCTATCGGCTCGTGGCCCGGGGCACCGGCATC
>Ga0209254_10002704_pt1 | contig 16142 bp, 12 predicted proteins | sample FrelakmetDIP11DI_FD_187148 | JGI IMG/M metagenome (GOLD analysis project Ga0209254, IMG submission 187148) | Freshwater lake sediment microbial communities from the University of Notre Dame, USA, for methane emissions studies - DIP11 DI (SPAdes)... | ecosystem: Environmental > Aquatic >... | reverse complement strand
GCGTCTGGCAATGTGCTCGACCATACAGACCATAGCTTCGGCATTGCCAAAACGCATTTCGAGCCCGTCGGTATCATCCAAGCCAATCAGACCATGTTCAAAACATTCCATGGCAAATGAAATCGTTGCGCCGGTGGAAATACTATCGAGCATATAGGCGTTGCAGAGTTCATTGGCTTTGGCGATGGCTTGCAGGTCGTTGATGCCGCAGTTTGGCCCAAAAGCGCCGACAGTTTCATATTCTGGACCGCCGTAAGGCGATATATGTCCTTCAATGGCTACTTCGCGTTTGCACCGGATGGCACAAGCGTAGCAGCTGCGCCGGGCGGTGAGCAATTGCTTCTCGTAGGCTTCCCATTTGACATCATCCACACTTTCAAATGCACCCTGGCGGAAGTTGCGTGTCGGGAGAATTCCACCGGTGTTGAGCGGTTCTACAATGCCGAGCGTGCCGCGCTGTTGCAAGTCCCAGCTAAGCGGGTTATCGCGCACACCTTTTGCCAGTTTGCGACCCAACGCCATGAGTATTTCGGGGGCGTACGCCAGGGTTTGGTAACGCTGGCTGCCGCGCACGGCTATTGCGCGTAAGTTTTTCGAACCCATGACCGCGCCCATGCCGTTGCGCCCGTTGAAGTGGCGCAGCTCGTTGGTGATGCCCGCGTAGCGTACCAGATTTTCACCTGCAATGCCAATCTGCAGCACGCGTATTTTTTCGTCGCCCAATTCGGTGCGGATCGCTTCCTGAGCATCGGCAGTATCGCGACCCCACAAGTGCGCCGCCGGGCGGATTTCGGCCTGTCCATCTTTTACCCAGAGATAGACCGGCTGCGGAGCGCGCCCGGTGATAATAATGGCTTCGAAGCCTGCCATTTTGAGTTCGGGCCCCCAGAAGCCGCCCGCTTCTGATTCGCCATAGCCATTGGTCAGCGGCGAGCGTGCCGAAACAACATAGCGCGTGGCGGTAGAGACCGGTGCGCCAGTGAGCAATCCGTTGGCCAGCACCAGCACATTTTCAGGCGCAAATGGCTCGGTATGGGCAGGGGTTTCGTTCAGCAAAATATAACCAGCCAGCGCCTTACCGCCCGGGTAAAGACGGTAAAAATCTTCCTCAAGTGTTTCCACATCCAGGACACTGGTGGAGAGATTGACCCGTAAGACTTTTGCAGTTGTTCCGTACATGATGCATCTCCCGAATTTATCCTTACACTTCCAGAGCCAACGAGCAGGAAACTTCGCTGGGCGGGCTGGGGATATGAATAGATGTCACTGGCCACTTGGTAATTTCAGCCTGGAGTTCAGGATTGGTTGGTTGCATAGGAAAAATCACTTAAGAATATATGGAATGGTGGATGAGGCATGGGGCAGGATGCCGATGCGCTCGCCGGGTTGCAAGTCAGCCAGGGCCAGGTCGACGGCAGTTTGCAGGTCGCGTACTGGGTTGAGCAACAGCATGCGTGCAAGTGCTTCGTCCATCTCGGAGCAAACCAGCAGGCGTAGCTGGGATGCATCGCGAGCAATCTGGTAGGCTTTGTGCGGGCCAATGCGGAAGCCCTCGGCTGTGAAACATTTCAAAACTTCAGTGTAGGATTGCTTGCCGAGCATCCATTCTTCGTAGTGCAAACTGCCTGCACCCTCAGGGCAGGCGGCAGTGAGAATAACCGTGCCGCCCGGGCGTGTTACCAGAACAGCGTGCGCCAGTCCTTTTTGGGCCTGGTACACATTGATGTCTTTGGGGTGACCGCCAGGCGAGGAAATCATCAACCCATATTTTTGCCGGACAGCCACCTGGCAGACCTGCCGTGAGAGTTCAAGCCCGGTGCGAACCACCACCCGCGGGTCGCCAGCCAGGACGTGGACAATTTGTTTATTCTGGTTCAGGATGGCATTTAGCGCCAGGTGAACAACAATTTTCTGTCCAATTTCCTCGATATCCTGGCGGGCCGGGTTGGTTGCGTATTCACCCAATTGCGAGTCAGTATGTGTCATCAGAGCGTGATTGCGGTTGATGGTTTTCAGCGCCGAAAGCCCGATGGCTGCACTTTTGACGCCACCGGAGAAACCCGCGAACTGGTGCGGTTCGATATTACCAATCACAATCTTGAAATCAGACCGGACATAGCCTTTGTTCGACCAGATTGGTGTGCCGCGCGCGGTTTTGCCCAGGTCAACCAGCAAGTCATCATTTTCTGAATCATGCGAGACCACCTTGTAACGCTTCAGGACATCGGCAGGCAAGATGGCTGGGAATTCGCCAGGGGTCATCGGGGAATGTGTACCCACAGCAACGTAGAATGTAATCGCCGAGTCGGGAATGCCGAGGGCAGTGAGACGTTCCATCAACGGCGGTAAAAGCTGATGGTGTGGAACCGGGCGCGTCTTGTCGTTTACGGCAATCGCTACCGATTGCGCTCCCGCGAAATCGACCCAGCTCACATCCCCAATCAGGTTCTCCAACGCCGCGTGAACGACACCCAACGGGTTGATGGCTGGCAGAGTCTCTGGCGCTTCGATAATGTCCACACCGAAATGGCTGGGGAGTGTGGCGGTCAGGAACGAACGCCCGTAGGGAACACGAATTTCCATCGATTACGACCCTAAAGGGGTGAACAAAATCAGACTCAGGCTGATGACCGCCAGAACAACTGCCACGCAAGTGCCGATGATCAACGGTTTGATGCCAATCCGTCGCAGGCTTGAAAGATCGGTGTTCAAACCAACTCCAGCCAGCGCCATCAGGATGGCGAATTTTGAGATTTCGTCGAGGAACTTTAGCAAATCCGCGGCAAATTGTAAATTACCGGGACTGGAGACATTTTGCGGTAAAAAGCCAAGGGCAACGCCCGCCGTGCGGATGAGAGACATGACCAGGAAGCCAATCACAAAACCAGGGATGAGTTTGCCCCAATCCAGGCGAGCAGATTCTGTGGCTTTGGGGCTCATATTCTTGTTCAACCCGCGTGAGTAGATCAATCCGAACAGCATAATGAGCGGGGCCATGAGCGTGTTGCGGGTCAGTTTAACAATTATCGCCACGTTGAGGGCGGCCTCGTTGAAAATTGTGCCGACCGCCACCACCTGAGATGTATCATTGACGGCTGTGCCCGCCCATAGGCCAAAAGACCGGTCGGAAAGCCCAATCAGGTGGCCAATGATAGGATAAACCAGCACAGCCAACAGGCCGAAGAGCGTGATAGTCGCCACCGCAAAACTTATCTCCTCTTCATCCGCTTCCAGCACTGGGGCAGTGGCCACGATGGCGGTATTCCCGCAAATTGCCGTTCCCACGCCAATCAAAGCTGCCAGGCGGGGCGGCACATTAAAAACGCGACCGGCAAAATAGGCCAGCAACAAAGCGCTGGTGATGCAAATCGTGATTAGCACTAAGGCTGTCACACCAGTAGCAATCACATCCTGAAGGCTCAAGCGCAGGCCCAGCAGGATAATCCCGAGCCGCAGAATCCGCTGGATGGAAAACTTCACTCCTGCTTTGGTACGTTCACCCAGCCCAATCCAGTTACGCAGGTATAGACCTAACAGAACCGCTACAAGAATTTCGCTGATAGATTTATTGAGCGTGGGGTTCGAAATCAGCCCGTGGATGAAACGGCTGGCAATGGCCACACCCAGAACCAGGTGCAGTCCTACCCAACCCTGTTGCAATTCGCAGCGTAGAGTTTGCCAAAATAAATTGAGAGAAGTCAACATAAAAAATCTTTCAAGAAGCGAAAGAGATTAATACATTAATCCCAAAAGAAACGCAAAGCATAAGACGAAAACCTGCCTGCATTACGCTTTGCGTTCCGGGTAGCATAAGTTATGCGCTGCGATATAGCTTGGTCAACACAAATTCATCGTGACGCAGGGTTTCAGCACAGGTCAAGCGGCCATTGATGGTGTGAGACATCATTTCCATCGTGCGGTCGGCGGCGCCATCCAGGTTGTATTCAAAGCGCAGCAGGCCAGAGATGTCCACATCGATATGCTCAGACATGGTAGCGACCGTCAGTGGGTTGGCAGAGAGCTTGATTACCGGCTCCACCGGGTTACCAATGATGTTGCCCTGCCCGGTGGTGAATAAGTGCAGCACCGCACCTGCAGCACAACAGAGGGTGACCATCTCAGCAGCAGCGCTGGATGAATCCATGAAGTGCAGGCCCGGGCCTCTGGGTGCTTCAGCCGGTTGCAGGAAAGAGGCGACGGTACAGCGCCCCATTTTCTCCACGTTTCCGAGCGCCTTTTCTTCGATGGTCGAAAGCCCACCCCTGATATTGCCTTCCGTTGGTTGGGTGCCAAGCAGGCTGACGCCCTGAGATTCGACCAGTTCCTGGTAGTTATCAAAAGCAGCCTTGAACTGGGCGGCGACTTCTGGTGTGGCACATTGTTCCATAATTTTGTCTTCTGCGCCGGTCACCTCAGTGGTTTCACCAAAGATGAGCGTATTACCATTTTTTTCCAACCGCTCAAAAACACGCCCAACAGTGGGGTTGGAGGCCAGGCCGCTCGTAGTATCCGATTCGCCACACTTAGTCGAAACCCAGATCTCCTTCCAATCAATGGGCACGCGCGGCAGCTCCGATGCGTAATGGACAAACTCTTTAGCTTTCCAGGAAGCCTTTTCAATCGTTTTCAAGTCACCGGAGCGTTCAATGCTGAACCCGATTGCTGGTTTGCCGGTCTTGGCAATTGCGCTGACGATGTAATCGGTCCAATTGGGTTCGATGCCAATCACGACCACGGCCGCCACATTGGGATTCATACCGGTACCGATCAGGGTATTGAAGGTCAGGTTTAAGTCTGCACCGAATTGCAAACGGCCATATGGATGAGGCAGAGCCATTGTTCCGCGGATCAGGCGGGTAACACCCTCCACTGCGGCATTTGAAATATCGTCCACTGAAATTATCAGAACATGGTTGCGGATGCCAACCCGGCCGTTATCGCGGCGATAACCAGTCAAAGGAATTTCTTTATAAGTAGCCATGAGATCACCTAATGCTCAAGAACTTTGGATTTGCTGGCAGCCCAGCGCAAACTCTGGATGTTATGAACATGGACATGCTCACCCGCAGCAATTGGGGCAACTGCGTAGCCGATGGCGCGTCCATATTCAAGGATATGCTTTTCGGAGGCCATATCGCGCATGGCAACTTTGTGACCGAGGGGAACATCTTCGAACAGCTTGACCTGTGCAACCAGCTTGCCCTCGAGGGTTACAGCTTCCACTTCCTCGCCAACCTTCAAATCCATAGCCGCCACACCGACATCATCGGCGGCATCGTGCAATAAAACACCTTTTTTCATCTCTTGTCTCCTTCACAGATCGAATAAAATACTGAATGTTCCGACTTTAATTATAGGGGGTCTGATCCCAGAATTCCTGAAACTTCTGCAGACCAACACCAGTATATGGGTGATCAAATGCATCCTTATAAACAGCCAGCCCGGCCGTCACAATATCTGCTCCGGCAACTGCCGCATCTGCAATCTGGCGACCATTGCGCACCGCTGCTACAATAATTTCGCTTTTGAATCCAAAATTATCGCGTATGGCCAGGATTTCCTCAATGAAACTCTGGACTTCTTCGCCATTCGATTCCTTCCAACCGATAAATGGCGAGACAAAGTACGCGCCCATGCGCATGGCATGCAACGCCTGCACAGCAGAAAAAACCAAAGTCAAATTTGAGCGTATCTCCCTTTCTTTCAAGATCGCTACAGCCTTATAACCAGCCTCGGTAGCGGGTAACTTGATCACGAAATTCGGGCTCATCCTCGACAGTACTTCACCTTCGGCCACCATCTTCTCATAATCAGTGTGGTGAGGATTGACTTCAACCGAAACCGTCTTGTCGGTACCGGCAAACAGGGCTCCAATTTCACGAATCACGGTCAAAAACGGCTTTCCAGATGTCTGCACATGACGTGGGTTTGTGGTAACGCCGTCCAGGTTCCACATTTTTATGGCATATTCAATTTCATGAACATGCGCACTATCGAGAAAGAATTTCATGGTGTTCTCCTATTAATCATTTTATTTGGAATTTTACATCTGAAGGGAGCTTGATGATCTTCCCGGCGGATGATATGCTCAACATCAAACCCGGCAACTGCATCCCGGTTCGAGGCAACCCAAACGCCCAGACCTGTTCCAGATCCAACTCAGCCTTGAGCTCACCTGTGTGCTGGACAGCTGGTCCAAGCGGAAGGATGGTTCCCTCACGTCCGAAAACAGGAATGTGATCGAGCGGGACGTCGCGCTCGAATAATCCAGGTCCATCCACCCAGGCCTGATTCCAGATGTCGAACCATCTCCCGGCTGGCAGGTAAAAGCGCGCCTTGCCACCTGGCACAATCACTGGTACCACCAACAATGATCCGCCCAACATATATTGTTGGTCGAATTGCCAGGCAATTCGGTCGTCTGGGAAAGATAGTACCATCGAGCGCATTACTGGCATCCCAGTCTGGCTGGCCTCCAGTGCGCAGCTCTGCAGGTAGGGAATAAGCTGGTAACGCCAGGCCAGCCATTTGCGGATGATGTCCTCCGCTTGCTTGCCATAGACCCAGGGTTCGCGTTCGCCCAGCCCATGGAAACGGGTGTGTGAGGCCATCACGCCTGCCTGCGCCCAGCGGATATACAACTCAGGTTCCGGGTTCCCAATTGCAAAGCCGCCAATATCGTGAGCGTAGAACGGCCCACCGCTCATTCCCCAGGCTTGACCACCACGGATGCTGGCCGCCAGACCTTCCCAGTCTGACTGCGGATCGCCCCCCCACTGTATCGGGTAGCGCTGCCCGCCAGCCCAGGCTGCCCGTCCCCAGATCATTGGTTCATCCTGGCTATACATCGCGGTAGCTTCGTATACACAGCGATTATACAGATGGGTATAGACATTGTGCAGGCGTTTACCGCTGTCCCCGTTAAAAGCCACCACATCGTCGGGAACCGCCTCGCCGTAATCGGTTTTCATCACGCTGACGCCAATATCGAACAACTGCTTGTGCTGGTCGCGATACCAGTTGTAAGCAGCGGGATTGGTGAAATCAATGATCCCGCTGGGCATTAAGTGGGGCCAGCTCTTGTCATACGGCCAGGGGAACCAGCGATGGATGTATGGTTCACCGGATGGCAATTTAAGCAGATAGCCTTTCTCAGCCAGCTCGTTGAACAGTAGGTTGCGCGTGGAAAGGTACGAATATTCCCAAAGGTTCAAGCGAATGCCCATTGAGCGCAGCTTCTGGACAAATCCGGCCGGGTCCGGGTAACGCCTCGGGTCCCATTGGAAATCAAAACGGTCTTCCATGGTGTGCCAGGCGCGGCCATCCAATAAGAGTACATCGCAGGGGATTTTATGTTTTCGCAGTTTCTCGGCCACTCCCAAAGCGACTTCGGCGCTGTGGTAGTAGGCGCGGGAAATCCACATGCCATAACTCCAGCGCGGCGGCAGGGCTGCCCTGCCAGTCAGATGAGTGTAGCGCTCGATCAGCTTAGCGGGACTTTCGGCAGCGATAAAGAATAGATCCAGTTCGGCGTCGAAAACCTGCAAGATGTAACTGCGATGCGACCACTGGGGATATCCAACCCCGTGAGTTACTTTTGAGGAAGTATGGGTAAACAATCCCCAGCCTTCAGGGCTCCAGGCAAAAGGTGTATTTTTGTAGGAAAGCTCAGAGTTGAGTGTGGTGGCATCCTCATTCCAGCTGTGGATGAGCTGCCCTCGCCGGTTGAGGGCTGCCCATTTCTCACCCAACCCGCAAACAGGCTCACCGTTCCCCAGCGCCAATGCCACCAGCCAGGAATCGGCGCGTTTGGCAAATGGGGAAAAGCGGAGTTGTCCCTCGATGGTGCAATCGGTCACCGATTGGAGCAGCAGTTTCTGTTCCCGATAAAAACGGATGCGCATCGGACCACTCAGGATTTCGAGCGCGATGCTCCCAGCTTCAACCCGGTAGCCATGCTGGATGCCGGTAACAGCCAGTTCAAGATTTTCAGGCGTTGCATCCAGAATGCCGTAATCAGGCTGGCTGTAGTCGAGGATATGTTTCATGCGCAAGATACCCTGGGCATAGCAGGAAATCTCAAAATCTCCAGCCAGGGTGCGGAAGACTGCCCTAGAAGGTGTACTCTCCTTAAGCGAGACTGCTTCCAGAGACTCGAAGCCCTTTTGAAGAATGATGCCTTCGTGATGAAGTATCATTTATATCACTCCAAGGCGTGAATAATTTCAGTGAGGAATTGTTTCAACCAGGACTACTTCATGCCCGTCGTGGCAATACCAGTCGTGACGTATCGCTGCAAGAAGCCAAATACCAGCGTGATGGGCAGCAGTGTCAGCACCGTCATCGCCAGAATGAGATTCCACTGAACATTGAGTTCGCCCTGGAAAGATGAAAGCCCTACCTGGAGAGTGAAAAACTCGCTGCGGCTCAAAACAATTAAAGGCCAAAGAAAATCATTCCAGCGCCACATCACAGAGAAGATCGTCAAAACAGCCAGGGCTGGTTTAGCCAGCGGCACAATTACCTGGGCATATATGCGCCATTCGCTGGCGCCGTCGATACGAGCGGCATCAATCAGCTCGTTGGGGATGGTGAGCATATACTGGCGCAGCAGGAACACCCCGGTTGGTGTGGCAGCAGCAGGGATGATAATGCCCAGCAGATTGTTGTTCCAACCGACAGTTGTAATGACCAGATATACGGGGACAAGCACGACAGAAAGCGGCACCATCAGAGTGCTGATCATGATGACAAAAATCGCATCGCGCCCGGGAAATTTATATTTGCTCAAGGCAAAGGCTGCCATGCTGTTGACAAGCAGGGTGAGCAGGGTGGCTGTAATGGTCACGACCACGCTGTTCCACAGGTAGAGTCCAAAGTCGAAACTCTCGATGCCTTCAATATAGTTTTCTGGGCCAAAATAGACATATTCAACCGGCTGGCGCTGCTTGATGTTGACTTTGATAATCTCATCCGGGTTCGCTGGATCAATCATCTGGGCTTCCAAACCAACACGCCGCACTTGCGCCAGGGTCTGTGTGCTGCCATCTTCGGAGGTAATGATGTATAACGGAAGCGGCTTATCATAGCCTTCAACAACGACGGTTTCCTGGCGATAAGGCAGCAAGCGCGGAGGAAATTTGGCGATTTCTCCAGAGGTTTTGAAAGAAGACAATACCAGCCACACAATCGGACCAAACAGGATAATGAGGCCCAAGCACAGGTACACATAGGAGATGATATCGGTGAAATCGAGCTTCTTATGGCCTTTGGTCAGGCGAAGGGTCTCTAAAATGGTGCTCATTTCAATTCTCCTCCCGCCGCACAGCGAGTTGAATGATTGTCAAAACAATCAGAACGCCAGCCATCAACAAGGAAGCTGCAGCCGCAAGGCCAAACTGCTTGTTTGGGCTCGAGAAGCCATAGTTGTAAATATACTGCACAATATAGAGGGTTGCAGTCCCGGGCCCTCCTCCCGTAAAGGCAAAGACTATGTCGAAAACCTGAACGGCGCGGATCAAGGATAGAACTAGCACAACAACCATGGTTGGCATCAGTAATGGCATGGTGATCTTAGAAAATGAATCCCAGGGATTTGCTCCATCAATTGAAGCGGCTTCATACAAATCTGCCGGGATGGCTTGCAAACCGGCCAGGAGAATGAGCATATAAAATCCCATGAATGCCCAAATACTGATCATAATAACCAATACCTGGGCTGATTGGGCGTTCACTAAAAAGGGGAACTTGTCAAAGCCCAGGTTGATCAGTATGCCGTTCACCAGACCATTTTCCTGCAGGATCCATTTCCAGATTAGTGAAACGACGATCGGAGAAAGGAGTACCGGGTAGAAATAGACGCTCCGGAAAAACCCTCGCGCTTTGATATTTCGATTAAGGATCAGGGCTGTAATCAATGAAAACAAAACCATCAGAGCGACTTGAAAAACGACATAGCTAAAGGTGTTATAGATCGAGCGCCAGAACAAATCCTCTTCACATGTGCGTGGTTCTAGATAATTTTCACAAGCGAGCAAACGATCAAAATTAGCAGTGCCTACCCAGGGGCGTTCAGCTGGCAAAAATGCAGAACCTCCGGTAAAGGCATAGACAAAGTTAAGTAGCATTGGAAATAAAATGAAGATGCCAAAGATCAGCAGGTTTGGCAAAACAAAAATATATGGCATGCCGCGCACCCCGACGATGCGTTGGATCACGCCAAATGGAATGTCTGTAAACGAAATAATCAGGTCATAGAATGAACCTAGACCCTCACTGAGCACATTTCCAGTCCGTTTTCTCGCGTGACCTGACATCCTTCCCATCCTAACTGATGGGGTGCAGTTGCCTATGGACTGCACCCCACCAATACAAATCAAAAGTTACTTCTGTGCTTCGGCGATGGCGTTGTCAATATCTTGCTGGAGATTGACGAGCATCTCATCGAGGCTCAATTCTCCACTTAGATATTGGGCAATGCGGTTCGCACTGTTGCGGTAATACGCAAAGGCATAGGGATGGACATTCAAGGAGACGGCCTGTTCGGTCAGCTTCGGCACTTCTGCCGTATAAGCCGACAGGGCACCCAGGACAAGCGGATTCTCGGTCTTGAATTCAACGCCTTGCGCAGCTACTTCCTTGTGAGCCGGCAGCGAGGAAGTCCCAGCAGAGAAAGCGCTGTAGTTTGCAGCCTGGGTCAGGAATTCAACTAGCCGGGCAGCCTGTTCGGGATAATCGGTGTCGGCGAAAGCGACAACGGCAGAACCACCAGCAATGCCGGTCGAGCCGCCATCACCCGTGGGATTGGGAACAACCACCCAGTCAAACGCATCCGCAACATCCTTGGCAAGACCATTGATCTGCCAGGAGCCGGACATGCACATGACCAGTTGGCCCGATTTGAAAGCTGCGATACAGCTGTTTACCGGTTCGGCGCCCAGCCAGACCTCTACGGGGGTAATCGCCTCATCGTGCCAGCTTTTGACGAGTTCAGAAAAAGATCGGAACCCGGGGGTATCGACAGTGAAATTGCCCTCGGCATCGATCAGGGTGGCGCCCTTGCTCATCGCAGGGCCTGCGAAGCGATGCCCCGTGCGGTCGATCGAAATGGCATACTGCACACCGGTCGCCTCGGCAACTTGCTTGGTCAGCTCAGTCCATTCTTCCCAGGTGGTGCCTTCACCAGGCATTTCCACGCCCGCCTGGTCGAAGAGTGTCTTATTGACATATGGGCCGGTTACTGTGAGAGCATCCGGGTACCCACCGTAGCCCAATGCTGCCAGAATGGGAGCCGGGAAATTGGCTTCGTAGGCAGCCGAATCGGCGAGAAGTGGGCGCAGGTCCAGCAGTTTGTCTTTGTAAGCGCCGAAATTGGTGATACGAGCCAGGTCAGGACCTTCGCCGCTTTCCACCTGGACAGGCAGTTGCTCATCGATGGTCTTGTAGGGCACCACGTCGAGGACGACGGTGATATCGGGGTTTTCAGCCATGAACTGGTCGATCAGCGGTTTGATGACATCTGCCTCAACGCCATCTGCATAGTACGAAAAGCGCAGTTCTACAGGCTCGGCTGGCGCTTCAGTGGGTGCTGGGGCTTCAGTAGGCGCAGGCACTTCAGTAGGGGGTGGGGCTTCGGTGGGTGCAGGCGCTGTGGTGGGGGGTGGGGCTTGCGTTGGTTCAGGCGCCTGTGTGGCAGCTGGCCCACAAGCGGTGAGAAGCATCGCAGCCAATAGTACGAGCACGAACAGTTTATAGACTCTCATCTTCTTTCTTCTCCTATTCCGGGTATGCCGGATATGTCGGAAACTTTGGGTTGAATTTGATTACATCAAATTCAGGCTCTTCACTTACAAAGTACGCCTTGATGATCGTGACTTCAGTTTAGGGATCTATTTGCAATTTTCCTCCTCATCTCCAAGCATTAGTACGGGCAATCCGACCATATTGGCAAATGCCAATAATTCAACAAGATAATTTCCATATGTAATGGAAATGTGGTGTTCAAGTCCTTCGCGCATCAAGAGATTGAGAAACGCTTGTGCAGAACAGGCGAGCTTTAAAGTTCCCGCCGTTCCACTGAAAGGTTTAGGTTCAGCCAGCATTTCGCCTTTGCCAAGCACCAGGCGCAAGCTGCCTGTGGCTTGACTGATGCGCGCAAAGGTGACGGTTCCGGGCTTGAGTGGAAAATCCATGACGAGCGGTACGCCGCGGTTGGAATGAAACCCGCCATGAGGCTGCACACTCGGGTCTGCCATGGATAAAGGCGCTAGCCCACAATGCCAGAGGGCGACCTGATCTTTTTCCTGGTCCACGCCCACTATATCGGTGCCAAAAGCCGGATTGCCAGATAACCACTGGAGCAATAATTGGGTAAGCGTGCCGTTAATGTCCGCTTCGCAGCTGCAAGGCACAGGAGTGGCCTGTCCAAATCCATCACTGAGCATCGACATGGCCCCACAAGCTGCGCAGCCCATTTCAGTAAAAAATTCCGGCCAACAGCGTACAGCCAGACCATCCAGGTTGTGTTGGTAAGCAATTTCTTTCAGCGCATTGAAAACGCTCAACGTGCCATTTAGCGGGGATGGTTCGAGAGTGGCTAAATTATCCAAATAGCCATCCAGCCGGAGACGGGTCTGGTCAATCAAAACCGGCGGGATCTTGCGGGCGTGTGAAAAAACTTCGGCGAGCTCAATCTTTTTGATCTGAATGCCAAAAGTCTGGTGCAGCCCTGTTTCATCCAAATTACAGGAATCCATCCCTACCGGATGTTCGCCGATGACCCCCAGTCGTGCGGATTTTAAGCGACGCCGCAATGAGCCAGCTACTGCAAAAGAATAGATCTTTTGCAATACAGCCGGGTCTTGTGGCAATCCATACGCATATTGGTATTGGCGTTTGCGAAGCGTCAACGCATGGCCAGCCAGATTGATGCCGCACAGTGAGTTCAGGCGCAGGCGTTCACCTGTCCATGGCTCAGGAACTGCCCATAGGAAGATGGGCGCATCCACATTTTCTGTCAATGCTGTGACCATCGTGCTGTCAGCGAAGGTCGCCTGGAAGATAAGGATCAGGTCCACAGAGGTAGAGAGGAGCTCAGCTGCAGTGGCTTGAGCAGCTGATAAATCGGATATGGGTTCTGCGGGGCCGAATAATTCCATCCCAGTAGCCGATAATGCCTCTCGCGCTAGGCGAACCATGTTGTTAGCCAAAGCCACGTCAAACGTCGAGCGGATAAGGGGGAAAAATGCGATACGGAGGTCCATCACACTTGAGCTCTTTCCGCAGGTTGATAGAAAAATTGCATCAATACCAACGCAGCAGCGCCAATCACGCCTGCTTTCCAGCCAAAAGTAGTGGCTTGCAGGCGCACTTTTTCGCCCAGCCCACCAAATGACATCTGGCGAACGGTATCGAGAGTCGGTTGGATAAACAAATCCTGTCCTTGGGAGAAAATCCCACCCAGCAAAATCAATTCAGGGTTAAACAGGTTTACGATGTTGGCCAGTGCCAGTCCAAGGTAATATGAACGCTCATTCAACATGCGCAGGACATCCTGGTCGCCTTGCCGGGCGGCGACAAAAACACGCTCAATAAGTGAGATATCCTGTCTCGAATTAATGATCTGCGTAAGAATGCCCCCCGGGTTTAGACGGGATAAAGTTTCCGCCTGACGCAGGATGGCTGACTCGGAAATCAAAGTTTCTAAGCAACCGTTGTTACCACAATGACAGGGCTCACCGCCGCGCAGCAGCATCACTGTGTGACCGATTTCGCCCGCACCAGTGCTGCTCCCGCGAAAAACTTTTCCATCAAAAACCAGTCCGGCACCAACTCCTGTGCGCCCGTACACAAATGCCAGCGAGTTAACCCCGCGGCCTGCGCCAAAATATGTCTCCCCGATCGCCATAGCGCGGACATTGTTATCCACCACTACCGGCAGGTTTAAGGTATTTTGAAAATATTCGCGCATGGGCACATTGCGCCAGTTAAGATTGGGAGACAGCAAGTTCTCACCTGTTGAGAAATCCACCAATCCGGAGGCGCCAATTCCCACACCCAGGATCAAGCTACGATCGACGCCGCTTTCGCTGATCACCGTTTCAATGCTGACTTTGAGCTGCTCCAGCACCTCTGCAAAAGGTAATTTGATGTCAAACGCGTAGACCCGGTTATGGATAATTTGATCCTGTAAATTCGCAACACAGACCCTAAAAATTCCTATGCCGATGTGGGCACCAACGGCAAACCGGGAATTCGGATTGAGACAAATCCCTACCCGCGGGCGACCTACTGAACGCTGGGCTTCGTTACCTGCGCCATTCTCTGAAATGACCCCTTGTTCAATCAATTCAGCGATCAGGTTGGTGATGGTGGTATTGGATAGATTAGTCCGCTCGGCGAGCTGGATACGGGACAGTCCTGGCTCGTAGAGCAAGCTGAGCAACACAACTTGTAGGTTGTGCAATTTAACCAGATTGATATTGCTGCCGCGGAAGTAATGTTTTGGCACGACAATTCTTTGGTATAGACGGTAATTATTTTTTTATCTTAATTAATTATCCAGTTAGATTATACACATAGATTATCTTCAAGTCAAGCAGACTCGAGAACTGCCATAAATTGCCCTAAAATGCTGATTCTCGGCATTGTCCGTTCTATTAAGAACATTCAATTATTTAGAACAGTCATATATATTTTTATATCTTGATAAATTAACCCAAGTTGCTACCCAAGGTAGCCGATGGAACAGGCAAGGACGAACAAAGCGACTTTGAGTTCAAAACCGGTAGAAGTGATTGCATGGATATGTTTTGGTAAAATGCGCTCGATCATACTGCCCGTCGTTTCAACAATTTTGCGGTAGGATGACATCAGGTATGTCACCCAAGGTGGCAGAGGCCGTTTCGAGTTCTGCTTCCGCAGTGGACAGAAACGGATGCCGAGTTCATTCAAAAGGTCTTCGACTTCGTAATCATTGTAAGCTTTGTCGCCTGTCAGTTGTGCTCCTTCTGGCAAGTCCAGCAGATACGCTTTGAGTGTTGGTGTGTCACTGAAACTGCCAGGGGTCAAGAAGAACTCAACCGGCTGACCAGCTTCGGTAATGAGAAGATGGATTTTGAGACCATAGTAATAGCGTCTCTTGCTGGCCTGATAGCCACGATAAGCTTCATCATGGTAAATGTGACAACGGCAAATACGATAGTTGTCGCACACAGCTACAGGAAAGCTGTCCATGATGTAGATAGAATGTTCATTCAGGTCTTTCCATACTTCACCTATGATGTGGAAGACCGTCCAGAACAAATCGGACAAACGATGCAAGCGACGATTGAAACGACTGCTGCTCAACTGATACTTGATATAGCCGTGTTCGTACAGAAAGCGGTTGGCTTTCGCCTGGTTGCCGCCAAAGTGCAGGGCGGCTGTCAGAGCTATCGTCATGATCTCGGAATCGCATATCCGGCGTTGGCGGTCTTCTCTATGGTAAAGTGCTTTCAAGATATCGTCACAAATGCAGAAAACTGCTACAATTTGGCTGTCCATGTGTTTTCTCCGGTTCGGTTGTGGTTTGATCCCCAACAACTTTACCTGAAAACACATGGACTTTCCCTAACTTCTTTGTTAGGTAGCAACTTGGGTTAATTCAGCGATTTCGTAAAATGGGTGATACATGTTAGAATTACATAGATTTGTATATATTCTGCCCGGGATTATAAATTTTCCCGCCCATTGTAAGCGCAAGGTAACGATAAGCGAAACACCAGCTAGACTATAACAGCCTCTTACCCCGTTATCATCTATGACAGCCGACCAAGCTACATTCCTACGGGCAAAGCTTCATCGACCGCATGCCATTGCCGGATCGATCGAGCGTCCCCGGTTGCTGGAGAAGCTCGACCAGGTTCTCCAGCAGCCTGTCACCTTGATCTCTGCACCGGCCGGGTTTGGTAAGACAACCCTGCTGGCGCAGTGGCTGGAACGCTGCCCGCTCCCCAACGCCTGGCTGCAGCTAGATGAGAATGACCACGAGATCCCCGCGTTTCTATCCGGCGTTGTGGCCGCGCTGCGCCAGCTCTTCCCGGGCTGCCTGCAGAAAACCGCCGATCTGCAGCACGCCCAGGGAAACGTGCCACTGGCCATCT